>Ga0163163_10000111_pt1 | contig 86620 bp, 80 predicted proteins | sample S65metaG_FD_119766 | JGI IMG/M metagenome (GOLD analysis project Ga0163163, IMG submission 119766) | Switchgrass rhizosphere microbial communities from Kellogg Biological Station, Michigan, USA - S6-5 metaG | ecosystem: Host-associated > Plants > Roots > Rhizosphere > Soil | place: USA...
GTGGTTTCGAAGTTCGCAATATCAATGATATCGGGCTTGTAGCGAACTTCGAAACCAAAACGACACTAGAATCAATAAATTGCTAGTGTCCTTCGATTCCGAAATTCGCCTGAAATCGATATATAGAGATCGCGCGAATTTCGGAATCGGGACACTAGATGATCTCGCCGGCGATACGCAGCAGATACTGGCCGTAATGGCTCTTGGCCAGCGGCTTGGCCAGAGCTTTCAGTTGCGCTGCGCCGATATAGCCCTGGCGATAGGCGATCTCCTCCGGGCAGCTGATCTTGAAGCCCTGGCGGCTTTCGATCACATGCACGAATTCGGACGCCTGCAGCAGGCTTTCATGGGTGCCGGTGTCGAGCCATGCAATACCGCGGCCCATCTTTTCCACCTTCAACAATCCGCGCTCCAGATAGATGCGGTTGACGTCGGTGATTTCCAACTCGCCCCGGCCTGACGGCTTCAGCGTGGCCGCGATGTCGACCACGCTGTTGTCGTAGAAATAAAGCCCCGTCACGGCGTAATTGGATTTCGGCCTTTCCGGTTTCTCCTCAAGCGACACGGCCCGTCCTGCCGCATCGAACTCCACCACGCCATAGCGTTCCGGATCGGTGACGGAATAGCCGAAAACCGTGGCGCCCCTGGTCAGCGCCGCAGCGCGCTTCAGCATGGTCGGCAGGCCTTCGCCGAAGAAGATATTGTCGCCCAGGATCAGGCAGGCGGTGTCGCCGCCGACAAAATCCCGCCCGATGATGAAGGCTTGGGCCAGGCCGTCCGGCGAGGGTTGCGGCGCATAGCTGATGCGGATGCCCCAGGCGCTGCCGTCTCCCAGCGCCGCCTCATAGCGCGGCACATCGGCCGGCGTGGTGATGACCAGGATGTCGCGGATGCCCGCTAGCATCAGGGTGCTGAGCGGGTAATAGATCATCGGCTTGTCGTAAACCGGCAGGAGCTGCTTGTTGACCGCATGGGTCACCGGATAAAGCCGGGTGCCGGAGCCGCCGGCGAGAATGATCCCCTTCATCTATGGCACCGTCTCCGCGTCCGCGAGCCCCAGCCGCTCGGTGCGATACACACCGGAGAGAATGCGTTCCCACCATTTCTTGTTGTCCAGATACCAGCGAACCGTGCGCGCCAGGCCGCTCTCGAAGCTCTCCTGCGGTGCCCAGTCCAGCTCCCGCCGGATCTTGGAAGAATCAATGGCATAACGCAGGTCATGCCCGGGACGGTCGGCGACGAAGTTGATCAGGCCGGCATGCGGCCGCCGGCGAGGATATATCTCGTCCAACAGCGCGCAAATGCCTTGCACCACATCAATGTTACGTCGTTCCGCGCCGCCGCCGATATTGTAGGTCTCGCCAAGACGGCCGCGTCTCAGCACGGCAATCAGGGCGCGGGCGTGATCCTCGACATAGAGCCAGTCCCGCACATTCTCGCCCTTGCCATAGACCGGAAGCGGCTTGCCTTCCATGGCGCGCAGGATGGTCAGGGGTATCAGCTTTTCGGGAAATTGAAACGGCCCGTAATTGTTGGAGCAGTTGGTGATCACCGCCGGAAAGCCGTAGGTATGGTGCCAGGCTCGCACCAGGTGATCGGACGCAGCCTTGGACGCCGAATAGGGGGAATTGGGCGCATAGGGCGTGTTTTCCCGGAACAGGCCGGCGGCGCCCAGCGATCCGAACACTTCGTCGGTGGAAATGTGATGGAAGCGGAATTGGTCCTTACGCGAGCCCTTGAGGCTGCGCCAATAGCGCAGCGCCGCCTGCAGCAATATCGCCGTGCCGGTGATGTTGGTTTCGACAAAGGCCATCGGGCCGTCGATGGAGCGATCGACATGGGATTCCGCCGCCAGATGCATGACGGCATCCGGCTGCTCGGCTTCAAACAGCGCCTCAACCTTGGCGGCATCGCAGATATCCATCCGGACGAAGCGATAGCGCGGATTGCCGGACACTGAAGCCAGGGATTCCAGATTTCCCGCATAGGTCAGTTTGTCCAGGTTGACGACTTCGACGCCTTCATCCTGCAACAAGCCGCGAACGACCGCAGAGCCGATAAAGCCGGCCCCTCCTGTAACTATGACTTTCATACTGGCTCGCTGGCAGCCTGCTGGCTGATGTTCTGCACGCAAAAATCCCGGCCGGGCTTGTTCGCGGGCAAAGTAGCAAGCCCTCCTGCCCAGGGTCAAACAAGGGTCAAACCAAGGAACGAACGAAGGGTCAATTTGCTGGATATGGCGCGGATTTGGCTCTATGGGATGGAGCTTCGATACCATCCTTGAGACGCCCTATGGGACTGCAGAAAGCGCTGCGCTTCATACTGAAGACGAGAGGCTGGAGCGAGCGCATGGCCTTCACCGCCATGCTGAGCCAGGCGGCGCTGGACCGTATCCTTTCGCGGGGCATGACCATCGGCACCGTGGTCGATATCGGCGCCTCCAACGGCATGTGGTCCGAATCGGTGATGCCCTATTTTCCGGACGCAAAATATCTGCTGATCGAAGCCCAGCAGGTGCATGCCGCCGGCTTGAAGGCATTTACCGCCCGCCATTCCAATGCGGACTATGTCCTCAAGGCGGCCGGTGAAAAGCCGGGCACGATCTATTTCGACGGGACGGAGCCTTTCAGCGGCCAGGCCATGACCGAGCCGACCCGTGAAGGCCTGATCGAGGTGCCGGTGTGCAGCATCGACGAAGAGATCGCAGCACGCCGATTGCCGGGCCCCTATCTGCTGAAGTTCGACGTACACGGCTTCGAACTGCCCATCCTCAAGGGCGCCGAAAAGACGTTGAAGAACACCGCCCTGCTGGTCATGGAATGCTACAATTTCGAGATCGCACCGGAGGCTCTGCTCTTCCACGATATGTGCCGCCATCTGTACGATCTGGGTTTTCGCGTGGCGGACATGTCGGAGCCGCTCTGGCGGCCCGGGGACAAAATGCTCTGGCAGATGGACATTTTCTTCATCCGGCACGACCGGCCGGAAATCCAAAACAAGTCTTACAAATGACCAGAACCGCCCGGCGCTTTTTTGCGGTCACACCCGTGCTGAATGGCGGAGAATATCTTGCCGCGGCGCTGGCCAGCATCGATGCGCAAAGCTGTGGGGACTGGACCCATTTCGTGGTGGATGGCGGCTCCACCGACGGCACCCTGGATATCGTGCGCAAATCCATGGAAAGCGAGCCGCGCCGGCGGCTGATCCAAGGCAAGGATCGCGGCCTATATGACGCCCTGTTCAAGGGGTTCGAGGCGATCCTGGCCGCAGGTGCAACCGATGACGACATCTGCCTGTGGCTGAACGCCGACGATTATCTGGCGCCCTGGGCCTTTGCCACCATGCGGCTGGCTTTCGACATGGCTGACGCGCAATGGGTGACGGGGCTGCCGGGCCGCTGGGACGCGCAAGGCCGCTTGGTGCTGGTTGAACCCTGGGGCTGGTATCCCCGCCGCTTCATTGCCAAAGGCTGGTTCCATCCGTTCTGCCTGGGATCGGTACAGCAGGAAAGCACCTTCTTTTCCTTCGGCCTGCTGCGGAAACTGGCACCCGCGCTGGTCGAAACCATCCGCGGCGCGCGTCTGGCCGGCGATTTTCTGCTGTGGCGCGAATTTGCCCGCTTTGCGCCGCTTTACGTCGCGCCCACGGTGATCGGCGGCTTCCGGCTGCATGGCGGCAACCTGTCTGTCCAGAACGCCGACGCCTATGGCGGGGAATTGCGCAAGTACGGAGCGTTTCTTCCCCCCATCATTGCGGCGCGTTCTATGCGTTTTGTCTATCGCATCGTGGCCAGCATCGCGGCGGGCAACAAAAGGCACCGGCCGCTGGGCGAGGAAGCCAGCCAGATCCGCTAAAACCGAGGGTGGAATTGGTGAGCCCGGATGGTATCGAACCATCGACCCTCTGATTAAAAGTCAGATGCTCTACCACTGAGCTACGGGCTCTAATTTTCCCCGGTTCGTCAGGGGCTTATAGCGTCTTGTCCAGTTCGTGTCTCCTACGGCAATCCCCCTTCGGAGGCAACCGTAAGACGGCGGGAACATGACCATTTGCCCCCCAACAGTCAAGAAATCTGGAAGCGGCCAATTTGACGCCTCGTCCAACCCAACCGGTGGCAGTCTTTTGCCTCATTTCCGGCGGTCGAACTGCAAGACAATCCACCTACTTGCGCATATCAAATTACAGTATTGAAACGATGATTCACTGCCGGTCGGGCACGGGATCGACGTCTGGGTTCCCAAGCGGTGAAGGCTACAGAGGACAGAAAATGAAGTTTCTCAGGTCGCTATTGCGGCGGGAAGACGCACGAGTCCCGGGGCCGATCCAAACCGGCCTTCCATTTCAGGCAGCCAAAGCCGCCGCACAGAAAATCGAAGGCATGTTCTCCGATTTCTCCATGGCGGCCATTGATAGTCTTCTGGCTCTGCAAAGGGAGATCAAGACGACCGGCGATATGCTTGAAATGGGCGTCTTCCATGGCCGGTCGGCGGCTCTGATCGGCAATCGACTGGGTGCCGGTGAAACGCTGTTTCTGGTCGACAGGGAGGATTTCCTGGATCGGCAAGCCATTGCCCCTTTCGGGAGCGCATCTCAATTCATACTTTGCCCGACCGAGAAACTGCGCGTTGCGCTTCCCGACTTTGAGGGCAAAAAGCGCAGCTTCCGGTTTATTCACATCGACGCTGGCCATGCTTACCGGCCCACGATCAATGAATTTTCGATTGCGGACGAGCTTCTGTCTTCGAATGGCATCATCGCACTGGATGACTTCACCAACTTGAACTATTCGCAAAACATGGCTGCGATGTTCAAATACCTCTTTACCGCCAGCACCGACCTGACGCCGTTCCTGGTCACCGATGAAAAAGCCTATCTTTGCCGGAGGCCCCAGCACGCCAAATATCTCAAGTGGCTGCTTGACAATATCATCCCGGAAATGGCGGCTCGCGAAATTCCGGACTGCATCCTGGCGCGGTCGGATTCGGACCCTGAATATGACGCCTTTTACCTGAGGGGCCGCAATCCCGGAGAAACCGGCAATTTCTACGGCATCGAGATGTTCAAGAGGTTTTACAGGCTTTAGCCATCTCGCCGGGGCCTGCAATAAGGCTTTACGGGCGGGAACGGGCCCTGCCCGGATTTCTGGCCGATTTCCACCCTTGGCGACAGCCTGCGCCGGCTGTTCGTTTCCATTTGCCGGGACCGGATTTCCGACATGGACACCCAGTCTCTCAAGCGGATAAGCCGCCTCCAGAACCCACTGATGAGACCTGCAGACGTCTTTCATACTTTGTTTACGGACCGCGAGCAGCACGGTTTACGGGCGGAGCGCGGCGCCGTGTAAGGGCCCGTTAAGCTTAATGCGGCGATGCTGCGGGCCCTTACAGGAAATTGCCATGAGCCCTTCCGCCATCCTTGCCGTCGCCACGCCCGGCGCCACCATGCCCGCGCGCGCCACGGCGCCCCTGCGCGATTTCACCCAGCCCTGGATGGATCTCAACAACCAGTCGGTGCTGATCACCGGCGGCACCGGCAGTTTCGGCAAGCACTTCATCAAGACCGTCATTTCCCAATACAAGCCCCGGCGGCTGATCATCTTTTCCCGCGACGAACTCAAGCAGTTCGAGATGCAGCAGGAATTCCCGCACGAGAAATATCCCTTCATCCGCTATTTCATCGGCGATGTGCGCGACCGCGACCGGCTGGAAATGGCGCTGAACGATGTGGACTATGTCGTCCATACCGCGGCCATGAAGCAGGTCACCACCGCCGAATACAATCCCTTTGAATGCATCCGCACCAATGTGTTCGGAGCGGAGAATGTGGTCAGCGCCTGCCTGCGCCGGGGCGTCAAGCGGGTGGTGGCGCTGTCCACCGACAAGGCCGCCAATCCCATCAATCTCTATGGCGCTTCCAAACTGGCATCGGACAAGATCTTCGTCGCCGCCAACAATCTGGCCGGCGCCGACGGCACCCGTTTCTCGGTGGTGCGCTACGGCAATGTCTTCGGCTCCCGCGGCAGCGTTGTGCCCTTCTTCAGGAAGCTGATAGCCGACGGCGCGGAAAGCCTGCCCATCACCGACGACCGCATGACGCGCTTCTGGATCACGCTGACTCAGGGCGTCAATTTCGTGCTCTCCAGCATGGAGATGATGCGGGGCGGCGAGATCTATGTTCCCAAAATCCCCTCCACCACCATTCCGGAACTGGCCCATCTGATCAGCCCGGCACACAAGCAGCATGTGATTGGCATCCGTCCCGGCGAGAAGCTGCACGAGACCATGATCCCCGCCGACGATGCCCATTGCACGGTCGAACTGGAAGACCGCTATGTGATCCTGCAGAGCTTCGCCAATGCGGCCCGCGACGCCTATCTGCATCGCGGCGCCAAGCCGGTGCCGGAAGGCTTCTGCTATTCCAGCGACAGCAATCCGGAACAGCTGGACGCGCGCGGACTTCAGACCCTGCTCGCCAATTCTTTCGCCTGAGCCTCCCATGCCTGACCGTCCCGAGCAGGCTGACGACACCACCCTGCCCTTCCTGCCCTATGGCAGGCAGGAGATCTCCGATGCCGACATCAAGGCGGTGGTCGAGGCGCTTTGCTCCGGCTGGCTGACCACAGGGCCCCGGGTCGGTGAATTCGAGAAGGCCTTTGCAGGCTTTTGTGGCGCGCGGGAAGGTGTCGCCGTCAATTCCGGAACCGCAGCGCTGCATGCCGCGATGCGCGCCATTGCCTTGAAGGCCGGCGAGGAAGTCATCGTCCCCGCCATCACCTTTGCCGCCAGTGCCAATGCCGCGATCTATGAAGGCGGCGTGCCGGTCTTTGCCGATGTCGAACCGGACACCTTGCTGATCGACCCGGCAGCAGTGGAAAAGAAAATAACGGCCAAAACACGCGCCATCGTGGCAGTGGACTATGCCGGACAGCCGGCGGACTATGACGCCCTCAGCCGGCTGGCGCAGCGCCACGGCCTCGCCCTGATCGCCGACGCCTGCCATTCTCCCGGCGCCACCTACAAGAGCCGCCGCACCGGCACCCTGGCCGATATTTCCTGCTTTTCCTTTCATCCGGTGAAGCATCTCACCACCTGCGAAGGCGGCATGGCCGTGACCCAGGATGTGGAGATGGCCGCGCATATGCGCCGCTTCCGCAACCATGGTATCGACAGCGACCATCGCAGCCGGGAAAAAAGCGGTACCCATGCTTATGACATGACGGAGCTGGGCTTCAACTACCGCCTGCCGGACGTTCAGTGCGCGCTTGGATTGGCACAACTTGCGCGCCTGCCCGGTTGGGTGGCCGCGCGCCAGCACATCGCAAAGCTTTACGACCAGGTACTGAGCGGTCTGGCCGAGATCGCACCGCTGAAGGCCCACAGCGACCGTACCCATGCCTATCACCTTTATGTGGTGCGGCTTGCAGAAGACATCGACCGCGATGCGGTCTTCGCCCGCCTGCGCGATGAAAGGATCGGGGCCAATGTGCATTACGCCCCCGTATATCTGCATTCCTTCTACCGGCAGCGGGGCTATGGCGAGGGGATCGCACCCATCGCCGAGTGCGCCAGCCGCCAATTGCTGACCCTTCCCATGTTCCCGGCCATGACCGCAGCCGATGTCCAGCGCGTGGCGGACAGCTTGGCCAGGGCCTGCAAGCCATGAACGCGCCCCTGCTGCGCACCGAAACCAGAGACCAAAACGGGGCCCTGCGGGTTTTCGCCTTTTTCCATCTCAACCTCGCCTTCTCCTCCATCGAGGAAGAGCGCCGCCCCGACGTGATCGCCCGCTGCTATTGGCCATTGCTGCGGTTGGCGGAGAATCACCCGCATATCGGTCTCGAGGCCTCCGGCTACACGCTGGAGGAGATTGCGCGCCTCGATCCCGGTTGGATCGCCAGGGCGCGCGAACTGATCGCCCAGGGCAAGGTGGAATTGATCGGTTCGGGCTATAGCCAGATGATCGGGCCTTTGGTACCGGCGCGGGTGATCGCGGAAAATCTCAAGCTCGGCAATGAGGTCTATCGCCGTCTGCTGGGCGTGCGGCCCGCCGTGGCTCTGGTCAACGAACAAGCCTATTCCGCGGGCTTGGTGGAACACTATCTGAAGGCCGGCTACTCGGCCCTTTTGATGGACTGGGACAATTGCAGCGCCAATCACCCGGAATGGGACCGCGAACAGCAATATCTGCCGCAATATGCCTGCGGCACCGGCGGGCAGAAGATCGCCCTCCTATGGACCAACACCACCGCCTTCCAGCAGATGCAGCGCTTCGTCCATGGCGACATACGGCTGGAAGCCTATCTGCGCTTTGTCGGCGAGCGCCGCGGGCCTGCTACCCGGATGCTGTGCCTTTATGCCAGCGACGCCGAAATTTTCGATTTCCGTCCCGGCCGCTTCCGCACCGAGGAAAAGCTTCCTGAGAACGACAGTGAGTGGGTGCGGACCGGGGAAGCCATCGCGGCTGTCTCTGCCCAGCTTGGCGTCAGCCTGGTCAGCCCTTCGCAAGCACTGAGCCTGCTGGAACAGCCGGGCGCCGGCGGCTCGCTTCAGCTGGAAAGTGCTGTCTGCCCCGTCCCGGTGAAAAAGCAGCGCAAATACAATCTGGCGCGCTGGGCAGTGACGGGACGCGACAATATCGCGGTCAACGCCGCCTGCGAGCGGATCTATCGCGGTATGCTGGAAAGTCCCCACCCCGACTGGAAAGAGCTTTGCTATCTGTGGGCCAGCGATTTCCGCACGCACCTGACGGAAAAGCGCTGGGACGGCTTCAAGGCCAGGCTGGAAGCGGGGGAAGCGAAATATGCAGCGCCCGGCCTGCCCGCTGTCGCCATTCCCCAGACACCCGCCAGAACCGAGCGCCATCTCGATATTGACACCTCCACCATCAAGGCGCGGCTGGACCGCCGCCGCGGCCTGGCGCTGGAACAGCTTCGTTTCAAGAGCCAGGCCCATGCCGTCCTGGGCAGCCTGCCCCATGGCACCTTTGGGGATATTGCCCTGCAGGCCGACTGGTATACCGGCGACTGCGTCTTCGAGGCACCCGGTGAGCACAAGATCACGGACCTGGAATGGTGTGAGGCGCGGATCGAGACGCTCCCGAACGGCGACATCATCGCCGATGCACAAATCGACACCCCCAAGGGCCGGATCGCCAAGCAGATGCGCTTTTGGGCCGGCAAACCGCGGATCGATTTCGATATCAGCTTTCACTGGGCCGATTGGGGCAAGGGCGCGCTGCGCCTGGGCCATTTCACCTTGCTGCCGGACGCCTTCTGCCTGGACCGCCTGCGGCTCGACACCACCAATGGCGGCGCGCCGGAGAGCTTCCCCCTGGCGGGCAAAACCATCGATCATGGCGCTCCCGTGTCGTTCCTGGTGTCGTCCAGCCACGGATTGGGCATGACGGATGGCTGGGCCGAGATCGGTGACGGCAAGACGGGGCTCAGGATCGAAATCGACCGCTGTACCGCGCCGCTGCTGGGAATGCTGACCCACCGCCCGGCCCGGCGCGCCGACGGATCGGACGGCCTGTTCTGTCAGTTGCAGCTTTCGGCGATGGAACTGGACGACACGCGAAAACCTTCCGGCTATCGCCATGGTCCGCGGCACTTCCGTTTTTCCGTCAGCGCGATCTGAATTGCTGCCGGCCTCCCAACCCACCTCATCGGCTGGATTGTTCCCGGGCGAGCATGATATGCGCTTTGAAGCCGCTTCAGGGACACCATGCCGAAACCGCACGATTCTTCATCAAACAGCGATTCTGTCCCGATTCTGGCATGGGTGTTTGCGGGGCTGGGAGTCTGCCTGATCGCGATGGCGGCCGGCTTGCATGAAATCATGCAAGCCCTGCTGGCGCGAACGCATCAGGGCCATCCCGCATTGACCTCTTCAAATCTCATGCCGCTATTTTTGTCGCTGGCGGCGGCGGCGTTTCTGGCGGCGGCGGCTGCCTTCCGATGGCGCAACGCCACGATGCGCTTCTTTCAGACCTGCGTGGCGCAGATGGATGCCTGGGACAACGCATTCTCCGCCGAAACGCCCAATCTCATGGGCCTGTCATGCCATCAGGCCTTGGGATGGCTGGCCGCGAGCTGCGCGGTTGTGTTGCTTTTCTATTTTCCGACCATCGCCCATGGCTATTTCGCCTATGACGATTATGAGATCCTCGGTGTGACGCGGATCCATCCGTTGCATGAGGCGATCTTCAAGTTGCATGGCGATCACACCATGCCTCTTCTGCGGATCGAGGCAGCTGCCATGGTGGCGCTGGCTGGCACGCATGCGTGGTTCTTCAATCTCCTTTTGCTGGCGGCATTCGCGCTATTGATTTTTTTCGGCATCCTGCTGCTTCGGGAAATGGACGCCGGCATTCTCACCGCGGGAATGTTTCTCGGACTGATTTCCGGCTGGATGCTGTGGAGCGAATTTCTCGCCGGCTATTACACGATTTCCACCTACCTCCAGCAGACCTTGATGTCGGTGCTGGCCTGCTGGACCTATCGACGTTGGCAGCGAACCGGCCGCGCCATTTATCCCTGGATTGCGGCGCTGGCCGTGGCCGTCGCCATATTCCTGGATATTTCCGGATTCTGGGTGCCGGCCGCGCTCGCAACCTTCGTGCTGGCGGTCCGCCTGGGAGAACCGGGCTCTATCTCCTGGGCAAGCTGGCTTCGGTCGCATCTTTGGCTGTTCGCCATATTGGTGCTCGCCTGCGTGCCTGCCATCGTCTTCAACGCCTATGTTTTCACCGTGTTGTATCCCAACTCGTTTCTCAACATGAAAGGCGCGCCCCGCTCAGCCTTCGGCGTCATCGTCCAGGCTTGGTATTATACCGTAGGTGGCGCGATGCTCGCTCCAATCCTTCCAGTCGGCTATTGGAAGCTGCCGCAAGCCGCCCTCATCGCTCTTCTTTTGGCGGGCAGTGCAGCGGCGATCTGGTTGCTGGTCAGGCTGTGGACACGAGTGCCCCGGCTTGCATGGTGGCTGCTGGTGGCTTGCCTCGCCATCATCATGGGCAACGGGCTGATGGTTGCGATGGGAAGGCCGCAGCCCGGCTTTTCCTTCCCATGGCAAACCAAATATGTGGGCAGCGGTTATGTCTGGTACATCCTGGGCATCTGCCTCCTGATCGGCACGGCCTGGCGGCAAACCTCGCGGGATCGCCGTGCCGGCCTTCTCCAACTGTGCAGCATCGGTCTGGCCTTGTTCTTCGCCATCCAGACTGGCGGAGCGCTGGTTGGCGCCGCGGCGTCATCCAATTCCATCGGCTATTCCGAACAGATCGCCGACGCCGATCGCCGCCAGGCTTCGCTCAAGGAAATGCGAGACATGCTGGCGCCCCTGTTCGCCCGCGCCGGTGTGCCGGCAATCCCGCTTCTCCCAGGCAATATGATCGCGAGCCGAGCCAGCACTCTGGGCGTCTACGATCTTGTCTGCTATCGCGACTTTGTGCTGCCGCCGGGGCGTCATGCCGTCTTTGTGCAAAATGCCGCCCTGGCCGGCGATACCGGAAACGTCCGGGACCGGTGTGGTGCCTCCCTGGGCGGACCCGATCCATTGCATACGGTCGACAACCTGCGCATCGCTGTGGGCCACCCCTTCCTGGAGAATCTCAAGACAAATCCGCTAGCGCGGAAATTCTATCTTTCCGGCATCGCTTTGGCAGGAACGCCCTCGGCTTGCGCTTCGCAGCCAGGCCAGCGGCTCGCGGGCGCCGGCACGACGGTCGCTATCCGCCGCGGCAGATGGCAGCCGGAAACATCTCATGAACTGTCGCTGACGATCCGCTATGAGGGGCCTGCGCCTTATGGCCGGGTCTTTCTGCGCTTCGGGACTGACCTGGGCGTTTCGGCCGGAACGAACTGGATCGATCTGCCGCGCGGCCAAACCATCTGTAGACGGATCGATTTGCTGCAGCTCTATTCCTACGCCTTGCCGGAGCATGTGCAGGATCTTCAGCTACAGCTGCCGGGGCCCGGCTCTTACCGGATCATGCAACTGGATGTGCAAGACCATTAGGCCGGCGGCCAATTCCGCAAGGCCGGACTTTCGCCTTGTTGACATCGCCCAGTTTGCGTAAAAGGGCGGCGGCGCCGCTGGGGCTGCCCGGAGCAGGACATCCATACCGTGCCGCAGCGTGTCTTTATTACCGGAATCGCAGGCCTGGTCGGCCAGAATCTGGTGCCCTATCTCAAGCAGTCGTTTACGATCACGGGGGCGGACAAGCACACACATAATCTCGGTGTGCTGCGGAGCTTGCATCCGGAGCTCAGCCTCCTGCAAGCCGATTGCGCCGAACCGGGCACCTGGGAAGATGAACTGGCGTCTTGCGATGCGCTTGTGATCCTGCATGCCCAGATCGGCGGACTGTTCGAAGGCGAATTCATCCGCAACAATATCACCGCCACCCGCCGCGTGCTGGATGCTGCGCGGCGCGGCACGGTGAAACATATCGTGCATGTCAGTTCATCGGTGATCAATTCCGCCGCTTGCGACTTCTATACCGAAACCAAGAAGCAGCAGGAGAGCCTGGTCCAGGACTGCGGCATCCCGAATGTGATCCTGCGTCCCACCCTGATGTTCGGCTGGTTCGACCGCAAGCATCTGGGATGGCTGAAACGGTTCCTGGAAAAAGCCCCCCTGTTCCCCGTCCCAGGCAGCGGAAAATATCTGCGGCAGCCCCTGTTCGCCGGCGACTTTTCCGCCATCATCGCATCGTGCCTGCGCTCACGGATAGATGGTCTGTACAACATCAGCGGGCTCGACAACATTCACTATATCGACCTGATCCGGGAAATCCGTGACGTTGCCGGCTTGCGGACACCGGTGGTGCGTGTGCCCTATTCGCTGTTCTGGCTGATGCTGGCCGCCTATGGCATTTTCGATCGCGATCCGCCCTTCACCACCCACCAACTCAAGGCACTGGTGACACCCGATATATTCGAAGTCATGGACTGGCCCACCCGGTTCGGCGTGACAGCGACGCCGCTGCGCCAGGCGTTGGAGACCACTTTCAACGATCCGCGTTATTCCCATGTCCTCCTCGAATTCTGAACCTCGCAAACTGGTCGTCGTCGGCGCCGGCCCCATGGGACTGGCCGCCGCCTATTTCGCCGCAAAACAAGGCTATCGGGTGGAGGTGCTGGAAGCCGGCGACCGGCCCGGCGGCATGGCCGCGCATTTCGATTTCGGCGGCCTGTCGCTGGAACGCTTCTACCATTTTTGCTGCAAGTCCGATTTCGACACGATGGCGCTGCTGGATGAACTTGGCCTGCCGCCGATCCGCTGGGTTGGCACGCGCATGGGCTATTTCGTCAACGGCAAGCTCTATCCCTTCGGCGATCCCATATCGCTGCTGCGCTTTCCGGCTCTCAGCCTGCCGGAGAAATTGCGCTACGGCGCCATGGCCTTTTTCGCCACCAGGCGGCGGGATTGGAAAGACCTCGACCGCATCACCGCCAAGGACTGGTTCATTCGCTGGTGCGGCGCGCGCACCTACGAGAAATTGTGGCGGCCGCTGTTCGAACTGAAATTCTACGAATTTGCCGACCAGATATCCGCGGCCTGGGTGTGGCAACGCATCAAGCGGCTTGGCAAGTCGCGCCGGTCGCTGTTCCAGGAAGAGCTTGGCTATGTCGAAGGCGGTACGGAGACCCTGGTCGAGAAGTTCGCGGAAAAGATCAGGCAGCTCGGCGGATCGATCATCCTGAATGCCCCCGCAAAAGCCATTACCATACAAGACGGCGTGGTGCGCGGGGTCGAGACGGAATCGGGATTTCATCGCGCCGATGCAGTGATTTCGACCGTGCCGCTTCCCTATGTCCCGGCGTTGATCCGCCGCGATGCTCCAGCCCTGGCATCGCTATATGAGCCGTTCGACAACATCGGGGTTGTCTGCGTCGTCCACAAATTGCGCAAATCCGTTTCGCCCAATTTCTGGGTCAATGTATCCGATCCCACCATCTCCATTCCCGGTTTCGTGGAATTCTCCAACCTGCGGCCCGTGAAGGATACGATCGTCTACATCCCCTATTACATGCCGGCGACCAACCAAAAATTCCGGTGGCCGGACGAGCGGCTTGGCGATGAGAGCTTCAGCTATTTGCAGCGCATCAACCCGGCCCTCACCTCTGCCGACCGGGTCGGCACGCATGTCGCCCGGCTCACCCATGCCCAACCGGTTTGTCCTCCCGGTTTCGCCGCAAGGCTTCCTCCGGTTCAAACATCGGTCAGGGGACTGCAGATTGCCGACACGTCGTTCTACTATCCCGAAGATCGCGGCGTTTCCGAAAGCATCGGCTTTGCCCGCAAGATGGTGGCCGGCTTGGCGCCGCTGACCTCATGAACGGCGAATTCGCACGCTTTGTGATCTGCGGCGGAATAGCCGCCGCAATCAATTGGCTGTCGCGCATCGCGCTGTCCGATTTCATGCCCCTGGGGTCAGCCATTGTCGTGGCCTATCTGCTGGGCATGACCACCGCCTTCCTGCTGATGAAATTCCTGGTGTTCGGCAAAAGCCGGCGGCAGGCGCATGACGAATATATCCGCTTCGCCATCGTCAATATCGTGGCCCTGATCCAAGTCTGGCTGGTAACCGAAGCCCTGGTGAAATATGGTTTTCCGGCCATCGCCTGGCACTGGCATGCGGAAGCAGTGGCCCATGGCATCGGGGTGCTTTCTCCCGTTCTGACGTCCTATTTGGGGCACCGGTATTTTTCCTTCGCGCCTGCAGAGAGAGAAAAATGACCATTTCTGCAGGCAACATTGGCCGACTCCCGCTTGCCGTGGACATGGATGGCACGCTTTTGCGCACCGACATGCTGCTTGAGACCTTTGCCAGTGCGCTTTTTTCAAAGCCGCTCCAGACTCTTCTGGCGATGGGACAGGTGTTCCGCGGCCGGGCCGCATTGAAGCGGCGGCTGGCGGAACTGGGCGATTTCGATCCTGAGAGCCTGCCCTATCGCCAGGATCTTCTGGACTATCTGGTGGAACAACATGCCGCGGGGCGCGCACTCCATCTTGTCAGCGCCTCGGATGAAACTGTTGTCCGGCGCGTCGGTGAACGGCTGGGCATTTTCTCTTCCATTCACGGCTCGGTTCCGCCGCACAATCTCAAGGGACGGCAAAAAGTCGAGCGTCTGCTGGAGCTGTTCCCCGACGGTTTCGTCTATGCCGGGGACAGCACGGCGGATCTGCATGTCTGGCAACGCGCCTCGGGTATGGTGCTGGCTGGAGAATCGGCCGGTGTCTTTCGCGCCGCCCGCGGACTGCAGCGGCCGGTGGAAAGGGAATTTTCGCAGCCCGTTGACAACTGGCGTACCTGGCGCAGGGGCTTGCGCTTTCATCACTGGTCAAAGAATTCCCTGCTCTTCGTCGCGCTGCTATTGTCGGTTCACCGCCTGAATATCGGGGCCTGGGCCACCTGCATTGCCGGCTTCGTCTTGATGGGCATCGCCGCGTCCGCCACCTATCTTTGCAACGATCTCGCCGATCTGGCGGCCGACCGGCGGCATCGCACCAAGCGGTTCCGGCCTTTGGCAAGCGGCGATATGGCGATTTCCCAGGCGCTGCTGGTCAGTGTGCTCTTCCTGGTCTTCGCAATTTTGGCGGCAGCCGCCCTCACGCCGGCCTTTGGCGTCGCCCTGGTGGTCTATATCGCCACCACCCTGTCTTATTCGCTGTGGCTCAAGCGGGTGGCGCTGGTCGACATCGTGGTACTGGCATGGCTTTACACCCTGCGCATCATCATGGGGACGCTGCTGGCGGGCGTGGTATTCTCACCCTGGCTGCTGACTTTTGCCGGATTTTTCTTCCTGTCGCTTTCCCTGGCCAAACGCCATACCGAGCTTGTCGCGGTCGGAGAGGATTTGAATGTACAGATACCCGGCCGCGGCTATCGCGGTTCGGACACCCCGCTGACCCTGGCGCTGGGGGTGTCCACCGGCGTGGCCTCCGTCCTCATCGTGGTGGAATATCTGATGGCCGAGGCCTTTCCTTCCGGCCTCTACCATTTCACGGCATCGCTCTGGATGGTGCCGGTCATTCTCGTGCTGTGGATTTTCCGCATCTGGCTTTTGGCCCACCGCGGAGAGCTGAATGACGACCCGGTTTCGTTCGCACTCCGCGACCGGACAAGCCTGGCCTTCGCCGGCATTCTGGTCGCGACCTTTGTATTGGCCGCAGCCATATGACCCTTCCCGGCTTTCAGCCCGACGAGACGCGGCGCTCCTGGGGCCGGGTCCAGCATGGTCCGCAACAGATCGCCATCCCGCAATTCCGCGATGACGTGGCACCGCTGCTACGCGCGGCGCGCGACGCCGCCATGCCCGTCCTGGGCGTGGGCCTGGGACGCTCTTATGGCGACAACGGATTGAATCTGGGCGCGGCAGTGGTGGACGCCACCAGGCTGGACCGCACAATCGCCTTCGACCCTGTGCAAGGGGTGTTGCGCGCAGAGGCCGGCATGGCGTTGGGCGATATCCTCAAGCTTGTGGTGCCCAGGGGATGGTTTCTGCCGGTTTCGCCAGGCACCCGCTTTGTGACCCTGGGGGGAGCGGTCGCAAACGACGTCCATGGCAAGAACCATCACAGCCGCGGCACCTTCGGCACCTGGGTGCGCCGGATCGGGCTTCTGCGATCCGATCTTGGAATGGTGGAAGTGTCCCAGGAGCAGCACCCCGAACTGTTTCGCGCGACCATCGGCGGACTGGGATTGACCGGTTTTATCCTTTGGGTGGAATTTCAGCTCGTTCCCATCGCCAGCGCCTGGCTGGAACAGGAAAACATCCCATTCGGCAGGCTAAGCGATTTCTTTGCCATCGCGGCGGCCAGCGAGGCATTCGAGCACACCGTCGCATGGGTGGACTGCACCAGTGGCGGCAAAGAGCTTGGCCGCGGAATCTTCCAGCGCGCCAACTGGGCGCGAGATGGAAGACTTGCCGTGCATGCCGAGCGGGCGCATCTCGCCTTGCCGGTGGATTTGCCTGGTTGGGCCCTCAACCGGTTCATCCTGCGTGCCTTCAACAGTTTCCACTATCACGCCAACCGCTTCAAACCACGGCGCACCAAGCTGCATTACGGTTCGGCGCTCTATCCGCTGGACGCGATCCGGAACTGGAACCGGCTGTATGGGTCGCGCGGCTTCTATCAATATCAATGCGTGATCCCGCCGGTTGCGGCCCAGGATGCCGTGCATGAACTTCTCAGGATCATAGCCGCGTCGGGCATGGGCTCATTCCTGATTGTGCTGAAAACATTCGGCTCAAGCCGGTCGCCGGGCCTGCTGTCCTTTCCCCATGAAGGCACGACGCTCGCCCTGGACTTCGCCAATCACGGCGAGGAGACGCTTCGGCTGATGGCGCGCCTGGACGAGGTTGTGATGTCCGCCAGCGGCCGGCTGTATCCCGCCAAGGATGGCCGCATTCCACCCGCCATCTTCCGCGCCTGTTATCCGAATCTTGACCTGTTCCGGCACAGCATGGACCCTGCATTTTCCTCCAGCTTCTGGCAGAGAATTTCTTCATGACCGAAAAAAAGGCGCGTCGGGCCGTCATCCTGGGGGCGACATCCGCGATGGCCGAACAGATCGCCAGGCTTTTGGCGGCCGAGGGTGCGCGCTTAAGCCTTGTCGCGCGCGATCCACACCGGCTGGAAGCCATCTGTGCCGACCTGACCACCCGCGGTGCCGGCTGCGCCATTCCGCACGCCTGCGATCTGGCGGACGTGGAAAATCCCGACTCGCTGCTGGGCACCTTGGCGGCTTCCATCGGCGGCCTGGATGCGGTCCTGATCTTCTATGGCGTGCTGGGCGATCAGCAGCAGGCCGAGCATGAAACACAGCATCTGCGCCACATCGTGCGGGTGAATTTCACCAGCGCGGCGGAATGGGCGATCGCGGCGGCACGAGCCCTGGAGTCCGGCGACAGCCCCAACCCCGTCCTGATGGCGATCGGAAGCGTGGCGGGCGACCGTGGCCGGGCATCGAACTATGTCTATGGCGCGGCCAAGGCGGGATTGGCGGCCATATTCCAAGGCTTGGCGCATGAATATGGCACAACCCGGCTGCGGGTGGTGCTGGTGAAATCCGGCTCGGTCATCACCCCCATGACCGACGGCTTCCAGCGCAAGGGCCTGACCTGGGCCAGACCGGAGCAGATGGCGGCCATCATCCGCAAGCTGATGGACCGGGGCGGCCCCATTGCCTATGCACCATCGTTCTGGCGCTGGATCATGCTGGTGATCCGGTCCCTGCCCCATTCGGTGATGAAGCGATTGAAGATCTGATCCAGAGGGTGCAGCGTCTAATAGGCGCCGGGGCTCTTGATCAACACCCACACCGTCTGGAGCAGGATGACCAGGTCGTACCAGACCGTCCAGTTCTTGATGTACCACTCGTCATAGGAGATGCGTTCGGCGAAGGTGGTGTGGCTGCGGCCGCTGATCTGCCACAGGCCTGTGATGCCGGGCCGTACGCGCTCATACAAGCTGATGACCGCCCCGTAATCGGGCAGCTCACGGCGCAGCAGCGGACGGGGCCCTACCAGGCTCATATCGCCCTTCAGCACATTGATCAGCTGCGGCAGCTCGTCCAGGCTGTTGCGGCGCATCCAGGCGCCGATGCGGGTGACGCGCGGATCGGCCTGCAGCTTGAAGTTGGATTCGCAATAGCGCGCCAGCAGGATGGGATTTTCGGTTTCCCACCGCGCCATCTGTGCTTCCGCATCCACCACCATGGTGCGGAATTTCCAGCAGGTGAAATCGCGCCCCGCGCGGCCGACACGGATCTGGCGGAAGAACACCGGGCCGCGATCCTGTTTCCAGATCAGGAAAGCGAATACCGCGAAAACCGGCGCCAGCACGACCGACAGCAGAGCAGCCCCGATGATATCCAGGCTGCGCTTGATGATGCGCTGGGGCAGGCGCGCCAGGTTGTTGCGCACCTGCAGCAGCAGGAAGTCCTTGCCGAAGAAATAATTGGTCGACATGCCGTAAAGCGGCAGGCGGCGCAGCGAAGGCACCAGCGCCACCGCGATATCGGCGCCCACCAACTGGTCGATCAGGTCGTTGAGATTGGCATTGGCACGGTCGTCCGGCACCAGGATCACCTGCCGGCATCCCACCGCCATCAGTGCCGGTACCAGTTCTTCCTGCGATACCGCCAGCGGGATCAGGCCCGCGAACGCGCTGGAGAGATGTTTCTCCGGTGTTTCGGGCACCACCCATTGAACGCGAAGCCCCAGCGCCAACTGCCTGCCCAGCAGCGGCGCCACTTCCTGCGCCATCGGGCTGGTGCCGATGATGGCGGTGGGCAGATGCCAGGCCCCGATCTTGCCCAGCAACAGGCGCATGCCTTGACGCGCGGTCGGCAGCGCAAAGATCAGCCCCAGCCATACCGTGATACCGGCCGCCAGCCCGCTGGGCTCCAAAAGGGAAATGGCGGCATTGTAGGCCGCCCCGGAAATCAGCAAAGCCGTGGTGGTGGAGCGGGCGCCGTCCCAGAACAATTGCCGGCGGCTGTAATCGCCCACCAGATAGCGCGCCCCGACAAACACCAGCGCGATGATCATCACCAGATCGATGACGGTATTGGGTTGACCCAGGGAGCGGTTGCGGAACAGCGCCAAGGCCGGCGGCACGGCCACCTGGTGAAGAATGAAATCCGCGGCCGCGAAACAGGAGACATCCGCGGTCACCAGCCCCATCAGGATGGCCAGGCGGCGCCAATAGGACCCCGCACCGCGCACCCCCAATGGGTAGTGGCGTGTTTGATCAAAAGACGCGGCAACTGTCATGAATCTGGGGACTCCACCTCGGTCTCAGACTAACAATTCGCCCCTGCAAAATCACCCTTTCGAGCGGAACACCACGACTCCTATTGGGAACATAATCCCTTGTCTAAACTATCCATTTTCTCGAAAAAAGAAGAAAATAGTTTAAAAACAATCCCTTAAGAAGATATCTCGACGGCTGGCGCTTTTGAGAGCCCGGCCCGGTAGCCTGCGACCCATTCCTGCAGGCGGGACTGGGCAAGCGCTTGTCTCATCCCCTCCATCAACCGCTGGTAGTGATTCAGGTTGTGCGAGGTCAGCAACATGGCGGCGATAATCTCACCCGATTTCACCACATGATGCAGATAGGCTCGGCTGAACTGGCGGCAGGCCGGGCATTCGCAGCCGGCCTCGAGAGGCGCCGCATCTTCGGCGAAGCGCGCATTCTTGAGATTGAGCGCGCCTTCGAAGGTGAAAGCCTGGCCATTTCGCCCTGAACGGGTGGGCAGCACACAATCGAACATGTCGATGCCGCGCAGCACCGCGCCCACAATGTCGTCGGGCTTGCCGACGCCCATCAGGTAACGCGGCCTGTCTCCAGGCAGGTGCGGCACTGTCGCGTCCAAGGTCTCGAACATGGCGCTCTGGGGCTCGCCCACCGCCAGACCGCCGACCGCATAGCCGTCGAAGCCGATCTCCTGCAGCGCTTGTGCCGAGCGGAGGCGCAGATCCGCGAAAGTGCCTCCCTGCACGATGCCGAAACAGGCGCGGCCCGCTTGCTCTTCTTCCGTCTGCCGGTTGAACGCGTCTTTCGACCGTTTGGCCCAGCGCATGGAAAGCGCCATGGATTTCTCGATTGCGGCATGGGTGGCGGGCAAGGCGGGACATTCGTCGAACACCATCTGGATGTCGGAGCCCAGCTGCCGCTGAACCTCCATGGCGCGCTCGGGCGAAAGAAACTCCTGATGCCCGTCGATATGGGATTGGAACCTGACACCTTCTTCGCTGATTTTTCGCAAGGCCGACAGCGACATCACCTGAAAACCGCCGCTGTCGGTCAGGATGGGACGCGGCCAGTCCATGAATTTGTGCAAGCCGCCCAGCCGCGCGATGCGTTCCGCGCCGGGCCGCAGCATCAGGTGATAAGTGTTGCCCAACAGGATATCGGCGCCGGTCTCGCGCACGCTCTGCGGCAGCATGGCCTTGACCGTCGCGGCCGTACCCACCGGCATGAAAGCCGGTGTGCGGATGTCGCCGCGCGGCGTACGGATAATGCCGGTGCGCGCGGCGCCGTCACGCGCCAGAATCTCGAAGCGGAAGTCCTTCATCGTCCTGGGATTAGCAGACAGGCGTCACCATAGGAATAGAAGCGATAGCCGCGTGCTATGGCCTCGGCATAGGCCCGTTTCATCACTTCAAGCCCCATCAATGCACTCACCAGCATAAACAAGGTGGAGCGGGGCAGATGGAAATTGGTCACCAGCAGATCCACCGCGCGGAAACGATAGCCGGGGGTGATGAAGATGTCGGTCTCGCCTTCGAAAGGATGGATCACGCCATCCGGCGTTGCCGCGCTTTCCAGGGTGCGCAGGCTGGTGGTGCCGACGGCGGCGATGCGCCTGCCCGCCGCATGCACCGCGTTCAGCCGCGCCGCCGTGCCGGCATCCAGCACCGCACGCTCGGCATGCATGCGGTGCCCCGCGGTATCCTCAGCCGTGATCGGCAGGAAGGTACCCAGCCCGACATGCAGGGTCACGGCTTCGCAGCCGACGCCTTTGCGTTCCAGGCCATCGAACAGTTCCGGCGTGAAATGCAGGCCAGCCGTCGGCGCCGCCACCGATCCCTCGGTGCGGGCAAACATGGTCTGATAATCCGACGCATCGCGCGCATCCGCCTTGCGCTTGCCGGCGATGTAAGGCGGCAGGGGCATTTCGCCCAGCGCGGCAATGGCGGCGTCAAGGGCGGCGCCGGACTGCCCGAAGCGAATTTCGGTTTCGCCATTTTCGCCGCGCGCCGTCACGTCCGCCTTGAGGTCTCCGAATACCAGCGCGTCTCCGGCCTGAAGCTTGCGGGCCGGCCGCGCCAATGCCGAAAACCGGTCAGCGCTCAGACGCCGGTGCAGCAGGATCTCGATCTTGGCCGGGCCGGTGTCGCGCAGCCTTTCGCCGTGCAACCGGGCCGGTATCACACGGCTGTCATTGACCAGCAAGGCATCGCCCGCTTGCAGATACACGGGAAGATCACGCATGCCGCGATGGACGATGCTGCCGTCGCCCCGCACCACCATCAGCCGTGCACTGTCGCGCGGCACCGCCGGCCGCAGCGCGATCTGCGTCTCGGGCAACTCGAAATCGAACAGGCTGACATCCATGGCGGGGGCCTATAACAGCCCTCACCCCGCGGACGCGAGGAATTTTGCCTCCTGGCTAGGGTTGCGTAGCGACAGCGTAGGCAACGAGCGACGTGGGCGAAACAGCCCATGAGCGACGCCGTCCAGCGGGCACCGCCCTCGCCCGCTGTGCGGGCTCGAAGCGGGGCAAGCATTTCTAAGCTCGGCGTCGCTCGCTAAGAAAAGCTAAACCAAAGAACCGCGTCAGACGATCAGCTTGCGATAGAGGTGCCAGGTGGCGTGCCCCAGGACCGGGATCACCACCATCAGGCCCACGAACACCAAGGCCGAACCCGCCAGCAGCCCCAGGGCCACGACCAGGCCCCACAGCGCCATCGGACCGGGATTGGCCAGCACCGCCCGGAAGGAGGTGCCGATGGCGGTATCAAGGCCGGTGTCTCGATCCAGCAGCAGGGGGAAGGACACCACGCTGAGCATCATCGCCAGCAGCGCGAACAGGAAGCCTACGCTGATGCCCATCACGATCATTTCCTGGCCCGGTTCGGTGAACAGCACCGCCTGCGCGAATACGGCGGCACTGGCCCCCTTGGGCAAGGTGGGCGCCAGGGTAGCCTCGAAGATGATCCAGGCCGTCACCAGCCACAGCAGGAACACCGCGATCAGGATCGCACCCAGGGCGGCGATTCCGCCGATGGCAGGCGCCTTGAGGACGTCGAAGGCATTGGCCCATCCCACCTCGGCGCCCTGTTCGCGCCGGCGGCTCATCTCATACAGGCCCACAGCTGCCAGCGGTCCCACAATGGCGAAGCCCGAGGCCAGCGGAAACAGCAGCGGCAGCAGGTCGGAGCCGAAAGCGATCCGTGCCAATACCACGCCCACAATGGCATAGGTGGCGCAGAGGAAGATTACATCGCTGCGGTAAGCCTCGAAATCCGCAAATCCCTGGCGCAGGGATTGCCAGATATCGGCGGTGGAAATCCGCCGGATCGCCGGCGCCGGGGAATGCGCCGTCTGGCGCATATGGTCGACCGACTTGCCGACGGCTTCGGCGGCATGGGCGGCGGAGACGAGCTGTGCCCCGCTCCATTCGATGGGATTGCGAATCGTCGGCATGGCTCAACTCCCGTTGTAGCGGGGCACCATGGCCTGGCGGCCGGCTCCTGGCCGGGAGGCGGCCGTCGGTCACGGCTGCCCGTGGACCTCTACCAGTGGGAGAACTATAGCCCTGCGACAGGACGCCGCGGAAGCGGGAACTTTGAGCCTGTTTGCCCATCACCGCAGCCTGTTCTGGGCGGCATGCCCGGAGCTTCCACCCCCGGGTCGGTGGCGGGGAATCGGTTTTATTGCATCTGCGAAATTACCGCACTGACAGGGCCCGTTAAGCGATCCCGATGGGTACCGGTCCGGGCGAGCTTGTTATGGCGGCTGGCAATGAACAGTCCCCGCGCGGGCTTGCCAGGGAAGAAATCTACGCCATTAAGGGGAATGGTATAGGTTTGCGATAATGATGTTGAATCTAGGGAAATCATGTCTGCAATTCCAGAAATGGCACTGACTCCCGGTCCCTCTCGCGCCAACCGCGCGAGAGCAAGGCTTCTTCAAATGCATTATGAAGCCAAAGTGGGCCACATCGGCGGCAATCTATCTGCGCTGGACGCGATATTACATCTGCACAGCAGCGTGATGGGCGATGCCGACATATTCGTTCTGTCCAAAGGACATTCGGCGGGGGCGCTTTACGTCTCGCTATGGGCGACGGGACAGATAAGCGACGATGCCTTGCGCAGCTTTCACGGGAACGGAACGGCGCTGGCGGGTCATCCCATCGCCGGCTGGCACAAGCGGATCGCTTATGCCACCGGCAGTCTCGGGCATGGCCTCGGTCTCGCCGCCGGCGTCGCGCTCGGTAAGCAACTGCGTGGCGATCCTGGAAGGGTCTTTTGCCTGCTGTCGGACGGCGAGTGCCAGGAAGGCTCAATCTGGGAGGCGGTCATATTCGTGCATCATCGCAAGCTCGCCAATCTTGTGGTGCTCGTCGACGTGAACGGCCTGCAGGGTTTTGGGTCGACGCGGGATATCGCGTCGCTGGAACCGCTGGCGCCGAAATTCCGCGGCTTTGGCCTCACGGTCGAGGAAATTGACGGTCATTCGCCAGAGGCGCTGGATGCCGCCTTGGCGAAGCGTGGGGACGGGCCGCTGGTCGTGCTGCTGCGCACCGTAAAAGGCCGCGGCGTGTCTTTCATGGAAGGCCGCATGGAATGGCATTACCTGCCGCTCAACGAAAGCCAGTATCAGCTCGCGATGCGCGAATTAATGGAAATCTGAGAATCGAATCATGAGAAATGCCTTCTGTTCTGCGCTGGTGTCACTGAGCGCGAGAAAACAGATTGTCTTCATGACCGGCGATCTGGGTTTCATGGCCCTGGAGCCGCTGCAAGCCGCGATGGGGGACCGTTTCATCAATGCCGGAGTCGCCGAGCAGAACATGGTTACGGTCGCGGCGGGGTTGGCAAGCGGGGGAGAGCAATGCTGGGTCTACAGCATCGCCCCCTTTGTCTATGGCCGCCCATTCGAACAGATTCGCAACGATGTCTGCCTGCACAATTTTGATGTGAAGCTGATCGGCAATGGCGGAGGCTATGGCTATGGCGTGATGGGCGCAACACATCACGCCATCGAGGATTATGGCGTGCTATGCGGCCTGCAGAATATGCACGTGCATGTGCCCGCCTTTGCCGACGATGTGGAGCCTATAGTCCGCCGCATGGCCGCCAGCCGGCACCCCGCTTATCTGCGGCTGGGGCGCTGCGAAAAGCCCAAGAATTGGATGCTTCCGAGCTATGCGCCGTGGCGGCTGTTACTGCCGGGCAGCGCGGGGGTTTTCGTTATTGTCGGCCCCGGGGCGGGCGGCCTGCTCGAAGCCTTGACACAGATCGCCGAAGCGGAGCGGCCTGAAGTCTGGGTCGCAACCGATCTACCATTTCAGATGGAAGCGATCCCGTCGCGCTGCATCGAAAAGATACGCGAAACCGGCAGCCTGTTCGTGCTGGAAGAACATGTGGCCCATGGCGGCGCCGGGCAGATGCTCGCCCATCTGTTGCTGGAGGAAGGTGTGCATCCCGGCCGTTTTCGCCATTTCCATGCGGAGGGATATCGTTCCGGCCTCTATGGTTCCCAGGCATTCCACCGCGCCGAGAACGGGCTCGATCCGGCCAGCGTACTCGCGGTACTGGCCGAAGCCGGACATCGGGACACCGTATGATCACAGGCGATTTCCGCAGCAAGGTCTTGCATCTGCAAGGACCTATTCTCGTGTTGGGCGCCAGCGGCTTCATCGGAGCAAACTTGCTGCGCCTGCTGCTCCAATATCGAACCGATGTCTATGGTACCAGTTCGAGCGCGTTTGCGTGGCGGCTGGAAGGGCTGCCGCCGAATAATATCGTTCCAGGCGACTTGTTGGTGAACCAGGGCCTCACCGCCCTGCTCGACGCGGTGCGGCCGCGCACTGTATTCAATTGCCTTGCTTATGGCGCTTACTCCTTCCAGGGCGATGCCAACCTTATCTATCGTACCAATGTGGAGTTGACTGCCCGGTTGATAGAGGAACTGCAGAAACGCGGCGTGCAGCGTTACATCCACGCCGGCAGTTCGTCGGAATATGGGGATGAGGCTTCCGGCCCGGCCGAAACGGTGGCGCTGCATCCCAACAGCCATTATTCCGTCTCCAAGGGTGCCGCCGCGGGGCTGATCGAGTATATGGGCAAAAAGCAGGGCTTTCCGGGCCTGAATTTGCGGCTTTACTCGATCTACGGCCCCTATGAGGATTCTTCGCGCCTGGTGCCTGTCGCGGTGCTGAATGGATTGCGCGGACTGCATTCTCAATTCGTGGACCCTGAGATTTCCAGGGATTTCCTGTATGTGGATGACGCTTGCGAGGCGTTCATAGACGGGGCGCTCAACATGTCGGAGGCGCAGTATGGGGAGTCCTTCAACATCGGCACCGGCGTGCAAACAACGATCGGCGACTTCGCCCGCCTGTGCAAGGACTTGTGGAATCTGCCCGGTGAACCGGAATTCAACATGCCCAAGCGGCGTTGGGACACCGCGCACTGGTATGCCAATCCGGCGAAGGCGCGCGATGGACTTGGCTGGAGTGCGCGCACGACGCTGCGCGAAGGCCTGGAGCGCATGGGGACCTGGTGCCGCTCCCTGGAAAACCCCGAACGCTATCTGAAGAGTTCGAAGAAATTCGGCCGAGACCAGACCTGGAGCGTTTCGGCGATCGTTGCCTGCTACAAGGACGGCCAGGCTATCCCGGTCATGCACCGGCGGCTGACAGAAACCTTCGACAAACTCAACGTCGAATACGAGATCATCTTCGTCAACGACAACAGTCCCGATGACAGCGAGGAAGTCATCCGCGCGATTTCGTTGCGGGACCGGCATGTGATCGGCATCTCCCACTCGCGCAATTTCGGCTCCCAGTCGGCCTTCCGCAGTGGAATGGAAATCGCCACACGCAATGCCTGCGTGCTCCTGGACGGAGACCTTCAGGATCCACCGGAGCTGATTGAACAGTTGGTCGCCAAATGGCGTGAGGGCTACGAGGTCGTCTATGGCCGCCGGGTCAAACGTGAAGCACCATGGTACATGGCTGCCTCCTATAAGCTGTTTTACTGGTTCTTTCAGCGTTTCTCTTATGTCGTGGTGCCGCGCGATGCGGGTGATTTTTCCCTGATGGATCGCAGAGTGGTGCGCTGTCTGCTGAGCTTTCCCGAACGCGACCTGTTCATCCGTGGGATACGCGCCTTTGTCGGGTTCCGGCAGACCGGCGTGGATTACATCCGGCCCGAACGCATGTTCGGCGTCACCACCAACAATCTGGTGAAGAATATCGGATGGGCAAAAAAAGGGTTGCTGAGCTTCAGCAACACGCCACTCAACATGCTGAGCCTGGCAGGGTTGTTGCTTTTTGTCGTTTCCCTTGTGATGGGGGGAATCTATTTGGGCTCGCGCCTGCTGTTCCCCGACGCGGCACCACAGGGCTTTACCACTTTGGCGCTGACAGTGGTCTTCTTCGGTTCCATCAACATCCTGGCGATTAGCGTGATCGGCGAATATATCGCCAAGATTTTTGAGGAGGTGAAGCGGCGGCCGCATTTCGTCCGCCGCAGTTTCATCCGTGACGGCGAAATCCGGGCCGCGCCGGAAACCGGGGACGTGTCCGTGGTGCAGAGCAGCCAAAATGACTGATTCGCCGGTCAGGCCCGACATTTTGGGCGCGGCGCGCCCGGCCTTCGCGCCGCGCTTGCTGCTGCGCTTCGGGATGGCGGGAATTTTGAATGCCGCATTCGGCTACGCCGCATTTTCCATTCTCCTGCTGGCCGGCGCCCCGATCGGGGTGGCGCTGGTCGCAGCCGCGACGGCGGGCGTCGCCTTCAATTTTCAGACCTCCAAACGGCTTGTGTTCCGATCCCGAGGGCGTGCCCTGCGGTTTGTTGCGGTCTACGGGCTCGTTCTTGCGATGAACTGGCTGGCCTTGCGCGGCCTGGGCGCAATGGGTGTGCCGGCGATTGCGGGACAGGCCCTGCTGGTTCTGCCTGCCGCTCTCTTGTCATTCCTTGGTCAGAAAATATTCGTCTTCCATTCGCTCACTGGCCAGTCATGACAACGGCGCGGCGCAATCTGGTCGAGCAGAAGGCGGAAGACTTCAAGCCGCCGGTATTCAAGCCCGACACTTCCGCACGCAACCGGGTGGAGAACTGGCTGCGCCGGTTCCTCGACTTGCAGGCGGGTTCGGCGTGGCGCGATCTGCGGCGGGAATTGGCATCGGCGCAAGGCCGGCTGCTCGACATCGGTTGCGGTGCGCAGGTCTATCGCGACCTGGTGCCGCCGGGGGTGGTCTATCGCGGTATCGACACGGCCGATGCTAAGGCGCGATTTGGCTATAACGTGCCTGACACGCATTATTTCGAGAACGATGATTGGGGCGTTGAAGACAATAGCTTCGATATGGCGCTGTGCACGGAGGTGCTGGAACATATTGCAGCGCCCGCCGACTTTCTCGCCCGTACCTGCCGTTGCCTGAAGCCCGGCGGCCGCTTGGTTCTGACGGTGCCTTTCGCGGCGCGCTGGCATTTCATTCCTTACGATTATTGGCGGTATACGCCTTCGAGCCTGAATCTGCTGTTGCAAGCCGCGGGCTTTGAAGATGTCGCCGTGCTGGCACGGGGCAACCCGCTGACAGTCGCGTGCTACAAGGCGATGGCGCTTCAGCTGGCGCCGCTGCTCGGCGGCGGCGGGGTGACCAAACGCGCTGTCGCCATCCTGTTCTTGCCCGTTTTGGGTCTGCTCGCCTGTATCGCCAATCTCTCCCTCGCCGCGGACTGGGGAGATGATTGCCTGGGATATACCGTCACGGCGCGAAGGCAGCTGTCATGAGCCTGATCGGTTCGGCACGGCAGCGCGACTGCCCGGTATGTGGCGAATCCGCCGATACGGCGTCGCTTTTCCTGGAGCGGTCGCTGGATGAGACGCGGCTGACCAAGGACAGTTTCTCCTCCCGCAAGATTCCCGAATTCATGTCCTGGCAGCTCGTCAGATGCGGGCGCTGCGCCACCGCCTTCGCCAGCGAAGCCCCCGCCCCCAAAGCGCTTGCCGAAGCCTATCACCAAGCCGACTATGGCAGCGCGGAAGAAGCCGGCTATGCGGCCTCCGTCTATCGCCGGACGCTTGAACCTTTCCTCAAGGGCCTGAAGCGGCGCGGCCTTGCGTTGGAGATCGGCACCGGTACAGGCGTGTTCCTTACCCAACTGGACCAGCTTGGTTTCCGCGAGATAGTGGGCATCGAACCCTCACCGGCCGCAATCGCCGCCGCGGCGCCGGAGATAAAATCCTGCATTCGCGAAGGCATCTTCACAGGCGACGAGTTTCCGGCGGAAAGTGTATCCTTTATCTGCTGCTTCCAGACCATGGAACATGTGCCGGACCCGCGCTTGGTCGTCGAGGCCGCATTCCGTATGCTGGAGCCAGGCGGCATGCTTGCCCTCATCACCCATGACTACACAGCCTTCATAAACCGGCTGCTGGGCCGGCGGTCACCGATCATAGACATTGAACACCTGCAGCTGTTTTGCCCCACCTCGCTACGTTATCTAGTGACCGCCGCGGGCTACGTTGAACCAGCCATGACATCCATCCGCAATGTCTATCCGCTGCGCTATTGGCTCGGTCTTTTGCCCATCCCCATGCCCGTCAAGCGAGCAACAATGGGGGCGGCGCGGGTACTGGGTCTCGACCGGCTGCCCGTCGGATTCGATGTCGGAAATCTGTTGACGGTTGCCTGGAAGCCGGTGGCCGGTTCAGATATTTTGCCCGATCCCGGCGGTACGGGTTTGCAAGCATGATTGATGGCGGCCATTCCGGGTGATGGGTTATTTCCATGATTGAGCTTTCCTGCAGCTTTTCGGGCACCTTCCAATTGGCGAATTTTTCATGCCCGCCCGCCGGGCAAACCTGATGTCTCCTTGGATTATGCGTTTACGCAGGACGATCGCCGGAATTGAAGACGGGGACATCTTCACCGATCCGAAATTTCTGTTGATCTTCCTGCCTGCGTACATGGTGTCCTTTGCCTGGATATTCCTTATCCCTGCTGATTTCTGGGACGATCTAGCGATCAAGAACAATCCGGACCTGGTCGCAATGGGCTATCACGCCAGCCTCCCCACGATGGGCTGGGTTACAGCGGGACTGTTGAAGCTTCCCCACCCCAATTTTACCGGCCGCAGCTTGATCTTCCTGATGTTCGCTTGCGTCCCTTTTCTGGTTCGCCGCTTTATCGCCTATCGCGCTCTTGCGCCGGAACGCGAGCGCAACGCAATTGCCATGCTTACCGCCCTCCTTCCCTTATTCCTCAGCCGATTTCAGCTTGTGACTTTCTATTACTGTCTGAGCTTACTTTTATTCTGTTTTGGCTCCTTGCTGCTTGCGAAAACGCTCAGCGGAAGACCTTCATTGGTATATCGGATAACGGCGTACATTTGTTTTACGCTGGCTTTCTTCACGCAGTCATTTCTCGTGCTGTACGGCTTTGTGCTGTTTCTGATCATTTTGCACCTGTCACACGGGGCGCCATCCGGTCGAACCTGGGATCGGCTCTCCAGCGGCGCAGCCGACCTTGCGCGACGGAGCCCGGATGCACTTTTGCTTCCCCTCGTCTTCTTTTTCATGAAGGCATGGCTCATGCCGCCGATTGGCCCGTTCGTCGGATATAATGCCGTGACGCTACAGGGGATACTTCATGCGCTGAGCATATTGCCTGTTGCCGCGATAATGGCGGTGGTTGACATGACTGGGCTGGCCCCCACATGGACGCTGCCGGGACTGCTGCTGTTGCTCGGGGGCCTGTTGCTGGCTCGGCCAGGTGGGCTGACCCGATCAGAAAATATCTCGGACGCGCAACCTTCAACCGATGCTGCAGCCCTTCTAATCGCGTTTTTCGGCTTGATGCTTGCCGTATTTCCTTATGTCACGGTCCACCGGGCCGTGCTTCCCTATGATTTTGACGACCGAGACCAACTGACGATGATCCTCGCCGCCGGCGCGGTTGTTGTTTGCGCGGCCCGCACATTCCTCCGCAGCCGCGTGCAGTGGCTTACAATATTTGCGGTATTGATATGGGCAGTTGCAACCGATATCTCGACCTATCTCGATATTATCGTCGATGGCCATATCCAGAACGCCGTCGTGCGGTCGCTCTCACAGAACCGCGATGTACGGCAGAACAAGGCCTTTCTTGTGGACGATTCCCAGTGGCCTTTCTTGTCCCGCGGCCGCAGGCTTTCGACAGCACAGCTCAATTGTCTGATGAAGGCTGCCTTCGGCGATGAGACGAGATTTGCCGCAGAGCTGTCATCGAAGCCGTTCGACTGGAAAGACCAGTTGACGCTTCTCGGTCGCTTTCGCGAAACCGGCACATGCTTCCGCGCCTACGAGGATCGGCCACCCGTTTTGCTGACTGTTGCACCAGGCCCCCTTGCGCTCACAGATCGCCACATAGCCAAGCTGACGTTCGATTGGATATTCAGGCCGGAGCGATATTCAAGTGATCTCGACAAGTTGGTATCGGTTTCCATCACGACACTTCCGGATGGCGTTCTTAAGCCTCGATGATGCGACTGCCGGGACGTTGGGCGGCCGGCCCCCGACCGGGGGGACAGTCGTCGGTCACGGTGGACCCGTGGACCTCATCCAGTGGGAGAACTATAACCCTGCGACAGGACGCCGCAAGCGGGAACTTTATGCCTTGTTATCCGGCACTTGCGAGGACGGCGACGATGATCCGGTCCTGGGTTTCCTCGTCCAGATAGGGATGCATGGGCAGGCTGACCACCTGGCGGCTCAAGGCTTCACTGACGGGGGTGGGGGCACCGGGATAATGGGCGTAGGCGGGCTGGCGCGACAGCGGGATCGGGTAATAGACCACGCTGGGCACGCCGGCTGCTTTCAACTCTGCCTGGAATTTGGCGCGGTCGGCGACCTGCAACGTATATTGGGCCCAGGTGGAGGTGACGCCCTCCAGCACAAACGGCGTCTTGATGCGGTTGGAGCCGGCAAAGGCCTGGTTGTAGCGCTCGGCCACTAGGTTGCGCTTTTCGATCTCGTCTTCGAAGATTTTCAGCTTCTCGATCAGGATCGCCGCCTGGATGGTGTCCAGGCGCGAATTCATCCCGATGGCGACATGCTCATAGCGGTCGCTGCCCTGACCGTGCATGCGCAGGCTCAGCAGCTTATCCTTGAGCGCATCGTCATTCGTGAAGCAGGCGCCGCCGTCGCCATAGCAGCCCAGTGGCTTGGCCGGAAAGAAACTGGTGGCCGCTGCATCGCCGATCGCGCCCGCGCGCTTGCCGTCCATCACCCCGCCGAAACCCTGAGCGGTGTCGCACAGAAGCTTCAGGCCCTCGCGCTTGGCGATGGGAGCAAGGCTGCGATAGTCGGCGGGCTGACCGAACAGGTCCACCGGCATCACCACTTTGGGGATCAGCTTGCCCTGCTTCTTCACCATGCCAATGGCGGCGTCCAGGCTGGCCGGGTCCATGTTGAAGGTGTCGGACAGCACATCGACGAACACCGGCACGGCGCCTGCCAACGCCACCACTTCGGCGGACGCCGCAAAGGTGAAAGCGGGCACGAAGACCGCATCGCCCGGTCCCACATCCCAGGCGCGCAACAGCAGAAGCAGCGCATCGGTGCCGTTGGCGCAGCCGATCGCATGGCGCACACCGGTCCAGGCGGCGATGTCCTTTTCGAACTGCGCCACCTGCGGGCCCAAAATCCATTGCCCGCCTTCCACCGCCGCCTTGATGGCGGCGTCCAGCGGCGCACCCAGGCGGCGGCGCTGTGCCTGAAGATCAATGAAAGCGATTGGCTGGTTCACACATCACCGTCTTGAAAATCGTGGGGCAAATCATGGGGCTTGTAGGATGGCTTAGGGCGCGAACCGACACACAAAATATTGCAGATAATCCGGCCTGAGCCCGTCCAACTAGGCCGGCCAGGTCCAGGATTCGACGCCGTTGCTGGTGAGCTTGACGCCCTGGGCGGTGCCGCCGGCCAGGCAAAGCGCGCGCACCAGATGCAATCGCTTCTCCGGCGGCACGATGAACATCATGAAGCCGCCGCCGCCCGCGCCCGACACTTTTCCCGCCAGCGCGCCCGCCGCCAGCGCTTCACCGTAAAGTTTTTCGATCTCGCCGGTGGAGATGCCGCTGGCGGTTTCCTTTTTCGCCTTCCAGGAATGATCCAGCACCTTGGCCATGCGCACGATATCGGCACGCAGCAAGGCCTGTTTCATCTCCAGCGCGTCGCTCTTGAGCTGGTGCAGGCTTTCCAGGGTGCGCGACGATTTTTGCGTCATGCCTTCGCGCTGCTGGTCGATGATCGCTTCCGAACGCCGGGACACGCCGGTGAAGCACACCACCAGCGAAGTCTCGAATTCGTTCAGCACGGTGCGCGATACCCGCAAGGGATTCACGATCACCCGGTTGTCGGCCATGAACTCGATATAATTCACGCCGCCGAAGGTGGCGGCATACTGGTCCTGTTTGCCGCCGGACAAAGCGAGATCGACCCGCTCGATCTCATAAGCCAGGTGCGCGACCTCATAAGGTCCCAGCGGCAGGTCCAGCAGCGCCCGGAAGGCTTCCACCAGGGCCACCACCAGGGCGGACGACGAGCCCAGGCCCGAACCGGGCGGCGCGTCCACCAGGGTGCGCACCGTCACCGGCAGCGGCCGGCCACCACCATAATCTCGGATCATGCGGCGATAGACGGCGGCGTGCAGGACCAGCTTGGCACTGGCCAGCGCCTCCAGGTCGAGCGGGAAATGCTCGTCGGATTCCAGGTCGGAGGCGATGAAATGAATCTGCCCGTCCGGCGACGGCTCGATGAAGGCGAAGGCATAGCGGTCGATGGTGGCGTTGAGGACGGCACCGCCGAACTCATCCGAATAGGGGCTGACGTCGGTGCCGCCGCCTGCCAGGCCCAGGCGCAAGGGGGCGCGGCTGCGGATCCTGCTCGCCAGCGTGATACCATTCGATAACCGCGGCGGTGCGATTGTGTCTGTCACGGGGATTCCGCTATGTCTGGGCCCCGCATGAATGGCACACTGCCGGGGTCCTGATAAGCTGCTTCCTGAGATTTTAATCATGATCCCGTCCGAGGAGTTAACGTGGCCAAGGAGTTAACATGACGATCGCGCAAAGCCCGGTACGAACCGGCACCGATGGCCGCGCCCAGACGGTGCGCGACCTCTTCCGCCGCTCCATAGAGCTCAAGGAAAAGCTGATCGCCGATCATGCCGATCAGGTGGTGGCCATGGCCGATGTCTGTGTCGACTCGCTCTGCAAGGGCGGCAAGCTTCTGCTCTGCGGTAATGGCGGTTCGGCGGCGGATGCCCAGCATCTCGCGGCCGAGCTGCTGGTGCGGTTGAGGCCCGATGTGAACCGCGACGGCGTCCCGGCCATCGCGCTGGCGCTGGATGCGTCCTCCATGACCGCCTGCGGCAATGACTATTCCTTCGAGGTCTATTACGAGCGCATGACCCGCGCTTTGGGCCGGCCCGGCGATGTGCTGATCGGCATCACCACATCGGGACGCTCGCCCAATGTCGTCAAGGCGATGCAGGCGGCGCGGCAGATCGGGATGAAGACCCTGGGCCTGCTGGGCTGCAACGGCGGCCCGGCACTGGCGGAATGCGACATGGCGCTGGTGGTTCCCTCCACCGAAACCGGCCGCATCCAGGAAGGCCATATCGCCATCGGCCATGCCCTGATGGAATTGATCGAGGACGGACTGATCGCACGCGAGGCCATCAAGCGTTGCTGACACAGGCTGTTTTTCTGGTCGGCGGCCTGGGCACGCGCCTCAAGGACCGCACCCGCAACACACCCAAGCCACTGCTGGAAGTGGGCGGACGTCCCTTCCTGGAATATCTGCTGGACGAAGCGGCGCGCCACGGCTTCCGTGAGATTCTGCTGCTGGCCGGCCATTTCGGCGACCAGGTTGAGGCACTTTACGATGGCCGGGACTGGCGCGGCGCCCGCATCAAGGTCCTGCGCGAGCCTGAGCCCCTGGGTACCGGCGGGGCCTTGCGCTTCGCCCTGCCCCATCTCGCCGGGCAATTTCTCCTGATGAACGGCGATACCTTCTTCGGCATCAATCTGCGCGCTTTGCCCGATCCGGGAGACGGCGTGTCGATGGCATTGCGCAATGTGGCGGGAGACCGGTACGGCCGCGTGACCCTGAAAGATGACCGCATCATCGGTTTCCATGCGCCGGGAGCGGCGGTGGAAGGGCCTATCAACGCCGGCGTCTATGTCTTCAGCCGCAAGGTGGTGGAGGCGCTTCCGGAGGGAAAAACCGCCTTCGAGACCGAGAGTTTTCCGCAATTGGTTGCGCGCGGCGCCATGTTCGGGCGCATATTCGACGGCCATTTCATCGACATCGGGGTGCCGGACGATTTCGAGCGGGCCCAGACCGCGCTGCCGCAATGGGTGCGCCGTCCCGCCGTCTTCTTCGACCGCGACGGAGTGCTCAACCACGACATCGGTTATCTGCACCGGCCGGACCAGTTCGACTGGCTGGAAGGCGCCAAACGCGCGGTGCGGCTGTGCAACGATGCCGGCTATTTCGTCTTTGTGGTGACCAACCAGGCGGGGGTGGCGCGCGGTTATTATGGCGAGAGCGACGTCCTGAGCCTGCATGCCTGGATCAACCAGGAGCTGGCGGCGGAAGGGGCGCATGTCGACGCGTTTGAATATTGCCCGCATCATCCCGACGGCGTCGAAGGTCCGTATCGGCGTACCTGCAGCCGCCGCAAGCCCGAGCCGGGCATGTTGCTGGACCTCCTTGCCAATTGGCCGGTAGACAAGGAAGCCAGCTTCCTGGTCGGAAACATGCAAAGCGATCTCGACGCCGCGTCCGGCGCCGGGCTTAAGGCCTATCTCTATTCGGGTGGCGATCTGGCGGCGTTCGTGGCCGCCCGGCTGACCGGACGGCCACGCTCCTAGCCCGTCGTTTCAGGCTTCGCTTTCGATACGCGCCTTGAGGATCTTGTCGGGCGCGCCGCTGATGGCGCCGTTATTGTGGTCGCCGCCCTTCTTGATCTTGTCGACATTGTCCATGCCTTCGACCACTTCGCCCCACACCGAATATTGGCGGTCCAGCCAGGGCGCATTGTCGAAGCAGATATAGAATTGGCTGTTGGCGCTGTTGGGATTCTGGGTGCGCGCCGCCGAGACCGTGCCGCGCTTGTGCGCTTCGTTGGAGAACTCCGCCTTGAGATCGGGCAGGTCCGAGCCGCCGCTGCCGGTGCCGGTGGGATCGCCGGTCTGGGCCATGAAGCCGGGAATGACGCGATGGAACACCACGCCGTCATAGAAACCGCTGCCGGCCAGTTCCTTGACGCGCTCGACATGATTGGGCGCCAGGTCGGACCTCAGCTTGATCTTCACTGGGCCGTCCTTGAGGTCGAGAATGAGATAGTCGGTCATTTAAGCCTTTTCCTTGCTGCGTGTGATGAGGGCCTTGGCAACGGCCGCGGTGGTGAAAGGGGTAATGTCGCCGCCCAGCAGCGCGATCTCCTTGACCAATTTGGAGGAGATCGCCTGGTGCATGGGATCGGCCATCAGGAATACGGTCTCGATCTCGGTGTTGAGGCGCTGGTTCATCGCCACCATCTGGAATTCATATTCAAAGTCCGACACGGCACGCAGCCCCCGGATGATCACCGAGGCGCCCACCTGGGCGGCGAATTTGACCAGCAGGCTGTCGAAGGCGACCACTGCGATGGTGGAATGGCCGGCGGCCAGCTTTTCGGCTTCCGCTTTCACCATCGCCACCCGCTCCTCCAGCGTGAACATCGGGCTTTTGGAGGCATTCGTAGCCACCCCGATCACCAGATGGTCCACCAGCTTCACGGCCCGGTTGATGATATCGAGATGCCCCAAGGTCACCGGATCGAAGGTGCCGGGATAAAGACCGACGAGTTTCTTCGGCCTGGCTGGGAGGCCGCTCATTCGCCGCCGCCGGCGTCGGCAATGCGCTCCACCGATACGACCTTCTCGCCTTCCTCGACCCGGAAGACGGTGACGCCCTGGGCGGCACGACCCTGGATGGAAATGCCGGAGACCGCAACACGGATGGTCTGGCCGGCATCGGAAATCAGCATCAAGTCATCGCTTTCCTCCACCGGGAAGGAGGCGATCACGGCGCTGTTCTTCTTGCCCATGCCGATAGCGACGATGCCGGAACCGCCGCGCCCGGTGACGCGATATTCGTAGGACGAGCTGCGCTTGCCGAAGCCGTTCTGCGACATGGTGAGCACGAACTGCTCGCGCGCGCCCAGCGCCGCATAGCGTTCCGGCGTCAGGGTTGCTTCCTCGACGCCCTCTTCCGCCGCATCTTCTTCGGCTTCGACCGGTGCTTCGGCCTCGCCGCTTTCGGCACGGCGTGCCGCGGACGCCTGTTTCAGATAGGCGCGGGCCTCCGCCGAGGAGGCATCGGAATGATAGAGCAGCGACAGGCTGACCACTTCGTCGCCCGGCACAAGCTTGATGCCGCGCACACCGGTGGAATCGCGGCCCTTGAAAACGCGCACATCGCTGACGGCAAAGCGGATGGCCTTACCGCCACGGGTGGTGAGCAGAAAATCCTCAGCCTCGGTGCAGGTCGCCACCCCGATGATGCCGTCGCCCGGCTCCAGTTTCATGGCGATCTTGCCGTTCTTGTTGACCTGGGCGAAATCGGAAAGATTGTTGCGCCTGACGTCGCCGGACTTGGTGGCGAACACCACATTCAGCTTGTCCCACTCGCCCTCGTCTTCCGGCAACGGCAGGATGGTGGTGATGCGCTCGCCTTCTGCCAGCGGCAGCAGATTGACCATCGCCTTGCCCTTGCCCGCAATGCGCGCTTCCGGCAGGCGCCAGACCTTGAGCTTGTAGGCCATACCGGTCGAAGAGAAGAACAGCAGCCAGGCATGGGTCGAGGCAGCGAACAGGCTGGTGACGAAATCCTCGTCCCGCGTCGCCATGCCGGCGCGTCCCTTGCCGCCACGGCCCTGCACCCGGTATTCGGCCAACGGCGTGCGCTTGATATAGCCGTTGTGGGTGACGGTGACAGCGACATCCTCGCGCTCGATCAGCGCTTCGTCTTCCAGCTCGATCTCGGCGTCGATCAATTCGGTCTTTCGCGGGGTGGCGAACTCATTGCGGATGGTGCCGAGCTCATCCTTGATGATGGCCAGCACCCGGCCGCGCGACGACAGGATGTCGAGATAATCGGCGATCGCCAGGCCAAGCTTCTGGGCCTCGTCATTGATTTCGTCGCGGCCCAGCGCGGTCAGACGCTGCAGACGCAAATCCAGGATCGCCTTGGCCTGTTCTTCCGACAACCGGACGGTATTGTCTTGTTCGACCCGGTGACGGGGATCGGCGATCAGCGCCACCAGCGGCCCCACATCGCGGGCCGGCCAGGCACGCGCCATCAATTGTTCGCGCGCCGCACTCGCATCCGGCGCAGCGCGGATCAGCCGGATGACTTCGTCGATATTGGCCACCGCCACCGCAAGGCCGACCAAAATATGGCCGCGGTCTCGCGCCTTGGTCAGATCGTATTTGGTGCGGCGCGTGACCACTTCCTCGCGGAACGCGACAAAGGAGGCGATCAACTCCTTGAGGTTCATTTGAACGGGACGGCCGTCATTGAGCGCCAGCATGTTGACGCCGAAACTCTGCTGCAGGTTCGAGAAGCGGTAGAGTTGGTTGAGCACCACCTCGCTGGAGGCATCGCGCTTCAGCTCGACCACCATCCGCATGCCGGAGCGGTCGCTCTCATCGCGGATATCGGAAATGCCTTCGATGCGCTTGTCGCGCACCAGTTCGGCGATGCGTTCGATCAGCATAGCCTTGTTCACCTGATAGGGCAGTTCGGTGACGATAATGGCTTCACGGTCCTTGCGGACCTCCTCCACCGCGCAGCGGGCCCGCATCAGGATGGAGCCGCGGCCCCGCGCCAGGGCGGCGCGCGCATTCTGCTTGCCGATCAAAAGCGCGCCGGTGGGAAAATCCGGACCCGGCACGATTTCGGTCAGCCGCTCGAGGTTGATGCTGGGGTCTTCAATGTAAGCCAGGCAGGCATCGATCACCTCGCCCAGATTGTGGGGCGGGATATTGGTCGCCATGCCCACCGCGATGCCGGACGAGCCATTGACCAGAAGGTTGGGAAACCGTGAAGGCAGCACCGACGGTTCTTTTTCGGTGCCATCATAATTATCGCGGAACTCGACCGTCTCCTTGTCGATGTCCTCGGTTAGCGCATGAGCGATCTTGGCGCGGCGCACTTCTGTGTAGCGCATGGCGGCCGGCGGATCGCCATCCATAGAGCCGAAATTGCCCTGGCCATCGATGAGCGGGGCGCGCATGGAAAAATCCTGCGCCATGCGCACCAGCGCGTCGTAGATCGACTGGTCGCCGTGCGGATGATATTTACCGATGACGTCGCCGACCACGCGGGCCGATTTGCGATAGGCCTTGTTCCAGTCATAGCCGTTTTCGTGCATCGAAAACAGGATGCGGCGATGCACCGGTTTGAGCCCGTCGCGCGCATCGGGCAGCGCGCGCTGCACGATTACGCTCATCGCATAGTCGAGATAGGAGCGTTTCAGCTCGTCTTCGACCGCGATGGAGTGGGCCGGATTGCCACCTTCCGGCGGGTTCAACGTCTCTGGATTGTCGCTCAAAAAGCGGCCTCGAAATGCGCGGTCATAGCGCGTGGAAAACGGGCCTGATTCCTAGCATTTCGGGCGCGCGGAAACCAGCAAATAACCGTGCTATAACCCCTTGCTGGAACTGGTCAATTTTGCCGTTTGGAGAGGGCGGAAAACTCGGCCCGGACGCGAGCCATGTCATAGGCGTAAATCAGCCTTTCGCGGCGCTCATCCTTGTAGCCGAAGGTGATGCCGATCAGCCTGCCGGAGCCATCCAGAACCGGGCCGCCGGAAAAACCGGGGCCCGCATCGCCCGCAAAAACGAAATAGGCCGGCGCGGTGCAGCCCGGGCATTGCTTGATCTCGCGCACCACGCCATGGGCGATGCGCAATTCCCTGTCTCCGCCTTGGCCGTAGGCGACGACGCTCTGGCCGATCAGCGGCACGGCAGTCTGTGGTTCCGTCATTTTCGACGTGCGGAAAAACAGAAGGTCATAGTCCTGCCGCACCCCGATCACCGCCCGGGCATCCACCAGATTGGCGTTGTGCGCGTTGGTGACGGCGATGCCGGGAGCGATCACCACCGCAGCGCCGTCGGCGCTGTCGATGCCCAGATGCACCCGCGCGTGCAGAGGCAGATAGGCGGCCGCGATTTCGGGCTGGACAATCGCCGCAGCGCGCATGCCCGACGAGGCGGCACAACCGGACAGGATCAGCAGAAGCGGAAGACAGACGAAACTAGAACGGAATCTCGTCATCCATTTCGTCGCGCTGGAAGCTGGCAGGCGCCTCGCCGGCGCCGCGCGCCCCGCCTTCACTGCCGCCATTGCGGCCATCCAGCATGGTCAATTCGCCGCGGAAATTCTGCAGCACCACTTCGGTGGAGTATTTCTCCGCCCCGTCCTTGTCGGTCCATTTGCGGGTCTGAAGCTGGCCTTCGACATAGACCTTGGCACCCTTGCGCAGATATTTCTCCGCCACCTCGGCCAGGTTCTTGTTGAAGATCACCACCCGGTGCCATTCGGTCTTTTCCTTGCGTTCGCCGCTGGCCTTGTCGCGCCAGCTTTCGGAGGTGGCAACCGACAGATTGACCACAGGATCGCCGGACGTCATGCGGCGCACTTCCGGGTCCTTGCCCAGATTACCCACCAAAATCACCTTGTTGACGCTACCGGCCATGATTTTCTCCATTACAAGGGCGCGACGTTAGACGAGAGCGCTAGGCCCGCGCCACGGAGGTGCGCCTTTTATCCACTCATAACATTGTTCCCTATTTGTTCCAATAGCCTTGGCAGGCCTTTTCCCCGATAAGGCTTGTCGGCTGACGAGGCGGCATGCCCTTCAATTCCTACCCTTATTTCGTGTTCCTGGCGGTGGCGGTGATCGGTTTCCGGCTGCTGGAAAGCCGCACCCTGACGGGCCGTCGGGTGTTCCTGCTGCTGGCGTCTTATGCCTTCTATGCCTGGTGGCGGGCGGACTTCCTGCTTCTGCTCTGCGGCTCGACTTTGGTGAACTATGCCATCGGGCAGCAAATCGAACAGCGCTGCGCACGCCAGAAAGACAGGCGTGGACTTTTGATCGCAGGCCTTATGTTCAACCTGGGCCTGATCGCCACCTTCAAATACGACACGCTGTTCGTCTCCACCGCCAACGAGCTTTTGGGGGTTGGCCTGCCGGTGCCGCATTTCTTCCTGCCGCTGGCCATCAGCTTCTTCACCTTCGAGCAGATCAGCTATCTGGTGGATGCCGATGCCGGCAAGGCGCACAACTACAGCCTGCTGGATTACGCGCTGTTCGTGGCCTATTTCCCCCACCTGATCGCGGGGCCCATCGTGCGCCACAACGACCTGATCCCGCAGTTCCGGCAGTTGCGCAGCCGGAACGACGATCTCGCCACCGGCATCACTCTTTTCACCATCGGGTTGGCCAAGAAGTCGTTGATCGCCGACAATCTCGCGCCCTTTGCGGATGCCATCTTCAATGCCGCCGCTCGCGGCACCCATCTGGGTCCGACCGACAGTTGGCTGGGCACCCTGTTTTTCGCCTTCCAGATCTACTTCGATTTTTCCGCCTATTCCGACATGGCGCTGGGCTCATCCGTGATGCTGGGGATCCGGCTGCCGGTGAATTTCCACTCGCCCTACAAGTCCGCCAGCATCATTGAATTCTGGCGCCGCTGGCACATTTCGCTGTCGGCATTCCTGCGCGATTATCTCTATGTGCCGCTGGGCGGCAACCGGCATGGCCGCGGACGCCGCTATCTCAATCTCTTCATCACCATGCTTTTGGGCGGGCTATGGCATGGCGCCAACTGGACCTTCATGCTGTGGGGCGGACTGCATGGGCTTTATCTCTCCATCAATCACGCCTTCCGCCACGCCACCAAAGGCATGGCTGCGCCGCCTGCGTTGCGACTGCCCCTGCATATTGCCTCGGTTGCGCTGACCTTTGCCGCCACCACCCTGGCCTGGATCGTTTTCCGGGCGCCCGACCTGGCGTCGGCCCGCAATGTCGTGGGCGGCCTCTTGGGCGGCGGCCATTCCGCCGTGGTCAGCTTCTCGCCCTTGGCGGCGACCGCTTTGCTGCTGCTCTTCGCAGTGGTCTGGCTGATGCCCAATTCCATGGAATTGGTGTGGCGCTATCGTCCGGCCCTGCCTTCGCCTTATGCCGATCAGCCGGTGACGCCCGCGCCACGGCTGTCCTGGAAACCGACCCCCCGATATGCCGCGCTTTACGGACTGCTTTGCATTGTGGCGGTGCTGGCGCTCTCCAACCTCAAACCCTTCATCTATTTCCAATTCTAGAATGGAAAACACCCGCTACGCCGTCTGGTTCTTGGGCGCGGTGGCGCTGGCGGTCGCCGCCCTCGCCGGATTCAATGCCCTGGCCGGCACCTATATTCTGGAACACCCTGCCGGCGGCAGTGTGCAGACCCTTTCCGGCTTTGAGCGGGCGCTCAAACCGGTGTGGCTGGAACAGATTCAGCCGGAGCTGGTGTTTGTGGGCTCCAGCCGGGTGCGGGATGGCTTCGACCCCACCCTGATCGATCCCGCGTTCCACACAAGCAGCTTCAATTACGGCGCTTCTAGCATGACGCCGTATGAGGCGCGCCGCTTCGCGCAGGATGCGCTGGCACATTCCTCCGTAAAACAGCTTGTGGTGGCGTTGGATGCCTTCAGCGGCAATGGCGGCGCGGGTGAAGCCTTGCCAAGCTTCGACGAGACCCGGCTGGCGGTGACGCCGTCCGGCGAGCCCACACCGCGGCGGCCGCTGTGGCTGTTCACCACCCGCTATCTCAGCGGCGGCGCGCTTGGGATGAACGCCTTGGCTTTGTGGTCGCTGGCGCAATTGAAACCGGGACAAAGCGCCGCCGACCGCCCCGACATCTTCAATGCCTATGGCCATATGACAGACGCGGTGATGCAGCGCGACCTGAATTACAGGCGGGCGCGGGTGATGCGCATGGGGGACGGCGCGGCACAGGAATTGTCGGCCACCTTGGCGGCGGCCTGCGAGGCCAAGGCGCGGGTGACGCTGTTCTTCCCCCCCGACAATATGGCGATCATCGCGCGCTACCGGCAAAGCGATCAGGCCGGCTTCGACGCCTTCAAGCAAAACGTGCGGGATGCGGTAGCGCGTCACAACAGCCACTGCCGAAACACGGTGGTCTTGTTCGACTTCATGGCGCCGAATGCGCTCACTCGCGAGGGCTTGGCCAACGGGTCAAGCCGCGATTATGTCGACCTGGTGCATTTCCGCCCGCCGGCCGGACTATGGCTGTTGCGGCAGATGGGCATCCCTTGATTCGGGATCAGATCAGCTGGTCGTAGTGGGGCTTGTGCAGGCGGTGCCGCACTGGGCGTCGTTGCTTTGGGAGACGGCAATCGCGATACCTGCCACTGCCACTATGGCGGCGCCGCCGATCAGCAGCAGGTTGGGACTGCGCGCCGCCTGATGCACGCCGGCGGGCTTGCCCGGAGCCAGAGAACCGTCAGCGGCCAGGGCTTGGGAACCGGCAATTGCCGTCGCTGCCGCCATCGCAACCATCGCCGTCCGGTACTTCGTCATGTCTTTCCCCTAATATCCCGCCTGAACGGCGGTGTAATAGCTTGTTCCAGTTGGTCAATCTTGCCGATGAATCTCCCGGCCGATCGCGACACTATTAGGAACCATCTCACCGATTTTGCAAATGAACAATCCGCCTGAAAATTGGCCGGGTGCCAATCGTTCTCTTTTTGTTTCGAAAGCGGTTGGAACAGGCTATGAGAGGCGCATGGACCTCCTGACAGAGATTCTTCGCCCCCAACGCCTCACAGCCATTGTCGACGCCGGCGCCAACCCCATCGACGGCGAGCCGCCTTACAAGGCGATGCTGACCGCGGGCCTCTGCGAAGTCACGGGATTTGAGCCGCAGGCGGCCGCCCTGGCCCGGCTGGAACAGAAGAAAGGTCCCCGCGAGCGCTACTTCCCTTACGTGCTGGCTGATGGAACCCAGCGGACCCTGCACGTCTGCGAGCTGGAGGGCATGACCAGCCTGCTGGTTCCAGACCCCGCCCATCTGGCACTTTTCAATTTGTTTCCTACATGGGGGACAGTGAAAGACCGCATTCCTGTCGCCACCCGGAAACTCGACGACATCGCCGAAATCGCAGCTCTGGATTTCCTCAAAATGGATGTTCAGGGGGCGGAGCGGGAGGTGCTGGTGCATGGCCAAACCAAGCTCAAGGACACGGTGGTGATCCAGACGGAAGTGTCCTTTGTTCCCCTTTACAAGGACCAGCCCTCTTTCGGGGACATGGATCTGGCCTTGAGAGACCTGGGGTTCCTGCCTCACAGCGTCACCGGCACGAAACTCTGGCCGATCGCGCCCATGGTGGTGGGCAATGAACCCAATCGTGGCATCCGCCAGTTGCTGGAAACCGACATGGTCTATGTGCGGGATTTCTCGCGGCCCCAGAACATGACTGCCGAGCAGTGGAAGCATCTGGCCCTGATCGCCCACCATTGCTATGGCTCTTATGACCTCGCGCTCAAAGCTCTCGTCACTTTGATGGAACTGGGCGTCCTACCAGCCGACGCCAGCCGGCGTTATCTTGCCAGCCTGCCAAGCAGAAAACCCAACTGATGCTGAAGAACATCTCCATCCGCGGTGCACGCGAACACAATCTCAAGAATGTCGATGTGGAGATTCCGCGCGACACGCTCACGGTCCTGACCGGCCTGTCGGGCTCGGGCAAATCCAGCCTGGCCTTCGATACCATTTATGCCGAAGGCCAGCGCCGCTATGTGGAATCGCTGTCCGCCTATGCCCGCCAGTTCCTGGAATTGATGCAGAAGCCCGATGTGGACCACATCGAAGGCTTGTCGCCGGCCATCTCCATCGAACAGAAGACCACCTCCAAGAATCCCCGCTCCACCGTGGGCACGGTGACGGAGATCTACGACTATCTGCGCCTGCTGTTTGCCCGTGTCGGCGTTCCCTATTCGCCCGCCACCGGCCTTCCCATCGAAAGCCAAACCGTCAGCCAGATGGCCGACCGCATCCTGGCGCTGCCGGAAGGCACGCGGCTTTATCTGCTGGCGCCGATCGTGCGCGGCCGTAAAGGCGAATACCGGAAGGAACTTGCGGAGCTGCAGAAGAAGGGCTTCCAGCGAGCCAAGGTGGACGGCAAATTCTACGACATCGGCGCCACGCCCGCGCTCGACAAGAAGCTCAAGCACGACATCGAGATCGTGGTGGACCGCATCGTGGTCAAGCCGGACATCGGCAACCGCCTGCCGGATTCCATCGAGACCGCGCTCAACCTGGCCGAGGGCCTGTTGGTGGTGGAATTCGCCGACGAAAAGGAGGATGGCAAACAGCGTCAGATGCTGCTGTCGTCCAAGTTCGCCTGTCCCGTCTCCGGCTTCACCATTTCCGAAATCGAGCCGCGGTTGTTTTCCTTCAACAACCCGCATGGCGCCTGCCCGGTCTGTGACGGACTGGGGGTGCAGAACTACTTCGACGAGGCGCTGGTGGTGCCCGACGAAAGCCTGAGCTTGAAAAAAGGCGCCATCGCGCCCTGGGCCAAATCCTCTTCGCCCTACTATCTCCAGACCCTGGAAGCCCTGGCGCGGCACTACAAATTCTCCATGAACGATCCCTGGGAAGACCTGCCCAAAAAGGCGCGGGAGGTGATCCTGCATGGTTCGGGCGATGAGGTGATCAAATTCACCTATGACGACGGCATGCGCCGCTACGACACCAAGAAGGAATTCGAGGGCGTCATTCCCAACATGGACCGCCGCTATGGCGAGACTGATAGCGCCTGGGTGCAGGAAGACCTGGAACGGTTCCAGGCCGAAGCCCCTTGCGACGTCTGCAAGGGTTATCGCCTCAAACCCGAAGCGCTGGCGGTCAAGATCGGCGGGCTTCATATCAGCCAGGTCTGCGAACAATCCATCCGCGATGCCGACGGCTGGTTCCGTGACATCGACAAGAAGCTCAACAAGCAGCAGCAGGAAATCGCCGTCCGCATCCTGAAGGAAATCCGCGCCCGGCTGAAATTCCTCAACAATGTGGGCTTGGACTATCTCACTTTGGCCCGGGCGTCGGGCACCCTGTCGGGCGGAGAAAGCCAGCGCATCCGGCTGGCGTCGCAGATCGGCTCAGGGCTGACCGGCGTGCTCTATGTGCTGGACGAACCCAGCATCGGGTTGCACCAGCGCGACAACGGCAAATTGCTGGAGTCGCTCAAAGGCCTGCGCGACATGGGCAACACTGTTCTGGTGGTCGAGCATGACGAGGATGCCATCCGCACCGCCGACCATGTGATCGACATGGGTCCGGGCGCCGGCGTGCATGGCGGCCACATCATCGCCCAAGGTACGCCTGCCGACATCATCGCCAGCAAGAAAAGCCTGACCGGAAAATATCTCAGCGGCGCGGAGCAGATTCCGATTCCTGCGGCGCGCCGCAAGGCCATCCACAATCGCTGGCTCAAGGTGGTGGGCGCGCGCGGCAACAATCTCAAGAATGTCACCGCCCAGCTTCCGCTGGGGACGCTGACGTGCATCACCGGGGTTTCCGGCGGCGGCAAGTCGACTCTCACCATCGAGACGCTTTACAAGGCGGCCGCCCGCAAGCTTGCCCAGTCGCGCGAGCATCCCGCGCCGCATGACCGCATCGAGGGCCTGGAATTCCTGGACAAGGTGATCGACATCGACCAAAGCCCGATCGGCCGCACCCCCCGCTCGAACCCGGCCACCTATACCGGCGCCTTCACCCCCATCCGCGACTGGTTCGCCGAACTGCCGGAAGCCAAGGCGCGCGGCTATGCGCCCGGACGCTTCAGCTTCAACGTCAAGGGCGGGCGCTGCGAGGCCTGCCAGGGCGACGGTGTGATCCAGATCGAGATGCACTTCCTGCCCGACGTTTATGTCCAATGCGACGTCTGCAAGGGCAAGCGCTACAACCGCGAAACCCTGGAAGTGAAATTCCGCGACTATTCCATCAGCGATGTGCTGGAAATGACGGTGGAAGCCGGCGCGGAGCTGTTCAAGGCGGTGCCGTCCATCGCCGAGAAGCTGGAGACGCTGAAGCGCGTCGGCCTGGGCTATATCTCCATCGGCCAGCAGGCGACCACCTTGTCCGGCGGTGAGGCCCAGCGCGTCAAACTATCCAAGGAATTGTCGCGCCGCGCCACCGGCCGCACGCTCTATATCCTGGACGAGCCCACCACCGGCCTGCATTTCCATGACGTCAAAAAGCTGCTGGAAGTGCTGCAGGAACTGGTGGACCAGGGCAACACCGTGGTGGTGATCGAACACAATCTGGAAGTGATCAAGACCGCGGACTGGATCGTCGACCTGGGCCCCGAAGGCGGCGACGGCGGCGGTGAGATCGTGGCCAGCGGCACGCCGGAAGACGTGGCGAAGACCCCGCGCTCCTATACCGGTCAGTATCTCAAGCCGCTGCTCAAGAACGCGCCGGCCTCCAAAAGGCTGAAGGCGGCGGAATAAGGAGCTTCTAGACCGCGATGTCCAGGACGGGCTCGTCTTTCAAGGCCCGCCAGACCGAAACACTGGCGCCCGCGAACAACCCGATCAGCAGCGGCGAAAAGAAGAAGCTCAAACCGCAGGACCAGGGCAGGCTTTTGCGCGCCTGCATCAGGGCCGCCACCATCTGCATCTGCTGGTTTGTGCCGGGCGATATGGCCGGCCTTCCTTCCATGCCCAGATCGATCAGGACAAAGGCCAGCACCAGGGGCAAAAAGAGTCCGATCAGCACGCCCAGCAACGGAAAAAAATTCCCCGCCGAAAGCGCCCAGGCGCGGCGTATCGCCGGACCCGTTTCATTGACCGCGATGGCAGGCAGCAACAGCAGGAGGCGCGCCGACAGGATCACGCCGATGACGCAAGCCGCCAGCGCCGTTACGGCTTTGCCGGGCTCCTGCGCAGCCGCCGGCACCTGGGTCGCCACGGCATCGACGATCACCTCGACGAAAAGGCAGAATCCCAACAGCAAGCCGACAAACGCCAGAAAGGCGCGGAACATCCGCCATTCCAGCGGTCCAAAGGCAAAATGAACGAAGGCGGGCGCCGAGCGGGCGCCCAGCGCCAGTTGCACCACCGCCACGCACATCACGGCATAGAGCAGCAGCGCCGCCACGACATAGGCCAGCAGCATCAGCAAGGTCGGCCCCATCTGCGCAGGGTCGGCGTTCGACGCCAGGAAGTCGATATAATCGTTATAGAGGCGGCGGAAGGTGAAGTACTGGGCGATGGTGATCATCACCATGGAGACCCAGATCAGCCCGATCACGCCGCCCAGCTGGGTGAAGGCGAAGGCATAGGCATCACGGATGGTGGCGACGACCGGAACACGCCGCATCAGACCCGGCCGCTTTCAGAACTCATCAAAGGGGCGCAGATCGTCGAAAACAGGCGCCTGAGGCGCGGTCGCGTCATGCCACAGCTTCGCGGCCCAGGCCGTGACGGCGGCGGCGACCGGCAGCTTGGCGAGGTCGGCCAGCGGCTCGGCAATGAAGGCCAGGCGGCGGCGCGGCACGAAAACAGCGATGCTCACGGCCGCGGCTGCCAGCAGTCCTGCACCCAGCGCCAGCCTGAGATAATTCGGTCCTTTGCTTTCCGCGGCCATCGTTCTTCCCTTTGCCAGTCTTATATAGGCGGCGTGCCGCCGCCGTCACCAGTTTCACATTCCATTCGGGCGTTTTTGCCGCTTCCAAAAGGACGCAGGTATGCCCTTTCCACGGCAGTGTCGCATGGGTTCCGATGCCAAAGCGTTAAAGCCTGCCCAACGGAACCGGGCGGCCAGCAAAAAGCCCGCCAACACTGGGGTGGCGGGCTTTGCATTCAGCCGAAAAGCGCGCTTACGGAGGGGTCGCGCTGGTGGTCGCGGGCGCGAAGCTGGTGGGGTTGCTGCGGTCGCCGCTCTGGTTCGAAACCACGATGGCAACAGCGGTAATAACGGCCGCGGCGCCAAGCCCGATAATCAGCGTGCCGGTGCCGATTTCCTGAGCCGGCTTAACGCCAGCGGGCTTGCCGGTAGACAACATGCTATCAGCGGCGAAAGCCGAAGTTGCAACCATCGTCGCCACCGTGACCGCGGCAACAACACTTTTAAGACCGAACATTTGGCTTCCCCCGTTATCTATGGGGGCAACTTGTCCCAAGCTGTAATCCAAGTCAACGGGCCGTACCCAATTCCTTTTTGACTGTTGCCAAAAGGCTTTACCGCATCGCCCACCACGCTTTTTTCGCCCGCTTTTGAACGGCTTCGGACCCCTTTCGGAATCAATTTCCGTCCCTTCGAGATGGTCCAAATGGCTGTTCGGCCAGCCCCGCCATGCTGCAGTCGCGAACGGGTGCGGCATGAACGCAACAGTTCCTGACGGGTTGGCCGCCTCCCGATTCACCTGTTAAAGGCGTGGCCTCATGACATCGAAGCTACACATCATCGGCGGGGGTCTGGCGGGCTCGGAAGCCGCCTGGCAGGCAGCCGAATCGGGCGCCACCGTGACCCTGCACGAGATGCGCCCGCTCCAGCCGACCTTCGCGCACCAGACCGATTCCCTGGCCGAACTGGTCTGCTCCAACTCCTTCCGCTCCGACGATGCCGCCAACAATGCCGTCGGTCTGTTGCACGAGGAGATGCGCCGCGCCGGATCGCTGATCATGCGGGCGGCGGACGCCCACAAACTGCCGGCAGGCGGCGCCTTGGCGGTAGACCGTCATGGTTTTTCGCAAGCCGTGACGGCCGCGCTGGAAAATCATCCGCGCGTGAGCATCTCCCGCGAAGAGATCACGGCGCTGCCGCCCGCCGGCTGGGGAAGCGCGATCGTCGCCACCGGCCCGCTAACCTCGGCCGCCCTGGGCAACTCCATCGCGCAGGCCACCGGCGAAGAGCATCTGGCTTTCTTCGATGCCATCGCCCCCATCGTTCACCGCGATTCCATCGATTTCGATATTGCCTGGTTCCAGTCGCGCTACGACAAAGAGGGCCCCGGCGGCGGCGTTGCCGACTATATCAACCTGCCGCTGGACGAGGCGCAGTACAAAGGCTTCGTCGCCGCACTGCTGGCGGGCGAAAAGACCGATTTCAAGGAATGGGAAAAGTCCACGCCCTATTTTGAAGCCTGCCTGCCTATCGAGGTGATGGCGGCGCGCGGCGAGCAGACCCTGGCCTTCGGTCCAATGAAGCCGGTGGGGTTGATGGATCCGCGCACCGGCAAGCGCCCGCATGCCGTGGTGCAGCTTCGCCAGGACAATGCCTTGGGCAGCCTGTGGAACATGGTGGGCTTCCAGACCAAGCTCAAGCATGGCGAACAGGTGCGCATCTTCCGCACCATACCTGGACTGGAGAATGCGGAGTTCGCGCGCCTGGGCGGGCTGCACCGCAACACCTTCCTCAATTCGCCGCGTCTGCTCGACCCTCAGTTGCGGTTGAAATCCCATCCGCATCTGCGCTTTGCCGGCCAGGTGACCGGCGTGGAAGGGTATGTCGAAAGCGCCGCCATCGGTCTCATTGCGGGACGGTTCGCGGCGGCGGAATTGGCGGGCACGCCCCTGTCCGCGCCACCGCCCACCACCGCCTTGGGCGCGCTGCTCTATCATATCACAGGCGGCGCCGACGCGCGCACGTTCCAGCCGATGAACGTCAATTTCGGACTGTTCCCGGAGTTTCCCAAAAGCGCCAAAATCCGCGGGCGTGACCGCAAGCAGGCAATGTCGGCCCGCGCGCTGCAGGATCTGGGCGTCTGGCTGGGCGAAAAAGCGGCTGCCGAGTAGGGGAAACCGTGTACACTTCCGCACGTTGTCGAACAACAGCAAAGCGGATTGATCATGGATATCCCCCTCGAACTGTCCTTCCACAATGTCGAACCTTCCGATGCCCTGAAAGATGCGGTGCGTGGGCATGTCACCAAGCTGGAGCAATTTCACGACCACATCATCGGCTGCCGGGTGGTGATCGAACTGCCGCACAAGAGTCAGAAGGCCAGCGGCAACCCGCCGGACGTGCACATCGTGATACGGGTGCCCGGCAAGGAAATCGTGGTCAGCAAAGAGCTGGCGCATAACGGGCATAAAAAGGCGTCCACCGATGCCTATGCCGTTCTGGACAACGCCTTCAGCGTGGCGCAGCAGCAATTGAAGGCCTATCGCCGCGTCTTGCATGGCGATGTGAAATACAAAAGTGGCCAGCCGCGCGGCGCCGGTGAGAAGGCCGCGGCAGAAGATCTATAATCGCTTTTTCATCGCGGCACTGAGCAGCGCCATTTGCCGCCGATGGATGGGCACGTCACGGCCCATCATCAATCTGCGCAGATAAACCGGCACCAACGCGGCCGGCAGGATCGCAGCCAGCGCGGCGCCGGGCCTGGGCGCCTGCCGCGCCGCCAGGAAATGATCCTTGGCCTTCAGCGCCACCTGCCGGATGGCGGCCCGCAGGCGCTGGTCATTGTGTTCCAGATGAAAAAAAACTTCCGGCGTCACATCCAGCGCCGCAAGCAGGTCGAGCGGCAGATAGAGCTTGTGCCGGTTGTTGTGGAACGGCAGGGCGCGCAACAGCCCGGTCAAGCCATAGGCCAGGCCTGCTTCGCGCAAACTCTCTTGCACTGCGGGCGCGGCACCCAGGATACGTGCCGCCAGCCGCATCACCTGGCCACTGGTGGAATCCACATAAGCGTCCAGCGCGGCGAAATCCGCGAAGCGATCGGCGGAAGAATCGAAGGCGCGGGCGGCGACAAGCGCCTCCAGATCGCCCAGCGCGATATCCCGCTGGGCGAACAGATCGGCAAGCCCTCGGGCCACATCGTGATTGCGCACCTGGCCCTTCGCGGCGCCTTCGCAGGTCTCGCGCCACCATTCCAGGCGGATCGCCCCGAGCATGGGCTCGCGCACCGATTCCGCAATCCGGCTCACTTCGGCATTGAAGGCATAGAGGGCGAACAGAAAGGGGCGCTGCGGCGCCGGCGCGAACAGGGTGGAAAAATAGCGGTCGGGATCGGCGCTGCGAACCGAGGCGGCAAGGCGATTGGCGAGGGCAATGTCCATTCAAAATAAAACCGCCCGCTTACGCCGAGGTGAGCCCGCGGCGCGCCAAGCGCGTGAGCAGGTCCTGTGGACCTGCGAGAGCAGGTGAACGCCGCGAGCTTGGGCGAGCGGCCCAGGCAGTTGCGAACTTCTGTATTAGTACAAGTGCCCCGCCGCCACCATGCTGAACAGCATGGGAAACGAGAGCAGCGTGTTGATGCGGGAGAAGATCATCGCGGTTTTGGCAGCCGCGGCCTTATCGGGGGCCGGGAGATCGGAATATTTGCCGCCGATGTTCAGCGCCTTCTGCTGATTGGGCCATATCAAAAACCAGACATTGAACCACATGATGGTGCCCAGCCACATGCCGATGCCGATGGCGAGATATTTCGGCACCAGCGGCCAGCCGGCCGTGCCTTCGCTGAGATCGAGAGTATAGGCTTCCACCAGATAGTGATTGCGCAGCGCCAGGATGAGGCCGAAGAAGATGGTGCCCATGGCGCCCCAGCGGAACCAGAACAGCGCGGCCGGCGCGATATAACCGCTCACACCCTTTTTCAGTTCGTCCGGCACTTTCGGCATGGTCGGGATCTGCACGAAATTGAAATACCACAGCAACCCGATCCACATCACGCCGCAAACGACGTGCAGCCAGCGCAGCAGGAAATATTCAAAGGTCACGCCGTCAAAACCCTGGGTCGAGCAATAGACGCCGACCAGCAAAATCGCCAGCACAAGGCTGGTGATCACCACATTGCGTAGATTGCCCAAAAAGGCGGCCATGTTCCCCTCCCTAAGATTCGTGACGGGAACTTTACAGCAGAGCGGCCACTTTGTCGCGCTCAGACCGCGACCCTGGCGCGAAGGCCGGAGGGGGCTAAATCGTCAGCTTTCGCGGGCGGGCCATGTTCAGCCAGGTGATCACGATCAGCCGGGTCACCATCACCGCGGTGAAGAAGGAGGTGATAATGCCCACGCCCAGGGCAACGGCAAAGCCTTTGACTGCGCCGGTGCCGAGCTGAAACAGGATCAGCGAGGCGATCAGGTGGGTCATATTGGCGTCGATGATGGTCGCCATGGCGCGGCGGAAGCCGGTGTCGATCGCCGCCAGCATGGTGCGGCCGTTGCGCTGCTCCTCGCGGATACGCTCATAGATCAGCACATTGGCGTCCACCGCCATGCCCATGGTCAGCACGATGCCGGCGATGCCCGGCAAGGTCAGGGTGGCGCCGAAAGCGGTCAGCGCCGCCAGCAGCAGCACCACATTGAGGGTCAGCGCGATATCCGCGAACAACCCGAACAGCCCGTAGCGCAGGACCATGAACAGCGCCACCAGCGCCAGGCCGGCAATGGCGGAATAACGGCCGGCCTTGACCGAGTCCGCGCCCAGCTCGGCACCGACGGTGCGTTCTTCCAGCGGCTTCAAGGGCGCAGGCAGCGCGCCGGCGCGCAGCAGGATCGCCATGTCGTTGGCGGTCTTGGAGGTGAAGTTGCCGGTGATGAAGCCGGTGCCGCCCAGGATCGGATTGATGATCGTGGGATCGGTGATCACCTGCTTGTCCAGCACGATGGCAAAGCGGTGGCCGACATGCTCCTTGGTGACGTCGCCGAACTGGCGCGCGCCTACGCTGTCCAGGCGGAAATTCACCACCGGCTGGCCGGTCTGCTGGTCGAACCCCTGGCTGGCGTCGGTGAGCCGGTCGCCCGCCACCCGCACCCGCCGCTCCACCACCACCTTGCGCGGCGGCACGTTCTGATTGCGCTCGTTCATCAGCGGCAAAATCTCGTCCCCGATGGGCGGCACGCTGGCATTGGGATCGGCCTGTTCGTCCACCAGTTGGAAGCTCATCTTGGCGGTCTTGCCCAGCAGGGACTTTAACTGTGTGGGGTCCTGCAGGCCTGGCACCTGCACCAGGATGCGGTCGTCGCCGGACCGCTCGATGGTGGGTTCGCGGGTACCCATCGCGTCGATGCGGCGGCGCACCACTTCAATGGACTGGTCCATCACCTGCTGGCGGGTCAGGGTCTTGAAGCCGTCGCTCATATGCAGGGTGAAGACGCCGTTGCCCGGCTCGGTCATCTCATATTCCTTGCCGCCCACCGACAGGACCGAGCTTGTCATGCTGGGATTGGCGCTCTGCAGCAGGGTGCGCGCTTCCTCCAGCCGGCTGGCGTCGGTGACATGCACCGACACCGTGTCCTGGGGGAAGGCAGCACCGTGAAGGGAATGCGCGCCTTGCGGAAAGAGGCGCGGATGTCGCCGACCAGGGATTCGACGCGGTCGCGCGTCACCGCGTCGAAATCCACGCCCAGAAGCAGATAGGAACCGCCCTGCAGGTCCAGGCCCAGATTGACGGCGCTGGACGGCAGGAATTTCGGTATCCTGGCGCGCACATCCGGCGAAAGCGCATTGGGCAGCGCAATCAGGATGCCGCCCACCAGGATGATGAGGGTGATGAGACGCGTCCAGAGAGAGACTTGCAGCACGGATTATTCCTTGTCGGCGCTCTTGGCACGCACGTCCGACAAGGTCGCCTTCAGCACCTTGACCTGCACATTGTCGGCGATCTCGACCAGGATTTCCGGATCGTCCGCGTTGGACGCCTTGACCACCTTGCCCAGGATGCCGCCGGCCGTCACCACCGTGTCGCCGCGGCGCAGATTGTCGACCATCTGGCGCAACTGCTTCTGGCGCTGGCTTTGCGGCCGCCAAAGAAGAAAGTAGAAGATCGCGATCATCGGCAGCGCCAGAGTCAGCGTCTGGAACATCGGATCGTTCATATTCATATTGCGGAAGCTTTCTAGTCGCGGATGCGGGCGGACTATAGCGAGACAGCCCTCCTTTGCAACCGTGTCAAATCAAGGGGTTAGCATGGCACAGGCGGACAAACAGGCGGCGGTGGGCGATCCGGCACTGCTGGGGCGTATCGCCGATGCGCTGGAGCGGCTGGCACCCGCGCCCATCGGCACTTCCCTGCCCCAAGGCGATGCATTCGTCTGGGAGCCTGCCCAGGGCGGCCTGATCGCCGTGCCGCATGTCGCCCGCGTCGATCTCAACCTGCTCAAGGGGGTGGAGAGCCAGCGCGACACTTTGCTGGCCAATACCGAACATTTCGCGCAAGGCCTGCCCGCCAACAATGCACTGTTGTGGGGCGCGCGCGGCATGGGCAAGTCCAGCCTGGTCAAGGCCGTGCATGAAGAGATCAACCGCGGCCGCAAGGGCCACGACCGCCTCGTGCTGATCGAGATCCATCGCGAGGATATCGATACCCTGCCCGCCCTGTTGCGCATTCTGCGCACCAGCCCGCGCCGGGTGGTGCTGTTTTGCGACGATCTTTCCTTCGACAAGGACGATACCAGTTACAAGTCGCTCAAGGCGGCGCTGGAAGGCGGCATCGAAGGCCGTCCCGCCAACACCATCTTCTATGCCACTTCCAACCGCCGGCATTTGATGCCGCGCGACCTGGTGGACAATGAACGCGGCACCGCCATCAATCCCGGCGAAGCGGTCGAAGAGAAAGTCTCGCTCTCGGACCGCTTCGGCCTGTGGCTTGGATTCCATCACTGCGGCCAGGATGAGTATCTCGCCATGATCGAAGCCTATGCCGCCTTCCATCATCTCAAGATTGGGCCGGAGGATTTGCGCAAGCGGGCGCTGGCCTGGTCGATGGGCCGCGGCGGCCGGTCGGGCCGCGTGGCATGGCAGTTCATTCAAGATCTGGCAGGTGAACTCGGCCAGACTCTTGCGTCATGAAATCAAGTGGAGTGCCGTCACTTCCATCCGCGAAGCTGGCCTAGCCCGACGAACAGCAGAATCGCGACGCCGGCGATCTGGAACAACTGCAGGAAAACGAAACTGCGGGGATGATCCTTGCGATAGACGATTTCATCGTCTTCTTCGTTCCTGACCCAGCCGCGCCGCCAGGTCACCACGGTGAACACCGCCATCGCAGCGGCGCCGGTCAGCAGCGCATAACCCCAGAGCTGTTCCAGCGTGGACATATACACTCCGTATGGATCATACAGCCGGGCTCGCAGCCCATCCGCAACGGCCCGCGGCGACAGCTACGGCGATTCGGAAAAACGCTCTATCGAGGATCGGTATAATTGCTCGCCGATACCGACGACAGATACGACCGCGGATTGAGCGGCGTGGTCTGCTGGCGGATCTCGAAATGCAGTTGCGGGCTCGAGACATCGCCGGTCTGTCCGGCATAGCCGATGATCTGGCCGCGCGCCACGAAGTCGCCCTTGGAAACCAGCAGCCGCTGGGCATGCGCGTAAGCCGTGGTGTAGCCGCCGGAATGTTTCACCAGCATCAGGTTGCCGTAATTCTTCAATTCGTCGCCGGCGTAAGTCACCGTGCCGGGCGCTGAAGCGCGGATCGGTTCACCCGCAGTGGCGGCGATATTGATGCCGTCATTCTTGCCGCCATTGGCGGTCGAGCCGAAATCCGAAATCACCTGGCCATTGATGGGCCAGGCGAAAGCCGGCGCGCCACCCACCGGGGCCAGCGTCTGGCTGGTGACGGGCGCATAGGCGGGAACAGGATGGCTGACGGTCTCAACCGCGGGCCGCGCGGTCGGACGCGCATCCTTGTCCTGATAGGCATAGGTTTTGGGTGCGGAGGCGACGCGGCGCGGGGCGCGGTCATTCACGCCCCAGTCGAAAACAGTGCGGGGGCTGTCAGGCATGCAGCCCATCAGCAAGGGAACCGCCATCGCGGCAAAGGCGAGCTTCAGGAGCTGGCGCATGAAGGATCCCATTGATTCTGTGTCGAAATAGATCATGCCGTCTAAAAAGTTTAGAAGACTTTAACCATAGTTCCCGACGCGCGGAAAAAGCCGCGGAACTCTTGTGACGCTGCCCCAGCTTTGTCACAAGCGTTAACAGCTCTTATACGGGCAATGCGCGGCGTAAACGCTCCAAAACCACCGCTTCCGTCAGGTTCAGATGCAGCGGTGTGACTGCGATGAAGTTGTCATACACCGCGCCCACATCGCTGTCCGCCGGCGGCGTGGCTTTGCGGCGGCGCAGACCAATCCAGTAGTAAGCGCGTTGCCGCGCATCGGTGCGTTCCTCGATCTCCGTCGACATCAGGTCGTAAGTGCCCTGCGGCACCAGCTTCATGCCTTTCACCCGATCGGTGGGACAGGCAGGAAAGTTCACATTGATCAAGGTGCCGGCCGGCCAGCCTGCCTTGACCAGCGCCGCCACGGTCCTGGGTCCATGCACTTCGGCCGGCGACCAGTCGATCTGATGGCGCCCATTTTCCTCGTCATAACATTGCGACAGCGCAATCGACGGAATCCCCAGGGCGCAGCCTTCCATCGCGCCCGCAATGGTGCCGGAATAGGTGACATCATCGGCCAGGTTGGAGCCCCAATTGACGCCGGACAGGATCAACTCCGGCGGCTGGTCTTTCAGGATATGCAGGCAACCCATCATCACACAGTCGGTGGGCGTGCCGCTGACGGCAAAGCGGCGCTCGTCCAGTTTGCGCAGGCGCAAGGGCGACGTCAGGGTCAGCGAATGGGACGCGCCCGATTGCTCATTCTCCGGCGCCACCACCCAGACATCGTCGCTCAGGCTGCGGGCGATCTTTTCGGTGACGGCAAGACCCGGGGAATGAATGCCGTCGTCATTGGTGACCAGGATACGCATGGGCGTCTGTACTCACATATCTCAAATTGTCATGGCCCACCGGAGTGTGGGCCATCCAGTTGGGTCCGCCACTACCATGGAAAATGTAGCGCAGACGTCACCTGGGTGGCCCGCATTCGCGGGCCATGACAGGTTATGGAATTTGGCAAGCAACGGAGTCCAGTCCTAGAGCTTCGCGATTGTCTTCTTGCCACCCATATAAGGCTGCAGCACATCGGGGATCGCCACGCTGCCGTCGCCCTGCTGGTAATTCTCCAGGATCGCCACCATGGTGCGGCCCACCGCCAGGCCCGAGCCGTTCAAGGTGTGCACCGGCCCTTTCACCTTGCCTTCGGCATTGCGAACGCGTGTGTTCATGCGCCGTGCCTGGAAGTCGCCGCAGTTGGAGCAGGAGGAAATCTCGCGATAGGCGTTCTGCCCCGGCAGCCAGACCTCGATGTCATAGGTCTTGCGGGCGGAGAATCCCATGTCGCCGGTGCAAAGCGTGACGACGCGATGGGCCAGATTGAGCTGCTTAAGGATTTCCTGCGCCGCGTCAGTCATCCGCTCATGCTCGGCATTGGACTGGTCCGGCGTGGTGATCGAAACCAGTTCCACCTTGGAAAATTGATGCATGCGGATCATGCCGCGGGTGTCCCTGCCCGCCGCGCCGGCTTCGGCCCGGAAACAAGGCGTAAAGGCGGTGAAGCGGAGCGGCAGTTCGGCTTCGCCTAGGATTTCGTCGGCGACGTAGTTGGTCAGCGAGACTTCCGCGGTGGGGATGAGCCAAAGTCTCTGCATTTCCGCGAGAGCCGCGCCCACTGTCTCGATTTCCTGCGCAATTAATTTGGATGCGTCTTGCGCTAACTGCCTGAGGTTGCGTTGAGCAAAACTACCTTTATCCGTAGCGAACAAGTCTTCTTCGAATTTCGGCAACTGCCCCGTTCCAAACATTGCATTATCACGCACCAGCACCGGTGGATTGACCTCGGTGTAGCCGAACTTCTGCGTATGCGTGTCCAGCATGAACGCGCCCAAGGCGCGCTCCAATTTCGCCAAGTCGCCTTTCAGATAGACAAAGCGCGCACCCGACACTTTGGCGGCGCGTTCGAAATCCATCTGGCCCAGCGCCTCGCCGATCTCGAAATGCTGTTTGGGATTGTTGATTCCAGGTGGCGTGCCGAAAGCGCGGCTCGTGACCGGCACATTGGCGCTTTCATCGGCGCCGTCCGGCACATCCTCCGCCGGCAAATTCGGAATAACTGACAAATGATCACGTAAATCTTTTTCCAGAATGCGTTGTTCGGCTTCGCCCTGCTGGATCGCGTCTTTCAATCCCGCCACCTCGGCCATCAGCGCCGAAGCCTGCGCTTCGTCTTTCTTGGCCTTGGCCTGGCCGATCAGCTTGGAGGCTTCGTTGCGCCGGGCCTGGGCGTTCTGCAGCCGCACCAGGAGATCGCGCAACGCCTTGTCTTTGGCCAGCAAATTCTCCGCCACCGCCTCGGCATCGGCCATGCCGCGGCGCTTCAGCCCCCGCACGAAATGGTGCGAATCGTCACGGATAGCCTTGATGTCGTGCATAGGAATCTCCCGTGGCAGGGTCATGCCACGGCGCACGGCCCGGGGTCAAAAGGCCGCGCTTCCGCGACATTCCGCTTAACGAGTCCCTAATTCCGGAACCGCAAATGCGGGAGGGTGCGAAACCACGCCGCAACCCGGATATGCGTAACATTCTACGCGAATTTAAGGGGATGACTGGGTGGGCCGGCCTTCTGCCAAGACCATTTCGTCCGCTGTCCGCGGCGCGCTCGACGCGCTGGACGGGCAGGTGACGCGCTTTGGCCGTTTCGGCTCCACGGCGGTGATCACCGCCATGACGGTCGGCGCCGTGGTCACCCTCCATTTCCTGGTCCGCATCCTGGAAGGCCTGCCCGTCAAGGGCATTTCGGTCGCCAATCTGGCGCTGGAGATCGCCATCGTTATCGGGCCCATCGTGTTTTACGCCCGCGACGTGATCGGGCAGCTCAAATCCTCGCGCGCCAGCCTGGACGAAGTGTCCCGCCAGCTCCTGATCACCGTCGAGCAGGCGGAAGCTGCCAACCGCGCCAAGTCCGCCTTCCTCGCCAATATGAGCCATGAGCTGCGCACACCGTTGAACGCCATCATGGGCTTTTCGGAAGTGATGAAGGACCAGCATCTGGGGCCGATGAACAATCCCCGCTATCTGGGCTATGCCGGCGACATCCTGGCCAGCGGCCGTTATCTGTTGGGCATCATCAACGACATCCTCGATCTTTCCAAGATCGAGGCCGGCAAGATGACGGTGGAGAATGCCGAGGAATTCCCGCTGCGCCACGCGCTGGAAGGATCGCTCTCCATCTGCAGCGCGCTGGGCGAGAAATTCGGCGTGCGCATCGAAAGCCGCCTGCCGCCGGAAGATGTGCGGCTGCTGGCGGTGGAGCGCATGATCCGCCAGATCCTGATCAACCTGGTGGGCAATGCCATCAAGTTCACGCCCGCGGGCGGCAAGGTGACAGTCGGCGGTCATGCGAGGCCTTGCGGCGGCTATGCCCTGATCATCCAGGATTCCGGCATCGGCATGACGGCGCAGGATATCGAAAAGGCGCTGACGCCTTTCGGCCAGGTGGTGAACAAGCAGACCGCCATCCACAACGGCACCGGACTGGGCCTGCCGCTGGCCAAGGCGATGCTGGAACTGCATGACGGCCAGTTGGAGATCAGCAGCGCGCCGGGCTCGGGCACCAGGATCGTGCTCCACCTGCCGGCAAGCCGCATCAGCATCGGCCGCAAGGCCGCCGCCTGAACCGGTCAGCCCGGTGACACGCTGGTAGGAGATGCCGGCGCTGATGCGGGCTCTGTTGCCGGCGTGGCGCTGGTGATCTCGAACTCGCCACTGCGCGGCTCGGCACTGCCGCTCTCCGGTGCCGCCTCGGATACGGTCTCGGACGTGGCTTGGGACGCGGCATCCACATCTTCCACCGCCTTGCTGAGATCGCCTTGAACATCCGTCAGGCTGTTGGCGATGTCGCTGACCGGATTGTTGTTCTTGAGGTCCTCGATCTCCTTGCGCAGTTCGGCAAGCTCGCTCTCGCGCGCCATCTCGTCGAAGCTGCGACGGAATTCCGCCGCCATGGCGCGCGCCTTGCCGGCCCAGCGGCCGGCCATGTTCATCAGGCGCGGCAGGTCCTTCGGCCCCACCACGACCAGCGCCACCACCAGCAGAATGAGGATATGGCTCCAGCTGAACAGATCGAACATGAACCCGTGCCCCGCTCAGATCGGGGGCCCCAAAAGGGCGCGGCCGGCCCGCGCCGTGAAACAGATTTGGCGGATCAGACCGCGGTCTTGTCCTTCTTGGTGTCCTCGGCGTTGATCACCTTGGGATCGTCCTTTTCGGACAGCCCCTTCTTGAAGCTGTTGATGCCCTTGCCGAAGTCGCCCATCAGGTCCGAAACCTTGCCGCGGCCGCCGAAAAGCACCAGCGCGATCGCCGCCAGGATCAGGATATGCCAGACGCTGAATGCACCCATGTTATTTCTCCTAACTCACTGAAAAGCCGCGCATTTTACCCAGCCTGTCCCGCACGGCAACAGTCCTTGCCCCCTTTAAAGCCCCTTGAGAGGTAAGGCGCAAGGGTGCCACCCAAAAGGGGTTATTTGAGGGTCAATCGGTTTTGGCGGCTTTTCTAAAAGCCTTTGCTAGCCGACGAGGATTTCGCCTTTTCGGCCCAGCACATCCGCCAATTCTCCGAGGCGCCTTTGTACCGGCTCGCCGGCAATAGCTTCGCGGCGGCTGGGCACGTCCAAAATCACCTTGGACGGGGTCATGCGCAGACGATAATGCGCCAACTCGCCCGCCGCCGAGGCCGACAGGGAAAAGGCAAAACGCCAGGCCAAGCCCAGCACCAGCGCGCGCCTTTCCTCATCCTTGTCCAGCAAGCCCGCCAGCGCCATGTGTTGGGGAAAATCCTCATCGCCGGAATAGCGATGGAAGACGCTGGCCGCGATCAGCGCGCGGTCGCGATGGCTGGCGCCGGAAAAAGGCGCGGTCAGCACCTGGCCGAAAGCGCCCACGGCGCGATCATCGGGATGACGCCGCCAGGCCACATCCGAAAAGAAGGCGGATGCCTGGCGTACCCGCGTCATCTCGGCGCCGTCATTCTCGAACAGCGGCGCGGTCCATTCCAGCATCTCATGGGCATGTTCGGGCACCCGCGCATTGCGGGCATTGGCGGCGCTGGCGAATTCCACCAGCGGATCCTTGGCGCGTTCCTCCGGCGGCAGGCGCGCATACAGAAGGCCTTCGCGCAGGCCATAGGCCGAGATCACCACTTCCTTGATGTCACAGGCTTCCAGCAGCCGCTCCAGCACCACCGCGCCGTAAGGCAGGCTGTCGGCGCGGCGCTTGGACACGACCTTGATCTTGCGCACACTGTCCTTGGAAAGGCCTGCCAGCAGGCGGCATAGCCTGAGCGCCCGCCCCCGCGGAATGATGTAATGCTGCAGCACATGGAGCGGATAATTCTGCTCCTCCATGTCCACCCGCGCGAAGCTGCGCCACACTCCGCCCACCGCATACAGCGCCGTGGCCGACAGGTCGGAGATGTTCTTGAGGCCCTTGTCGACGATGTCGCGCGCCTTGTCGGGATCGCCCTTGCTCTGGTCCATCAGGCGCAAGGGCCCGAACGGCATGGTATAGGCAGCGCCCGTCTGCCCACCCTTCACCGACACCATGTCCAGGCTGCCGCCGCCCAGGTCCGCCGCCAGGCCATCGGCATCGGGAATGCCCGCGACCACCCCTTCCGCGGCGATGCGCGCCTCATCTTCGCCCGCCAGAATGCGGATCGGCCGGCCCCAGGCGGATTCGGCCCGGCGGATGAATTCCGCACCATTGCTGGCATCGCGCGCCGCCGCCGTCGCCACCGCGTCGCGGGCTTCCACATTCAAGCCGTCGGCGATCATGCGGAAACGCGACAGCGCCTCCAGCGCCGCGGCGCAGCCTTCGGCATGCAGCCGGCCGGTGGTGACCATGTCGCGGCCGATGGCGCAGATGGATTTTTCGTTCTGCAGGGTGGCGGCGACCCGGCTCTGGGATTCATAGACCACCAGGCGCACCGAATTGGAGCCGATGTCCACAATGGCCACAGGCCCACGCGTGCGGGCCAGGCTCCTGGGCTGCCCGGCAGGTCGAAGATCGGCTACAGGCATATCAGTTCAGACTCAACTCTGGCGCTTGCCCTGGTTCTGCATCTTGAGTGCGCGCCCGCGCCCCGAAAGCGACGGGTTGGTCATGAAATAGGTATGTGCAGAGAAGGCATCGCTGTCCTCGGAATGCGAATCGCGGACATAACGTCCGTCCGCCTGCATATACCAGCTTTGGGCCTGGTCTTTGAGTTGGGCCACCATGATCTGGTCAAGGACTTGTTGATGGACGGTCGGATTTTCAAGGGGAACCAGGGTTTCCACCCGGCGGTCCAGGTTCCTGGGCATCCAGTCGGCTGAGGAAATATAGACCTTGGCATCCTTGTGCGGCAGCTCATGGCCGTTGCCGAAGCAGATGATGCGGCCATGTTCCAGGAAGCGGCCGACAATGGACTTGACCCGGATATTCTCCGACAGGCCGGGAACCCCGGGACGCAGGCAGCAGATGCCGCGCACGATCAGCTCCACCTTCACGCCGGCCTGGCTGGCGCGATACAGGCCGTCGATCATGCCCGAATCCACCAGGCTGTTGAGTTTCACCCAGATCATGGCCGGCTTGCCGGCGCGGGCATTCATGATTTCCTGCTGGATGTCCTCGATCAGCCGTCCGCGCAAGGTGAGCGGCGACATGGCGAGTTTTTCCAGCGAGGTCGGCTCGGCATAGCCGGTGATGAAGTTGAACAGCTGCGCCGCGTCGCGGCCCAGCGCCGGATTGGCGCTGAACAGCGACAGGTCGGTATAGATCTTGGCGGTGTTGGGGTGATAGTTGCCGGTGCCGAAATGGCAATAGGTGGCCAGATGCCCGCCCTCGCGCCGCACCACCAGGCTGATCTTGGCGTGGGTCTTGAGCGCGATGAAGCCATAGACCACCTGCACGCCGGCCCGTTCCAGGTCCCGCGCCCATTTGATATTGGCGGCTTCATCGAAGCGGGCCTTGAGTTCGACCAGGGCGGTGACCGATTTGCCCGCTTCCGCCGCCTCGATCAAGGCACCGACGATGGGGCTGTCGGATGAGGTGCGGTAGAGCGTCTGCTTGATCGCCACCACATCGGGATCGGCTGCGGCCTGGCGGATGAACTGCACCACCGAGTCGAAGCTTTCGAAGGGATGGTGGACGATCAGATCCTTTTCCCGGATGGCGGCGAAGCAATCGCCGTTATGATCGCGGATGCGCTCGGGGAAGCGGGCGATATAGGGCTTGAACACCAGGTCGGGCCGCTCGGGCAGGATCAGCTTGGAAAGATCCGACAGGCCCATCAGATTCTCGACGATCACGATCTCGGAATCGTCCAGGTCCAGATGCTCGGCGATGAACTGGCGCAGCGGCTCCGGCATGGAAGCGCTGCATTTCATATGGATGACGCTGCCGCGGCGGCGGCGCTTGAGCAGGGTCTCAAACAACAGGACCAGGTCTTCGGCTTCCTCTTCCACTTCCACGTCGCTGTCGCGCAGCAGCCGGAACATGCCCCAGCCATTGACGCCATGCCCGGGAAACAGCCGGTCGAAATAAAGCGCGATCACATGTTCCAGCGGAATGAAGCGCACTTCCTTAGGCGAGGACGGCGTTTCCTTGTCGTTGAGGCGGATGAACCGCTTGAGCTGCGGCGGCACGGGAATGAGCGCCGAGAACTGCTTGCCTTCCCGCTTGTTGGTGAGCTGCACCGCAATGGTGAAACCCAGATTGGGGATGAAGGGGAAGGGATGCGCCGGGTCGATCGCCAGCGGTGTCAGCACCGGGAAAATCTGTTCGGCGAACTGGGCGTCCAGGAATGGCCGGTCGCCCGCCTCCAATTCCTCGCCGGTGACGACGCTGATATTTTCCTTGCGCAGCTCGACGTGCAGCTCGCTCCAGATGCGCTGCTGGTCGGTGATCAATTCGCGCGCGGTTGCGTCCACCTTGGCAAGCTGCTCCGCCGGGGTGAGGCCGTCGGCGCTGCAGGTGGAGACGCCGGCGCGCACCATGCCCATCAGGCCCGCCACCCGCACCATGTAGAATTCATCCAGGTTAGAGGCGGAGATGGACAGAAAGCGCACCCGCTCGAACAGGGGATGGCGGCGGTTCAGCGCTTCCTCGATGACGCGGCGGTTGAAGGCCAGCCAGCTCAGTTCGCGATTGACGAACCGCTGCGGCGAGGCGGGATCGAAAGACAGGTTGGCGCCCTGATGCGCCAGCGAAACCACATCCTCGGTGGAAGCAACCAGCGGCTCGGCGGAATCCTCGTTGGCGGCGAGGGAAGCATTGGGACTGGGGGTGGACATGCCTCAGGCTAGCCGGAAACCGTGAAGTTGTAATGACGAAGGAAATTTATGTTGGCGTTCATTCCAGTAAATCTTTGATAAGACTGGTGTTTATCGGACGTTTTTCGGCCAGGGCCAAGGCGTCGGCACGGGCAACGAAGTCGCGGATGGCGGCCGGCGACCGTTCCAGGCTGCGGATCATCTGAGCCACAACGCTATCGGGGACGACAAGCTGGCGGTCGGCGAAAAGCTTGACCGCCAGGCTCATCAACAGGGCGTCGTCGGGAGCCCAGAGTGCAAAGCCCAGAAGCGCGCGCACCCGTGAGACCAGGTCCGGCAGGATCAGGTGGAATTCCCGTTCCCATTCCCCCGGCGGCGCCTGGGCCGTCAGCAATAGCGGCGCCCCTCGCTCCAGCAGGGCGAACAACGGAGCTTCGGGCACACCTGCGGCAACACCTTCCACCACCAGGGGACCATCGGGGATGCCGCTGTCCAGTTCGGCCGCAGCCAGGATTTTTGCGCCGGCCTTTTCGGCCCATACCGCCGCCAGATGCGACTTGCCCGAAGCGGGCGGACCGTACAGCGCCGCGGCCGGCGCCGGCCAATGGGGATAGGAATCCACAAAGGCAACCGCCTGTTCGTTGGCTGGCGCGACAATGAAATCGGCGCGGCCGAGCGCGCTTCTCGTCTCCAGCGGCAAAACCAATTGCGTCATACGGCACGCCGTCCGGCAAAAAATCCGCGCAGGGATACCCCGCCATAAGCGGCCGCCGACAGAATGGTCACAAGCGCGCAAAGCGCCGCCGCGCCCAACTCCAGCCGCGGCGCCTCCAGGTCGAAGGCCAGAAGCAGCAGGATGGTGAAGACGTAGAGGACCTGGATGGCGGTGGAAAGTTTGCCGATGAACAGGGTGGAGATTGCCACCGGCAAGGAGAACAGTTTGATCAGCAGCCAGCCGGCGGCGATGGCCAGGTCCCGCGCCACCACCACCGCCACCAGCCACAAGGGCGCCCGGCCCACCACGAACAGGGCGGCGAAACACAACAGCATCAGAAGCTTGTCGGCTGCCGGATCCAGCCAGGCGCCGAACCGCGAGGTCAGGCCCCAGCGCCGCGCGATGAAGCCGTCCAGCCCGTCGCTGGCACCGGCCGCGGCGAAAGTCAGCACGGCCGCAATGTCATGACCATCCAGGATCAGCCAGGCCGCGAAAGGTGCCGCCAGCAGCCGCAGCGCCGACAGAAGATTGGGCACGTCTTTAATTCTCGGCTTGATCCTCGGCCGGATCATCGGCCTTTCGCCTTCCTCACTGACCGGCCCGGGCGAGCGTCCATTGCCCGCCGCGATTATTGAGACTGAGCCCTGCCCCGCCCGCGGCCTCGCGCAACTGATCGAGCCCGCCCTGATAGGCCAGATTGATGCGGGCGGAGTTCATGTTCATGGCCGTGACCTGCACGCCCGTCACATTGCCCATGGAGCCCAAGGTGTTCTGTATCTCGGCCCATTGCCCCAGGTTTGCGATCCGCACATCCGCGGTGATGCGTCCGCGCTGGCTGGAATCGATCACACTGCGGTTCTTCCACAGATCCTCGATGGCATGCATGGCGGCCTGGGCCGCGGCGGGATAGGTGGTCCCCACGGTCTGCACCAGCGGCACTTCCACGCTGGTCTTGGCTGGCTGCTCGCCCATGCTCAGGCGGCGGATATTCACCGTCATCTTGCCGTTGGCATAGAGCGCCTGCACCAGTCCCACTTCGCTGACCCGGTTCTTGGCCGCGACGGCGGAGACATCGCCCCAGCCGGCGGCATCGAAATTGAGGCCCGAGAGCGAAGCATCATCCTCGGCCGCCAGGACGGTGAAGGGAAGCCCGGCGTCGCGGAAGGCCGGCGACATCAGGGCCTGCGACCAGGGGCCGTGAGACACGCCGGGCGACATGGGAATCAGCAGGATGCGCCGGGGCGCCGACTGCGAAAACGCGATCTGGGAGGCGCGCAACAAGCGCGCCACCGCTTCGGGATTGAACATATAGGTGACGTCGGCGACATAGCGCGTGGTCGAGCGCCGCTCATTGGCGATGTTGTAACCGCGGCTGATGCGCAGCAGTCCCGCCGCATCCAGCGCCGGCTGTTTGGTCCAGTCCGCCTGGCGGGTGAGACGGCGGTAGATGATCTGGAAGGCCCGGCTGCGGCCCTGGGCGATGGCCGCATTCAGTGCTTCGGTCGAGGAGCTGCCGGAGGCATCCACATGCACATGGGGAACCGTGTACAGGCTGTTGTCCTGGCCCATGGCCGGCAGTCCGCACAGCAGGGTCACGGCGAAAGCGAAGAAGATGCGCAAAGTCATGGACGGCCTGTTTTGAACGGGAGGGACTATACCGGCCGGATGTGACCGGCGGAAGGCATCTAACTGCCCGCCAAAGCAGGCAAAATTGCGGTCCTGTGTGTTAGCGCGAGGCCCGGCTTGCACCATCCCCCTTCCGGGCCGTAAACGAACCCATGCCTCATCCAGAGAATGGCCTTACTTATAAAGACGCAGGCGTGGACATCGACGCCGGCGAGGCGCTGGTGGAACGCATCGCGCCCGCCGCCCGCAGCACCCGGCGGCCGGGTGCCGATGCCGACCTGGGCGGCTTCGGCGGACTGTTCGACCTCAAGGCGGCCGGTTTCAAGGACCCGATTCTGGTGGCCGGCACAGACGGCGTGGGCACCAAGCTCAAGCTGGCGATCGACACCAAACGCTTTGAAGGGCTGGGCCAGGACCTGGTCGCCATGTGCGTCAACGACATCGTGGTGCAGGGCGCCGAGCCGCTCTTCTTCCTGGACTATTACGCCACCGGCAAGCTGGAGGTGGATTCCGCGGCCATCGTGGTGGAAGGCATTGCGCGCGCCTGCAAGGAATCGGGTTGCGCCCTGATCGGCGGTGAGACGGCGGAAATGCCGGGCCTGTACGGCAAGGGCGATTTCGATTTGGCCGGTTTTGCCGTCGGCGCTGTGGAGCGTGACGCCATCCTGCCCAAGACTGCGACGATGAAACCCGGCGATGTGCTGATCGGGGTGGCGTCCAGCGGGGTGCATTCCAACGGCTATTCCCTGGTGCGCAAGGTGGTGGAAAAAAGCGGGCTGACATTGGATGCGCCCGCGCCTTTCGCCCCGGGCAAAAGCCTGGGCGAGGCACTGCTTATTCCCACCCGGCTCTATGTGCGCGCCGCCCTGGAAGCCATGCGGAGCGGGGGCGTGAAGGGTCTGGCCCATATCACCGGCGGCGGCATCACCGACAATCTGCCGCGCTGCCTGCCGGAAGAACTGGATGCGGAGGTGGACCTGGGCGCCATTATGGTGCTGCCGGTTTTCCAATGGCTGGCGAAACAGGCAGGCATCGTGGAAAAAGAGATGCTGCGCACCTTCAACTGCGGCATCGGCCTGGTGGCGGTGACCGATGAGAAGCATGCCGGCCAGGTGATCGACGCCTTCCAGGAATACGGCGATCAAGCGGCGCGCATCGGCAAATTGGTTGCCGGATCCGGCGAAGCCAAGGTCGTGTATCGCGGGGCGCTTAAACTTTGAAACGCGTTGCCGTTTTGATTTCCGGGCGCGGCAGCAATCTCGGCGCACTGATCGCGGCGCAGGATGCGAATTATAAAATCATTCTGGTGGTTTCCAATGTCGAAGGCGCGGCCGGCTTGGACAAAGCACGCGCTGCCGGCATCGCGACCTCGGTCATCCCCCATGCCGGCAAGACACGGGAAGCCTTCGACGGCGAGATGGACAAAGTTTTGCACGCCGCAGGCGCGGAACTGGTGGTGCTGGCGGGCTTCATGCGGATTCTGTCGGACGGCTTTGTGCGCGGCTGGGAAGGCAAGTTGATCAACATCCACCCCTCCCTGTTGCCGGCTTACAAAGGCACGCGCGTGCATGAACGGGTGATCGAGGCCAAAGAGGCGGTAAGCGGCGCCAGTGTGCATTTCGTGGTGCCGGAACTGGATGCAGGCCCTGTCATCGCGCAGGCCAACGTCCCGGTGCATCCTTCCGACACGCCGGAGACGCTGGCGGCGCGCATTTTGGCGGTGGAGCACAAGCTTTATCCCGAAGCGCTCGCCCTGCTTGCGTCCGGCAAAGTCAGATTGGAAAACGGCCTGGCGGTGTTCAGTTAGCCCTGCGCGTTGCTTTCCGGGTCATCCGCCATAACAGGAAGCCGGTAGAAAGCATCAGAACCTCGCCCGCCGCGCGTACAAGCAGGTCGGGCGTGATAACCACTTTGGTGGAGGCTTCGATCGACTTGGCCGTCACCGCGCCGACAAGATCGAGTCCGAAGGCCAGAAAGAACGGCAAAGCGCTTGCGTCCGACTTGCGCAGCATCCGCCAAAGCGCAACCAGAAACAGAAGACCCGCCGCGATCCACAAAACAGGCAGCCAGGACGGCGTGGCCTCCAGCACCGGAATCAGGCGGCGATAATCATCGCCCGCTGTCCTGAGACCCAGAAAATGCGCCAACTCCAGATCGTGCGCGCGATAGACAAAGATCAGCAGCGGCGCGAAAAATTCGCGGCACGCCAAAAGCGCAATCAGGCAGGCAAGGGCCGCGCGCGCGTACCACGTCTGGAGCAGGCTGTTCAGTCTTTCGCTGTATCCGGCGACAAGACAGCCGGCTGACCAGCGCAAGGCCACATGGTCGTCTTCGATGGCTTCCAGTTCATTACGCATGGCCGCACTCCAGTCCATCTCCGCGGCGGGCATGACACGGGCGGCGTGGCGCATAAGCGCATTCGCGATGCGGCGGCGAAACCCGCGCCTCATGCCTTGGCTTCCCGCAAGAAGCCTTGCTTCCCACGCGCCGGCGCGGCCTGTTCGCGCGCGAAAGCGAGACCGGTTTGGGTCAGGCGATAGACATGGCGTGGCGGTTTGCCGGGCTGATCGGATTCACGCCACTGCGCCTCCAGCAATCCCTGGTCGCAAAGCCGCAACAAAACCGGATAAAGCGTTCCCGACTGCAGACCGGTCTGTTTCATCAGCGCATATCCATGTTGCCATGCGAGCGGGTCTTTCAGCATGGCGCCCAGCAAGCGGTTCGTCTGGCGGGAATGGATCGGCTTTCGTCCCATGCAATAAATCTATATAAGTAGATTTATCTGTCAAGGCCTCAATATTTTCCGCCCTGCAGCCAGCCGATAAAGGGCGGCTTGCCATCGCAGGGAAACGCCAAGGCATAGGAACTGATCGTGAGGAAATTGCAGTAAGCCGGCCCCTTGGGCGGCGGCGGCAGGGTCTTGTACATGGTGAGGATGTAGCGATTGTACAGGCCGCTGGGCAGGTCCTCGCGCCAGGCAAAGGCGCCGCCCACCAAACCATAGATACACACCGTCCAGATCAGGATCGCGATGACGCGGAACGCCACATTCATCAATTGACCCCTGCGATCTGCTCGGAAACCTGCCAAAGCTTTTTGGCGTCTTCGTCATTACGCGCTTCCGCCGTTGGCGTGGCGGATCTGCACTCATAGAAATATGCGCCGCTGATCACCGCCACCTCCGGCGATGACGCCAGGTAGACCATGGTCATGGCGCCCTCTTCCGGCGAAATGGCGCCCAAGGGCTTGGCCACTTTCAGCACCGTGCGCATCAGTCCGCCCGAATTGTCGCCGAAGCGGGTGGCGACAAAACCGGGATGCAGGGCATTGGCGGTGACACCGCTGCCGGCGATGCGCCGCGCCAGCTCGCGGTTGAACAGGATGTTGCAAAGCTTGGACTTGGAATAGACGGGAAAGCCGACATAGCCGCGGCGGGATTGCAGGTCGTCGAAATCCAGCTTGGCACCCCGGTGGGCGTTGGACGCCACGGTGACGATGCGGGCGCCGGCCTTGAGCTTGCCCAGCAGCAGATTGGTGATCACGAAATAGGCCATGTGATTGAGGGCGAAGGTCATCTCCAGCCCGTCTTCGGTTTCCTGCCTTTTGTTGAACAGGGCGCCGGCATTGTTGACCAGCACATCGATCTGGGGTTCGCGCCCCAGCTCCGCGCCCACTCGCTTCATTTCCGAAAGCCGCGAAAGATCGGCCATGTGAACGGCGTGGCCACCGCTTGGGTTGGCCCTGTTCAGCGCGGCCATGGTCTCATCGGCACGCGCCTTATCGCGGGCGGTGAAGACGATGCGGGCGCCCTGCTCGGCCAGCCTGACAGCGGCAACTTCCCCGATACCGGAAGTTGCACCAGTGATGATGACGGTTTTGCCTTGCATATGAAAAAGGCTCCCGCGACGCGGGAGCCTTTTATCACTTCGCCGAGCGAAACTCAGCCCACAATATCAAGGTCTCTAAAGAAGAACCGGATTTCATTGGCGGCGGTTTCCGGCGCATCGGACCCATGCACCGAATTGGCTTCGATGGATTCGGCAAATTCCTTGCGGATGGTACCCGGCGCGGCATTGGCCGGATTGGTGGCGCCCATCACTTCGCGGTTCTTGGCGATGGCGCTTTCGCCTTCCAGCACCTGCACCACCACGGGCCCCGAGGTCATGAAGGCGACCAGGCTGGGGAAGAAGGGGCGTTCGCGATGCACGCCGTAAAAAGCCTCGGCATCGGCCTGGGACAGCTTGATACGGCGGCTGGCGATAACCCGCAGACCCGCATCCTCGAACTTGGCGATGATCTTGCCGGTGAGATTCCGGCGTGTCGCGTCCGGCTTGATGATCGAAAGGGTGCGCTCGACGGCCATGAAAGCTCCGAAATTGGGAAAACGCGCGCCTTATGCAATGGGTGAGCCGGAACAGCAAGAGGTCCTGCGGACCTCGTGCCCGGCGAACGCCGCAGCGGCTTTGGCGCAGCCAGGCCGCGAGGCGGGACCGCGGCCCGAAAGGCCCTTGCTGCCGGGCCATGACATGTTTAAAGGCCCCGGCAATGCTGGTAATTGACAACATCACGGTCCGGATCGCCGGACGGGAAATCCTCAAAGGGGCCACCGCCAACCTGCCCGCGGGCCGCCGCATCGGCCTGGTGGGGCGTAATGGCGCGGGCAAGTCCACGCTTTTCAAGGTGATCCTGGGCCAGTTGCACCAGGATGACGGCAACATCAGCATCCCCTCGGCTTGGCGGGTCGGCGCGGTGGCGCAGGAAGCGCCGGGAACCGATGTGAGCCTGTTGGATACGGTTCTGGAAGCCGATCCCGAACGGCTGGCGCTGCTGGCCGAAGCCGAGCACGAGACCGACGGCCACCGCCTGGGCGAAATCTATCACCGGCTGGACGCGATCGACGCCTATACCGCGCCGGCCCGCGCTGCGGAAATTCTGGCGGGCCTGGGCTTCTCGTCCGAAGACCAGCTTCGGCCCTGCCGCGAATTCTCCGGCGGCTGGCGCATGCGGGTGGCACTGGCGGCGATCCTGTTCTCCGCTCCCGACCTGCTGCTGCTGGACGAACCCACCAACTATCTCGACCTGGAAGGCGTGCTGTGGCTGGAAAACTTCATCCAGAAATATCGCGGCACCATCCTGATCGTCAGCCATGACCGCGACCTGCTGAACACTGCTTGCGAGTTCATCCTGCATCTGGAGCGCGGCAAGCTGAAGCTCTACACCGGCGGCTACGACATCTTTGTCGAAACCCGCGCTGCGGCCCGCGCCAATGACATGGCCTTTGCCAAGAAGCAGGAAGCGGCCCGCGCCCACATGCAGGCCTTTGTCGACCGCTTCAAGGCCAAGGCCTCCAAGGCACGCCAGGCGCAAAGCCGCATGAAGATGCTGGCCAAGATGGCGATCGCGGAGGTGCCGCCCGACGAGCATGTGGCGCCCATCCATATCCCGCAGGCCACCGCGGCATCCCCGCCGCTGATCACCATGCATCATGCCAGCGTGGGCTATGAGCCGGGCAAGCCGATCCTCACCAACATGTCTTTTCGTTTCGACCCGGAAGACCGCGTCGCGCTGCTGGGCAAGAACGGCAACGGCAAGTCCACCATGGCGAAATTGCTGGCCGGCAAGCTCCAGGCCATGTCCGGCGAGTTCACCCCGGCACGCAAGCTGGTGGTGGGCTATTTCGCCCAGCACCAGGCCGAGGAACTGGATACCACGGTCACCCCTATCCTTACCCTGCAGCGCCTGCGTCCCAAGCTGACCCTGGAACAGGTGCGCAACCAGTTGGGCGGTTTCGGTTTCGCCCAGGACAAACAGCAGACCCTGGTCGGGCAGCTTTCCGGCGGCGAGCGGGCCCGGCTGATGCTGGCGCTGGCCACCCTGGACAAGCCCAACCTGCTGATCCTGGACGAACCCACAAACCATCTGGACATTGACGCGCGCAACGAACTGCTGACGGCGCTGAATGATTTCGACGGCGCCGTGATCCTGGTCAGCCATGACCGCCGCCTGCTGGAAGCAACGGCCGACCGCCTGCTGCTGGTGTCGGATGGCCATGTCACGCCCTTTGAAGGTGACCTCGACGATTACCGCCGCTTCCTGCTGTCGGGCGACAATGCGCCGACCCGGCGGGTGGAGACCAACAACACGGCGGAGACAAAAACCAACAAGGACGATGTGCGGCGCAATGCGGCCGAGAAGCGGCACAATCTCAAGCCGCTCAAGGACAAGGTGACCGCCGCCGAACACCAGATCGCGACGCTGAGTGCCGAGATTGTCAAGCTGGACAAGACCCTGTCGGACCCGCTGCTGTTCAGCAAGGACCCCGCCAAGGCCGCATCGGTATCCAAGAAACGCGCCGATGCCGCGCGCAAGCTGGAAGCGGCGGAAAAGGCCTGGCTCAATGCCAGCGAAGCTTACGAAAATGCCAACAGTTAGCGGACTTGCACTCCGTTTCTCTTGCTCTAGTCTCCGCCTGCATGACCGACAGCAAATTCTACGACCGCGCTGGGCCATTCACCCTGGGCGAGATTGCGGGGCGCATCGGGGCCGAGGTGGCCAAGGGCGAACCCGCTGACTTGAAACTGCGCGACGTCGCCTCGCTGGAAAATGCGGAGGCCGGCGACATCTCGCTGTTCAGTGACGCCAAATATGCCAACGCCTTCGCCGTCACCAAGGCCAGTGTGGTGATCACGTCCGACAAGCTGGCCAGCCTGCCGCATGGCGTGGTGCTTCTGGTCGTGCCCAATCCCCGCCTGGCCTTCGCCCAGGTGGGACACATCTTCTATCCGCCCGCCAAATTGCGGCCGGGCGTGCGTGCCGCCCAGCCGGTGCATCCCAGCGCCAGCATCGGCGAAGGCACCGAGGTCGGCGCGGGCGCCGAAATCGGGCCCAACGCAAAGATCGGCAACCACGTCCTGATCGGCAACAATGTGGTGATCGGGCGCGGGGTCGAGATCGGCGACAATTGCACCATCGGCCCCAATTGCGTGATCACCCATGCGGTGATCGGCAAGCGGGTGGTGATGGGACCCAACAATTCCATCGGCAATCAGGGTTTCAGTTTCGTGCCCAGCCTGGAAGGCTTGTTGCGCGTGCCGCAGCTGGGGCGGGTGGTGATCGAGGATGACGTGGAGTTCGGCTCCAACTGCACCGTCGACCGCGGCGCCATCGGCGACACCCATATCGAGCGCGGCGTGCGCTTCGACAGCCTGATCCATATCGGCCACAATGTGCATATCGGCCATCACAGTTTGCTGGTGGCCCAGGTGGGGATCGGCGGTTCGACCTCCGTCGGACCCATGGTGCTGATCGGCGGCCAGGTCGGCATCAGCGATCACCTCACCATCGGCGCGGGCGCACGCCTGGCGGCGCGCTCCGGCGTCACGCGCGATATCGCAGCCGGTGAACGGGTGGGCGGCTATCCGGCGCGGCCGCTGAAACGCTGGCACCGTGAGACCGCGCTTTTGGCCAAGATGGCGCGGCCCAAGAAAATCGAAAACGACGAAGACCAGGAATAGATGGCCACCGCGCAGCTTTCGCAGATCCTGCCCAAGCTGCATCGCCATCTGATGCCGACCCTGTTGATGATGTATGTCCTGGCCTTCCTGGACCGGGCCAATGTCGGCTTCGCCAAGACGGGCCTCGCCACCGATGTTGGAATCGGCAATGCCGCTTTCGCTTTCGGCGCCTCAATCTTTTTCGTCGGCTATGCCGTGCTGGAAGTGCCGTCCAACCTGATCCTGCACAAGGTGGGTGCCAGGGTGTGGATGGCGCGCATCATGATCACCTGGGGCCTGGTGTCGGCGGCGAATGCCTTTGTACAGACGCCGGCGGCTTTCTACGGCGTGCGCTTCCTGCTGGGCATCACCGAAGCGGGCTTCTTTCCCGGCGTGATCTATTACCTGACCTGCTGGTATCCCACCTCGGCGCGCGCCCGCTCCATCGGCCTGTTCTATTACGGCGCGCCGCTGGCGCTGACCCTCGGCGGGCCGCTGTCGGGCCTGCTGGTGGCGCATGATGTGCTGGGCTTCAAAGGCTGGCAGGTGATGTTCCTGGTGGAAGGCCTGCTCGCCTCGCTGGGCGGCATTGCCGTGCTGTTCCTGCTCAAGGACAAGCCGGAACAAGCGCCGTGGCTGAGCGCGGATGAGAAGGTCGTGCTGCGCGTTGCGCTGGCGCAGGATGAAGGCGCGCGCGAACACCTCGGCGTGCTGCGTGCCTTGCGCGACAGCCGCATCCTGTTCCTGGCGCTGGTCTATTTCCTGGTGGAGATGGGCTTTTACGGCCTGACTTTTTATCTCCCCGCGCAAGTCGCGAAACTGCTGGGCACCGGCATCGGCCTGGAAGTGGGGCTGGTGACCGCTCTGCCCTGGATCTGTGCCCTGATCGCGGTGACCCTGGTGCCGCCCTGGTGCGACGCACGCGGCAATGCGCGCGGCGTGGGCGCGCTAACCACAGCCATTTCCGGCATCGCGCTGGCGGTTTCGGCGCTGACCGCTTCGCCGTTGGTGGCGCTGATCGCATTGTGTGTCGCCGCCGCGGGCCTGATCGTGGCGCCGGCCCTGTTCTGGACCTTGCCGACGGCCCTGCTGGGCGGCGCGGCCGCGGCCGGCGGCATCGCCCTGATCAATTCCATCGGCAATCTGGGCGGCTTTGTTGCGCCCAATCTGCGCGCCTGGCTGGAGATCGGCCTGCACTCATCCTCCGCCGGACTGATCGGTCTTGGGGTGGGGACGCTGATCGGCGCTGCTTTTTTCGCGATAGCCCCACGCAAAACATGAAGCGCAAAAGACCCGCGCCCTTATTTTATATGCGCCTTCGCGATCGCAACCCATTCCTTCTGCCGGCTGCGATAATGGCTGGGCGCGCCCTTCACCGATTTCAGGATTTCGCTGAACAGCGCCTGGGCGCGGGCGGTCTGGCCCAGCGTTTCCAGCAATAGGCCGAAACGAGCGCGCGCTTCCTCGCCGGGATAGCGCGACACGACTTTTTCATACTGCGCCACCGCTTCGTCATTCTTGCCCTGCAGCGCCAGCGCACGGGCATAATCCAGTTCGGCATCGGCATCGAAGGCGGCAGGATCCACCTCTTTCAACCGCAGGAACAACGCTTCCGCCTCCACGCCCTGGCCTGACAGCATGCGCGCGCGCGCCAGGCCCTTGAGCAGGGTCGGATCGGAATCGCCCAGCGGCCCCTGCATGGCGCTTTCATAGAGTTCGATGGCGTCGGTGAAACGGCCCATACGGATGCATTCCTCGGCCAAGGCCCGCTTGGAATCCACCGATCCCACCAGCTCCACATTGCGCAGCTTCTCGCGATAGGAGCGTCCCGGATCGGCGGCATTGACCACATTGTCGGCCAGCCGGCGCGCCGAGTGCGATCGCAGCAGGTCGGGAATCACGGCGAAAAACAGGTAGCCGATCCAGATCGCGATGGTGCCGAGCGGAGGATACAGAAAGGACCCCAGCGCCAATCCCACCAGCCACATGGGTGACTTGCCGTTGCGGATAGCGTGATAGGCAACAGCCAGGCTGATGAGCAGGCTGCCGATCGTCCAAGCATTGAAGATGCTGCCCAACATCAGTTTTGTTTCTCAAACTTGCCGGCCGGCGTTTCCTTCCAATAGGTCACGTCATGACCGGCAGCCTTGGCCTCTTTCCATGCCGCGCGGGCGTACGCAAGAGCCTGGGAATCCTTGCCGTCGAACAGAAGCACCACCCGCGCCAACCCCTGAAGGCCATTCCAGTCCGCCGGCATGGCGCCGCCGACATAGAAGAAAATCTGGGCGGAATTGGGATTTCCCTCTTCCACCGAGATCAGCACCGGCTGGGCCGCCGGATCGCCGTCACCGGCCTGGGCATGCGGCAGGAAGCTCTGGTCGTCATAGGTCCACAGCAGAGTGTCCAGCGCGTCCGAACGCTCCGCCGAGTCGGTCTTGATCGCCGCCCGCCAGCCGCGCTGCAGCGACTTCTCGACCAGGCCGGGCAGCACGTCTTCCAACGCGCGGCGCTCCAGGTGGTAGAAGAGCGTTTCAGTCATAAACAAAACTCACCATGGCCGGGCTTGGTGAGTAGCGCCAGCGTACGAACACCATCCAACTTTTTGGTGACGCTTCGCGCACTGGATGGGCGGCTCAAGGCCGCCCATGGAGAGCTAACTTTCATAATGTTCTTTCATCAGCCTGTTCAGCAGCCTGACCCCCCAACCGGTGCCCCAGCTGGGAATGGTGGGCTTCTGCTCGCCGTCCTGCCAGGCGACACCGGCGATATCCAGATGGGCCCAGGCCACGCCCTTTTCAACGAAGCGCTGCAGGAATTGCGCGGCGGTGATGGCGCCGGAATTGGCGCCGCCGATATTCTTCATGTCGGCGATCTTGGAGCGGATCATCTTGTCGTAGAAGGGATCCAGCGGCAGTTGCCATACCCGCTCGCCGGTGAAGCGGCCCGCCGCCTGCACGCGGCGCACCAGTTCGTCAGTGTTGGAGAAAATACCTGCATGCTCGAAGCCCAGGGTCTGCACGATGGCGCCGGTGAGGGTGGCCAGGTCGATCAGCGCCTTTGGCTGAAAGCGCCGCTGGGTATAGGTGAGCGCATCCGCCAGCACCAGACGGCCTTCGGCATCGGTGTTCAGCACTTCGATGGTCTGGCCCGACAGGGAGGTGAGAACATCGTCGGGACGGAAAGCGCCGCCGTCCGGCATATTCTCCACCAGCCCCACCACGCCCACCACATTGACCTTGGCCTTGCGCTGGGCCAGCGCCAGGATGGTGCCGGTGACACAGGCGGCACCCGCCATGTCGCCCTTCATGCCCTGCATGCCGGCGCCCACCTTGATGGAGAGGCCGCCGGAATCGAAACACACGCCCTTGCCGACCAATGCGAAAGGCTTGGTGTTTTTTTTGCCGCCATTCCATTGCATCACGACAAGCTGGCTTTCGCGCGCGCTACCCTGGCCCACGCCGAGCAAGGCGCCGAAGCCCTGCTTCTTCATCTCCGCTTCGCCCAGCACCTCCACCTTCACGCCCAGCCTGGACAGCCTCGCCTTGGCGCGGCGGGCAAATTCTTCGGGATGGAGAATGTTCGGCGGTTCGTTCACCAGGTCGCGGGCCAGGAAGATTCCATCCGCCACCGCATCCAGCCCGGCATAGGCTTTTTTCGCCGCGGCAATATCGGGCGCAACGATCCTGATCGCTTTTAACTTCCGTTCATATTCCTCCAGGTTGCGGGTGCGGTATTTGTCGAAAGCGTAACTTTTCAGCTTGGCGCCGAAAGCCAGATGCGCCGCCAGCTCTCCCTTCTTGACGTTGCTTCCTTTGGGAACATCGATCTCGATGCTGGCTTCAGTCTCGCCGGCGGTGAAAAGCCGGCCAAGAATCTGGGCGCCCAAAGTCTCCAGGCCCTTTTCGTCCACGCTTTCGGCCTTGCCCAGGCCGGTGAGCAGGACGCGCGAAGCCACTATCCCGGACGGCGCCACCACTTCCAGCATCTGGCCGGTCTTGCCGGTGAAGCGGGAAACTTTCAGGGCACGGGTGAGCGCTCCGCCGCTGGCCTTGTCCAGCCGCGCCGCCGCCGGAAGCAGGACACTCCCTTCCACCGCGCCCACAACCCAGGCTCCGCCTTCTTTTCGCCCTGCTTTGGCCGTGGCATCGGAAGGCGCGACAAAGGAAATCTGCATGCTATATCTCCGGGCAGGGACAGGGTATTTGTGGGGAAAATCCTAGTTCTGATGATAGTTTAGGTCGAATCCAGCCGGCCTCCAACACGGGTCGTGCCGATACGGATCGAAGGCCATGGGATACAGGGACCCCACCAGCCGCGGAAGCGGGAGACGCAAGCCGGGGCTTCGCCTGCGGCGGCTGCCGCTTTACATCCTGTCCCAGCTTCTGGGGCCGGTGGCGTTGCTGACCCTGCTTTTGACCAGCGTGGTCTGGCTGATCAACAGCCTCCAATTCCTGGACCTGGTGATCAATCGCGGCCAGTCGGCCCTCACCTTCCTCTATCTGATGCTGCTGGTGCTGCCCACTCTGCTGGCCATCATCATGCCCCTGGCCTTTTTCTTCGCCACCCTGGTCACCCTGCAAAGATTGCAGGGCGACAGCGAGCTGGTGGTGATGGCGTCCGCCGGCTATTCCCTGCGTCAGCTCGCCATGCCGGTCCTGGGCTGTGCCGCCATCGTGATGGTGCTCACTTACGCCTGCCTGCTTTACCTGATGCCGGCAGGACAGCGGGCCTTGAAGGACAAGGTGCTGGACATCCGCGCCGACATGGCCGGCGCGCTGCTGAACGAAGGCGACTTCAACAATTCCCAGCAGGGCCTCACCATCTTCATCCGCCAGTTGAGCAGCAAGGGCGAGATCACCGGCATCATGGTGCATGACAATCGCGACCGCGCCCGGCCCGTCACCTACATCGCCGAAAAGGGCACTCTGGCCCAGACACCCGCCGGCACACGATTGATCATGCTGAACGGCACCATCGAGACCGGCGCGCAAGGCGGCAAGCAGTTGCAGGTGCTGCACTTCGAAAGCGATGTCTTCAACCTGGACCAATTCAGCGGACCGACGCTCAACACCATACGCAAGAGAGAGGAACGCGATCTGAGCGAATTGTTCTGGCCGCAGGAGAAACAGGGCCTGACCCAGCGCCTGCGCGACCAGTTCTTCGCCGAGGCGCATAACCGCCTCTCCCAGCCGCTCTATTGTATTGTCTTTGCCCTGATTGCCATGGCGGCGGTGCTACGCGGCCGGCGCCAGCGCGGCAAAGTGGCGATGCGGCTTACCGTGGCCAGCCTGGCCGCCGCGGGCCTGCGGGTTGCCGGCTATGGCGTGATGGGCATGGCCCAAAGGAATCCGCCCTTGGTGGTGCTGTTCTATCTGCTGCCCCTGTTGGGAATTGCCGCCGCCCTGGCGGTGCTGGCGGGATATGCCCCCAGCGTCTTGTGGGCGCGCTTCAGACCCGCAACCCCGATCGAGTCCGGCGCATGAGCTGGTCCTGGACTCTCTACCGCTATCTGGCGGTGCAGTTCCTGCTGGGCGTCACCCTGGTCTACGCCATCTTCCTGATGATGGCCTTCTCCATCGACATTGTGGATCTGTTGAACCGCACCGCCGGCCACAATGTTCCCACCGTTACGGCCATCGGCATGGCGGTGCTGCAGTTACCCGACTTGGGCCAGAAGATGCTGCCCTTCGCCATCCTGCTGGGCGGGGTTTTCACCTTCGTGCGGTTGTCGCGCTCGCGGGAGCTGGTGGCGACACGGGCCGCCGGCGTATCGGCCTGGGATTTCCTGCTGCCACCTTTAACTGTCGCGGTCTTGATCGGCGTTCTCACCGTCACGGTCTTCACGCCGGTCTCGGCGGCGATGTTCGCGGAGTTCGCCGGATTGGAAGCCCGCTATGTCAAAGGACAGGAAAGCCGGATTTCGGTCTCGATGAACGGGTTGTGGCTGCGCCAGGGTGACGCGCAGCAGCAATCGGTCATTCATGCTTTGCGCGTCACCCAGCAGGGTGAACATCTGGAAGATGTGCTGGTGCTGCTCTACGGCCCCCACGATCGCTTCCGCGGCCGGATCGACGCCAGTTCGGCGCAATTGCAGGACCGCTATTGGGAGCTTCGCGACGCCTGGGTCTCCGACTTGCGCGGTGTGCCGGTGCATCACAACACCTATCAACTTCCCACCACCCTGACGCCCGAACAGATCGTGGAAAGCTCGACCGCGCCCGATGCCCTCTCCTTCTGGAAACTGCCGGACTATATCCGCGCCGCCCAGGCGGCCGGTTTTTCCGCCAGCCGCTATCAGCTCTATCTCTATACGCTTTACGCCCTGCCCGCCTTGTTTGCCGCCATGGTGTTCATGGCCGCCAGCTTCTCGCTCAAGCTGGGGCGCGAAGGCGGGATGGCGCGGGTGATCCTGTTCAGCGCCGCCTGCGGCTTCGGCGTATACTTCTTCCAGGATTTCACCATCCTGCTGGGCCGCTCCGGCACCCTGCCGATCCTGCTGGCGGCGACGGCGCCGGCGCTGGCTTCGATCCTGATCGGGATGACCCTGGTTTTCTCGCAGGAGGACGGCTGATGCCCTCCTCTCCTGCCTGCCTGTGTGCGGGAAATCCCGGCTGATGCGCGCCTCCGTTATCCGCCTGGCCGCCTTGGGCGCCTGCGCCCTGATTCCCCTGATGGCCCAAGGGCCTTTGATGGCGGCGCAGTTGCGCGCGCCCAACATCAAACCGCCCGCCAAGGATGCGCCGATGCTGCTTCAGGCGGATGAGGTCGACTATGACAGCGAGGGCAAGACCGTGTCGGCGGTCGGCCATGTCGAAATCTCGGACGACGAGCGCACCCTTTTGGCCGACCGGGTCGACTATGACCAGGCCAGCGACAAGGTCATCGCCAGCGGTCATGTCACCATTACCGATACCAAAGGCAATGTCGCCTTCGCCGATCATGTGGTCCTGACCGATCACATGCGCGACGGTGTGCTTTCCGGTTTCGGTGCGCTGATCGGCAAGACCGGCCGGATGGCCGCCAGCAGCGCCCAGCGCATCAACGGCAATACGGTGATCGCGCACCGCACCGTCTACAGCCCGTGCAAAATCTGCAACCAGCCGGGCCAGCGTACCCCGCTCTGGCAGGTTAAGTCGGAGCGCGTGATCTACGACCAGACCAAACACAAGGTGCTTTTCAAAAACGCCATCGTCGAAGTGAAGGGCGTGCCGGTGGCCTGGCTGCCGTCTATGTCGGTGCCCGACCCTACGGTGCGATACGCCACCGGACTCCTGACCCCGGAAGTCGGCAACTCCACCAAGATCGGCTACTTCACCCGCCTGCCGGTCTATATCGCCATTTCCCCCAGCCAGGATATGACCGTCGCGCCCATGTTCACCACCTCGGGCGGACAATTGCTGGAAATGGAATACCGCGACCGCTGGGCCTCGGGCGGGCTGTGGCTTCAGGGCAGCGGCGCCTACAACCCCAATGGCGGCCTCTCGGGAACGCCGGGCCCGCAGACCTACGGCCACATCTTCGGATCGGGACGCGAGCAATTCAACGACACCTGGCGCGGCGGCTTCGATCTGCAGGCCACCAGCAACAGCGGCTATATGCGCTTCTATGACATTTCCTACCTGGACCGGCTGATCAACGATCTCTTTGTGGAAGCGACGCCGGGACGTTCGCGCTTCTCGCTGTCCAGCTATTATTTCCAGGGCCTGCGCTCGACCGACATCACCGCCCGCATCCCTTACATCCTGCCCAAGCTGGAATTCTCCTACATTCCCACGCACAAAGTGGCGGGCGGCTCCTTGCGTTTCGACGTCAACGGCGTCGCCATCGGCCGCGACAACCAGCGCAACGACCAGCGCTTCACAGGCGAGGTGAACTGGAAAACGCCGGTCGTGGCCGGCAATGGCCAGCTCTGGACCTTCGTGATCGATGCGCGCGGCGACGCCTATCATTTCGACACACCCACGGCGGGCGCGCCGCGCACCACCGACAGCACCTTGGAACGCGGTACCGCCTATGCGGCGCTGGATTGGCGCTGGCCCTTCGTCTCCACGCCCAACCCCGATCATTCCTACATTCTGCAACCCATCGTGCAGCTGGTTGCCCAGCCCTATGGCGGCAATCCGCGCGGCCTTCGCATCGAAGATTCCCAGTCCTTCGAGTTCGACGACCACAACGTCTTCAGCTTCAACCAGGTCCCCGGCTATGACGTGATCGAGAGCGGGCCGCGCACCAATGTGGGGATCATGGCGGACGCGCTGTTCCCGGGCGGCAAGGTGGAAGGCCTCCTGGGCCAGACCTATCGCCTCAAGCCCGATCCCCTGCTTGCCGCTTTTTCCGGCAGCAGCGGCACCGCTTCCGACGTGGTGGGCAGCCTGTCGGCGCGGTTCGCGCATCTCGACCTGACCGACCGCATCGACATGGACCGGAGCACCGGCGCGATACGGCGGCATGAAATTTATGTCACGGGAAGCTACAACCGCTCCTCGCTGCAGGTGAGTTACGTCCAGCTTCCCCAGACGGTGGCGACCCTGGGACTGCCCAGCCGCCAGGAAATCAATTTCCAGGCTGACGTGAATGTCTGGCAGAACTGGCAGGTGTTCGCCGCCGCCCAGCGCGACCTGACCAACAACCAATTCCTCAACACCGAATATGGCCTGGGCTATGAGGATGAGTGCCTTGCCATTTCCCTGGCCTACCGGCGCAAATATACCGAGGACCTGGTGCTGGGCGTGCCGCCCTCCACCTCGGTCATCCTGCGCTTCAGCCTCAAGACCGGGGACACACCCATCCAGCCCTTCAGCCTGTTCCCGCGGGATGTCTTTGCCCTGACTCGTCCCTAGTGGCTCATCCATGAGGCTGAGCCTGACCGGCGGTTCCGGCGGCCAAAAAAGCCAGACTTTCCGCACCTTGCGCCCGGCCATTGATCGGGACGGGAATTTCCGTATGTTGGCAGCGGGTTAGGGGGCGCAGGAGCGCCGTTGGACCGCCCTCTTATGGCCGAAGATCAAGATTGACGATGCGAATTGCCACCACCTTTATGCTGGGCGCGGCCGTATTGGCGGGCGCGGGTGCCTTGAGCATTGCCTACGGCGCCAATCTTGCGTCCCAGCCGGCGGTGCCGCCGGCGAAGTCGGATCTGCGCCAGGCCTCAGCGGCACCCTCAGCCGCCTCTTCTTCTGTCTCGGCTCCGCGCGCGGCTTCCGCGCCGGCGGTGCAGCCGGCCGCTTCCGCCAGCGATGCCCCGCCCAGCGCATCGGCCAGCCAGGATGCGCCGCCCAGCGCCACCGAACCCGCAGCCGCGCAGCAGGCCGTTACCGAAGGCGATGCGGTGCAGGAGGCCAAGAACAACGGCGCCGCGGTGATCGATGCCACCGCCGAAAAAGAAGCGCTGGATAGCGACTCCATCGTTGCCACCGTCAATGACGAGTCCATTTCCGATTTCGAATTGCGCCAGCGCGTGGCGCTCTACCTGGCGCTCAACGGCATCAACCAGCAGCTGACTCCGGAGCAGCGCACGCGTATCCGCGGCCAGATCCTGGACGTACTGGAATCCGAAAAGCTGCAACTGCAGGAAGCGGTGAAAAAGAAGATCACCGTCAGCCCGGTTGAGGTGGACAAGCGCATCAATGCCATGATGCAGGAATATCACTTCACCATCGACCAGCTGCGCGTGAACCTGAAGAATGCCGGCGCCAGCGAGGACGCCCTGCGGTCTCAGATCACCGCATCGATCGCCTGGCAGAAAGCGGTGCAGGACGAGTATTCCGACCGGGTCAACGTCACGCCGGAAATGATCGCCGCGGAAATGTCGCGCTACGCCGAAAGCGCCAACAAGCCGCATTACCGGGTGCTGGAAATCTTCCTGCCGGTGGACAATCCCGAGCAGGACGCCAAGGTCAAGAAAGACGCCCAGGAGGTGGAGACCCAGCTGCGCCAGGGCGCTCCTTTCCCGGTAGTGGCGCGCCAGTTCAGCCAGCATCCTTCGGCGGCCACCGGCGGCGACATGGGCTGGGTCAGCGATGGCCAGCTGGCGGCCGAATTGAATACCGCCCTGGGCAAGATGGAAATCGGCGCCATCACCGATCCGATCCGGTCCACCGGCGGCTATTACATTCTGGCCTTGCGCGAACGTCAGGAGCCCTTGGGCACCAAGATCGCTGAGATTCCCACCGGCCCCACCGGTCCGGCCGGCACCTTGCCCCTCGCGCGCCTGTTGTTCCCGGTCGATCCGAACGGCCCCAAGGATCAGATTGAGCAGATCATCAAGGTAGCGGTGCAGATCCAGACGCACTATTCGGGCTGCGGCCAGCTGGACGATCTGCACAAGAAGATGAACGGCTCGGTCTATATGGACTTGGGCAATGCCAATCTCGCCGAACTCAGCCCGCAGATCCAGGACGCGATGAAGGCCACCAAGCCGGGCGAAGCGGCCCAGCCCTTCATGTCGGAAGCAGGCGTCGAACTGATCGGCCGCTGCGACAAGCGGATCGAGGTCAAGACCGCTTATGTGATGCCCACCAAGGAGCAGGTGGAAGACCAGTTGTTCCAGAGCCAGATCGCCGCCCTGGCGCGGCGTTATCTGCGCGACCTGAAGCGTGAAGCCAATATCCAGGTGCGCGACAACAGCAAACCAGATGCTCTTATTCGCTGAAAGCGAATCATTAAAAGATCACGGTAAGGCTGCGGAAGCGCCGTTTCAAAGCGGCGCGGCCGATAAATGAGCGGCGACAAACCCATACTCATAACGATGGGCGAACCGTCCGGCATCGGGCCTGAAGTCGCCCTTGCCGCCTTCCGGCATTTCGGCGGGCAGGTTGGCAAGCATCCCTTGCGCCTGGTGGGCGATGCTGCCCTGTTTCCCGGGATCGAGGCACTGATCCCTACCCGCTCGCCGGTCGCCGCCGTGCCGGGCAGGCCCGACAGCGCCAATGCGGCGGCGGTCACCGAAGCCATCGAGATCGGAGTTTCCGCCTGCCTGGCGGGCGAGGCGGCGGCTGTGGTCACCGCACCCATCCATAAGAAGGTCTTGAATGCCGGCGGCTTCGCCTTTCCCGGCCATACTGAATTCCTGGCCCACCTGACCGGCGCGCGCCGTGCGGTGATGATGCTGGCCAGCGACAGGCTGAGGGTTGTGCCGTTGACCATCCATATGCCGATCGCCCAGGTGCCCAAAACCATCACCAGACAGGCGGTGTTCGACACCGGCGAGATCGTGCTGACGGCGCTGCGCCGGGACTTCGGCATCCTCAATCCGCGCCTGGCGGTGGCCGGGCTCAATCCCCATGCAGGAGAGGACGGCATGCTGGGGGCAGAGGAAGTGAATGTGATCGCGCCGGCTGTGGCGGCGCTGGCCGCGCGAGGATTTCACATACGGGGCCCGCTGTCGGCCGACACACTGTTTCACGAGGAGGCGCGCAAGACCTACGACGCGGCCTTGTGCATGTATCACGACCAGGCCTTGATCCCCATCAAGACCCTCAGCTTCTGGGATGGGGTCAACGTCACTCTGGGCTTGCCGATCGTGCGCACCTCGCCCGACCATGGCACGGCGCTGGATATAGCCGGCCGGGGCAAGGCGGATGCCCGCAGCATGATTGCCGCCGTCAAGATGGCGGCGGATATGGCTGATGCCAGAAGTCGATAGCTTGCCTCCTCTGCGAGACGTCATCGCCGCATACGGACTGGCGGCGAAGAAATCGCTGGGCCAGAACTTTTTGTTTGATCTCAATCTCACGCGCAAAATTGCACGTGCGGCGGGTGCCGCCGAA
>Ga0163163_10000112_pt1 | contig 86324 bp, 76 predicted proteins | sample S65metaG_FD_119766 | JGI IMG/M metagenome (GOLD analysis project Ga0163163, IMG submission 119766) | Switchgrass rhizosphere microbial communities from Kellogg Biological Station, Michigan, USA - S6-5 metaG | ecosystem: Host-associated > Plants > Roots > Rhizosphere > Soil | place: USA...
ACGATAATACGGTTTCCGTGTTCCTCAATACGAGGGCAACCACCCCGGGCCCTGCCACCTTCGCCACACCGGTCAATTTCGCCGCCGGCATCAGCGCCCTATCCGCGTGGGCAGTGGCGACCGCTGATCTCGACGGCGATGGCAAACCGGACTTGATTGTTGTGGACCGAGCTACAGCCGATAATCTAGTTTCCGTACTGATCAACACTACTGCCGCCAACGCACCTACGCCAAGTTTTGCCGCCCAGCAGACTTTTGCAACCGGACTTTTCCCTCTGTCAGTCGCGACAGCAGATGTTAACGGCGATGGAAAACTGGACCTGATTGTCGCGAATGAGTCGGGCAGCACTGTTTCGGTGCTGATTAATACGACGGCGGCATCTGACGTGATTTTTGCCAGCGGCTTCGAGCCGTAGAGACAGTCGCCAAATTCATGAAGATCTGCGAAGTAAGTTGGCGACAAGACGCAGCGGTTTGGTTATGCGCCAGGAAGCGGTGCCCTTGATCCGCTCGATTTCGCTCTCGAGTACCATCTTTGTGAATTTAAGCGCGTTGATCTCGTGGCCGTCGCGCTCGATTGCCAGCAAGCTTTCGTTTATTTGCAAGATGCAATTCTGATTCGCGTTCACAACCTCATCGAGATTCGCCTGCAGCCGCGGCTGCAGTGCCTTGAACTTTGCAGGACCTTCAAGGAGCGCTGTGTGGGCCAAACGTGCAAGGTCTATGTAAGGATCGGAGGGCGCCTCGATTGCACTATTGTGCTGCAGGCTTCCATCGATGAAATGCTCGAGTTCCTCTTCCGCTGCGGCAATGGACTCTCGCCAATCGAAACCAAGGTCTAGAGAAACGCTTTGCAGCAGGGTGCGCCAGTCCACCAGCAATTGAGAATATGCGACGAAAACCCTGCTTCGACCACGAGAATATAGCTCCGCTTCGAGCATATAACGAAGCCACAGAAGTGCGGATTTCCACACATGCATCCCATTTCGCTTTTTCAAGGAAAGTGCCGTTTCGACGGGATCGCGTGTAATTATCATGATTCTGGGTTCGCACTCTATTTCCTCCAGAACTTCAAGCCACAACGGCAACAATCTGCATAAACGCGGATCCTTCACAGCCCATAGAGGGCAAGATCCGAATTCTTGCCTCAACGTCTTCAGCAGTTCCTCACGGAGTGAAGCAAGCGCCTCATCTTTCCACCAATTTTCCGGTAGGGCGCGCTCGTCGAGCCAAGATGATCCAAATCGCGCGAGGATACGCTCGTTGATATCCGTGATGACGCTATGTTCCCAGTACCCTTTGGCGTTCACTTCCGGATCGGCTGGTATGAGCGTGCTTCCCAATGGAACGCGCAAGATGTGCAATGCACCGCTTAATGCCGAGGTGCCACTACGGTGCATACCCAACACGAGAATTGCTTGCGACTTCATTCGAAATTAATGCAATTATCACTAAGCTCGATTGTCATTACGCAGAACCGGTGCCGACCGCGCAAAGTCGAGGATTCGGAACGATGGATTCATGGCGATGTTGCCGCTTTGCAGCAGCGGATGCGCGATTCGAAACTTGAGCAAATCATAGCGTCGGTCGTTTGGAACAATGCCTGACGGTGTTTCGTTCGCGACACCAAGGGAAACAAGATAATCTCCCGCGTCGAGAAAAGGTGTGAATTCGAAGCAGATGTGCGCGATGTCACCAGCCCTCCGAGCCGCTACGCCATGCATACCCAGAAGGTGCTGAGTGTTCGTCGTAAAGAGCATCGCACCTTGCGTGTCCTTGATAGACAAACCGTAGACCGGTTGCTCTATGTCCGCGTGGAAGCAAACACGCAGTCGAAGCTCGGTGATGAGCCCTGGAGCCAGCGCGGCCGGGTTTTCATGCCCTCCCTGCACAAGGCAAGCGTCTTCGATAGTTGCAGCACCATCGCCCCAGCGCGTTTCATGTTTATTGTAGTTCGGGTTAAGGGTCATCCCATCAGCCGCGACTGATGATACGTCCGCGCCCCCAACGTCTCCGGTTGTACTTCCGAGCCGATTGACGTACAACGCCAGAGTATCGGTAGTCTTGCCGTCGGCGCGCAATTCACCCTCGTCCAACAGCAAAGCCCGGCTGCAGAAATGTGCCACTTGCTCGGCGGAGTGCGTCACCAGCAGAATCGATCCGCCAGCGTTTCGAATGTCTCCCATCCTCTGGAAACACTTTGCTTGGAATTTGGCATCGCCTACCGACAGCGCCTCGTCGACAACCAGAACTTCCGGATCTACGTGGATTGCGACCGCAAACGCCAATCGCAAAAACATTCCGCTGGAATACATCCGCACCGGTTGCTCGATAAATGACCCTATGTCGGCGAAGTCGGCTATCTGGTCGAATCGCTTATCCATTTCGCTTCTGGAAAAGCCCATTATTGCGCCTTGGAAATAGACATTCTCTCGGCCAGTGAACTCTGCATTGAAGCCGGAACCAAGCTCTAACAAGGCGGAAATTCTCCCTCTTACCAGCACACATCCTGCGGTGGGTTTGAGGATGCCGCATATAAGCTGCAACAACGTGCTCTTGCCGGCACCGTTGCGCCCGATGATGCCGACGGCTTCGCCTTTTGTAATCTCGAACGATACATCTTTCAGCGCGGTGAACTGGCGATGGTATTGCTTGATTCCCAAAGAAAAAAACTGCTTGATACGATCGCCTGGATGGCTAAAGAGCCGGTAGGTCTTGGTCAGATCACGAACCGAAATCGCGACGTCAGAGGGCATCGGCGAACTCCTCCCGACTGTGTTTGAAGAAATACAGGCCGAGCCCGGCGACGATGATGCTCAAGACGAGGGCGCCGCTCCAACTGGTCCAATTGATCGATTGGCCGAGGCTCGATGAGCGACAGGCTTCGATGACGGCTCCGAGCGGGTTGTAGCGATACAGCGGCCGTAGCGCTTCGGGTACCGCACTTGCGGGATAAAGGACAGGAGAGAGAAACATCAGCATCTGCACGAACGGTGGCACAATCTGGCTCATGTCTTTGATGAACACGCCCCAGGCGGCGAGAAACCAGGACAGCCCAAGAGTCAGCAATACCAGGGGCACGAGCATAAGAGGATAGAGCACCACCTGGAAATTGATTTGCCCGGTCCAGGTCAGCGCCGCAAGCAGAATCAGGATATTGAACGCCGCATGCACCAAGGCGGCGCCCAAAGGCACGAGCGGCAGGATTTCCACCGGGAAAATGATCTTCTTGACGAAATTGGGATAATTTTTCACCGCGGTCGGCGCACGCGAAACCGTGTCCGAAAAAATGTTGAAGGCGATCAACCCGCTATAGAGCACCAGCCAGAACGGTGCGCCATTTTCCTGTTGGGGCCAGCGTGCTTGAAAAATATGGCCGAATACGTAGGCATAGATGCATAACATGAGCAGCGGGTTGATAAAGACCCAGGCGACTCCGAACATCGCGCCGCGATAGCGCAGTAGTACATCACGTTTGATCAATTGCCCGAGCAGATAGTACCGAGCGAACCGGCGCATTTGTTCACTCATGGCGCCGGTACGTCAACGCCGTGATCTGTTCCGAGATCAGCCCGATCAGGAATACGATGACCGAGGCGGAAAACAGCAGCACGCTCATGTTGGTGAGCCGGTGCATGTAAGAAAACGTATACAAATAGTAACCCGAGCCGAGCAGAAAAAAGACCGCACTGGCGGGCACGAACAACTTCAGCGGCGAGTACAGGGTTGCGATCTTGAAGATAATCAGCAAGAACCGCACGCCGTCGCGCAAGGGACGGATATGGCTCTTGCCGACACGTCTGCGCACGACGATCGGCTCGTAAGCAACAGCGTACGCACTGCGAAAAAATGCCATTGTGATGGTAGTCGGATAGGAAAATCCGTTCGGTAGCAGGTGCAGGAATTCCCGGAATTTGTCCGCACGCACCGCGCGAAAGCCTGATGTGAGATCGGTAATGGCATGCCCGGTCATGCGCGTCGCCAACCAGTTGTAGATGGTATTGGCGGCGCCGCGACCTACACCGGCTTGTCCGGACCAGTCCCGCGCGCCGACGACCATGTCGTAATCGTGATCGAGCTTGTCGAGTAAACGCGCGATGTCCGCCGGGTCGTGCTGACCGTCGGCGTCCATGAACACAACGACTTCGCCCCTGGCCTCACGTGCACCGCGCTTGATCGCTGCGCCATTGCCCATGGAATAAGGCTGGCGCAGCACTATCACGCCATTTTTTGCGCAAATGACCGGCGTATCGTCCGTGGATCCATCGTCGACCACGAGGATTTCCGCCTCGCGCTGCACATCGCGCAGACGCGGGAGCAGGTCGGCCAGTGCCGCAGCCTCATTTTTTGCTGGCAAAACAATACTGATCAAGCAGCGGTCCTGATTCCGTCCGCGCGTGCGAACCGGGCAAGGTTACCAGAAGGGCGCCGCTGTGCCAGCCGCGCCCCAGGGGATTCTTTCACACCGGGATTTGAGGTACATTCCACAGTAGTTTCGGGGATTTACCGAGGTTTCTTATGGCGACTCAGATGAATCCTGTCGCGCTTGCGGGACTGAGCGGGGTCGCGCGTCGATTGGTTGTGGATGGAACCTTGGCTGACGACGACGCGCGCAAGGCGGTCGAGTCTTCCGTGAAGCAGAAGATTCCGCTCGGTACGTATCTGATCGAACACGCTCTGGCCAATGGCATGCAGGTAGCCATGGCGGTATCCGCGGAATTCGGCGTGCCGCTGTTCGATGTCGAGGCGCTCGACATCAACCAGAACGTGCTGCGCCTGGTCAACGAGAAACTGATCACGCAACACAAAGCAATGCCGCTGTTCAAACGCGGCAATCGTCTGTTTGTCGGAGTCGCGGACCCCACCAATCTTCACGCGCTCGACGAGATCAAGTTCCAGACCAATCTTTCGGTCGAACCGATCCTGGTCAACGAGGAGCAACTCGGTCGCACGATCGAGCGGGCGCTGAACGAATCCGGCACGACGGTCGACGGCCTCGAAGACGCCGAGGGTCTGGACAACCTAAGCCTGGAAGGCGGCGATCTCGAGGGCGACAGCGCAGGCGGCATCGACGCCACCGCCGATGACGATGCACCGATCGTCAAGTTCGTCAACAAGGTTCTGGTGGACGCGATCAAGCGTGGCGCCTCGGACATCCATTTCGAGCCTTACGAAAACAATTACCGCGTGCGCCTGCGCATGGACGGCATTCTGCGTGCGGTTGCTTCACCACCGGTGAAGCTCACGCCTCGAATCTCATCGCGCCTCAAGGTGATGTCGGGTCTGGATATCGCCGAACGGCGTGTGCCACAGGATGGCCGCATCAAGCTCAACCTGTCTAAGAGCAAGTCGATCGACTTCCGCGTGAGCACCTGCCCGACACTGTTCGGCGAAAAGGTCGTGCTGCGTATTCTCGACGGTTCCGCGGCCAAACTTGGTATCGAAAAGCTTGGCTACGAGGACGACCAGAAAGGGCTTTTCCTTTCCGCGATCGATAAGCCTTACGGCATGGTCGTGGTGACCGGTCCGACCGGTTCTGGCAAGACGGTTTCTTTGTATACGGCGCTCAACATTCTCAACACGGAAGGACGCAACATATCCACCGTCGAAGACCCGGTCGAAATCCGTCTGCCCGGCGTGAATCAGGTAGCACAGAACCAGAAGCGCGGCATGACATTCGCCGCAGCTTTGCGTGCCTTCCTGCGCCAGGATCCCGACGTAATCATGGTCGGCGAAATCCGCGATTTGGAGACTGCCGAGATTGCGATCAAGGCAGCGCAAACTGGCCACATGGTACTGTCTACCTTGCACACGAACGACGCCCCGCAGACGATTTCGCGGCTGATGAATATGGGTATCGCGCCGTTCAATATCACCTCATCGATTACCCTCGTCATCGCCCAGCGCCTGGCGCGTCGGCTGCACGACTGCAAGAAGCCGATGGTGCTGCCTACCGCGGCCTTGCTCGCGGAAGGCTTCACCCAGGCCGAGATCGACGGCAAGTTGCAGTTGTTCGATGCGGTCGGCTGCAGCAGCTGCAACGAGGGCTACAAGGGACGCACCGGCATCTACCAGGTCATGCCGATGAGCGAAGATATCCAGAAGATCATTCTTGCCGGTGGCAATGCCCTGCAAATCGCTGAAACCGCGCTGAAAGCCGGTGTCCGCGATCTGCGCTTGTCGGCTTTGCTGAAAGCGAAAAACGGCGTCACCAGCCTCGCTGAAATCAACCGCGTCACGAAGGACTAAACACATGGCTACCGCTACCGCCACCAAACGCGCGACGACAGTCACTGACCGCGGCGCTGCGCGTGCCCAGGTCAGTCAACTCCAGCCTTTCAATTGGACGGGGACAGACAAACGCGGCGTCAAGATGAAAGGCGACTACTCCGCCAAGAATGAGCAGATGGTGCGGGCCGAACTGCGCCGTCAGGGCATCACGCCTCTGTCGGTGCGCAAGAAAGGCAAGCCCCTGTTCGGGGGTGCCGGCAAGTCGATCAAGGCGCGCGACATCGCCGTGTTCAGCCGGCAGATTGCGGTCATGATGGCAGCCGGCGTGCCGATGGTGCAAAGCTTCGACATCGTCGCCGGCGGTCAGACCAATGTGCGCATGAAGAACATGCTGCTCGATATCAAGACCAACATCGAGGGCGGCTCAACGCTGGCCGAATCGTTGGCGAAGTATCCAGTGCAATTCGACGAGCTGTTCTGCAACCTGGTCAAGGCCGGCGAGTCCGCCGGCGTGCTCGATACCGTATTGGACACTGTCGCCACCTACAAGGAAAACATCGAAGCCATAAAAGGCAAAATCAAGAAAGCCATGTTCTATCCGGCGATGGTATTCGCGGTAGCCATCATCGTTTCGGCGATCCTGCTGATTTTCGTTGTGCCGCAATTCGAAGAGGTGTTCAAGAATTTCGGGGCGCAGCTGCCGTCGTTCACACAGATGATCGTGGATTTATCGCGCTTTCTGACCAAGAATTGGCTTTTTATGGCGGTAGTGATTGGAAGCAGCGTCGCGGCAGTAATATTCACCTATAAACGGTCGAAAACTTTCGCGCATTTTTGCGCACGCGCTGTACTTAAGCTGCCTGTGGTTGGCCAGATTCTTCATCATTCCGCGATTGCGCGTTTTTCGCGCACGTTGGGCGTCACGTTCGCCGCCGGCGTACCCTTGGTCGAGGCGCTCGACTCGGTTTCGACCGCCACCGGAAGCCCGGTCTACAATGATGCGGTAAAGCGTATTCGTGACGATGTTTCAATTGGTCATCAGTTGCAGCTGTCTATGCGCCAGGCGAACCTGTTTCCGAACATGGTCGTGCAGATGGTCGCAATCGGCGAGGAGGCTGGCGCGTTGGACAAGATGCTGTTCAAGGTCGCCGAGTTCTACGAGCAGGAAGTCAATAACGCGGTCGACGCGTTGGCCAGTCTGCTCGAACCATTCATCATGGTCATCATAGGCTTGATCGTTGGTAGCCTGGTAATCGGCATGTATCTCCCGATCTTCAAACTCGCCGCCGTGGTTGGCTAACGCTGTCCAACGTAAGCAGCGTGTTCGATTTTCTCGCACTGCCCGGCGCAGCGATCGCCTGCGCCGGCATCCTCGGCTTGGTCGTCGGCAGCTTTCTGAATGTCGTCATCCTGCGCCTGCCGGCGAGGCTGATGCATAGTTGGCAACAGCAGAGTCGGGAAATACTCGAACTCGAAGCCGAGCCGGGCGCCACGGCGCCTCCCGGATTGGTGTGGGAATCCTCGCACTGTCCAAAGTGCAAGCATAAGCTCGGCGTGTTCGAAAACATTCCGCTGCTGAGCTGGCTCGCGTTGCGCGGCCGTTGCAAGCATTGTGGTGCTCCGATTTCCGTGCAGTATCCGGTAGTCGAACTGCTGACGGGAATTTGTTCGGCCGCGATCGTCTGGAAATTCGGATTCACGTTACAGGCCGGTGCCGGATTGCTGCTGACCTGGGCACTGATTGCGCTGTCCGGTATCGATCTGCGCACGCAACTGCTGCCGGACCAGATCACGCTGCCTTTGCTATGGCTTGGCTTGCTGTTGTCGCTCGTGCCGGCATTCGTCGAGAGCGGTGACAGCGTGCTTGGCGCCGCGCTGGGCTACTTGAGCCTGTGGTCGGTCTACTGGATTTTCAAATTCGCGACCGGCAAGGAAGGCATGGGTTATGGCGATTTCAAATTGCTTGGCGCGCTGGGCGCATGGATGGGCGCATGGGCACTGCTGCCGACGGTTTTACTTTCTTCGCTCGTCGGTGCGATCGTTGGCGGAATTTTTCTCGCCGTGCGCGGCCATGATCGATCCACGCCGATTCCGTTCGGCCCATTCATCGCCATTGCCGGCTGGATCTGGTTTTTGTTTGCCGATCCGCTTTCCGGCATCTACCGGCATCTGTTTGGCCTGATGTGAATGTTCGTGTGCGCAAGCGGATACTTGCTGTCGCCCTGACCGGTGGCATCGCGACCGGCAAGAGCGCAGTCACGCAACGTTTTGCCAATCTCGGCGTGCCGATATTCGATGCCGATGTCATCGCGCGTGAAGTCGTCGCTGCCGGCCAGCCAGTTCTGGGCGAGATCGCTGCGTCGTTCGGCGCACAGGTAATCAGACCCGATGGCGAACTGGATCGTGCGCGCACGCGCGAAATCGTGTTCGCGGACACTAATGCGCGACAGCGGCTGGAAGCGATCATTCACCCGCGTGTGCGCGCAAGCTTGCTGGATCAGGTAAGCCGCTGCGCAGCGGCATACTGTGTGCTGGCAATTCCTCTGCTCGTCGAATGCTACCGCGATTACACGTGGGTCGACCGCGTGGTCACAACGGATGCGCCGCGCGAAGTCCAGCTGCGGCGCCTGATCCAGCGTCCGGGCATCGACGCGAATCTGGCGCGGCGCATGCTCGACGCACAGGCTACGCGCCAACAGCGCCTCGCTCTCGCTCACGACATCATCGACAATACCAGCCCGATTGCGGTGCTCGACGCGGCCGTACAACGCCTGCACCGACTTTATCTTGAGTTAGCCGCGGCCCGGCCAGAAAGCTGAAATTCCCGCGACGCCTTGCGCGCCGTGCGTGTGCGCGGCGCCGATGTCCTGCGGTTGCAGACCGCCGAGCGCATATACCGGAAATGGGGCCCGGGCGCACAGTTCGGCGAACCGATCCCACCCGAGCGGCGGACTGTGCCTATGACTGGCGGTGCGCTGCACCGGACCAAGCACGGCAAAATCGATACCGATCGCAGCGGCGTGTGCGAGTTCATGCTCGTCGTGGCAGGATGCAGCAACCCACGCGAGAGGTCCCAGCGGACGCTCACGCAGTTGCATCAGATCTGTCGCGGGCAGGTGCACACCAAGACCCAATTCGCGCGCCAACTCGACGTGTCCGTTGATTAGAAGACTGGCACCGGCCGCTTGCGTGAGCTTCTGTGCCGCCTGAGCGAGCACGCGCAGGCGCGACGTCGCCAAGTACTTGGCGCGCAGTTGTATACATTTTTCGCCGACACCGAGTACATTCCCCAGCGCGCGCAGAAACTCCGCATCGTCGTTGGCCGGCTCCGGCGTGATTACGTAGTGCGACGGCAGGCGCAAGGCAGTGACGATTGGCCGATCTGCCGGCGGCATCGCTGTGTTTGCGATTTCGGCGAGCGTGACCCAGCGCAACGCCTGCCCTTCGCGTCCGTGCCCGGAACCGGCATAGGTCGCCACGTTGTAGACGTCGAGTACGATCGACTTTTGCGGATAGCGCCACGGCACTGCGATCAGCTTCTCGATCGCGCCGATCTCGATACCGAGCTCCTCGTGCAGCTCGCGACGCAGCGCGCGCTCGGGCGACTCGCCGGGCTCGCATTTGCCACCGGGAAATTCCCAGAGCCCGGCCAGGTGTTTGCCGGGCGGCCGTTGCGCCAGCAGAATACGACCGGCCTCGTCGCGGAGGATCCCCGCGACGACGTGAACTACTGTTTCATCAGTAGCTGGCAAAGCTCAGGCGAGCTTGCCGTGGCACTGCTTGTATTTTTTACCGGAACCGCACGGACACGGATCGTTGCGGCCGACTTTCGCCTGGTCGCGCAGTACCGGTGAGTGCACCTGCGGCATTGCTTCGGCCACTGTTGCGCCTTCCGGATCGGCCGCAGTGCCGATACCGCCGGTTTCCGCGTGTTGGAACTCCAGCGCGCGACGCTCGGCCTCCTGACGCTGGCGTTCTTCCATCGCAGCGACTTCCGCTTCGTTCTGGATGCGGATGCGCGCGAGCCGCTGCACGACTTCGCTCTTGACGTCTTCGAGCATGGTCTGGAACAGCAAGAACGCTTCGCGCTTGAATTCCTGCTTCGGCTGTTTCTGCGCATAGCCGCGCAGGTAGATGCCCTGGCGCAGGTAATCCATCGCCGCCAGATGTTCCTTCCAGTGCTGGTCGAGCACTTGCAACAGGAAGAACTTCTCCGCCGCGCGCATGATTTCCGAGCCGTACATCGCTTCCTTCTCGCGGAAGAAGCGCTCGACTTCCTCGACCACATGGTCGCGCATCGCGTTCGCATCGGCTTCGTGCTGCTGCTCGAGCCACGACTTGAGGCCGAACTTGAAACCGTAAGTCGATTCCAGTTCGCGCTCGAGCCCGGCCACGTCCCATTGCTCATCGACGCTGTCGACCGGCACGTAACGGCGGCTCAGCTCGCTGAACACGTCGTAGCGGATGTTGGCGATGTTGTCCGACACGTCGTCGGTTTCCAGCAACTCATTGCGCTGCTCATAGATCACCTTGCGCTGATCGTTCGCCGTGTCGTCGAATTCGAGCAGGTGCTTGCGGATGTCGAAGTTGTGCGCTTCGACCTTGCGCTGCGACTTCTCGATCACGCGCGTGATCATGCGGTCCTCGAGCGCCTCGTGTTCCTTCATGCCGAACAGCTGCATCCAGCGCGAGACCCAGTCCGGCGCGAAGATGCGCATCAGCGTATCTTCGAGCGACAAGTAGAAGCGGCTGGAACCCGGATCGCCCTGGCGACCGGAACGGCCGCGCAGCTGGTTGTCGATGCGCCGCGACTCGTGGCGTTCGGTGCCGATGATATGCAGGCCGCCGGCGCCGATGACTTCCGCGTGACGTTTCGCCCATTCCGTGCGGATGCGTTCGCGTTCGCTTTCCGGTGTGTCCGATGGCAACGCGTTCAACTCGGCATCGAGCGAACCGCCGAGAACGATATCGGTGCCGCGGCCGGCCATGTTCGTGGCGATCGTGACCGCGCCCGGGCGCCCGGCCTGGGCGACGATATGCGCTTCGCGTTCGTGCTGCTTCGCGTTGAGCACTTCGTGCGGGATCTTGTCCTTCTGCAGCAGCTTCGACAGGAATTCCGACGTCTCGATCGACGTCGTGCCGACGAGCACCGGCTGGCCGCGCTGGTGACAATCCTTGATGTCCTCGATCACCGCTTCGAACTTGAACGGCTGCTTGAGGAAAATGATGTCCTGGTTGTCCTTGCGCACCATCGGCTGGTGCGTCGGGATCACCACGACTTCCAAGCCGTAGATCTGTTGAAACTCGTATGCTTCCGTATCGGCCGTTCCGGTCATGCCGGACAGCTTTTTGTACATGCGGAAGTAGTTCTGGAACGTGATCGAGGCGAGCGTCTGGTTCTCGCGCTGAATCGGGACGCCTTCCTTCGCTTCCACCGCCTGATGCAGACCGTCGGACCAGCGCCGGCCCTGGAGCGTGCGGCCGGTGAATTCATCGACGATGATCACTTCACCGTCGCGTACGATGTATTCCTGATCGCGCCGGTACAGCGTGTGCGCGCGCAACGCGGCGTTGAGATGATGCACGACGGCCAAGTGCGTGGCATCGTACAGACTTTCTCCCTCGCCGATGATGCCCTCGGCGCGCAGCACCTGCTCGGCGTGCTCCATGCCCTCTTCGGACAGATGCACCTGCTTCTGCTTCTCGTCGACGTAATAGTCGCCGGGCTCCGGCGGCTTGTCCTGCTGGCTCTCCTTCGCCTGGCGCGTCAGCTTCGGCACGATGCGATTGATACGCACGTAAAGCTGCGGCGAGTCGTCGGACGGACCGGAAATGATCAGCGGCGTGCGCGCTTCGTCGATCAGGATCGAATCGACTTCGTCGACAATGGCGAAATTCAATCCGCGCTGGTAACGCTGTTCTTTCGACAGCGCCATGTTGTCGCGCAGGTAATCGAAGCCGTATTCGTTGTTCGTGCCGTACGTGATGTCGGCGGCGTAGGCCTGATGCTTGTCGGCGTGATCCATGCCGGGCACCACGACGCCCACGCTCATACCGAGAAAGTTGTAGATCTTGCCCATCCACGCGGCGTCGCGCTTGGCCAGATAATCGTTCACGGTGACGAGGTGCACGCCCTTGGCCGTGAGCGCATTCAGATATACAGGTAGCGTCGCGACGAGCGTCTTGCCCTCGCCGGTGCGCATTTCGGCGATCTTGCCCGAATGCAGCACCATGCCGCCGATCATCTGCACATCGTAATGACGCAGTCCGAGCACGCGGCGCGACGCTTCGCGCACGACGGCAAACGCTTCCGGAAGCAGCGTGTCGAGCTTCGTGCCATCGGCCAGGCGCTTGCGGAACTCCTCGGTCTTGGCGCGCAGATCGGCATCGGATAGCGCCTGCAGCGCCGGCTCGAACGCATTGATTTTCGCCACGACCTTGTTCATCTGGCGCAGCAACCGCTCGTTGCGACTGCCGAAAATGCCCGTCAGGATGCGATTGAACATGAGTTACCGGAGTGTCTGGAAAGGAGAACTGGCACTGCGCGGACAAACGCACAGCCGCCCCGCGACGCGGGGGTCGTATAGTTTACAAGGGTTTGGGTCTGCCGCGCCTTATTCAAGCCGCAAAACCGCTGAAGATCGCGGCGCCGGCGGGCAGCCCAGCCGGCGCAGAACCGACGCGCGATACGCCAAGTGCAGCCGCTAGCTTCAGATCTTCTTGACGACGTTCGGGTTGTTCACGTAGCTCAGCGGATTCACCGCGCGCCCGCGCAGCCATACCTCGAAATGGCAGTGCGGCCCCGTGGCGCGGCCGGTCTCGCCAACCAGCGCAACCTCCTCGCCGGCGTGCACGCGCTGACCTACGCGTACAAGGTTTTTGCGATTGTGCGCGTAACGCGTCATGTAACCGTTGCCGTGATCGATCTCGACGACATTGCCGTAGCCGCTGCGCTCGCCGTTGTAGCTGACCACGCCGTCGGCGACGGCACGGATCGCGCTGCCGACGGGCGCATCGAAATCCAGGCCCATGTGGTGTTCGACGCTGCCGTTGATTGGATCGGTGCGCGTGCCGAATCCCGAGCCGATGTAGCCGGTTGCCACCGGATAGCCTTTTGGCAGCAATGCGTTGTCGACCGTGCGGTCCAGCAGTAATTCCTCGAGCACGTTGAGGCGCGTTTCCTCAAGCTGGAAACGGTCACGCAACTGGCTGATATTCGCGGCCAGACTCGCATCAAGTGGCTGCGGCGTGGCATCGGGATCTTCCGGGCCACCTTGCGCTGGCGCCGCAGCGAAGTTGAATTCGGTTTCGTCGAGTTTGCCCGCGCGCGCCAAGCGCTCGCCGAGCGCATCCAGGCGCAACGCGCGCGCCTGCAGGGCGCCAAGCTGGATCGCGAGTGCGTCCATGCCGCGCTGCGACGTGGCCTCGATCTGGCTGATATTGTCCTTCTGCGTGCTGATCTGCGCGCGCAACGCGTAGACTTCACGCCAGGCGCGATCGTTGGGATTGGCCAGCAGCAGCGCGGCGAGGAATCCGGCGCCGCCGAAACACAACACACAGACGGCGGCGAGGCCCGAAAGCTTGGCGCGCATGCGCCAGCATTTTAAATTCAGCGCCCACGGTCTCATGTGAGGTCTGGCGACGATTATGATGTTCATCGGCCGTGAATCGCCTTAAGGTTGGACCATGCAGTCAGTTCCCCCGCACTCCCCGAAACGCTCACCGGCCAAAAGCATCGGTGAGTGTCCCCCCGTCGCCGCGTTGACAGCACGCGCGCGCGCGTTGGATGCACTGGATCACAAACTGCGCCAGCCGCTCCCCGACCCGTTGCGTCACCAGTGTCGACTGGCGGACATCCGTGCCGGACGGCTTGTCTTTCTGGCGAGTTCCTCGGTCTGGGCGGCCAAGCTGCGGCTACATCAATCCGCATTGCTGGCCGATGCCCGCAACATCACCGGGCAAACGATCGGGAAATTCGCCGTGAAAGTGGTACCCCTGCCCCCCCTATCCCCAGAGCAGACCAGGCGTAAACCCCTTTCGCATGCCGCTGCGGACCATCTCAAGACAGCGGCGCGATCCGTCGCCGACCCGGAACTGCGGGCCGTGTATCTCCGTCTGGCATCCCTTGCCGATGATTCTTCTTCCAGGCGCAAATAACGCGCCGACAACATAACGTCCGTCCGGTAAGAACGGCGTTAAACCCGGGGTTGTTTACATCGCTTGCGCAGGATGAGCGTACGAAATCGGCGCCTTGGCCGGATCGTCGAAGCTGACCTCTTCCCAAGCCTTTTTCTCGGCGATCAACGCACGCAACAGCTTGTTGTTCAACTCATGGCCGGACTTATGACCATAGAACGCGCCGATCAGGCTGTGGCCGAGCAGGTATAGATCGCCGATGGCGTCGAGGATCTTGTGCTTGACGAACTCATCCTCGTAGCGCAGGCCATCCTCGTTGAGAACGCGGTAGTCATCGAGCACGATCGCGTTATCCATCGAGCCGCCGAGCGCGAGGTTCTTCTCGCGCAACATTTCGATGTCGCGCATGAAGCCGAACGTGCGCGCGCGCGATACTTCCTTGACGAATGAGGTCGTGGAGAAATCGATTTCCGCGCTGGACGTGCGGCGCGTGAAGATCGGATGGTCGAACGCGATCGAGAACCCTACCTTGAACCCGTCGAACGGCTCGAAGCGCGCCCATTTGTCGCCGTCGCGCACGATCACCGGTTTCTTGATGCGCACGAAGCGCTTTGGCGCCGATTGTTCCTCGATGCCGGCCGACTGCAGTAGAAATACGAATGGACCCGCGCTGCCGTCCATGATCGGCACTTCCGGCGCCGACAGATCGACATAAGCATTGTCGATGCCCAGGCCCGCCATCGCCGAAAGCAGGTGCTCGATCGTGGCGATGCGCACATTGCCCTTGACCAGGGTCGTGGACAAGCGCGTGTCGCCGACGTTCTCGCAGCACGAGCGAATATCAACCGGCTGCGGCAGATCCACGCGCCGGAACACAATGCCCGTGTCGACCGCTGCGGGGCGCAGCGTCATATAAACCTTTTCGCCAGTGTGCAACCCGACTCCGGTCGCGCGAATGACATTCTTGAGCGTACGTTGTTTGATCATTTAAGGGATTCCCCGGGGGCAGACCGGTCAAAACGCGCGGAATCGTAACACAGGGGAAACGATCATTGAAGCAAATCGGTGTAAATTCCCCACAACTGTGGCGATAATACAACACAAGGTTGCAAAGGAGCCAACAAGGAGAATCGGCGGCAGCGCAATGCTACCGCCGAACGCTTTCCGATGCACGGCTACGCCGCCGCACAACACTACCTAATGCATTCTTTGCCCTGTCCTAATCAGTCTGCCTGTTTTCGGAGGAATGCCGGGATATCCTGGTAATCGATCTGCGGCTCGGCCATCGGCGGCGGATCGGTGGCCGGTCGCGATGGCTGCCGTGACGCCTGCAGGTAATCGACAGGCAAATCATCGGTCCCGGTGCGCGCCACAATGCGCGGACGTTGAACCGCGGCCGCTTCCTCGCGACGCACGCTCTGGCGCAGCGCCCCGCGGTTAAGGCCGGTCGCCACCACCGTCACGCGCACGTCATCATTCAGTTCCGGATCCAGCGCCGTGCCGATGACGACGGTAGCATCTTCGGATGCGAACTGATGCACGACGTCGCCTTTCCTCCGTTTCGTCGCTTGGAGAGCTTTAGTAGCGATCCTCTATACTTGGGGCGTCCGAGTTATCCGACTGGGGTGGTCGGCTGCCTTGCAAATAGGCACTTATCACCGCCTAGGCAACGCCCTGGCAAGCGGAAGAACAGGGTATAACCGAATAGCGAGGGCTTGGGCGCTTTGTTGAATGGCCAGAAAATCGTGATCGTGATGCCTGCCTACAACGCAGAGCAGACGTTGCGTCGCACCTTGGATGAGCTGCCAACGGATGTTGTTGACGAAGTGATTCTGGTCGACGACTGCAGTCATGATCGCACGTACGAGCTCGCAAAGAGTCTCGGACTACGTACCCTGCGCCACGATGCCAATCGCGGCTACGGCGCGAACCAGAAGACTTGCTATGCCGTCGCCCTCGCACAGGGAGCCGACGTAGTGGTCATGTTGCATCCAGACTACCAGTATGCGCCGCGCCTCATTACCGCGATGGCGGCGATGATCACCAGTGGCGAGTTCGACGCCGTACTCGGATCGCGCATTCTCGGCCGGGGCGCGCTTCGGGGTGGGATGCCGCTTTACAAGTACATCGCGAACCGGTTCCTCACCCTGACCGAGAATCTGTTGCTCGGCTACAAGTTTACCGAGTACCACACGGGGTTTCGCGCCTGGAGCCGCAAATTGTTGGAGTCTGTGCCGATCGAGCGCAACTCCAACGACTTCATATTCGACAATCAAATGCTGGTACAGGCCTGCCACTTCGGTTTTCGCATCGGCGAAATCTCGTGTCCTACGCGCTATTTCCCCGAGGCGTCGTCGATCAGCTTCCGCCGCAGCTTGACGTACGGCTTTGGCGTACTTTGGACCGCACTACGCTATCGCCTGCATGCATGGCGCTTAGTCCGTTTCCCATTACTCGCGCCCAATGCGCAAGCGGCATTCACCTCACGTGCCGGTTAGCAACTCCGACTTGCGCAAGGCACCTTGGTCGCGCCGACAGCGCCTAGCGTCGCCACGAGCGGTCCTCGACCTCGTGGCGGTCGCTCTGGTGCTGTTGGCACTGTTGGCAATCTATGGCCGGGTTGGCGGCTTCGACTACGCCGGCATCGACGACGCTGGCTATGTCGCAGAAAATTTGGAAGTGCGAGACGGACTGACGCTGTCGGGTCTGCGCTGGGCGCTTACCGCAATCCACATGCACAACTGGCATCCGCTCACGTGGATTTCCCACATGACCGACGTCTCATTGTTCGGGCTCGCCCCGGGGCCGCAGCACGTGATCAATGCCCTGATCCATGGTGCAAATTCGATTCTGGTCTACCTGCTCGCGTTGGCGCTTGTCCGGCACCAGCTTGCAGCGGTCGCCATTGCGCTGTTGTTCGTAGTGCATCCACTGCACGTCGAGTCGGTCGCTTGGATCGCCGAGCGCAAGGATGTGCTCTGCGGGTTCTTCTTCCTGCTGGGTACATTGTGCTACCTGCGTTGGTGCGCGCACCCATCGCGCTGGCGCTATTTGCAAGTTATGGCTGCGGCCACACTCGCACTCTTGGCGAAGCCGATGGCAGTGACTTTTCCCGTCGTGTTGCTACTACTCGACTTCTGGCCGCTCGCGCGGCTATCCGCTCCGACGCAAGGGCTCTTGGCGCGGATGCCGCCGCTCATGCTGAGGTTGGTGGAAAAGTTGCCGTTGTTTGCGCTGTCGTTCGGATGCGGTCTGATCACCCTTGTGGCGCAAACGGCCGCAATGGCCGATCTTGAGACGCTATCGATATCGCAGCGGGTCATGGGCGCCTGCGTCGCATACACCACCTACCTGTTCGAAACGCTGCTGCCGCTGCACCTCGGCGTGCTGCATCAGGTGCGGCCGATCGACCCGTTGGGAACCTTCCTGCCTAGCGCCATTCTGTTCGGCGCAATCACTATCGCTGCGCTCCGGACACGGCGGAGTTCGCCTTGGTTGCTATTCGGGTGGCTCTGGTTCGTACTCACGCTGCTCCCGGCCATCGGGCTACTGAAGGTCGGCACTGAGGCGCACGCCGACCGTTACACGTATCTTCCGTCGCTCGGACTGTTAATTGCGCTCGGGCCGTACGTCGCGCGCGCAGCCGAGGCCAACCTGTTCAGAGCTGCGGCCGCGCTCGCAGTCGCTGTCACTTTCTATGGATTCCTGGCCTGGATCCAAGTCGGCTACTGGGCTAACTCCTACATGTTGTTCACGCGAGCGATCGAAGTAGCGGGCGAGAGGTACGAGGCCCACGATGCCCTGTCGGCCTATTTCCTATCGAAGGGCGCCCCGGATAGCGCCGAAGAGCACGCGCTGCTGGCGCTCAAAATCAACGCTCGCGATACGAAGGCCCACGCGAACCTGGGTGGCGTTCGCTTGGCTCGGGGCGATGCCGCCGGGGCCGAGCAAGCGTATCGACAGGCACTCGCATTGGCGCCACACGATGCGACGGCACAAAACAATTTGGGAATCGCCCTGGAACTACAGGGTCGGTTCGACGAGGCCGAGATGAGCTTCTCGCAGGCCCTGCTGGACGACCCAACCCAGCCCAAAGTGCGCGAGAATCTTGCGCGAGTCGGCACCCGGAGATGAACTCGTGAAGCTCTGGACTAGCGGCGCGAACCTGCCGGCGCAGGTCGTCGCCGATGCCAACCTGCCGAACCAAGTACTTCGCCCGGATGCATTATCTGCGGACACGCTCGCATCGAAGGTCCGCAGGACTACGCGACGATCCGGCCTTCTACGGTAGAGGACAAATTCTGCGAATTTGCCGCACCTTGCATCAAACTGTCTCACTCGGCGCATCCAAGACATTGCACGAGAGGATATCTGAGTCAAAAAAAAACGGCGGGAACGGGGTGTCTCCGCCGCGATACTTAGAAGCGCGTCTACGCCGCCGCGCCAGACTACCTAGTGCTTTCCTACGGCCTTGTTGTAATCAGTCTGCCTGTTTTCGGAGGAATGCCGGGATATCCAGGTAATCGATCTGCGGCTCGGCCATCGGCGTCTTCTTTGACGGCTGTGGATCGGTTGTTGGCCGGGACGGCTGACGCGAAGCCTGGAGATAATCCACCGGCAAATCATCGGTCCCGGTGCGCGCCACAATGCGCGGACGTTGAACCGCGGCCGCTTCCTCGCGACGCACGCTCTGGCGCAGCGCCCCGCGGTTGAGGCCGGTCGCCACCACCGTCACGCGCACGTCATCATTGAGTTCCGGATCCAGCGCCGTGCCGATGACGACGGTAGCGTCTTCGGACGCGAACTGATGCACAACGTCGCCAATCTCGTTGAACTCACGCATGGTCAGGTTCGGACCGGCGGTGACATTGACGAGAATTCCGCAGGCGCCCGAGAGGTTCACGTCTTCGAGCAGCGGATTATTCACCGCGGCTTCGGCCGCGGCTACGGCCCGGTCGTCGCCGCGCGCGGAGCCAGTGCCCATCATTGCCATGCCCATCTCGGACATGACCGTGCGCACGTCGGCGAAGTCGACGTTGATCAAACCGGGTCGCGTGATCAGGTCGGCGATGCCCTGCACAGCGCCGAGCAGCACGTCATTCGCAGCCTTGAACGCGCTGAGCAACGTCACGTCACGGCCGAGCACGGTCAGCAGTTTCTCGTTCGGCACAGTAATTAATGAGTCGACGTGCTGCGACAGGTCCTCGATGCCCTTCAGAGCGACCTGCATGCGCCGACGGCCTTCGAACGGAAACGGCTTGGTGACGATGGCGACGGTGAGAATGCCCATTTCCTTGGCGAGCTGGGCGACGACGGGGGCTGCGCCCGTGCCGGTGCCGCCGCCCATGCCGCAGGTGATGAACACCATGTCGGCGCCGGTCAGGGTTTCGACGATGCGTTCGCGATCCTCGAGCGCGGCCTGACGCCCGACTTCGGGATTCGCGCCGGCGCCGAGGCCCTTGGTCACGTTGCCGCCAAGCTGCAGAGTGAGCTTGGCGCCGCTGCTCTTGAGCGCCTGTGCATCGGTATTGGCACAGATGAAATCCACGCCGTCGACATGCGAGGACACCATGTGCGCGACGGCATTGCCGCCGCCGCCGCCGACCCCGAGGACCTTGATGACCGCGTTGGGTGCGAGTTTTTCGACCAGTTCAAACATTTCCAACCTCCACTAGGTAGTGCTGCAAGTTTTTTTGTACACCGGCGGCGCTCCTGCGCTCCGGCTTCGATGGCAGGCGTATGCCATCGTCTGGATCCGTTTCGGATCCGCATCGCGCATCCATGCGCGACACTAGAACTCACCCTTGAACCAATGCAGCACGCGCTCCCACGCGCTGCCGACGCCGCCAATGCCGGGCGCGGCGACCGTCACGCGCGCGCCGCTCTCTTGACGACTGCCATACAACAGCAAACCCACGCCGCTGGCATGGATCGGATTGCTGACGACATCGGCCAATCCGGTCACGTGCTGCGGCACGCCGACGCGCACCGGCAGATGAAACACTTCCTCGGCCAGTTCGACGACGCCTTCCATCTTCGACGCACCACCGGTCAGGACGATGCCCGCCGCGACCAGGCTTTCGTAGCCGGAGCGACGCAATTCGGCTTGCACCATGCCGAACAGTTCCTCGTAGCGCGGCTGCACCCATTCGGCGAGCGTCTGCCTGGCCAGGCGCCGCGGCGGGCGGTCGCCGACACTCGGCACCTGGATCGTTTCTTCCGCATGCGCGAGCTGGGCGAGTGCGCAGGCGTACTTGACCTTGATTTCCTCCGCATGCGCCGTCGGCGTGCGGAAGCCCTGGGCGATATCGTTGGTCACCTGGTCGCCGCCGATCGGCAGGCTGGCCGTGTGGCGGATCGCGCCCTGAATGAAGATCGCCATGTCGGTGGTGCCAGCGCCGACATCGACGATGCACACGCCAAGCTCGCGCTCGTCGGGTACCAGAATCGATTTGGATGATGCGATCGCTGCCGGAATCAGATCATCGACCTGCAGACCGCAACGGTTGACGCATTTGGTGATGTTCTGCGCCGCGCTGACCGCGCCGGTGACGATGTGCACGTTCGCTTCCAGGCGCACGCCACTCATGCCGACCGGATGACGGATGTCTTCCTGGCCGTCGATGATGTAGCCCTGCGGCTCCTTGTAGAGCACGCGCTGGTCGGCGGGAATCGCCACCGCGCACGCGGCGTCGAGGACGTGTTCGACGTCTGCCGGCATCACTTCGCGGTCGCGGATCGGCGCGGTGCCATGCGAGTTGCGCCCGCTGATATGGCTGCCGGATATGCCGGCATACACCGAGCGGATTTCGCAGCCGGACATCAGTTCGGCCTCTTCCACCGCACGCTGGATCGACTGCACCGTGGATTCAATGTCGACGACCACGCCGCGCTTGAGCCCGTGCGACGCATGCGAACCGATGCCGATAATCTCCACGGTTTCCCCGGGCGTGTACTCGCCGACGATCGCCACGACTTTCGATGTGCCGATGTCGAGGCCGACGATCAGGGATTTCTCGCCTTTGACTTTCATGAGCATGGTTGTCCGATCCGGTCAGTTGTCACGTTTGCTTCTCCATTCCCGGCGCCGCTTCCGCTGCCCGCCATCTAATCGCGAAGCCATTGCTGTAGCGCAGGTCCGCACGTTGGAAGCCGCCCGGATGGCCCGCTGAGACGCGGCCGAGCACGGCGAGGAAACGCTGTAAATGCTCGTCGACGTGCTCGTCGCCGAGCAGCACTTGCGCGCCGTTGGCGAGCGTGAGCGTCCAGCTGCCGCGACCGCTGAGGCGCACTCCGCTGAGGATCAGCCCCGAGCCGGTCAGCGCACGCTGGGTCTTGGTGTAGAAATCCACAACGTCGAGCATGACCTCGTCGTTCGGGCCTTCCAGTTGCGGCAGGCCTTGCAAGTCGACGCCGCCCGGAACGCTGAACAGGTTACCGTCGAGTCCGATCAGGCGCTCTGCGCCCCAGCGCGCAAACGGCTGGCGTTCGCGCACGTGCAGCACCAGCGTGTCCGGCCAGCGCTTGCGCGCTTCCACGCGTTCCACCCACGGCAGTTTCGCCACCGCAGCGCGCACGTCCTCGAGTTTCAACGCGAAGAAGCCGGTGCCCAGGTGCGCCGCCGCCGCGGCGCGGATCTGTTCGGCGCTGACGTGGTTGTACTCGGCTTCGACCTGCAGATAGCGCACCGGCCAGCGCTCCATTGCGAACCAGCCATTGAGCACGCCGATCACGGGCAGCGCGACGAGTGTGAGCGCGATCGCCCAGGCAAGCAGCTTGAGCGGCAGGCGGCTGGTCACGAAGCGCCCTCCGTGAACGAGGTTTCCAGAATGCGCCAGCACAGCTCTTCGAAGTCAATGCCGACCGCCCGCGCCGCTTTCGGCACCAGCGAATGGCTGGTCATGCCGGGTGTCGTGTTTACTTCGAGCAGGAAGAGCTTGTTCTGGACATCGCGCATCACATCGACGCGGCCCCAGCCGGCGCAGCCGGCGGCGTTGAACGCGGCGAGCGCGAGCGCGCGGATTTCACTTTCACCGGCGTCATCCAGACCCGGGCAAATATATTGCGTGTCTTCGGCTACGTACTTGGCGTGGTAATCGTAGAACTCGGCTTTGGGCACGATGTGGATCGACGGCAGCGCCTGTCCTTGCAGGATGCCGACGGTGTATTCCTCGCCTTCGATCATCTGCTCGATGACCAGTTCGCCGTCGTAGCGGGCGGCCAGTTTCACCGCTTCGGCGAGATCGGCTTGCGCGCGCACGCGCGTGATGCCGACGCTGGAACCTTCGTGCGACGGCTTGACCACGACCGGCAAGCCCACTTTCGCAACCGCGGCACCGATGTCTTCGCCGAGCGCGAGACGCACGTAGCGCGGCGTGGGCAGGCCGAGCGCTTCCCACACCTGCTTGGTGCGAATCTTGTCCATCGACAGCGCCGAGCCGAGCACGCCGGAACCCGTGCACGGCACACCGAGTGATTGCAGCGCACCCTGCAGCACGCCGTCTTCGCCGCCGCGGCCGTGCAGGATGTTGAACACGCGTGCGAAGTGGCCGGCACGCAGCGCGTCGAGCAGCGCCGGAATGCCGTCGATGCCGTGCGCATCGACGCCGCGCGCTTGCAGCGCAGCGAGCACGTTGCGACCGGAGTCCAGTGACACATCGCGCTCGGCGGAATTGCCGCCCATCACAACCGCGACACGTCCGAATTGTTTGGCGTCCCTGATATGCATTAGTTGACTTTTCCACTTTTCAGCATGCCGCCGGCGGCGAGTTCAGTGGCTGCCGCACCGATATCGCCGGCGCCCATCAGCAACAGCAGATCGCCGTCGGCGAGCAACGTCGGCAGCGCGGTCGCGAGATCACGCGGATGATCGACGAACACCGGATCAACTTTGCCGCGTGCGCGCACGGCGCGCGCGAGCGCGCGGCCGTCGGCATTGGCGATCGGCGCCTCGCCGGCGGGATAGACGTCGGTGAGCACGAGCACGTCCACGTCGGCAAGCACATTGGCGAAGTCGTCGAGCAGATCACGCGTGCGTGTATAGCGATGCGGCTGAAACGCGACGACCAGGCGACGCTGCGGCCAGCCGCTGCGCGCAGCCGCGAACACGGCGGCCAGCTCACGCGGGTGATGGCCGTAATCATCGACGAGCGTCGCATGCCCGCTGTCGAACGCGAGTTCACCACGAATCTGGAAGCGCCGGCCCACACCCTGGAAAGCGCCGAGAGCACGCGCAATCGCGGCCGGCTCGACACCGAGCTGCCAGCCGACCGCGGCGGCCGCGAGCGCGTTCTCCACGTTGTGCCGACCCGGCAGGTTCAGCGCCACCGCCAAACCGGCGCTGTCCGGCAGGTGCAGCATGAAGCGCATGCGCGCGCCTTCCTGGCGCACATCGCTGGCGCGCACATCCGCCGCCGCATCGATCGCGTAGGTCAGCGTGCGCCTGGTCGTCGCCGCCGCCAATTCCGCGACCTCGGCATCGTCCACGCACAGGACGGCCACACCATAGAACGGCAAGCGGTGCAGGAAATCGGCGAATGCTTTCTTCACCAGCGCATAGTCGCCGCCGTAATTCTCCAGGTGATCCGCATCGATATTGGTGACGATCGCGATGACCGGATTGAGCAGCAGGAACGAACCGTCGGACTCGTCGGCTTCGGCGACGAGATATTCGCCGGTGCCCAGGCGCGCATTGGCGCCGGCCGCAAGCAATTGGCCGCCGATGACAAATGTCGGATCGAGCCCGCCTTCGGCGAGCACGCTGGCGACGAGACTCGTCGTCGTAGTCTTGCCGTGCGTGCCGGCCACGGCGATGCCGCGGCGGAAGCGCATGAGTTCACCGAGCATCTCGGCGCGCGGCACGATCGGAATGCGTTGGGCGTGGGCGGCTTCGACTTCCGGGTTGTCCGCGGCGATCGCACTCGAAGTCACCAGCACGTCGGCGCCCTCGACGTTCGCCGCCGCATGACCTTTATGGATTTGTATACCTAGCCCGGCGAGTCGGCGCGTGACCAGCGAATCGGCCCGGTCGGAACCGGATACCGAATAGCCCAGGTTGTGCAGCACTTCGGCAATGCCGCTCATGCCGGCGCCGCCGATGCCGACGAAATGCACGCGGCGGAAATCGGCGCGGATCCAGTCCGGCTTGATATCGCTGTTTTGGTCGAGGCGGCGCGTGATCATGCGGCGACTCCCAGGCACGCGTCGGCGATTTGCGCCGTAGCGTTGGGTTTCGCCAGCGTGCGCGCAGCTTGCGCCATCGCCAGCAGGTGCGCGCGGTCGCCGAGCAAGTCGCGCAGCAATATGGCGAGGCAGTCGGCGCTGGCGTCGGTCTCGGGCAGCAGCAGTGCGGCACCGGCATTCACCCAGGCGCGCGCATTCGCAGTCTGATGATCGTCGACCGCAAACGGAAACGGCACGAGTACGGAGCCGACGCCGGCCGCCGCAAGCTCGGCGAGCGTGAGCGCGCCGGCGCGGCAGACGACGAGATCGGCCCAGGCGTACGCCGCGGCCATGTCGTCGATGAACGGTTCCACGCTCGCATCGACGCCGGCCTGTGCATAGGCCGCGCGCGCCGCTTCGGCGAACTTCGCGCCGCACTGGTGGCGCACCTGTGGGCACAGCGCGAGCTGCGCCAACGCCTGTGGCACGCGTTCGTTCAGCGCGCGCGCGCCCTGGCTGCCGCCGAGCACGAGCAGTCGCATGGCGCCGTTGCGATCGGCGAAGCGTGAGCTGGGCTGCGCGACCGCGGCGATCTCGCGCCGCACCGGATTGCCGACCCAGGCGCCGCGCGCGAACGCGCCGGAAAATCCACTTAGCAGCTTTTTTGCGAAATGCGACAGGATGCGGTTGGTCACGCCCGGAATGCTGTTCTGCTCATGCACGACGAGCGGCACGCGCGCGAGCCACGCGGCGATTCCGCCCGGACCCGCGGCGAAACCGCCGAGCGCGAGTGCACTGCGCGGACGCACGCGGCGCACAATGCGCCATGCACCGAGCACCGCGCGCACGATGCGCAGCGGCGCGAGCAGCAGCGTCAACACACCTTTGCCGCGCACGCCGCCGATCATGAGCGTTTCGAGATCAATCCCTGCCTGCGGCACCAGACGCGTCTCCAAGCCGCCGGAGCTGCCGAGCCACAGCACGGGAATGCCGCGTGCTTGCAGTTCCCGCGCGACCGCAATCCCGGGGAAGATGTGGCCACCGGTGCCGCCGGCCATGATCAGCACGGGCGCGTTCATGCGCGCATTCCCGGCAAATCGCTCGCGACTTCCGGCGGCTGCCGCGACACCTCAAAACTCACGCGCAGCAGCAAGCCAATCGCCGCGCAGGTCATCAGCACGCTCGATCCACCGGAGCTGATCAGCGGCAACGTCAGGCCTTTCGTCGGCAGCACGCCGAGATTCACGCCGATCGACACCAGCGTCTGCAGACCGAGCCACAGACCGACGCCGAAGGCGCAATAGCCGGCAAAGCGCTGGCCGCGTTCGACCGCGCGCAAACCGAGCATCAGCGCGCGCCCAACCAGCGCGGCGAACAGCACGAGGACAAAAAGTATACCGGCGAAGCCGAGCTCTTCGGCGATCACCGCGAAGATGAAATCGGTGTGCGCTTCGGGCAGGTAAAAGAGTTTTTGCACGCTGGCGCCGAGGCCCACGCCAAGCCATTCGCCGCGACCGACCGCGATCAGCGCCTGGGTGAGCTGGAAACCGTCGTCGAATGGATGTTCCCAAGGGTTGAGGAACGAGGTCAGACGCTTGACGCGGTAATCCGAAGTCAGCGCCGCCCACGCGATCGCCGGCATCACCGGAATCGCGAGATAAATGAGGTTGCGCAAGCGCGCGCCGCCGAGCCAGACCATGCCGACCGTCACCGCGATGATCAGCACCGCACTGCCGAAATCCGGCTGCATCAGCAGCAGACCGACGAGGATCACGGCCACGCCGAGCGGCTTGAGCACCCCGAAGAAGCGCAGCTGCACATTGTCGCGCTGGCGCACGAGATAGCTGGCGAGAAAGATGATGAACAACAGCTTCACCGCTTCTGCGGACTGGAAGCCGACCAGCCCAAGCCGGATCCAGCGTCGTGCGCCGTTGATGCGCATCCCTAAGCCCGGCACGAACACGAGCAGCAGCAGGATGACCGCGAACAGCAACAACACGAATGCGTGGCGTTCGAACCATTCCAGTTCGATGCGCATCATCACGCCGCACAGTGCGACACCGAGCGTGAGAAACACGACATGGCGGATCAGGTAATAGAATTGACCGACGTGCTGGCCATCAGCAATTGCGATCGAACTCGACGCGACCATGATCACGCCGAGACTCGCCAGCGCGAGCGCCGCGAGAATCAGGCCAAGGTCAAAGCGACCCTTGCCTTCCTCGACGCGCTTGGCTTGTGCGAATCCGAACATGGTCAACGCACCAATGGTCTGTTGCAAAACCGGATTTTTGTGAAGTACTTCATCTCATCTTTCCCCAAGCGCTCTCATCTCACCTTCAGTGTTGCAAGGCCGATCAGCACGAGCACGACGCTGATGATCCAGAAGCGCACGATCACGCGCGGCTCCGGCCAACCCTTCAGTTCAAAGTGGTGATGGATCGGCGCCATGCGGAAAATGCGCTTGCCAGTGAGCTTGAAACTCGCGACCTGCAGCATCACCGACGCCGTTTCCATCACGAACACGCCGCCCATGATCAGCAGCACGATTTCCTGGCGCACGATCACGGCGACAGTGCCGAGCGCGGCGCCGACTGCGAGTGCGCCGACATCACCCATGAAAACCATCGCCGGGTAGGCGTTGAACCAGAGAAAGCCCAAACCGGCACCGGCCAGCGCGCCGCAGAAAATGCACAGCTCGCCCGCGCCAGGTACGGCCGGAATCTGCAGGTAGTTCGCAAACACGCTGTGGCCGGCGGCGTAGGCGAACACGCCGAGCGCGGAGGCGACGAGCACAGTCGGCATGATCGCGAGACCGTCGAGACCATCGGTCAGATTCACCGCGTTGGAGAAGCCGACGATGATGAAATAGGCGATCGCGATGAACACGACGCCGAGCGGAACCGCGACCTGCTTGAACAACGGCACATACAGCGCGATCGCGTTCGGCGCATCCTGCTGCAGCACGTAATACAGACCGAACGCGGTCGCCAATCCGCATACGGATTGCCAGAAATATTTCCAGCGTGCAGCGAGGCCGCGGCTGTCCTTGAGCACGAGCTTTTTGTAGTCGTCGTAGAACCCGATGGCGCCAAACGCGAGCGTGACTCCGAGCGTGATCCAGACGTAGCGGTTGCGCAGGTCCGCCCAGAGCAGCGTGGACACAGCCACCGCGAGCAGGATCAGTGCACCACCCATCGTCGGCGTGCCGGCCTTGGCGAGGTGCGTTTGCGGGCCGTCGCTGCGAATCACCTGGCCCGCTTTCACGGCCGAAAGGCGGCGAATCACGTCCGGACCGAGCAGCAACGCGAACACGAGCGCGGTCAGCGCACTCATGATCGTGCGGAACGTGACGTACTGGAACAAGTGAAAGACACTCGCCTGCCCTTTCAGCCATTCGGCCAGTTCAAGCAACATGGCGCGCGCCTCCGTTGCCGTTGCCCGGCTTATTCGGTGCGTCAGCGCCGTCGCGCAGCGCGTGCACGACGCGCTCCATCGCCGAGCCGCGCGAACCTTTCACGAGCACGCGCACGCCGGCGTGCACGTCGGCGCGCAGCGCGGCGATGAGTTCGAGCTGGTTGGAAAAATGCCGCGCGCTTTTGCCGAATGCCAGCGCGGCGGCCGCAGACAACTCGCCGACCGCGTACAGTCGCGCGATGCCGTGTTCGCGCGCGAGCTTGCCAACCTGCGCATGCAGCGCGAGCGCATCCTTGCCGAGTTCGCGCATGTCGCCGAGCACGAGCCAGGCGTCGCCGGATTCGGTCATCAGCGTGGCGATCGCTGCGGCCGTCGAGCCGGGGTTCGCGTTGTAGCTGTCATCGACCAGCATCCAGCCGCCGGGCATCGAATAGCGTTGTAGCCTACCCTTCACCGCCGACGTAGCTTCCAGTCCCTGCTTGAGCATCGCCAGCGGCACGTCGAGCGCGAGTGCTGCCGCGCTCGCCGCGAGTGCGTTCATGACGTTGTGGCGACCCGGCAGCGGCAACACGATCTCCACGTTGCCGGCTGGCGTATGCAGTTCAAAACGCGAATCCGTACCGAGCGCGCTGATGCGTGCGCTGACTTCAGATGCGTGCTCGATGCCGAAACTGATCACGTTGCGCGTGCCGGAGCGCGCGATGAACGTGCTCGCGAACGCGTCGTCCGCGTTGATCACCGCCACACCCGACGCCGGCAGCGCCGCGTAAATCGCGCCCTTGGTTTCGGCGATGCCGTCGAGTGTGCCCATGCGCTCAAGATGAGCCGGCGCGATGTTGTTGACGAGACCGATTTCTGGCCGCGCGATGGCGGCGAGATAGGCGATATCGCCCGGTTTGCCCGCGCCCATTTCGAATACGGCGTATTGCGCATCGTCCGGCAGCGCGAGCAGCGCAAGCGGCAGGCCGATTTCGTTGTTGAGGTTGCCGGCATTGACGTGAGTCTTGCCGTGCAGATTCAGAATCGAGGCGAGCAGCGTCTTCACCGTCGTCTTGCCGTTGGAACCGGTGATGCCGACGACGCGTGCGCGGCGCTGCGCGCGCACCGCGCTGGCAAGATCGCCGAGCGCGAGCTGCGTATCGGCGACGATGACCTGCGGTAAATCGACCGCGACTTCGTGCGCAACAAGCGCCGCGACGGCGCCACCTTCTTTCGCCGAAGCGACGAATTCATGCGCATCGAAATGTTCGCCCTTGAGCGCAACGAACAGCGCACCAGCCATTGGCTTGCGCGTGTCGGTCGCCACGCCGCTCACGACGATTTGCGCATCACCGTGCACGGCGCCTTGCGTCCACAGCGCGACGTCGGCAAGGCTGAGCGTCAGCATGCGCGCGCCTCCAATACGTGCCGCGCGACGACCAGATCGTCGAACGGATGCTTGACACCGGCGACCTCCTGATACGGCTCGTGGCCCTTGCCCGCAATCAGCACGACGTCGCCGCCACGTGCAGCGCGCAGCGCTTGTGCGATCGCGACCGCGCGATCGCGCTGCACGTGTGCGCGCTGCGCGTGCGAGAGGCCGGCGAGAATCTGCGCGACGATCGCATCGCCGTTTTCGCCGCGCGGATTGTCGTCAGTGACGTAAATCTCGTCCGCCAGGCGTTCGGCGATGGCGCCCATTTGCGGCCGCTTGCCGGTATCGCGCTCGCCGCCGCAGCCGAACACGCAGGTCAATCGGCCACGTGTATGCGCACGCAGACTGGTCAGCGCCTGTTCGAGCGCGTCGGGCGTATGCGCATAATCGATAACGACGAGCGGCGCCGTGCCACCGCCGAGGCGATTCATGCGCCCGGCGACGGGCTTGAGCTGCGCCAACGCATTCTGGATTTGTGCGAACTTATAGCCGAGCGCACCGAGGCAGGCGGCAACCGCGAGCAGGTTGTAGACATTGAAGCGGCCGAGCAGTCGACTCGCGATTTCGCCGGCGCCCCACGGCGTAGCAAGCATGAACTGCAGGCCTTCGTCGCTCGTGCGCACGTCGCTCGCGCGCACGTCGGCAGCCGCATCGAGCGCATAACGCAGAAGCTGCACGCGGCCGGGAACTTGCGCGATCAGTTCTTGGCCGAACGCATCGTCGGCATTGATGACGGCGCAACGCAATCTCGGCCATGCGAACAGTCGCGCTTTCGCGGCGCCGTAGTTTTGCATTGTGCCGTGATAGTCCAGGTGATCGCGGGTGAGGTTCGTGAACACCGCGACCTCGAAGTCGATCGCGTTGACGCGGCCTTGCTCGAGCGCGTGCGAAGACACCTCCATCGTCACGTGGCTCGCGCCTTCGTCGCGAAAACGCGCGAGCAGTGCGTGCACGCTGATCGCGTCCGGCGTCGTGCGTTCGCCGGATTCGATCGCCCCAACCCGGCCCGCCCCGAGCGTGCCGATCGTCGCCGCGCGTGCGTCCAAGTGTTCCAGCGCGGCGGCGAGCAACTGCACGATCGATGTCTTGCCGTTCGTGCCGGTGACGCCGATCACGTGCAACGCCGCGGAGGGACGCTCGAAAAAGCGCGCGGCGATTTCGCCGACTTGTTCGCGCAGATTGTCGATCCAAAAAACCGGTGCGCCACCCTCATCCGTCAGCGGAAGACGCGGACCGCCGGAAACGGTGGGCGCAGGAGCCTCGGCCAACACGACCGAAGCGCCCTGCGCCAACACCGCCGGGGCAAACGTGATGCCATGCGTCGTCGCGCCGCGCAACGCGATGAACGCGTCGCCGGCACGCAGCTGGCGCGAATCCAATGTCAGTCCACTTACAACGATGTCGCGGTCGCCGAGCGTCGCGATGCCGTCGAGCAAGCTGCGCAACGACTTGGCGTTCACGGCACTTCCTCCGCGGCATCATCGATGTTCGCATCGGCCGGCAGCGGCGCCGGCGTGGCCGGACCGCCGGCAAACCAGTGCTGCACGTTGTCCGGCGGCACATCGAGCAGGCGCAGCGCGCCATCCATCACTTTGGAAAACACCGGTGCGGCGATCAGCGCGCCGAAATAAGCGCCGCCATGGCCGCCGCCCGGGTCGTTGACCACGACGACGCCGACCAAGCGTGGCGCGCTCGCCGGCACCATGCCGGCGAACAACGAAATGTAGCGATCCTGATAACTGCCGGCGTGCGCCATGCGCGCGGTGCCGGTCTTGCCGGCGACGAGATAATTCGGCACCACCGCTTGCGGAAACGCGGTGCCGCCGGGCATGACGACGGTTTCCAGCATCTTGATGACGCTGCGCGCGACTGCCGGATCGATCACCGCATTCTCCGGATTGCGCGCGTCCTTGACGAACGTCGGCGCGCGCAAGCGGCCGTCATTGGCAAGTGCCGCGTACGCCTGCGCGAGCTGCAGCGGCGTCGCGTTGAGCCCATAGCCATAGGCGATCGCTGCTTTTTCCACCGGCCCCCAGGCGTTGAGAGTCGGCAGCAGACCTGGCGATTCGCCGGGGAAGCCGCTGCCAGTGGACTCGCCGAAACCGAAGCGGTGATACGTGCTGTACAGGTTTTCCTTCGGCAGCGATTCGGCGACTTTCGCCGCGCCGATGTTGCTCGATTTGGTGATCACGCCGGTCAGCGTAAGCAGACCATGGTTGTGCACGTCATGGATCGTGTAATTGCCGATCTGGTAGTAGCCGGGATTTGTGTCGACTTTCGAATTCGGATTCCACTTGCCGCTCTCGAGCGCGGTCGCGACCGTGAACGCCTTGATCGTGGAGCCGGGCTCGACGACGTCGGTCAGCGCGCGATTGCGGCGCGAGGCGATGTCGGCAACGTGCGCATTTGGATTGAACGACGGCTGGTTCACCATGGCCAGGACTTCGCCGCTGGCGACGTCGAGTATCACCATCGAGCCGGACGCCGCATGGTGCTCCATGATCTGCGTCTTCAGTTCGCGGTACGCCAGATACTGGATGCGGCGATCGATCGACAGCGTGAGGTCGCGTCCCGGTTTCGGCTCGCGCACCAGTTCCACATCCTCGACGGTATGGCCTTTGTTGTCGCGAATCACATCTTCGGCCCCCGGCTTGCCGGCGAGCCAATCGTCGAACGCGAGTTCGAGCCCTTCTTGGCCGTGATCGTCGATGTTGGTGACGCCGAGCACGTGCGCGAGCACCTCACCGCTCGGGTAGTAGCGCTTGTATTCGCGCTGACTGGCGACGCCGGCGATGCCGAGCTTGAGGATCTCCTGCGCGTCGTCGGGGTTCAAATGGCGCTTGAGATAGATGAATTCCTTGTCCTGATGCTGCCGCAGTTTCTGTTCCAGCGCCGTCGCGTCGAGGCCGAGCGCACTGGAGAGTTCGCTCAGGCGTTCGGGCTGTTCCAGCACCTGCACCGGATTGGCCCAGATCGAAGTGACTGGCGTCGATACCGCGAGTGCTTCGCCGTTGCGATCGAAGATCGTGCCGCGCGACACCGGGATTTCCACTTCACGCAGGAAGCGTGCGTCGCCTTGCTCTTGGTAAAAATCCTTGCGCACGACTTGCAAATCCACCGCGCGCACGATCAGCGCGGTGCTGCCGAGCGCGAGCACCATCAGCACCACGTATAGGCGCATTTTCATGTTGACCGGCGACGGACGCGGCTTCACGCGCGCGCCGTCCGCGCGCATTGGCGACGGCACGATCCGCTCAGTCGCGCGTGCTCGCAGGGCCCGTTCCGCATTCATGTCAGCGTTTCACCACGACTGTGTCCGCCATACCGGGCGCGAGCATGCCGAGCTGGCCGCGTGCGACCTGCTCGATGCGATTCGGCTCCGCCCATGTCGCTTGCTCCAGTTCCAGACGTCCAAATTCCGTGTCCAGTTCGTCTTTTTCCTTGGTCAACCGCGTCAGCTCGCCGAACAAGATTCGGCTTTGCTGGCGCGCGTAAACGACGCCTATCGCACTACCCACGACCGCCATCAACAACACCACGAGTACCGCAATTCCCACTCGCCGCATCTACAGCTTCTCCGCCACACGCAGCACCGCGCTGCGTGCGCGCGGATTGCTTTCGAGTTCGCCTGCTCCCGGAAACTGCGCAGGGCCGAGCAGTTTCATGCGCGCCGCGAACGACGCCGGAGGCGGCAAGCCGCGCCGCGTCGCCGGCGGCTGCGACTGCTCGCGCAGGAACTGCTTGACCATGCGATCCTCGAGCGAATGAAAACTGATTACCGCGAGGCGGCCGCCGGATTTCAGCCGATCCAGCGCGCCGCGCAGACCTTTTTCAAGCGCGTCGAGTTCGCCATTCACGGCGATGCGCATGGCCTGAAAACTGCGCGTCGCGGGATGCTTGCCAGATGGCGAACGTCCGACCACACGCGCGACGAGTTCGGCGAATTCGCTGGTGCGCGCGAGCGGTGCTTCGCGGCGATGTTCGACCACGGCGCGTGCGATGCGCCGACCCATGCGTTCCTCGCCGAATTTCCACAACACGTCGGCGATCTCGCGCTCGTCCGCCCGCGCCAGAAATTCCGCGGCGCTCTCGCCACTGCTCGGGTCCATGCGCATGTCCAGCGGCGCATCGGCGCGAAAACTGAAACCGCGCGCCGCATCGTCCAGCTGCGGCGACGACACGCCGAGGTCCAGCAACACGCCATCCAGGCCCGCCGTCGTCGCTTCCCAAGCGGCCAGATCCGCGAATGTGCCGTGCCGAATTGCCACGCGCGCATCGCCACCGAATTCACTCCGCGCCGCAGCGACGGCCTGCGGATCGCGATCCATCAGCAGCAAACGGCCGCTCGTTCCGAGCCGCTTGAGCACCGCGCGCGCATGCCCGCCGCGACCAAACGTGCCATCCAGGTACGTGCCGTCCGCGCGCAGGCGCAAACCGTCCAGCGCCTCCGTCAACATCACTGGCGTATGCGCGTTCGTTGGGGCGTTCATGAAAACTCCTGAAGCCTTTGACTTCGAATACGCACCCGTACTGCCACAACCCCTGCCAATCCGTCGCGTCGCTCGGGTTTGGCGCCCACTTGACTCAAGCGGGCTGGAAATCAAAAGCGGCGAATCGATAGCAGTCCCGCGGCTTGGCACACGCACCGGGTTCACAACTTCAGATCCAGCATTTCGTCGCTGAGTTCGTGTTCGCCAATGCTCTGGCGGATCTTGTTCAGATGCGCCTGCTCACTCCACAACTCGAACTTGTTGTTCATGCCGAGTAGCACCGCTTTCTTTTCGATGCCCGCCGCGTTGCGCTGGCTGGCGGGCACGAGCACGCGTGCATTGCCGTCGGGTTCGACGACCGCAGCCGCCCCGACGAGTTTCAACTGCAGATCGCGATGCACGCGCTTCACGCCTGGCAGTGCGTTGACTTGGTCGCGCACCGCTTCCCACTCGGCATGCGGAAACAGCCACAGACAACCCGGTTCGAATGGGTTGTAGGTGAACACCAGGCGATTGCCGCAGCTCTTCGCGATTACCTCGCGGTAAGCCGTTGGCAGGGCCAAGCGGCCCTTGTCGTCGAGGGTGATGGCAGTTTCGCCCTGAAACATTTCCCACGAATTCCCACAAAATCCCACCTGCGGCGAACAGTAGTCTCAGGCAATGAGACTGTCAAGGGAAAATTGCTTGCAGATCAAGGGGAAAGGCGTGTTTTTGTTAAAATCTCGAGCGCTTTCTGAGGAGTGATCGGAAGTCTTTTGAATTATCTAGTTTTTTCGATTCCGAGCGTCTCACACATAACCCGAAAGCCACATGCTGCACTGCAGCACAAGAAAAGCGACTCCGCTTCGTATACAAGTATTTTTATTTAAAAGTATTTTTGTGGACATTTATATAAACGCGGCTCGCGCGCCAGCGGCCCGCTCGCGCTGGCGAGCGGAACCGCAAAGAAAAAGGAGTCGGCCGGTAAGCCGGGTTCTGTCGTGGACAGTCATTCCTCTAGGCGCCGCGTCGCCGCGGAGCTCGAGCAACCTACCCGGGAACGGCGCGGGCCACGCCATTGTTCCCCTATGTGGTCTTGCTCCGAGTGGGGTTTGCCATGCCGCGCGGCGTTGGCCCCGCGCGCGGTGCGCTCTTACCGCACCGTTTCACCCTTACCACGCACGTCTTGCGACGCCGTTCGGCGGTTTGCTCTCTGTTGCACTTTCCGTCGGCTCACGCCGCCCAGGCGTTACCTGGCACTCTGCCCTATGGAGCCCGGACTTTCCTCGAAGCGCTTGCGCACCTCGCGACTGTCTGGCCGACTCCGTCCACAGTCTAGCGCGTCTGGGCCGCCACGCGCTGAATCGCGTCGATGCTGCGCTCCACGTCGGCGTCTGTCGTCGCCCACGAGGACACGCTGATGCGCATCGCCGTGCGGCCCTGCCAGACCGTGATGCCGCACCAGCACGTGCCTTCGACTTGCAACGCTGCGATCACGCGCTGCGTGCGCTCGGCATCACCAAACGCGACCATCACCTGGTTCAGCGCGACCTCGTTGAGGATCTCGAAACCGGCGGCGGACAGCGCTTCGGCGAACCTGCGTGCATGCCGGCACGTGCGTTCGATCAAGTCGGCGACGCCGCTGCGGCCCAGCGCACGCAACGCGGCCCAGATCGGTACGCCGCGCGCGCGGCGCGACAGCTCCGGCGTGTAGTCGGACGGATTGCGCCATTCGCTCGTGGTCGGCAGGTATTCGGCCGTGATCGCCATTGCTGCGCGCAATGCGTCGGCGTCGCGCGCGAAGGCAAGGCCGCTGTCGTAGGGCACGTTGAGCCATTTGTGCGCATCGGTGGCCCAGGAATCGGCGAGTTCGAGTCTGCTTACCAGGTGCGCTCGCGTCGGCGCCGCTCGCGCCCACAAGCCGAATGCGCCATCGACGTGAATCCATGCGTCGGCGCCGGCGCGCTCACGTACCGCGGCGACGTCGTCGCAAGCACCGGTGTTCACATTGCCCACTTGTGCACAAACGATCGTCGGCCCGGAAATCTGCGGCAGCGCTTCGGCGCGCATGCGCCCCTGTCCGTCCACCGGCACACGCACTACGCGGTTGCGGCCGAGGCCGAGCATGCCGAGCGCCTTGATCAGCGTCGGGTGCGCCTCATTGCCGACGATCACCGTGATCGGTGGCGCACCGAACAGGCCATCGGCTTCCACGTTCCAGCCCGCGCGCGCGAGCACGGCATGGCGTCCGGCGGCGAGGCCGACGAAGTTCGCGACGTTCGCCCCGGTGACGAACGCGCCGCCCGCCGCGCGTGGCAGATCGAGTAGCTCGAGCAGCCAGCGCAGCGCAGTCTGCTCCAGCCGCGCTGTTGCCGGCGTGATGTTGTAATAGCCGGTGTTCTGATCCCACGCCGACACCAGCCAGTCGGCGGCGAGCGCAATGGGCAGCGAGCCGCCGATGACGAAACCGAAGAAGCGCGGACCGGCCATCGCCATCGTTGCCGGCGAGCCGTAGCGGTCAAGCAGGTCGATGACTTGGTGCGGATCGTCCGGCATTTCCGGCAACGCGCCGTCGAACGCGTCGAGCGCGGCGACCGCAGCCGGATCCGGCGCCACTTTGCGCGCATCGAGACTTTGCAGGTAGGCGCCAGCGCGGTTGACGACGTCTCGCAACAGGTCTTGCATGAAGGTCACTCCTCTGAATCCCCGGCTCCGGCGTAAAGCAACTTGCGTGATGCGCCGCTGATCTGCGCCGCCAATTTTGCCGCGCGGCTCGGCGGCAACTCGTGGCGCAGCAGCTCGAATACGCGCTGGCCTTCGACCAGCTTTGCCGCATCGGCATCCGCGTCCGCGCCGGCTACGAGCAGAACGAATTCGCCGCGCTGCTGGTTCGCGTCCGCCGCCACACGCGTGGCGAGTTCGGCCAGTGTGCCGTCGAGCACGGTTTCGAACAGCTTGGTCAGCTCGCGCGCCAGCACCGCACGGCGAGCAGACCCGAACACGGCGGCAAGATCTTTCAGCGCCTCCGCAACGCGGTGGCTGGACTCGTAGAAAATCAGCGTATGTGGTTGCGTTTGCAGCGTCTGCAGATGCGCTCGGCGCGCTGACGACTTGGCCGGCAGGAAACCTTCAAAGACGAAACGATCCGACGCCAATCCGGCTACCGACAACGCCGCGATCGCCGCGCACGCGCCGGGTATCGGACTCACCACAAGTCCAGCAGCGCGCGCCGCGCCGACGAGGCGGAACCCCGGATCACTGACCAGCGGCGTGCCGGCATCGCTGATCAGGGCGACCTGCGCGCCGTCGCGCATGCGCGCGACGAGCTGGTCGCTCATCTCGCGCTCGTTGTGCTCGTGCAGCGCGAACATGCGCACGCTGCTGCCAATATGCTGGAGCAGCGCCGCGCTGTGGCGCGTGTCTTCGGCGGCGATCAGATCGACACGGCGCAACACGTCGCGCGCGCGTGTCGACAAGTCGTCCAGATTGCCGATCGGCGTGGCCACCACCCAGAGTTTTCCCACTGGCCGATCCGGTATCATGGACGTGGATTCTACGGGAAGCGCCATGCCTGCATTACGTCTTTCGCGCCTGCTGATCTGCTTCGCCTGCGTATGGTTTTGCGGTTGCGTCCAAGTCGGCGGTGTGCGCGAGGAACCCGGCGCCGCACTCGATGCCGAGCAAGCGTACCGCCAAGGCGATTTCGACCGCGCCGCGCAGGCATTCCTGCAATTGGCCGAACATGGGGGCGATCGCGCGCATTACCGCCTGCGTGCCGCCGAGTCGTATCACGACAATGGCGAAAGCGACGCCGTCGCGCAGGCGCTGGAAGGCATCAAACCCAAGCGCCTGGGCGGTGAGGAACTCGTGCGCTACAACCTGCTCGAAGCGGAGTTGGCGCTGGGTCGTCACGATGTAGCGCATGCGATGCAGTATCTGGATTTCGCCGAGACCACGACAGTCATGCCGCTGCGGCTGCGTGCGCTCGAGCTGCGCGCACGCGCGCACGCCGCGGCCGGCAACGCACTCGCCAGTGCACGCACACGCGCAGAGCTCGATCGCTGGCTCGGCGGTGCCGATCGCCAGCAGAACGAGACGCAGATCGTCGCCACACTGCAACCGCTCGGCGCAGATGCGCTGAAGCAGCAGGCGCAATCGCTGACGCCGGGCGATCCGCTGCGGCCATGGATCGACATGGCACTGCGCCGCAACGGTCAGGCGCTGCCTCTCGTGGTGATGCGGCCGAATCAAGCCGTCGGCACGCTGCAGCAGGGCGAACGCGAAGGATTCCGCGCGGCGCATCGTATCGCGTTGCTGTTGCCCGACAGTGGCCCGCTGAGAGCCGTGGCGCAGCCGGTGCGCGACGGCTTCTTCGCCGCGCGTTTCGCCGACAGCAACGCGCCACGCGCAGAAATCACCGTGTTCGACAGCGGCGGCAGCGCTGCCGACGCGGTTGCCGCATACCAGAAAGCCGTCGCGAGCGGCGTGGATCGCATCGTCGGACCGTTGTCGCGCGACGCGGTCTCGGCCGTGTTCGCGCAGGGACACCTGGCTGTGCCGGTGCTCGCACTAAACCAGCCCGAGCACAGCGAAGCGCCGCCGCCGGGGAGCGCCGCGTTCGGTCTGAATCCCGATGCGGAAGCGGCGCAAGCCGCCGAGCACGTGCGCACCCGCAGCATCGCGCGCGCCGTGATCATCACCGCCACCGAGGACTGGGCCGAGCGCGCCGCACTCGCATTCCGTGCCCAGTTCGAAAGCAGCAGCGGGCAAATCGTCGGCGAAGCGCGCGTGCAGGATAACGAAGTAAACTTTTCCACAATGATACGTCAGGCGATGGCGGGCGTGACGCCGACGTCAAACGCACTGCCGGCACCCGGCGTCGCGGCGCCGCCGCCGAGCGATGCGGCGATTTTCATCAGCATGCGCCCACAGCAGGCGCGCTTGCTGATGCCGCAACTCAAGCTCGCCGGCTACGCGAGCGTGCCGGTGTTCGCCACCTCGCACATCTATTCGGGCAATAACAATCCGGGACAGGACCGCGACCTCGACGGCGTGGAGTTCTGCGATGCGCCGTGGCTGTTCGATGCCGTGCTCGGCCTGCCCAAACGCTCCGAAATCGTGCGCTCGCTCGACACCGCACGCGGCGCCGGCGGCCGCCTGTTCGCGCTCGGCCTGGATGCATACGCGCTGCTGCCCTACCTGGACTGGCTCGCGCAGCGCCCGGACAGTTACGTCGCCGGCGCGACCGGGCAGCTCGCCGAGGACAATCTTGGTCGCATCCAGCGGCTGCTGATCTGGGCGCGCTTCGACAACGGCACACCGCATCCGCTCAACGGCGGCCTGCAGATGAGTGCCGCAGCGCCGCAGTGACGACGCGCGCCACCGGTGCGGCATGGGAAAACGCGGCGCTGGCGCACCTTAAGGGCGCCGGCCTGCGCCTGCTCACGCGCAACTTCAGCTGTCGCTTCGGCGAACTGGACCTCGTCATGCGCGACGGTGATTGCGTCGTGTTTGTCGAAGTGCGCTACCGCGGTTCGCGCGATCGCGGCGACGGCGCGGCATCGGTCGGTGCGGCCAAGCGCACGAAACTCGTGCGCGCAGCGCAGGTCTACCTGCTCGCACGGCCGCAGCTCGCCACGGCGCCGTGCCGTTTCGATGTGATCGGCTGTGGCGGCACGCTGCAGCAGCCGCAAGTTGATTGGATCCGTTCGGCCTTCGAAGCTTTCTAGGAACCGCAATGCATAAAAAAATACTTTTTCTGTTGCTCGCGCTGCCGCTCCTGCACGGCTGCTTCGCCGTCGTTGTGGGCGGCGTCGCAACCGGTGTCGTCCACGACCGCCGCTCGTTCGGCCGCGTGCTCGAGGACCGCAACTTGCAACTCAGCGTGATCGACAAGATCAATCGCGACAAGGCCATGGTGCGCGACAACAACCATGTCAAGGTCGTGGTCTACGACGGCATCATGTTGTTATGCGGCCAGCTGCGCAGCGCCGAACTCAAGCAGCGCGCGCAGGCGATCGCCGAGTCTTTCGATGGCGTCGCGCGGCTGGTCAATGACATCGAAGTGACCGACGAGCCGCAAGGCTTCTGGCGGCGGCGCCAGGACAATACGCAGTCCGCGCGCGTGAAGACGGCGCTGCTCGACATCACGAGCATGCCGGGCTTTGATCCGACACGCGTCAACGTCACCGCGGCGCACGGCGTGGTCTACCTGTTGGGGCTGGTGACGCATGAGGAAGACGCGGCCGTGACAGAAATCGCGCGCAACGTCAGCGGCGTGGACAAGGTGGTCAAGGTGTTCGAGTACATCGATTGACGTGAGGATCCGGCGCGCCTCTGGACGAGCGCCGCGAGCAAGCGCAGTCTGTTCAGAGATTCCTCAGAGCAGTCTTAACGCAAGCAGCAGCGCCAACGCGGCATATAAGCCCGCGATTACGTCATCGAGCATCACGCCAAAGCCGCCATGGACGTGCGCGTCAGCCCACGACACCGGCCACGGTTTGGCGATGTCGAATATGCGAAAAAGTATAAATCCGGCAAAAATCCACCACCACGGCCGCGACATCCAGAGCAACGGCGCGAGCGCGAGCCACTGGCCGACGAACTCGTCCCAAACCACCGCACCCGGATCGCCGATTTTCAGCACGCGCACTGCCCAATCGCAGGCCCAGACGCCAAGCGCGAATGCGAGCGCGATCACGGCGATGTAATAGGGCCACGGAAGTTCGCGCAAGGCGAGCCAGGGCAGCAGCGCGGCGAGCGAACCGGCAGTGCCCGGGGCGCGGGAAACCAAGCCAGAGCCGAAGCCGCAGGCGATCCAGCCGGCCGGATGCGTGAGCAAGGCGCGGCGCTGATCGAGCGTCACGCGAAGTGTTCCCAGCCCGCTTGCGGCAAGGTCACAGGATTGCCGGCGCCGTCACTTGCGCGCACGCCGGCCTTGGCGACGATGCGGCCGATGCGCGTCGCCGCGCAGCCAGTGCGCGCGAGATCACCGAGCAGCGCCGCCGCGATGGCGTCGGGCGCCGTGAAACATAATTCGTAGTCGTCGCCGCCGGCGAGTTGGAACGCGCGACGGTTCTGCGCATCCGTCGCCGCCAGCAATGCCGCGGATGAGGGCAAGTTGTCCAAGTCGATCTCGGCACCCACGCCACTGGCCGTACACACATGGCCGAGATCCGCGAGCAAGCCGTCGGAAACGTCGATACAGGCATTGGCGCGGCCGCGCAAGGCGAGACCCTGCGCGATGCGCGGTGTTGGTCGGTTCAGTCGTTCCAAAAGCGCGAGCGTCGCGGGCTCGGCAAAGGTCGGCTGATCGACCAAACGTAGCCCCGCTGCCGCGTCGCCGAGCGTGCCGGTGACATACACGGCATCGCCTACACGTGCGCCGCTGCGCAACAGCGCGGCGTCTTCCGGCACGAATCCATGCACGGCTACGGTGATGCTCAACGGTCCCTGCGTGGTGTCGCCACCGACGAGCGCGAGTTTGTATTCACGTGCAAGCGCGGCCAAGCCGTTGGCGAACTCGGTCACCCAATGCACATCGGCTTGCGGCAGCGTGAGTGCGAGCGTCGCCCAGGCTGGCGTGGCACCCATCGCGGCGAGGTCAGACAGATTCACCGCGAGCGCTTTCCAGCCGATGTCGGATGCCGATGTCGAGGCTGGAAAATGCACGCCGGCGACGAGCGTGTCGGTGCTGACGGCGAGCAGCTGTCCGGCGGGTACCGCCAGCAGAGCCGCATCATCGCCGATGCCAAGCCGGACGTCCTCGCGCATGAGCGCGCAGCGTTCGCGAATCAACGCGATCAGGTCGAATTCGGCCACATCAGTGCCTGACGTTACGGGCCACTGCCCCGCGCGGCTTCGCTGCCCCGCCACTGCTTCGCCGCCTTGTCGAGCACGCCGTTGATGTAGGTATGGCCGTGTTCGGCGCCGAACCGCTTCGCCACTTCGATCGCCTCGTTGAGCACGACGCGATACGGTACGTCCGGACGATGGCGCAGTTCGTACGCGGCCAGGCGCAACACGGCGCGTTCGATCGGATCGACTTGCGCCATCTCGCGATCGAGGAACGGCGCGAGCGCTTCGTCGATTTCCGCGCAATGTTTTTCCACGCCGCGCAGCAGATCCTCGAAGTAATCGAGATCGGCGATTTCCATGTCCTGCTCGTGGCGGAATTCCTCGATGACCAGCGGCATTGGATTGCCGCCGACCTGCCATGCGTATACGGCTTGCGCGGCGCGCCGACGCGCGCGCGAGCGCGCGGCCAGATCGAGGCCGGCTGGGCGTTGATGTTGAGTCATAGCTTTTTCCACAAATCCACAATTTCCATCGCGGCGAGCGCGACTTCCGCGCCCTTGTTGCCATGCGCGCCGCCGGCTCGCGCCTGCGCGTCCTCGTGCCGTTCCACGGCGAGCACGCCGTTGAGCACTGCGATGCCGTTGTCGAGAGCCACGCGCATCAGGCCTTGTGCACAGCCATCGGCGACGTGTTCGTAATGCCGCGTCTCACCTCGCACCACACAGCCGAGCGCAACGATCGCCGAATAACGGTCCGTGAGTGCGAGCTTCTCCGCCGCGAGCGGAATCTCCCAGGCGCCAGGCACGCGCAGCAGATCGACGTTGCTTTCGGCGACGCCGTTATCTGCAAACGCCCGACGCGCACCGTCGATCAGTGCATCGACGATACCCGGATTCCAGCGGCTGGCAATGATCGCGAAACGCGCGTCGTCATGCACGCGTACTTCGCCGGCGAAAGTCGGCACGACGCATTATCCTCATGCGGCAGAGTCGCCAGTCTACCGGAGCGGCGCGTCGTCGTCGCCGACCTGCTCGTAGCCGACGACTTCCAGGCCAAAACCGGCGAGTCCGAGAAACCGCCGCGGCGTGCCGAGCACACGCAGCCGGTGGGCGCCGAGATCGGCCAAAATTTGCGCGCCGACGCCATGGCGACGCCAGTCGTGCGTGTCATCCCGCGCCGGCTGCGCGGGCAGCGAAATGCGCCCGAGTGCCGTTTGCGCCTCGTCGGCATCGGCAAGGACGACCACGACGCCCCGGCCAAGTGCGGCGATGTGGCGCAGCGCCGCGCTGACCGTCGTTGCATGCTCGCCGCGCTGGAGATGCAACACGTCCGACAGCGTGTCGCGCACGTGCACGCGCGCGACGACCGGTGCCCCATCGTCTATTGTCCCGCGCACGAGCGCGAAATGCGGCAGCGGCGACAGCCGATCGCGATAACCAAACAGGCGAAACGCGCCGAATTCGGTGTTGACCTCGCGCTCGAACATGCGCTCGACGGTTTTTTCCGTCTGCAGCCGGTAACGGATCAGGTCGGCGATCGTGCCGACCTTGAGCCCATGCTGGTCGGCGAACGCGAGCAGGTCGGCACCGCGTTTCATCGTGCCGTCGTCGTTGACGATCTCGCACAGGATCGCCGATTGCGAACTCATGTCGGCGAGGCGCACCAGATCGATCGAGGCTTCGGTGTGACCGGCGCGCATCAGCACGCCGCCTTCAGTGTAGCGCAGCGGAAAAATATGGCCGGGCCGCGCGAAGTCTTCCGGTTTCGATGCGGGATCGGCGAGTGCGCGGATCGTGAGCGCTCGATCGTGCGCGGACACACCGGTCGTCGTGCCGTGCTTGCAGTCCACCGACACGGTGAACGCGGTGCGATGGCTCTCGCTGTTGTCGCTGACCATCTGCGGCAGGCGCAGTTGCTCCAGGCGCTCGCGCGTCGTCGGCTGGCAAATAATGCCGCTGGAATGGCGCACGATGAAAGCGATCGCTTCCGGCGTCACGGCCTGCGCGGCCATGATCAGATCGCCTTCGTTCTCGCGATCCTCGTCGTCGGCAATGACGACCATGCGGCCGGCGCGAATGTCGGCGACGATGTCGGGTATGGAACTGAAGCTCATGGCTGCGAATTCGCGGTAGCAAGGCGCTCGACATAGCGCGCGATCAGATCGACTTCGATATTGACAGCGTCGCCGGCCTGCTTGTCGCGGAACGTCGTGGCATCGATCGTGTGCGGAATCAGGTTTACGCCAAAACGGCTTCCATCGACTTCGTTCACGGTGAGGCTCACGCCGTCTATGCAGACCGAGCCTTTCGCCGCGACGTAGCGCGCCAGCGTCGGTGGCAGCTCGAATAGCCAGCGCTGCGAGCGCGCTTCCGGCGTTATCGAAATCACTTTGCCGACACCGTCAATATGCCCGGAGACGAGGTGGCCGCCGAGCCGATCCATCAGGCGCAGCGATTTTTCCAGATTCACGCCGGCGCCGATCGGCAGCGCAGCAAGCGTCGTGCGCATGAGCGTTTCTACCGAGATATCGGCGGCGAAACCCGCGCCAGACAATTCGACGGCGGTCAAGCACACGCCCGCCACGCAGATGCTGTCGCCGATCGCGACGTCGGCAAGGTCCATGTCCGCGGCGTCAATCCACAGCCGCGTGTCACCGCTACGCGCTTCGCTGCGCGCGATCGTGCCGACGCATTGAACGATTCCCGTGAACATTTCATTCTCGCAATAGCAGGAGCTGATCGCCGCCGATCTGGCGCTGTTCGATCACCCGCAATCTGCGTGCGGCGTCGAGCGACGTCAGCGCCGGCAGATTCAGCAAACCGCGCGCCTGATGCCCGAGGATAACCGGCGCGACGTAGAGCAACAGCTCGTCGACGTAACCCGCCGCGAACAACGCGCCACACAGCGTTGGCCCGGCTTCGACCTGCAGTTCATTGATGCCGCGCTCGGCGAGCGCGGCCAGCACGGCGCCGAGATCGAGCCGGCCATCGCGCAGCGGCGCCGCGGCAACTTCGACGCGGGAAAAACGCGCATCCGTCGAAGGCGCGTCCTCGCCATGAAAAATCAGTGTCGGCACGCTACCGTCGAGCACATGCGCGCCGGCGGGCGTGCGCAGCGTGCGATCGAGCACGATGCGCAGCGGCGGCTTGAATTCGATGTCGTCGCCGAGTCGCACGGTCAAACGCGGATCATCCGCCAGCACCGTGCCGCTGCCGGTCAGGATTGCCGAACTGCGCGAGCGCCAACGCTGCACGTCCGCGCGCGCGGCCTCGCTGGTGATCCATTTCGACTCGCCGTTCGCGAGCGCGGTGCGGCCGTCCAGGCTCATCGCAAGCTTCACGCGCAGCCACGGGCGCTGGCGTTCGATGCGCGAGAAAAAGCCGCGGTTGAGATCGCGCGCGGCATCACGCATCAGGCCAGTGTGCACCGCAATGCCGGCGGCGCGCAGCTTCCCCATGCCACGCCCGTCGACTTTGTGAAACGGATCTTCGCTGGCGACGACGACGCGTGCAACGCTCGCCGCGATCAGTGCATCCGCACACGGCGGTGTCTTGCCGAAATGCGCGCACGGTTCCAGCGTCACGTAGGCAGTCGCGCCGCGCGCGCGGGCGCCTGCGGCGCGCAATGCGAACACTTCCGCGTGCGGCTCGCCGGCGCGCTGGTGCCAGCCTTCGCCGATCACCTCTTCGCCGTGCGCGAGGACGCAACCGACCCGCGGATTCGGCTGAGTCGTACACAGCCCGCGTTCGGCCAGGCGCAGTGCGTGCGCCATATGTGTGTGATCGATGGCCGAGAAAACGGGATTCAGCGCAGACATCAATGCTTCTTTTTCTGCATCGACTTCGCGACCTCACCGAGCAGCGGCAGCTGCAAGCCTTCGAGTTCCGGCAGGTCCTTCTCGAGTTTTTCGATCTCTTCGCGGAACGCTTGCACGTCCTCGAAGCGGCGATAGACCGAAGCGAAACGCACGTAGGCGACCTGATCGAGACGCTTCAACTCGCTCATCACCCATTCGCCGATCAGCCGCGACGGCACTTCACGTTCGGCGACGACGCGCAGTTGACGCACGACTTCGCGCAAGACGTTCTCGACCGCGTCGCTCGCCACCGGCCGCTTCTGCAGTGCGCGCTCCACGCCGGTGCGCAACTTGTGCGCGTCGAACGATTCGCGCCGGCCATCGCTCTTCACGATCGCCGGCAGCTTGATTTCCGCGGTTTCGAACGTATTGAAGCGTTCGCCGCATTGCTCGCATTGGCGCCTACGACGGATCGACGTGCCGTCATCGATCTCGCGCGAGTCGATCACGCGGGTGTCGTCGTGCTGGCAGAACGGACAATGCACGTCAGCCGTAGACCGGATACTTGCGGCACTGTGTCGTCACCTTTTCGCGCACCGCCGCGATGACTTTGTCATCGGCCGGCGCATCGAGCACATCGCAGATCCAGTTCGCCAGATCCGTGCAATCGCTTTCCTGATAACCGCGCGTCGTCACCGCCGGCGTGCCGATACGCAGGCCCGACGTAACGAACGGCTTTTGCGGATCGTTCGGCACGGCATTCTTGTTGACGGTGATGTGTGCCTTGCCGAGTGCGGCTTCGGCATCCTTGCCGGTGAGCTTCTTGCCGATCAAGTCGACCAGGAACAAATGATTCTGCGTACCGCCGGAAACGATCTTGTAGCCGCGCGCGATCAGCGCCTTGGCCATCGCCTGCGCGTTCTTCACCACCTGGCTCTGATAGCTCTTGAACTCGGGTTCCAGCGCTTCCTTGAAGGCGACGGCTTTCGCTGCGATCACGTGCATCAGCGGTCCGCCCTGAATGCCCGGAAACACGATCGACTGCAGCTTCTTCTCGATTTCCTCGCCGGCATTCTTGGCGACGATCAAACCGCCGCGCGGGCCGCGCAGCGTCTTGTGCGTGGTCGAGGTGACCACGTGCGCATGCGGCAAGGGGCTCGGATACACACCTGCCGCGACGAGGCCAGCGACATGCGCCATGTCGACGAACAGATACGCACCCACCTTGTCTGCGATCGCGCGCATGCGCGCCCAGTCCACGATTTGCGAGTATGCCGAGAACCCGGCGACGACCATCTTCGGCTTGTGCTCGAGTGCGAGCCGCTCGACCTCGGCATAGTCGATCATGCCGTTCGCATCGACGCCGTACTGGACCGCATTGAGAATTTTGCCGGACAAATTCACCTTCGCGCCATGCGTAAGGTGGCCGCCATGCGCGAGCGACATGCCCAGGATCGTGTCGCCCGGATTGAGCAGCGCAAAGTACACGGCCTGGTTCGCCTGCGAGCCCGAATGCGGCTGCACGTTGGCGTAATCGCAATCGAACAGTTGCTTCAGGCGCTCGATTGCGAGCTTTTCCGCGACGTCGACGAATTCGCAGCCACCGTAATAGCGCTTGCCCGGATAACCTTCGGCGTACTTGTTCGTCAGCACCGAACCCTGCGCTTCGAGCACGCGCGGACTGGCGTAATTTTCCGAAGCGATCAGTTCGACGTGATCTTCCTGGCGCTGGCGCTCGGCGGCGATCGCTTGGGCTAGCTCAGGGTCATAGCCTTCAATGCGAAGGTTCTTGGCAAACATCGGATTCTCCGGGCAGCGGCGGCGGACAAGATGACAATGGTAGCGGTTTTGGCCTTTTTCAGCAGCGATCAATGGCGCTGGAAGGCCGCATCAGCGATAATTGCAGGTTGACGTTTCAACTCATTTTCGCAGGAATTCCATGCAATACATCTACACCATGATCGGGGTGTCGAAAGTCGTGCCCCCGAAGCGCGAGATCATCAAGGACATCTCGTTGAGCTTCTTCCCCGGCGCCAAGATCGGCCTGCTGGGCGTCAATGGCTCGGGCAAGTCCACGGTGCTGCGCATCATGGCCGGCGTCGATACCGAGTACAACGGCGAATCGAGGCCGCAGCCCGGGATCAAGATCGGCTATCTCGCGCAGGAACCGCAGCTCGATCCGGAAAAAACCGTGCGTGAGTCGGTCGAGGAAGGCGTGTCGGAAATCACCGACGCGCAAGAGCGGCTCGAAGCCGTGTACGCCGCCTATGCCGAAGAAGGCGCGGATTTCGACAAGTTGGCCGTCGAACAGCAGCGTCTGGAAGCTCTGATCGCCGCGAGCGATGGCCACACGCTCGAGCGCACTCTCGAAGTCGCCGCCGATGCGCTGCGCCTGCCACCGTGGGACGCGAAAATCAATACGCTGTCCGGCGGCGAGAAGCGCCGCGTCGCGCTATGCCGCCTGCTGCTCTCCAAACCGGACATGCTCCTGCTCGACGAGCCGACCAACCATCTCGACGCCGAATCAGTGGAGTGGCTCGAGCAGTTCCTGCAGAAATTCCCGGGCACCGTGGTAGCGGTGACTCACGATCGCTACTTCCTCGATAACGCGGCCGAGTGGATCCTTGAACTCGACCGCGGTCGCGGCATCCCGTGGAAAGGCAACTATTCGTCCTGGCTCGAACAGAAGGACGAACGCCTGAAGCAGGAAGCCTCCGGCGAGAAGGCGCGCCAGAAGGCGATCCAGCGCGAACTGGAATGGGCGCGGCAGAACGCCAAGGGCGGTCGCAGCAAGGGCAAGGCGCGCCTGGGACGCATCGAGGAACTGCAATCCGTCGATTACCAGAAGCGCAACGAGACGAACGAAATTTTCATCCCGCCTGGCGAGCGTCTGGGCGACTCGGTCATCGAATTCAAGCACGTGTCGAAGGCCTTTGGTGACCGCGTGCTGATCGACGACCTCAGCTTCAAGGTGCCGGCCGGCGCCATCGTCGGCATCATCGGCCCCAATGGCGCCGGCAAGTCCACGCTGTTCAAGATGATCACCGGCCAGGAAAAACCCGACAGCGGCGAGATCATCGAAGGCCAGACGGTGAAGATCGCCCACGTGGACCAGAGCCGCGACAAGCTGGATGGCAAGCACAGCGTCTTTCAGGAGGTTTCTGGCGGCTCGGACATCCTCAACATCAACGGCATCGAAATCCAGTCGCGCGCCTACATCGGCCGCTTCAATTTCAAGGGCCCCGACCAGCAGAAAATCGTCGGCACGCTTTCTGGCGGCGAGCGCGGCCGTCTGCATCTGGCAAAAACGCTTCTGCAAGGCGGCAACGTGCTGCTACTCGACGAACCGTCGAACGACCTCGACATCGAAACCTTGCGCGCGCTGGAAGATGCGCTGCTCGAATTTCCCGGCAACGCCTTCGTGATCTCGCACGACCGCTGGTTCCTCGACCGCGTCGCCACGCACATCCTCGCCTTCGAAGACGACTCGCACGTGGAGTTTTTCCCGGGCAATTACCGCGAATACGAGGAAGACAAGAAGCGGCGGCTTGGCGAGGAAGCGGCCAAGCCGCATCGCGTCAAGTACAAAAAGCTGGCGTAACTGGAGAACGCACCGGGGTAAACGCCAACACAGCACCCAGAATCGACGCAACGCAGGTCCAGCCGAGATAACGAAGTTCCGCCGACGGCGCGATGATCGGCAGCGGCAACGCATACATCAGCCCGCTCGCAAGAGTCGCGAGCGCAGCTTGGCCGTGCCATTCGCGCCTGCAGCGCCACGCACGCGCGAGCGCAACGAGAGCAACGCCAAGGTAAGGCCATGCCGCCAGCGCGACGGTGCCGCGCATGGCCTCGAAAGCGCGCATCAGCAGATCGTGCGCGGCGCTTGTGTTCGGTTGGAACGGTGGATTGTCGAGGTACTGGCTTGCGCCGGCGAAATAAACCAGCTCACGCGGCCATTCGGGACGTTTGCTGCCAAACAGCGCGAGACTCAACTGCAAACGGTGGGCGAGATAGATGTCCGGATGGTGCAGCGCGGCAGCGCTCCACGCCCGCAATATTTCGCCGTTTAACGGGTCTGCAGGGTCCAGGAAAGGCTGTCGCATTCCTGCGTGCGTGCGCTCGAAGATCGTGGTGTTTGCGTACGGCACAAAAGCGTTGCGCAGGTCGTCCACCGTCAACCCGGGGCCATAGGTGCCCGGCGGCAACAGAATTTCGTTGGCGCCAAGCGATATCGCCGATAAATCCCAGAGAGCTGTGCCGGCAAAAATAGTCACACGTCGATCCACCGTGCGATCAATCAACAGACTTCCAGCCTGCATCGCCAGAGCCACCCCGACAGAAAGGAGAACTTGATTGCGCAGCAATCCAGGCGAGTAAAAGCCGCGCCTAGCAAAAACGAAAATGTATGCAAGCAGAGGGAAAACAGCTGGAAATGCATTCTTCCTCAACAGGTATGCGAGGAATAGAAGGGCAACCACCAGCATCACGCTCGTACCACTCAGCCGCCCTCTGGCGTGTAAAGAAATGCCTAACGCAAGGCTCAGTGTGGCCATGAACATCACATCGTTCGCGACGAACGAAAACAGCACAAAACAAACCGGTGCCAGTCCGACCCCAAGCATCAACAACAAGCGCGAAAACCAGCGCTCGTAGAACGTCAGCGCCATCAACCAGATTCCGACCCAGAACAATGCAAGTTGTAGAATAAAGAGCGGAGCTGGACCGGTTGCCACGCGATCACTAACGCGCCAAAGCCACGTCATCGCCACGCCGTGTAGATTCGTGGTCTCGCCGCCGCGGGCCTGCCACCATTCGTAGGCGCCGTCGAATCCCAGCGCGCCGGGGAAAAAAACAAAGGCGTAAAGCGCGATACCCATCGTCGCCAGTGCCGCAGGCGCAACGACTGCTAGCGAGGAGATTTTTGTTTGCAACGCAATAGTGCTCATCCCCGGATCGGACCGGTTCGTTTCTGGGAAAACGCCATTGAAAGCAGCGAGCTGAAGTGGCGCTCAAAAGTATCCTTCATGTTATCCTCCCGCGCCCATTCTGCCCCCGGAAACCTGGGATAATAGTGACCCAATTGAAGCGACACCATGAGCTTCACTGAGCGATTTCGGCAGATACAGACACAGAGACGCTCTCTGCTGTGCGTGGGTCTCGATCCGGAGCCGTCGCGTCTGCCGGACATCCTGCGCGGCCACCCGGACGCCGTATTCGAATTCTGCCGCGCGATCGTCGATGCAACCGCGGACCTCGTGTGCTGCTTCAAGCCACAGATCGCGCATTTCGCCGCACAGCGCGCGGAAGACGCGCTCGAGCGTCTGATCGCGCACATCCATACCGCGCATCCGGGCGTGCCGGTGATCCTGGATGCCAAGCGCGGCGACATCGGCTCGACCGCGCTACATTATGCGACCGAAGCATTCGACCGCTATCGCGCTGACGCGGTGACCGCAAACCCATACCTCGGTCGCGATGCGGTGCAGCCATTTCTCGATCGCGCCGATCGCGGCGTGATCCTGCTGTGCCGAACTTCCAACCCCGGCGCGCGCGACCTGCAGGATCTCGATGTCGGCGGACGCCCGCTGTACCAGCATGTCGCCCAGCTTGTCGCCCGCGACTGGAACGCGAACGGCAATTGCGCAGTCGTCGTTGGTGCCACGTATCCGCAAGAACTCGCCGCCGTGCGCGCACTCATCGGCGAGATGCCGATTCTCGTGCCGGGTGTCGGCGCTCAGGGTGGCGACGTCGCCGCGGTTGTGCGCAACGGGAAAAATGCCGACGGAACCGGGCTGATCATCAGTTCCTCGCGCGCGATCCTGTATGCGAGCGGCGGCGCGGATTTCGCGGAAAGCGCGCGACGTGAAGCGCAACGATTGGGCGACGAGATCAACCGCTCGCGCTGACGCGCGCCCGCAGCCAACGCAAGCCATACAGCGGCGTCATCGCCGCGTAGTGCAGCCAGATTCCGCACCACACCAGCCCGCGCAGCAGTGGATTGCGCGCGGCCGGATCGAATTTCGTAAACCAGCGCCACATGCCGCGGTGCTTGTGGAACGCGACGAAGAACGGTCGCGTGCGGCTCGACGTGCCCTTCACGTGCGTCACGCGCACGGCGCGCGCGCAGGCGACGCGCAGGCCGGCATCGCGCGCGCGATGGCACAGGTCGACATCCTCGAAATGCAGGAAATAGCCATCATCGAAACCGCCGATCTGCTCGAAACCCGCGCGCGTCAGCAGCATCAGCGCGCCGGAAACGCATTCGACTTCTTCAATCGCGTCGGTACCGCCGGCTTCGGCCAGGTTCGTGCCGCGCAGCGCCGGCCAGCGTGAACCCCAGCGCGCCAGGCCCGACGCCGTCAGCAACGCGCGCCGCAACGTGGGATCGCGGCGGCGACTAGCTGGTTCCGCTCGTCCGTCAAGTCCGACGATGTTCGCGCCGAGTACCCCGGTGCGCGCATCCACCTGCGCGCGCAGTCGCGCGATCGTGTCCGCTTGGACGCGGCAGTCGGGATTGAGGAACAGCAGCACGTCGCCGCGCGCGTCTGCCGCGCCGCGATTGCAGCCTACGGCGAAGCCGAGGTTTGCCCCGTTGCGCAGCACACGCAGGCGTAAGTCGCCAACCCAGCGTGATTCCAGCGCGTCGATCGAGCCATCGCCCGAAGCGTTGTCGCTGACGATGACCTCGAACGGCGTTGAACTGTCCAGCACACTGGCGACGCACTCGCCGAGCAGCGCGCCGCTGTCGCAGGCGACGATGACGACGCTGGTCAGGCCGACGACGTTCGTCACACCGCCGACAACAGCTTGTCGCCCTGCTCTGCCGCGTGCTGCCACAGTGCCGGCCAGTGCTCGCAGGCATCCGCCATGGCGCCCAGGTCCTCGCTCAGCGCCTGTGCGCAACCGGCCTCGTCGAGGTCGGGCGCCCAATCGCCCAGGCGCGGCGGCGCTTTGGCGAGCAGCGCCTTGGCGTTGGCCTGCACGATCGTGCGCGCATCGGCCTGCCAGTAAACCGGCGCGTCCTGCGCCGCTTCGATCTGGTGCTGGGTGCGATCGATAATGTCGGCGCGCACGTAGCTCAAGTATTCGCGCAAGTGCGCGACGCGATCGTCCACGCTGGCTGAGGCCAAGTCGCGCAGCACTGCGCCGAGGAACTGCAGGCGCTGCGCCGGATCGGCGGCATGGAACAGACCGAGCTGGCGCTGCACGAAGTCGCGCAAGAAATGATTCACTCGCGGTTCGTACGCAGCCGTGGTCTTGTCCGAGCGCCGCCGCGAGGTTTCCTGCACGTGGCCGATCGCTTCCGGCAGCTCGAGCGCGAGCGTGTGCGTGTGGCAATACCGCACCAGTGCGCCGCCGAGGCCGTCTTCGCCGCGGCCGAGCGGATTGGTACACGGTAGCATCACGCTGTTGTCGAGCGTGAACGGCGTGAAGTTCGATGCCGGCGTGACGCGCGCCTGGGCGACGGCGTGCCAGATATGCTGGGCTTCGACATTGCGCAGATATCCAGCGCGTTCATGCCAGAAATCGGCACGGCTTTCGGCATCGAGCTGGTACAGCCACAAGCCGGTTTCCGCGCGCGTGCTGCCGTAGGTGCCATGCTGGGTGGCGATGATCTGGGATTTTTCCGAAAGTGCCTCGAGGCGGCCAAGATTGATCGTGCGCAACGCCGCGCGCTCGATGCGGTAACGTTCCTGCAGGATCGTGCCGAGCGCCTGACCGCAACTGGTCAGATGCAACGCGAACGGATCTTCGCTGACTTCTTGTCCGGAGCCGAGCACGTCTTCGAGATTGCTCGCGAACCGCGCGTAGGCGATCGCATTGGGATTCGGATCAAGCCCGTCGCGCGCGTATTCCGGGCGCTTCAACGGCAGACACAAGTCGTCGTCCAGCAGCGCCAGGCGCGCACCAGCGGAAAGCAACAACGCCAGGTTCCAGCCGCGGCCACCGCCGAAGCGCTGGGTGCGCGCCCCGGCATCGCGCTGAATCAGCGCGCGAACCGCGTCGCGCCCCTGTGGCTGCGCCTTGACGAATTTCTCCACCAGTCGTTCGCGCTCGCCCGCGCCGATGTAGTTGACTTTGCAGCCGGTCGTGCGCGCGAACTCGCGCAGCAAGTCGCGCTGCTCGTTCGCATGCGCCGGCAGTGCCGAGTCGTCGAGCACCACGTAGCGCCGGTCGGCGCGATGGCGGCGCTCGTAGTCGGTCAGCGATTTCAGCAAGCGCGCCAGTTGCTGCGGACGATCACACGCGCGGATGAACACGCCGCGCAGCGGTGCCTGGGCGCGCGCCGGCGCGCGCGTCAGGCGCTCGATGAACATCTGGTCGGAAACCAGCAAGCCGCGCTGGATCAGGCTTTCGAGCACGCGTTTGATGTCCTCGCGCTTGCCCGCGAGGCCGGCGATCGTGGATTCGATGCGCGCGCTGTGTTCGTCGAGCGAGCGGAATTCGCGGCATTGATCCAGCGCTTGCAGCACCTGGAATGTCATCACGTGCGGGTCGCCGCTGCGCTTGATCTGGAAGATGCATTCCTGCGCCGACAGCGAGGCGACGAGGCCGTCTTCCGAGGCGAACAGCGGCGCGTTCGGATCAAGCTTGAGCGGCGCCGCCAACGGCGTCCCCGAGGTATACGTCGCCTGGTAACTCAATGAAGTAGTCATGCGGATTCCGAAAAATTTGAAGGCGCGATCAGCGCTTGGGCGTGGCGTCTGCAAGCTGCTTGCGCAGGGCGACGATTTCCGCCTCGAGCTCGGCGATGCGCCCGCCCGCGGCCATGTTTGCACGCACTTCGCCATTGTAATGCTGATATACCGATTCTTCGCGGTCGCCGAACAAAGCCAGGTCCGGCAAGGTCTCCGGCAACGGCTGCCGCGAGCAGACCGCGATGAAATACAGCGGTGCGTAGGCCAGATCTGTGGCGGGTTGCGGGTCGCCGCTCGACAGCGTGGCCACCTCCACGCTGCGCGGCGTTTTACCGATATCCCATATCGTCGACTGGAACAGCAATTTCTGCCCGTACAGGCGCACATGAGCAAAGTGCGGACGGAGCAGCGCGAGCAATTCGTCCCGATACAGTTCGCGCACGTGAAATTCGTTGCGGAAACCGCTGACGTCGCTGTAGGCGTGCTTGTCCGGTGATGACACGATCAGCAGGCCGTCGGGCGCGAGCGCACGCGCGAATCCCGCGAGCAATTCTTCCTGTGCCTGCACATGTTCGAGCGTCTCGAACGAGACGATCAGATCGAAACTGCTCTCGGGACCTGTAAGGGCCGTACAGTCGCCGCGCTCGAAGCGCAGATTTGCTAGTGCGGCATAACGCGAGCGGGCGTGGGCGATCGCCGCTTCGGCGATATCGACGCCGACCACATTCTGCGCAACGCCGGCGAGCAACGCGCTGCCATAACCTTCACCGCAAGCGGCATCGAGCACGCGCTTGCCCTTGGCGAATTCGCGCGCGAACACGTAACGGTGCCAGTGTTCGTACCAGATCTCGCGCACGCACTCGGGCGTGAAGCGTTCGCCGGTGAATTCCAGTTTTGCTTGCTCGCTCACGATACCGCCAACTTCTGCGCCGGCAGCTCCGCCGCTGCCCACTCATGGCGCAGGCGCACCAGGCCGAATTCGCGCGATTGCCCGCTGACGGTAAGCGCGCGCTCGAGTGTGTCGAACAAACGAATCGCCTCCGGATCCAGCGGATGCGCCTTGACCACATACGCGCCCGGCAGCAGGGCCACTTCCGGGAAAACGATTTCGGCCACGTAGACATCGCCGCTCTCGCGCTGCGGCTGCACGCCATCCATTTCGCTGCTGACGCCGTACACCGGCGTACCATCGGCGCGAACGATGCCGAATACGACGACCGGCACACGGCCATCGCGCGACTGCACGCGCGCGCGCGCGCGCAACGTCGCGCCTTGTGCCAGCACGAGCGGGGCGGCGCCGCTCTCGTTCAAGCTGAAGTCGAGCAGATGGAACTCCGGATTCTGCGCAAGCAACTCGCGCCGATCCGGCGCAGCTGCCGCGGACTTGCTTTCCTGATATGCCTGATATGCCTGGGTCACGCTGTAGACATCGCCGCTCGCCGCGATTTCGCCGTGCTTGATCCAGCACGCCTGGCGACACAGTTTCTGCACGTGATACATGCTGTGCGAAACCAGAATCAGCGTGCCGCCGGCCTCGAGATAGTCCTCGATCCAACGCACGCATTTTTTCTGGAACGCTTCGTCGCCGACCGCCAGCACTTCGTCGGTGATTAGCAGGTCCGGTTTCAGTGCGGCGACGATCGCAAAGCCGAGACGCACGACCATACCCGAGGAATAGTGCTTCACCGGTTCATCGATGTAGCGGCCGATATCGGCGAACTCGATGATTTCGGGCAGCTTCGCGCGCGCTTCGGTCGCGTCCAGGCCATACAGCGCCGCGGCCAGCGCGATGTTGTCGCGCCCGCTGTACTCCGGGTGGAAGCCGGCGCCGAGTTCGAGCAATGCGCCAACCCGCGCGTTGACCGTCACGCTGCCGCTGCTCGGCGTCAGCACGCCGGTCAAGAGCTTGAGCAATGTCGATTTGCCGGCGCCGTTTTCACCAATGAGGCCGAGCGACTCGCCGCGGCGCACGCAGATGTTCACGTCCTTGAGCACGGCGACGGAGTCGGCATGGCCGCGACCGGCCAGCAGATGCCACAGCGCGCGCAGCCGATCGCGCGAGCGGAATACCAGCGGATAGGACTTGCCCAGGCCCCGCGTTTCGGCAAGCACGGCAGTGGCGCTCACAGGAAGTCCTCGAAGTGCGGATTGAGGCGTCGGAACACGGTCAGTCCAAACGCGAGCGCAAGCGCTGCCAACAGCAGCGCGAGGACTTCAGCGCGCAAGGAAAAGACGCCGCTGTGCAACAGCAGCGCGCGAAACTGTTCCGGGTAATAGGCGAATGGATTGAAATCAAGCCAGTGCTGATAACGCAGCGGCAACGATTCACGCGCGTAGAAGATTGGCGATGCGAACATCCACAGCATCAATAGCTGCGGCAACGCCGGTGCCAGGTCGCGCACGAACACCTGCACGGCAGCGCACATGAACGCCAGCCCAAGCGCGAGCAGGAACAGCTGCACGAGGCCGGTGAGGGCGATTGGCAACGCCAGCAGATCCAGCGGCACACCGAAAGCGCGCAATGCCAGTGTGATCGCGCAAAAGCCGACGCCATGCACGAGGAAACTCGACGCCACCGCCGCGAATACCAGCACCTGCCTGGGCATCGCCACCTTGTTGATCAATGGCGCGTTGTCCTGGATCACCGTCGTCGCGCGCGTGATGCCTTCGGAAAACGCCACCCACGGCCACAGACCCAACGCGAGGAACGGCACGTAACCCGGTGCATTCGCGCCGGGCACTTTCGCATTGAACACGTAGACGAAAACGAAGCCGTACACCGCCAGCTGGATCAGCGGCTGCGCCAATGCCCACAAGCCACCGCTGAAACTGCCGAGATAGCGGTTGCGGATGTCGCGACGGATGAAATGAAGCGCCAGGCGAAACGCGGGCATTGGCGGATTGCGCAGGAATGGACTGCGAATTATCGCAGAGAGCGACGCCGCTGTCCGCGCGAGTCGCTAGTTACTTCATCATCGGGGCACTGCCAGGATCGGCGCCGATCCTTCAGGACCCGCTGGCCTTGTTCTGCTCCGTCGTCTTCTTTTTTGGTGCGTCTTCATGATCCGCATCGGACGGCAGCGCCGCGCCGGCGGGGAGGAAACGCGTGCGCAGAGACGCCACGAGGTCGGGATTGGCCTCGAGTTTCTTGCCGCTAAAATCGCCCTTGAACTGATCGACCTGCGCCGCTACGTAACTGTCGCGCAGTTTCTTGAGCAAAGCCTCGCGCGCTTCTTCGAAGGTCTTTCTCGCCCCCGGTGGCCCGAATTCGTCCGGGTGCGCCGCGTAATATTCCTTGGCCAGCGTGTCGAAATTCGGCAGCTTCAGTCCCTGGCGATAGTGCTCGAGATACGCTCTGGCCAAGGTGTCGTCTTCAGCCAGATTGATCTGGCGTTTCACGTCGGGATTCTTGTCGAGCTTGGCCGCGCGCGCTTCGTTCGAAAGTTGGCGCTGCAACAGCAGGTTCAGAATCATGTTCTCGATGCGCTGCGCGTTGTTGAAAAACCCCGCGCGATCCTTTTCCGGGATCCTTTGCGCGTAGGCGTCGACGTCCTGCAAGGTCACATCCACGCCGCCTTGGCGGGCGATGACGCCGGGAGGCAGGTCACTAGCCTGTTGTGCGTTCGCGACGGCGAAAAACATCATGGCCGACAATGCGACGGCGAGGCCGCTGATTCGGGTGCGGGTGCGGTTCATGTCATTCCTTGTATCAAAAAAATCCCCGCCCATGTGCATGGGCGAGGATCGAGGGGCCTATGGATTGAATTACTGCGGAGTGTAGCCGGACCAGGTACCCGGGCCGTTGTAAATGGGAAGCTCGCAAGTGCCGCCCGAACAATACGTGTTCTTCGTCGACGCGGCGGTACCAGCGCCGTTTGGCTGCACCTGACTGATATCCGCACTGATGGCGTTCAGATAATACGTCTTGTTGTTCTGCAGCACACACGTCGTACCCGAGGAGTTCCATTGGAACAAAGTTGTGCTACTGCTTTGCTTATTTTTCCAGCAACCTGGCAGCACGGTACTTGTGGTCGGGTACGTAGCGGGGTTGCTGAAGTCGCCGCACGTCGTGCTGATCGTGAAGCTGGCCAGGGTTTTATCACCGGTCTCGCCGGTCTTGTACGCGCCATTCAATGGGTTGGGCTTGTTCGCCGCGGTCATGTAATTGTTCGGAATTGTGAATGCCATCGACAAATAACTGACGTTCGGCAGCATGAAGTAGAGGATATTGCCGTACTGACCAGGCCATGTACCGTAGAGCGCGTCGAAACTCGTTATGTCGGCGTTCTTCGAAGAACCCAGACCGGAATCGAGATAGACCTTTGGCGTACCGGTCCAGCGGGTGAAGTTGGTGATGCCGGCTGTGGTGCTGGTGATCGTCGGACAGGTTGAAACGACCACAAGATCGTGCGGGACAATAACGGTGGCAGTGTTGCTGTCCGTCGTGCCGCCGCTGCCAGTACAGGCCACCTTGACGTTGTAGGTGTTGTCGGTCGTAGTGCTGTTATTGGCGGGGAATGTCGCCGGAGCACTAATCAGCGCATTGCATCCGCTCGCCGTGCATAGCGTGGTGCCGGCCGTGAAGGCACCGCCAGTGGCGCCGGTGATCGCGCCGGTGCACTTGGTGTCCGCGTAGACCGCCCGGAAACTGAACGTCACGGTGCCGCCGGTCTTCGGCAAAGTCGTGGTCGCGGGCGCCAGCGCCTGCGTTGGGCCGAACGATGGAGCGCTCGGAGTGCTGGTAACGGTGCTGGGACAGCCCGTGCCGTTGCCCGTAGCCGTGGCCTGCAGATGCCCCGGTGTCGTACCGCTCGTCACTGGGCCCGTGGCGTACGAGCAAACCGTGTTGCTGCCAGGCACAGTGATGTCGATCGTCGTCTGTGCGAACGCCGCGGCAGATTGCAGCAGAGCGAGAGAGAGAAGCAGCTTTCGTAACATGGCTATACGGATCCTCGGGCTTGAACCGCCCAATTTTACCTACCGCGCTGTAAAGCGCCGCAAGATTTACATTAAAGATTCACTAATCCCAAAAAAAAGAGGGGCCCGTGAGGGCCCCTCGGTGTTACAACATCATGCTTGTACGCAGATCAGGAGCAAGCGCCCAAGGCGTTGGTGCAATCGCGCGAAATGCGGTGCTTGTACACGCCGCTGTAGTTCGCGAGCACGCCCGGGGTGACTTCGCCATTGACGAAGTTACGCGCCTGGAAGCCGGTGATCGGCAAGCCGTGGAAAATGTTGCCATTCGAGGCGGTCGGCAAATCGTGGCCGTTGCCCGTAAGCGTCAGATTCACCCAGCCCGCGCCAAACGGCGTGGCGATGTTCTGGTTCAGGTTCGTCGAACCGAGAATGCTCGTCGTGCCGGAGGGGCCGAACGTGACAACGTTGACCTCATGGCAGATCGAGGACGGCGGCTGGCCCGGAGGACACGGCGAGAAGCCGCAGCTCGGGGTCGACGTCGTGCGCTCTTCGCGATCGTAGATGCCGATGCCCAAGATCGTGCAGGACAGGCCGTCAGCAAAAACTTCTTCGAACGGCGGCACGGCCGTGCTGCCAACGAACGGATAGGTCGCACCGTCCACGTAGAAACGCTTGGTCGGGAACGTGATCACCCAGTCGGTACCGACGGCGCCGGCTGCCTGCTCGTACTCGTTGTAGATATTCGCAGCGTCGAACAGCGAGCTGACCGCATCGATCGGACGCGAGTTCGGGTCGATACTCGGCCAGGTCGACGTGAGCAGCGCACCGTCGTTGAACACATACGACGTAGCAGTGGTCAGCGAGAGCGGATCGTTCACCGCGAGCAAGCTCGGATCGAGCGAGCCCGACGGGGTGACCAGCGGAACGTACGTGAAGCCGTCGATGGCATCCGCGTTGTAGGCGTAGAACGTGCCCTGGGCAACGTTCACCACCGACGCCGCACCAAACAGACCGGAGGTCGGCGTGGTGTAGGTGTTGTCGCCGAGGAGGTCGGCTTCGGCCGAACCGCAGTCGCCCGGAACACCGGCAACGTGGGTGATGTCGCCTTCCAGCGCACTGCCAACAACCGCATCGGCCATCGAGATCATCTCGAAATAGCCTTCCAGCGTACGGGTGTCGTCGGTCGGGCCGCCGTCATCCTGATACGCGAAGTTCTTGAACGGCTCGTACATCGCGCCGTTGCTGAGCGGACCCTGCGAGAACGTCGGGTACGTGCAGCTGTTGTCGCTCGTGAAGATAGCCGCGCCATCGCCGCCAACGCCAGCGTCCGAGAGTTTGAACACTTCGGCAGTCCAGACGTCGTAGCGGGACAGGAACAAGTTGAAGTCGAGCACTTCGCGGCTGTTATAGCCTTCGAGGAAGCGCACCTTGACCGCCTTGCCGATGGCGGTGGTATTGACCACCGACAGCAACGTGGCTTCACCAGCATTGGTGGTGTAATACGGATAGATCAGAACCTGACCGAGACCATCCGGATTGATATTGACGGCATTCGCCAGGTTGGCGATGCCCGCTACGCCGGCGATACCGGCGACGACGGCAGTCGTCAAGCTATTTCTGTTCATTACAACACTCCTAATTTGACCACAGGGCTTTTTGCTTTTTCGCCAACCTGCCCGGGCAAGCCAGAGGGGCCCCTAACGCCACTGTAAACAGGATGGGCAACAGCGAATCTATCCTAAGGCAAAGGTGAAGACAATGCAATCCCACCATAAAACCTCGGAAATACTCAGGATTCCTTGTTTTTGCCCGGCTTCGCCGGCATCGGATCGGGCAGGAAATACCATTTGCCGTTGATGTGGACCCAAGTCTCCGTCAGCGGCGCCATCGACTTCACGGTGCCGGCCGGCCCGCCGAATGAAAGGCTGTAGTCGACGGACAGGCGCACCTTGCAGGCGTCCGCCTCGCATTCCTGCGAGCCGTAGTTGACCTTGCTCCAGCGCACGCCGCGCGAGTTCATCTCCTGTGCGTACGCATCCCGTGACTTGGTCTGACGATAACCGGGCGAAAGGAAGTCGTAGGCCTTTTCGGCCTGGTGCGCGATGAGGAAATCCCAGCGCTGCACGGCTTTTTCCTTGATGACGGATGCGTCTTCTTCCTTCTTTACCGCGCCGCAGCCAGCCAAGGCGAGCACGGCCAGCACGAATCCGATTTTTGCAAAATACACTTTTTTACTTTTCACTTACCGATTCTCCTGGGATTTCACAGCTTCCGGTTGCGGTTGCGCTGGCGGCTCGATCGGCTGTTCGGCCTGCTTGGCATGCAGCGGCTTCAGTGATATGAATTTCTGCTGATATTCCTGCGTCATCTCACGTGCTTCGTCGGGATTGGTTACGACGCGCGGGGTGATTAGCACGATAAGCTCCGTGCGGTCGTGCTTCTTGGTTGTATTACCGAATAGCCCGCCGACAATGGGAATGCTGCTCAAGACCGGGACACCGTTTTTGCTTTCGCCCACGGTATCCGAAATCATGCCGCCAAGCAGTACGGTTTCACCGCTTTGGACGGCAACCTGTGTCTTCAGGTTGCGCTGATCGATCGACGGATTCGGATTGCTCGACGTAACCGTACTGTAGTTCGGTACGGTATCTTCCTGGGTGACATCCATGTAAACCAATCCGCCTGGATTCACGCGGGGCGTGATGTCGAGTGTCACGCCGGTGCTGATATAGGAAGCGGTGCCAACACCGCTGTAACTGCTGTTGTTCGTATTGGACGTGGTGCCGCCGACATAGTTGATGGAATTGGAGATGACAGAGACCTGAGTACCAACGGTGATCTGTGCTTCCTGATTGTTCATGACAACCACCGATGGCGTCGACAGCACCTTGGTATTGCCATTTCTTTGCAATGCGTCCAGAGCAACCTGGAAATTCCTGTTCAGAAAGGAATAAAAGAAACCCTGCCCCCCGTTCACCGAAGGTGGAGATTGGCCGCCAAGCGAGGCGCGGTGGCGGTCGGCGACATTGCCCTGAAATTCGGGGCCGTAGTGATAGCCGGTGGTAGAAGGATTGACGCCGGTATTCGCATTGATCAGCCCCGACAACCACCATTGCACGCCATACGTTAGGTCGCCAGTGAGCGTCACCTCCAGAATCTTCGCCTCGATCTGCACCTGCAGCGGCGACACATCGAGGCGATGGATGGCGGCGAGGATCGAATCCCATTCGCCTGGCGTCGCCATCACCAGCAGCTGGTTGTTCTCTTCGATCGGTGTAATGCGGATGTCGGTCTGCTTGCCGCCGGGAGTCGTGCCCGCCGCGCCGCCGGTGCCGGTGGTGCTCAGATTCGAGTTCGCAGGAGTCTTGTTATCCGCGGGCTGCTGGGTGTTGTTCTTGCCGCCCATGGGCGTGCGGCCGGTATTGCCGGAATTGAACTGGCCGATGCTGACCGGTTTGAGCCCCGGTGCGACATTGCCGCCGCTCGGGCGCTGGCTGACTTGCCCCGTGTAGATCGCGTTGAGATGATCGGACAGGTCCACCGCTTTTACATTTTTTACATCGTATACATACAGCTGCGTGCCGTTCTCGCCGACGCCGGCGTCGAGCCGGTACAGCCAGGTTTCGGCCTGTTTGAGATATTCCTGTTGCGGCGTGATCACCACGACCGAATTCGTCGTCGCCATCGGAATGAAACGGAACATGCCGGCCATTGGCGATTCGCCGGTCGGCCCGAACAGTTTTTCCAGATCCGGCATCACCTTGTCGACATCGAGGTTGCGCAGGCCGTACACGCCGACCGACATGCCTTTGAGCCAGTCGACGTCGAACACCTCGATCGTGTGCTGGTAGTTGGTCAGTTCCGACGCCGTGCCGGACATGACGATGAAATTGCGCGCGTTGTCGACCGAGACGAACGCATCGGCTTTCGCGTACGGCTTGAGCAGCTTCTGCATCTCGACCGGCGCGATGTACTTGAGCGGAAACACGCGCGCTTCGTAGCCTCTGGCTATCTGCGCCGGCGCCATGCGCGGGGTGAGATTGCCGGGAAGCGCGTCCTTGGTCGGCACCACTTCGTAGCGGCCGTCCTTGACGATCAGCGCGTTGTTCGTCCAGCTCAACAGCATCTCGAGAATCGGCAGCGTCTGCGCGGGCGTGATCGGCTTGGCAGTGGAGAACGTCACGTTGCCGGTGACCGTCGGCGCGATCGTGTAGTTCTCCTTCAGCAATGCGCCAAGGATGTTCTGCGCCACGCCCTGGATCGGCACGTTTTCGTAATTGAGCGTGATCTGGCCTTCCTCATTGACGATGCCGGCGACGGGTTTCTTCGCCGCCTGCTCGTTGATGAAGCTGCCGCTGCCCGGCTGGATTTCCGGCTTGATTGCGCTCTTGGCCTTTTCCGCCGTGGTGATCTTGATCGGCTCTTCTTCGTTCGTCACCGGTCGAGGCAACTTCGTCGGAGGCGCCGTTGTCGCCGCCATCTCGTGCGTAATGTCATCGCGGCCACCGGGAAGCGTGGCGCATCCGGCAAGCATGACGGCGAGCAGCGTGGCGAGGAAAACGCGTGGACGTAGGATCACTGAAATACTCCGTGAGCGACCGCTCTATTGTTGCGGCTGTTGCGGCGGTTGTGACTGCTGCAGACGCTGCATTTCTTGGCGCATCTGGTCCGGTGACAGATTCTGCTGCTTCATGCGTTCGGCTTCCTCGCGCATCTGCTTGCGGCGCTCCTCGATGCGACGCTGCAACGCTTCCTGCTGCTGATTCGACCCGCCACTCGGCAGCGCCGGTGTAGCCATGGGCAGCATGGGTGTATTCGGTGCAACGTGCGCGGTGGGGGTTGGCGCCGTCGCCGTCGGTTTGGCCGGATGCGCGGACGCGTTCGCCTTTGGATTGGCAACCGCGGTGGTAAGTTCCACCTCGATCTCCTCGCCCGCCATCTCGCGGAAAATCGCGCTGCGCGCGTTGATCTTCGTCAGCGTCCAGCCGCCCTGATCGCCGGGCATCGGCATGCCTTCCTTGAGTGCAACCGACGTGTTCTTGGCCTTGTCCTGCACCATCGCCACGCGCACGTCGGGCGTGAGCACGACGCCGGTCAGAGCGATGTTGAGCGGAGCCGACGGTGGTGGCGGCGCACTTTCCTCGGACGGCTCATCCGGCGAGGGTTTGCGGTCCTCGTTGAACAGCGGCCGCTCCTGCGTCGCGGCAAATTCGCTCTCTGCCGGCAGCTTGAACGGCGTGCGGTCGATCGCGCCCGACTCGGCGATCGCGGCATCGCCTTCCGGCGCCAGCCAGCTGTAGCCGCGGCCGAGTCCGATCTGCAGTGCGATCGCGAGCAGGAACAGCACGCCGCAGGCGGCGGCGAAAATCAGGCTCAGCAGCTTGGCGCCACGCATACTCATGCGCCCTTCTTCCCAGCCTTGCGCAAGTAGCCGGACAGGTTGAAGCGGATCTCCAGCGCGGAAGTCTGCTTCTGCTTCTGCCCCGGCGGCACGTAGCCGCCGAACTGGCGGTAGATCATCAGTTGGTCGACGAACAAATACGGATTGCTGTTTTCCAGATCGTAAAGGATCGCCGCGAACGGCTCCAGAGCGCAGCGCATGCGCACCTGGATCGTGACACGTTCGTACAGTTCCTCTTCGCCGCCCTTGAAGTTCGAGTTGCTGACGATCGCGCACTGGTTTTCGTTCTTCGCGCGAGCGCCGATGACCTGCTTGAGGCGCTGCGTGAGATCGGAGAACGCGCTGTTCGAATCCGCATCGGTAAGGAAAGCCTGGTTGCTCTGCTCGTACGTGCGCACTTCGGCCAGGCGTTTTTCGATCAGCGGCTTCTGCGCGAGGATTCCGGCAAAGCGCTGCTGCTGTTCGCGCAAATCATCCATCTGCGCAGTGATTTCGGCATGCGGCGCCACGAACCACCAGTGCACGAACACGAGATAGCCCAGCAGCGCCACGATCAGTGCGAGCACGACGGCGAGGAACCGGCTGTTGCGGGCTTCAGGTACCGGGCGCATTGTCGCCTCCGCTCGGCTTGTGTTCGCTCGCCTTCTTCGCCGCAGCGGCCTTGTCGGCTGCCGCGGCCGCATCGGCAAGCTTGTGGAAGTCGAGCGTGATGTTGAAGCGGTCTTTCTTGGTGCGCGGATCGGGCTGGATCGTGCCCTGCACGCTCGGGTTCACCAGCACTTCGGATTTCTGCAGCAAGGCGATCAGCTTGGAGGCATCGTCGCTCAGCCCCTGCATCTCGATCTTGTTCTTTTCATCGACGTTGATGCGCTCCAGATACGTGTCGTCGGGCAGGCGCGCGGTCAGATCCTTGAGCAGATCCACCATCAGCGGCGTTTCGCGCTTTTTGCGGCTCAGAAAATTCGCACCGTCGAGCGTGTCCTGCAGCGTCTTGCGCAACTGCGAGACCTGCTTGGCTTCGTTGCCCGCCTTTTGTACGTCGGCCTGCATCGCGGCGAACGCCGATTCGCGATTGGCCAGCGACAGCAGCATCACGGTAATCAATAGCACGATCGCTGCGGCGGCCAGCGTCAGGTTCAGGCGCAGACCCAGGTTCTTGCGTTTGGCGCGGCGTTCGGCTGGCAGCAGATTCAGGCCCGCGCGCGCGCCGCCCGGCGCATCACGCCAGGTATCCACACCATCGAGCGCGATGGCACTGGTCGCCAACACGGCCAACTCCGCATCGAGTTGCGCGCGTGGCACGACGGTGAGTTCGACCTGCAGATTGCGCTCGGAAGTATTGCGCGCAGCGACGAGGTAATCGAAATAGACCTGATCGGCCTTGAACGGCGTCTGCCGGTCCATCTCAAACGCCAGCACCTGACGCAGGTTGTCCTCGGCCGCGGCCGGCAATGTGAGCGAACGGCGCAAGGTGCGGCGGCTGTCGATGCAATAGAAGCGGCGCAGATCGGCTTCGTCGAGCTGGCCGAGCAACTTCGACAGCGTCGTCTGCTGCACCTCGGCCGGTTCATCCAGCGATACGCGACCGAGTTCAACGCTGTTGTCGCCGCCATTGCGCCACAGCACGAGTTCGCGGCCGATGAAGCCGAACAGCAATGCATCGGAGCGCTCGGCGAGCAGCGCGCGCGAATGCGCCGGCAGCAGCGATACGAGTTCGCGCCCCCACCAGGCGAAGAACCGTGGCAGTGGCGTTCTGGCGTAGCGCGTCCGCAAGCGGGCGAGCCGGATGTCGAGCGCTTGTGTGATCGTGGTCATTTATTGCGAAGCTTCGTCGTCGCGCCAGCGCAGCACTGCGTAGGGCCGTCCGCCCGCTGCGACGCCGCCGAGCCGGATGCTGGCGTCGAGCACGGCGCTGGCGCCGTTGGCGAGCGTGGCACGGGATTTGATAGTGTACGTGTTCCCGCCGCCATTGGCCACGATTGGCGTGCCGTCGGGCAAGGTCAGGGGCTGCGTTGCGGGCTGCCCCGGTTGCATCTGCTGGCGCGCGGCGATGATCTGCTGCGCAAGCTCCAGCGTCATCCCCGGAAACGTCATCAGCACTTCCAGCGGCGCGTATGCCGGATTCGGCTTGGGCGCGCTCGCAAAGATCGTGATCGCAGGTTCAATCTTGCGGTACAGCTCGTAATCCATGCCGAGCACTTGCTGCACTTCCGCCACCGACGTGAATGGCTGATTGCGCGGACCGTAAGACAGACCCTGCGACTGATACCCGCCGGCCTCGGCCCCCTGCGGGCGCGGAATGTCGTCCTGATCGCGAAAATCCTGCAAGGCGTCGGCGAGCGCCGTGGCCCGCGCCGGGTCCACGCCGACCGACGTGAACAGACTCTGCAACAGCAAATCGTCCGACGTGTTGATGTCGATCTTGCCGGATTCGTCGGTCAACTCCACGTGTACGTGCGCCGTGTCGAAATCAAAATCGTACGGACGGCCATCCCCGACCCAGCGTTTGGTCATGTCCCGGCTTTGCACTTCGAACACCGCACGCTCCAATCCGGCTTGCGCGGCGTAGCGGGCCGTTGTCGCATCGAATAAGTGCCGCGACTGCAGGTTTTCGGTGCGCGCGATCAGCGAAAAACTGCCGAGCAGCACGCCCATGAATGCGATGACCCAGATGACGAGAATCAGTGCCGCGCCGCGTTGCCGCGGACTCGTCCTGCGCAGACGCGACATCAATGGCGCCCCCGGCCGACATGGATGATGCCCGGACCGCTGCGCAGCATCTGTTTGGCGGCGCCGCCATTGAGCATCAGCGGCACATCCAGTGTCGGCCACGGAATCTGCACGCCGGGCTGCATGGCAAGTTCGATACGCACCATTAGCGGCGTGATTTCCGTGCTCTCCCAATCGCCGTTCCAGTCGGTGAGTTGGCCCTGATCGTCGAGACCGCGATAGAAGAAGCGGCCGGAAGCGATGTGATCGAGCAGAACGACCGGCTCGACGTCGTCCTTGGCGGGCTTCTCCGCGTCGTAGCCATTGAGCATCGTGTCGGTGAACCGCAATTGCAGACCTTCCTTGCCGCGCACGAGTTCCAGCGTCTGCACATACGGACCGCCGCGACTGAGATAGCCCGGCATCGGCGCGACGAAACGCATGAATTGGTCATCGCCTTCGAACACGACATTCAGCCCTTCCTTGTCGTCGTGTGCAAACGCGAGCGGTGCGATATCGCTGATCTGCCGGCGCAGGAATTCCTGCGCGGTACGCAGGCGGTCGGTACGGTCGATCGCCGCTTCGCCGGCGCGCATCGCGTTTGCCGACGCGCGCAAGCCGCCATACGCACCACCGAGCAATACGGCCAGCAACATCACGGCCATCAGCACTTCGAGCAGCGTAAAACCGCCGCTGGTTTTCATGGCTTGCCTCGCGTCACGCGCGGCTGCGCCAGCAGATTGCCGCCCTGCGCCGCGTCGGAGTTTTGTGCGCGCAACGTGACGAACCGCGCGTTGTGGGTCAGGTAATAACCGCCCCAGCTGACGACGAGCTCGAGCTGATACAGATCGATGTTGTTCGGTCCGACCGGTGCAGCGTCCACCTGCGGCATGTTCGGATTGCCGGCCGCCGGCGCAGTTTGCGTGACGGGCTCCTCCGGCGGCGGCATCTTCTGCACGTTCAACTGCCAGCGGTAGCGATCGTCGAACTTGCCGCTGCTCGAACCTTCCTGCAGCGCATCGCCAATGCCCTGGGTATCGAGCAGCGACTGTGCCCACAGTGCGACGCGCGTGTAGTCGGACGCCTGCGCCGTCGTATGCAGGCAGGTACTTAATATCTGCAGCAGCACGCCGAAGCCGATCGCGAAAATCACGAACGCAGCGACCAACTCCACCAGGGTAAATCCCTGCTGGCGCGGCGGCATCCGGATTGGAAAGCGGCGTCTATACATTTCTTGAAAATATACTTTGGCGCAAATTAGTGTGTAGCGACTTCTTCGCGCGTGACCTGGCCGGTGAGCCAGTTCACATTGACGCGCCATTCGCGCTGGCCGGCGAAGATAGATACATGACCGCCGGTCGACGCGCCGTCGGCAAAGAAGCGGATGCGTCCTGACGTCGACCCGGTCTGCTCGCTGTCGGCGGTCAACAGCGTCATATGCATTTCCTTCGGCAACTTCATGAGCGGCTTGCCAGGCGCCTGAAAGGTGTTGTTCTGCATGTCCAGATCGAGCGCAGTCTGCTTGTTTTTCACGATCGCCTGGCCGCGCGTGTAGCGCAGCGCGGCGACGAGATCGCGGCTTGCCGCCTGCACTTTCGCGCTGTTCATGCTCTTGGAAAACGACAACGAGATCACACTGAGGGCGATGCCGATCAGCGCGACGACGGCGACGAGTTCGATCAGCGTGAAACCGGATTGGCGCGCACGCAGCATGACAATTACCCCGTCAGCACGCGCATGGCGTTACTGCCAGTTTCCATAATCCTTGTTCAACGCATCGCCGCCCGGCTGGCCGTCCTTGCCGAGAAAGATGATGTCGAAGTCGCCGTGATCGCCCGGCGCCTTGTACGTATACGGATGCTGGAATGGATCCTTGAGATCGGATTCCTTCGCATACGGACCATTCCAGTTGCTGGCGTTGCCTGGGCGCGCTACGAGATCGTTCAGATTGGCCGGATTGCTGCCATTGTCCAGATTGTAGGCTTGCACTTTCATCTCGAGCGATTTCACGCCCGCCACGCCGGCCTTGTACTGGCCGCTCTGGAAGTTCTGCATCACGCGCCCACCGACGATGGCCATCACCACGCCGATCAACACGAGCACGGCGATCATTTCGATCAGCGTAAAGCCGGCAGCGCGAAGCGGAACGGCACGCCGCTGCATTGTATACATTGTCATAGATTACTCACTGAAGGTGACTGGTAAGATCGAGAATCGGCAGCAGGATCGCCATCATGATGATCGCGACCATCAACGTCATGACCACGGTGAGGATCGGCACCAGCGCGGCGAGCATCCGATCCACGGTGTTCTTGGCGTCGACATCGAACGTGTCGGCGACTTTGAGCAGCATGTCGTCGAGCGAACCGGATTCCTCGCCGACGCTGATCATCTGCAGCGCGAGTTTCGGAAAGCGCTTGCTGTGACCGAGTGCGAACGCCAGACCGCCGCCGGTTTTCACTTCCTCGGTCGCCTTGTCGACGGCTTCGGTCAGCGCGCTGTTGCCGAGCACGTTGCGCACGATGCCGAGCGCGGTCAATAACGGAACGCCGTTCTTGAGCAAAGTTCCAAGCGTGCGCGCGAGGCGCGCGGTTTCGAGCTTGGCGATCAGTGCGCCGAACACGCGCTGGCGCAGCGTCCAGGCATCGAATGCGAGCCGCGTCGGCGGATCGGCGAGCTGACGGCGCAACAACACAAGACCAGCGGCAATCACGCCCGCAATCGCCCACCACCAGTCACGCAGCGCGATGCCGAAGACCAGCACCATGCGTGTGATCAACGGCAGCTCGACGTTCATGTCCTGAAACATCGGCGCGAAGCGTGGCACCACGAACGCGAGCAGCACGAACAGCGCGCCGAACACCATCACGACGAGGATCGCCGGATAGATCAGCGCGTTGATCACGCTTTCCTTCAGCGCCTTGGAGCGTTCCAGATAATTGGCCAGACGTGCCAGCGTATTGTCGAGCGAACCACCGATTTCGCCGGCGCGCACCATGTTCACGTACAGGCGCGAGAACACCGCGGGTTCGGCTTCGAGCGCTTCGGACAGCGGTGCGCCGCCGCGCACGACATCGCGGATGCGCTCGATGATGCGCCGGGCCTTCTCGCTCTCGGGAAGTTCCAGCAGAATCTGCAGCGCGCGATCCAGCGGCTGGCCCGCGCCGAGCAGCGTCGCGAGTTGCTGGGTGAATTGCAGCACCTGCGTCGGCCCCATCGCCGAGCGCTGGAACAATCCGCCCAGCCCAGCACCACCAGCACTGCCCTCGCCCGCGCCGCTGATTTCGAGCGCGATGTTGCCGGCATCCTGGATTTTGGCGATGACGTCGTCGTTCGAGGCGACATCCATCTGCCCGGTTACGATCTCGCCGGCGGGCGTAACGGCCTTGTAGTGATACAGGGCCATTAGGGTCTGGTATCGCTATCGGGACAGGTCACGTTGTCGTGTCCGGTTGTTAGGTGGTCGCGCGTGGCGCTGCGACAGGCTGGCTGCCTGTTCCAGCCGCGCGCGGCCGCATGGCGACCGGACACGACAACCCGAAGGGCCCCGCTTGAGCGCGTGCGCTGCGGCGTCATCACTCGGTCATTTATCGACATAAATTCCCTCATTCTTCCTTGCCCCGCACGCGCTCAAGCGCGGCGTGGCCTATCCCGATAGCGATACCAGACCCTAGCTTTCCTGCGTTACGCGCAGTACTTCCTCGAGCGTGGTCGTGCCCTGCATGGCTTTGACGAGGCCGTCTTCGTACATCGTGCGCATGCCTTCGCTACGCGCCTGTTCCTCGATCTTGCCCATGTCCGCGTGCTGCATGACCATGCGCCGGATCGGGTCGCTCATGACCAGGAATTCCATGATCGTGGTGCGGCCTAGGTAACCGGTCGCGGTCAGCGGCGATGGCATCGGTTTATACAATTGCACTTTGCCGTTAGGCTGGAAACGGCGCAGGCCGAACTCTTCGACGACCTCCGGCAGCGCCTCGTATTTTTCCGCGTGCGTGGCTTCCAGGCGCCGCACGAGGCGCTGCGCGAGAATGCCGTTGACGGTCGACGTGAGCAGGTAATCCTCCACGCCCATGTCGAGCATGCGCGTGATGCCGCCGGCTGCGTTGTTCGTGTGCAGCGTCGACAACACCAAGTGTCCGGTCAGGGCCGACTGGATCGCGATCTTCGCGGTCTCCAGGTCGCGCATTTCGCCGATCATGATGATGTCCGGATCCTGGCGCACGATCGAACGCAGCGCATGGCTGAAGTCGAGGCCGATCTGCGGCTTGGCCTGGATCTGGTTGATGCCTTCGATCTGGTATTCGACCGGATCCTCGACGGTGATGATCTTGACGTCCGGCGTGTTGAGCTTGCTCAGCGCCGTGTACAAAGTGGTGGTCTTGCCCGAACCGGTCGGACCGGTGACGAGCAGAATGCCGTGTGGCAGTTCGAGCACTTTCGTGAACTGCGACAGGAACTGGTCAGTGAAGCCCAGCGTGTGAAAATCGAACACGACCGACTCGCGGTCGAGAATACGCATGACCACCGATTCGCCGAACGAGGTCGGCACGGTGGACACGCGCAAGTCGAGTTCCTTGCCCTGCACGCGGATCATGATGCGGCCGTCTTGCGGCAGGCGGCGCTCGGCGATGTTGAGCTTGGCCATGATCTTGATGCGCGAGATCACTGCGGCGGTCGAAGCTGCCGGCGGCGATTCGACTTCCTGCAGCACGCCATCGATGCGATAGCGCACTTTGAGCCGATTCTCGAACGGCTCGACGTGAATATCCGACGCGCGCTGCTCGACCGCACGCTGGATGACGAGGTTGACTAGACGGATGACCGGCGCTTCGGATGCCAGGTCGCGCAGGTGTTCGATGTCGTCTTCGCCGCGGCCTTGCTCGTCAGTGAGATTCTCGACGATCGTGCCCATCGCCGAGCGGCCTTGGCCGTAATAGCGCTCGATCAAATCATCGATCTCGGACGGAAACCCGACCTTGCGCTCGATCATCTTGCCGGTAGCGAGGGTCACCGCCTGCAGCGGATAGTCGTCCGCCGGATCGCTCATCAGCAGGCCGACGCTGGTTTCGGTCTCGCTGATCGGCACCACGTGGTATTGCTTGAGAAAGCGCACCGACATCTGCACGTTCGGTGGCGGTGCTTCCGGGCAGTCCTTGATGCTCAGCAACGGCAGTTCGAACACTTCCGACAGCGCATCGCCCATCTCGCGCTCGGAGACGAGGCCTAGCCGCGTCAGCAGCGGCACCAGATGGCCTTCGCCGTTTTCCTGCTGCAGCCGCCGCGCGCGAACGAGGTCGGCTTCTTTCAGGCGGCCGCGCGCGACCAGATGCTCGCAGATGCGCTCATCGAGCGCCTGCTGCGCCGACATTGCATCCGGCGCCGTTATTTCGGACTGCACAACGGACATTTAACGTGTTGACCCCTGTATTGGTGGGTGTTCGACCGCGTACTCACCCTTCGGTTCCATCGGCGAGGTTGCATCGCCCGGCCGAATCAGACTTTCGATAAACGACCGGTTGCACGCGATCCACAGCACGACCGGCAGCAGCGCCGGCAAAATCAGATAACCGAACTGATAGCTTAGCGCAATCGCTTCGGGGTGCAGGCCGGCACGTCGGAGCGCCTCGATGCCGGTGGGGCCCGCATCCAGGCCCACGCTTTTAAGGCTTTCCGCGATCACGCCGAATGCCTGCGCGAGCCAGATCAGGAGTGCGCCGGCGGCGATCTGCAGAGTGCGCTGCGCGCGTGACAACGGCGTGGCGAGCACGAGTCCGGCGAATAGCGGCAGCGCGTAGCCGTAGATCATCGGATTGATCACGGGTTCGAGAAAGCCGAATTGCGGCGGCGCGCCGGGCGCGGCGGCATTGACGAGCACGCCGCTGGATAGCTGCACCAGATACCCCATGTGTCCGAGTACGTGGCCTTGGGCATCGAGCAGATCGGCACCTTGACTGACGGCCGTGAACAGACTCGGCCAGGCCTTGAGCAGCACCAGCTTGGCGAGTTGGATCACCGGCCACACCAGGGGACCGGCGAACCAGAACCAGATGAAGAATGCGAGCGGCAGCCACAACAGGGCGCCGAGCATGAAATGTCTAAGCGGCGACAAACCCACTCAGCCAACCCAGGCGCGGGCGTTTCTGAACATCCGCATCCACGGTGAATCTTCGCCCCACTCGCGCGGCGCCCACGACATCTGCACGCTGCGAAACACGCGCTCCGGATGCGGCATGCAAATCGTCACGCGACCGTCCGCGGCGGTAAGGCCAGTGACGCCTTTCGGCGAACCGTTCGTGTTCAGCGGAAAGTTTTCCGTGGCCCGGCCGTGGTTGTCGACGAAGCGCAGGCAGGCGCCCGCGCGCTTCAGATCGCCGCCGCTGGCAAACACCGCGCGGCCTTCGCCATGCGCCACGGCGACCGGAATGCGCGAACCGGCCATGCCCTTGAAGAACAGGGATGGCGAATCGAGCACTTCGAGCGTGACCACGCGCGCTTCGTATTGCTCCGAAGCGTTGCGCTCGAACGTCGGCCACGCCTGCGCACCCGGAATGATGCCCTTCAGCGCCGCCATCATCTGGCAGCCGTTGCACGCGCCGAGAGCGAACTTGCTGGAATCTGCGAAAAAAGCGGCGAATTGATCGCGCAGTTTCGGATTGAACAGGATCGAGGTCGCCCAGCCGCGGCCGGCGCCAAGCACGTCGCCATAAGAGAATCCACCGCACGCCGCGAAGCCGTCAAAATCGCCGAGGCGATAGCGGTCCGTTTGCAGGTCGGTCATATGCACATCGAATGCGTCGAAACCGGCGCGCGTGAACGCTGCGGCCATTTCGATCTGTCCATTGACTCCCTGGTCGCGCAGGATCGCGACTTTCGGCCGTATACCGGTGGCGATATACCGCGCTCCAATATCCTCGCGCGGATCGAACGTGAGCTGCGGCGAGATGCCCGGATCGTCATCGTCGCAACGCCAGGCCAGTTCCTGCTTCGCGCTGTCCGGGTTGTCGCGGCGCTCCTGCATCAGAAAGCTCGTTTCCGACCACGCGCGCATGAGTTCGAGCCATGGCCAGCGCGCGAGCACTTCGCCGTTGAGCTTGAGCTTCAGGCGTTTACGGTTGCGCGGGTGGCCAACCAGATGCGCGATGTGTTCGAGGCGATGTTCCTGCAACAGGCCCAGGAATTCGGCGCGCTCGCCGGCACAGATCTGCACGACGGCGCCGAGTTCCTCGCTGAACAGCGCCGACAACGCGTTCTCGCCCCAGCCGGCCAGTTCGATGTCGAGGCCGCAGTGCCCGGCCAGCGCCATCTCGATCAGCGTGACGATCGCGCCGCCGTCGGCGCGGTCGTGATAGGCCATGAGCAGACCGCGCGCACTCGCGGCCTGGATCGCGGCGAAGAAACGCTTTAGCAGGTCGGCATCATCAAGGTCGGCCGGCAGCCCACCGGTGCGGTTGTATACCTGGGCGAGCACGGAACCGCCGAGGCGGTTGCGGCCGACGCCCAAATCGAGCAGCCACAGTTCGGTCTTGCCGCGATCCACGCACAACTGCGGGGTTAGTGCGCGGCGCGCGTCAGTCATGCGCGCAAAGCCGGAAACGATCAGCGAGACCGGCGCGACCGTGCGCTGCGTTTTGCCGCCCTGTTGCCAAACGGTCTGCATCGACAGCGAGTCTTTGCCGACCGGAATGGAAATGTGCAATTGTGCACAAAGCTTCGCCACTGCCTGCACGGCGTCGAACAAGGCGGCGTCTTCGCCGGGATGCGACACCGCCGCCATCCAGTTCGCCGACAACTTGATTTCGTCCAGGTTCGCGATCGGCGCGGACGCCAGATTCGTGATCGTCTCGCCGAGCGCCATGCGGGCCGATGCCGGCGCCGACAGCAACGCGACCGGAGTGCGTTCACCCATCGCCATCGCCTCGCCGGCGTAGCCGTCGAAATCGGCGAGCGTCACCGCGCAATCGGCGACCGGCACCTGCCACGGACCGACCATCGGATCGCGCGCACAGAGGCCGCCGACCGTGCGATCGCCGATCGTGATCAGGAACGATTTCGAACCGACCGCCGGCATGCGCAACACGCGCGCGATCGCCTCTTCGAGCACGATGCCGTCGAGGTCCGGCACTATGTCCAGGCGCACTACCTTGTGCTTGGTATCGCGCTCCATTTTCGGTGTCTTGCCGAAAAGGACGTCCATGGGCAGATCAATCGGATGGGATGCGGGGTTCGGAAACGCGGTTTCCGCAGAATCCATGACGACGAGGCGTTGATCTGCGATGGCTTCGCCGATCACCGCAAACGGGCAGCGTTCGCGCGCGCAGATCGCTTCGAAACGCGCCACCTCGCCCGGATGCAGTCCGAGCACGTAGCGTTCCTGTGCTTCGTTGCACCAGATCTGCATCGGCGACAGGTGTGGATCATCCGATGGGATTTTGCGCAGCTCGATGCGGCCGCCGACGCCGGAGTCGTGCAGGATCTCCGGCACGGCATTGGACAAGCCGCCAGCGCCGACATCGTGCACGCTGACGATCGGATTGTCGGCGCCGAGCGCCCAGCAGCGGTCGAGCACTTCCTGGCAGCGCCGCTGCATTTCGGCGTTGTCGCGCTGCACCGAGGCAAAATCCAGCTCCGCGGAACTGTCGCCGCCGGCGACCGAGGACGCCGCGCCGCCGCCGAGGCCGATCAGCATCGCCGGGCCGCCGAGCACGATCACGGCGTCGCCCGCCTCAAGCTTGCGCTTGTGCACATCGCTCGCACGCAGGTTGGCGAGGCCGCCGGCGATCATGATCGGCTTGTCGTAGCCGCGGCGCAGCGCATCGCCGGCTTCGACTTCGAACGTGCGGAAATAGCCGCCGAGGCACGGCCGACCGAATTCGTTGTTGTAGGCAGCGGCACCGAGCGGCCCGTCGCGCATGATCTCGAACGCCGTGGCCATGCGCGGCGGCAGCGGGCGGTCGCGCTCCCACGGCCGCGGCATTTCGGGAATGCGCAGGTACGACGTGGTGAAGCCGGTCAAGCCGGCCTTCGGCTTGCCGCCGCGGCCGACCGCACCTTCGTCGCGGATCTCACCGCCGGCACCGGTCGCGGCGCCCGGATGCGGGGCGATCGCCGTCGGGTGATTGTGCGTCTCGACCTTTATCGCAAAGGGAATGGATTCTTCCACTTTTGCATATTTTCCACTTTGCGCGTCGGCAAAGAAACGCTGGCCGCGGCAGCCCTCGATCACGGCCGCGTTGTCGCTGTATGCCGACAACGTGTGCTGCGGCGCCGCGGCATGCGTGCTCTTGATCATGCCGAACAGGCTGTGTTCCTGCGCCGTGCCGTCGATTGTCCAGTGCGCGTTGAACACCTTGTGCCGGCAATGCTCGGAATTCGCCTGCGCGAACATCATCAGTTCCGCATCGCTCGGATCACGGCCGAGTTCGGCGTAGCGTGCAGCGAGATAGTCGATTTCATCCGGAGCCAGCGCCAGGCCCAAGCGCCGGTTCGCCTCATTCAACGCCGCCGTCGCATCGCCGGCCAGCGCCACACGTTGCAGCGGCGCCGGCGCACCGGTCTGGAACAATGCGTCGGCCTGCTGCAGCGACGTCAGCACCGACTGCGTCATCGGGTCATGCAGCACGCGCATGAGTCGCTCCCAATCCGCACTGTCGGCCGCTGGCGCGCGGTCGATCGCGAAGCCCGTGCCGTGTTCCACGCGCTGCACCGGGAATCCGCAGCCGTGCAGGATGTCGGTCGCTTTCGTCGACCATGGCGAGATCGTGCCGAGCCGCGGCACCACCCACAATTCCGCGCTGCGCGCGGCGCCGGGCACTGCGCGCAACACCTCGGTCAGTTGCGTGCTGTCGAGTGCGGCATCATTGCCGGAGACGAAATAGACGTACCAAGCCGCCAGCACGCGGGTGCGCGGCAGCACGCGATTCAGCTCGCGATTGAGCCGCTCCAGGCGAAACGCAGACAGGGCCGAAAGCCCATCCAGAACCATCATCGGGAGCGCGGCGCAGGCGTCCAAGGGACGCGCATTCTAACGAAAGCGCCGCGCCAACGCGACGAACTCCCCTCTCCCGCTGGCGGGAGAGCAGGAAGAGCAGAGTTCGCGCGCTCCGAGCGGAGCGCACCGCAAATCGGTTAGCGCGAAGCGACTTTCCCGGCTTCCTTGGCGCGCTGGCTGGCCAAGCGATCCAGTTCCGCCAGCAGCAGCTCGGCCGAAGTGGTCTTGGCGCTGTTCACCTGCGTGCCGTCCTCGGCGAGGATCGTCGGCGTGGCGTTGATGCCGAGCGATACGGCCAGCGCCTTCGTTTCGGGGACCGGATTCGCACAGGTCGCCGAGCCCGGATCATGGCCATTCATCGCTGCCGTGTAAGCGGAATTGCGATCGGCCGCGCACCACAGTGCCGATGCTTTCTTGTCAGCGCCCGGATGGATATCGAGCGGATACAGGATGTAGTTCACCGCGATGCCGGCGCGGTTGTATTGATCGATCTGCTTGTGGAACTGCCGGCAATACGGGCAATCGACGTCGGTGAACACGGTTACGGTGTGCTTGGGATGTTCCGGCGCGAATACGATCTTCTTGGACGCCGGCAGTTTTTCGATCGCCTGCGCACGGAGTCCCGCCAGGCGCGCGGCGGTCAGGTCCTTCTTGATCGGCACGTCGTACAGATTGCCCTGCAGCAGATACTTGCCGTCTGCACTCACATAGACGACCTGGCCGCTGATGATCACCTCGTAAAAACCGGGCAGCTCGGATTTGACGACATGGTCGATCACCGACATCGGCAGCAGCGAATGAATCGCATCGCGCACGGTCTTTTCGCCGTCATCGGCATGCACTGACGTGGCCGCGGCGAGCAAGGCCAGGGAGATCAATTTCTTCAGCATGATATTTCCGGATTCAGCAGGTTTCGGTAAGACCGGTGTGCGCGCAATTGGTTCACTTCGCCGGTGGGTTGTCCTTCGCGTCGAGCTGCTTGGCGAGCTGCTCGGGCGCCACGTAGCCGCCGAGCATTGTGCCGTCATCGGCGAGAACCGCGGGCGTGCCGGTGATGCCGTTGGCTTCGGCGACGTGGATGATGTCGCCGATCGGATTCGCGCAAGTCTGCTGCGGCAGCGTCGCACCATTCGTGGCTTCGGTGAACGAAGTGTTGCGATCCTTCGAGCACCACACGGTGACGGACTTCACGTCGGCGCCCTTGTGCATTGGCAGCGGATACAGCAGGTAGTCGACGGCGATGCCCAGCCGGTTGTATTCGGAGATCTGCTTGTGGAACTGCCGGCAGTACGGGCAATCCGGATCGGTGAACACGGTGACGTGATGCTTGGGTTGTGGCGGCGCGAACGTGAGCCGCTGGTTGGCCGGAATGCCCTGCAGCGCGGCCTTGCGCACGCCTTGCAGGCTGTCTTCCATGATGTCGCGCTTGGCGCTCACGTCGACGACGTGGCCTTCGATCAGATATTTGCCATCGGCGCTGACATAGATCGAGTGACCGTCGGCGACCACGGCATAAAAGCCGGCCATCGGCGCCTGGGCGATGGATTGCACCTTCGCGTTCGGCGCGATCTTGTGCAGCGCCTCGGTGACGATCTGGTTCGCGTCCTGGGCGGATGCGGAAACGGCAAACGCCGCCAGGAACGAGAGCAGCGGAAATCGGAACATCGGAAAACCTCGGGATATGGGGACGCCAGCGTGCAGCGCGATGGAAGATGGACCGGCGAAATGCCCGGAATGTTGCAATTGTCGCATGCGCGACGTTAACGAGAAAGCCGCTGGTCGCGAGGAAAGTGCCGCCGACCTCGTTTGGCTCGTCATTCCGGCAGAGATTGCCGGATCCAGAAGCCAAGGATGGCCGGCGCCGGCGTCGTTGCAAAACGGCATCCGTGCAGTCTGGATCCCGGCAATCCATGCCAGGATGGCGATATCGTTCAGCCGCGGGGGTGATGCCTCTGGTGCATCCGCTTCAGCCCTTCCTTCGCCACCAGCGTGTAGATCTGCGTGGTCGACAGCGAACTGTGCCCGAGCAACATTTGTAGCGCGCGCAAGTCGGCGCCGTGGTTGAGCAGATGGGTGGCAAAGCAGTGCCGCAGCACGTGCGGCGAGATGCGCCGGCCTTCGATGCCGGCCTTGAGCGCGTGATTCTTCACCGTCGTCCAGAACATCTGCCGCGTCAGCGCCGCGCCGCGGTTGCTGACGAAGACGGCGTCGCTGATGCGGCCTTTCAGGATCGCCGGCCGCGCTTGGCGGTAATAGCCCTCGAGCCAGTGCATCGCCTCTTCGCCGAGCGGGACGAGGCGTTCCTTGCCGCCTTTGCCGGTCACGCGCAGCACGCCTTGGCGCAGGTTGATCTGCTCCGCACGCAGGCCGACCAGCTCGCTCACGCGCAAGCCGGTGGCGTAGATCAGCTCGAACATCGCACGATCGCGCAAGCCGAGCGGCACCTCGACATCCGGTGCGCGGATCAGCGCCTCCACTTCGCGCTCGGACAACGCCTTCGGCAGCGGCCGCGGCAGTTTCGGTGATTCGAGCAGCACGGTTGGGTCCAGCGCAATCGCGCCGGCGCGCAAGCGCGTGCGATAGAACAGCCGCAATGTGGAAATCAGCCGCGCATTGCTGCGCGCGGTGTAGCCCGTGCCGCGCCGGCCGCCTTTGGCGGCGCGTGCGGCGAGATAACGGTTCACCGATTCACGCGTAGCGCTGTCCAGATGCTCGCCGCGTGCGGGCAGCCAGCGCGCAAAACCTTCCAGGTCGCGCCGATAGCTCGCCAGCGTGTTGTCAGCCAGGCCCTGTTCCGACCAGATGCGCTCGATGAAGGCCTCGATCGCAATCTGGTCCGCATGCTCTAGTGTCTCGCTCATGCGCTCACGCCTCGATTTCGCTCGCCTTGAGCGTAGCGCGCGCAGCGCGCGAAGTCGAAACGCCGCTATCCTATTCGGCCATGACATCCGAACCCGCTTCGCTCTGGCTGCGCCTGCTCGCCGGCCTCTACGACCTATTGCCGCTGCTTGGCCTGTGGTTCTTCGCCGGCGCCATCGCGCTCGGTCTCACCGGCGGAGCGCTGGAAGCGCATGTGATCGAACGCAAACTGCTGACGCAGATACTCCTGCTCGCGTTCACTGCGGCGTATTTCGTGATCTCGTGGTCGCGCGGCGGCCAAACGATCGGCATGCGCGCATGGCGCCTGCGCGTGCTCAGTGCGGATAGCACGCGCCTCACCTGGCCGCGCGCTTTGCTGCGTTTCCTCGTTGCACTGATCTCGCTCGCGGCATTCGGAATCGGTTTTCTGTGGGCCGCGTTCGAGCCACAGCAGCGGACCTGGCACGACATCGTTGCCAACACGAAGTTGGTGCGAATGGATAGGTAGCGCGACGGCGCTCCGCATCCTGTTGCGTGCGTGCGACGTCGTGCGGCATGCGCTTCTCACGCAGGTCGCAGCGCTCCGCCTCACCCGAATTTTCGGAAGTACGCGGTCGCCCCCGCCGCCAGCAGCAACGCCGGCAGCGCATTGGCGAGCGCCAGATTGAAGTTGTAAATCGGCCCGAGGTTCACGACCGCGCGCTGGAAGAAGTAGTAGCAGATCGCGAGCGCCATGCCAATGAACAGGCGCTTGCCCAAACCGCCGGTGCGCAGCGCGCCGAATGCGAACGGCACGGCACAGAACGCGAGCACGAGCACGTTGAGCGGATAGAAAATCCGGCTCCAGTACGCCAGTTCATAACTCGACGCGTCCTGACGATTGCGGTGCATGTAATCGATATTGCGCGACAGATCGCCCGCCGAAAGATATTCCGGATGGATCATCGACACCGCGAGCACGTTCGGGTCGAGCGCGGATTTCCACGCCACTTGCGGCTGCAGTGTAGTCTTCGCCTCCACGCCGTGGAATTCGGTACGGCGCACGTCGTGCAAGGTCCACTCGCCGTGTGTGTGCGTCGCGGTTTTCGCGAATGACAGTGCATCGAGCTGGCCGCGTGGCGTGAACTCGAACACACGCACATCCTGCAATTCCACTGCCGGCCCTTCGTTCGTCGCGCGCGTGCGCCCGTGTTTGGCATTGATGACATTTTCGCCGTCGCGCGCCCACAGGCTGCCGCCCTTGCCAATGCTCACGTCCTTCGCTTTCGCGGACATCGCCAGCGCCTCGGCTCTCTGCTCGCCGCGCGGACCGATCGTCTCGCCCATCAGCATGACGACGAAGGTCAGCGCGACCAGCGACAGGATCACGGAAAAACAGATACGCAATTTCGACAGACCAGCCGCGCGCAATGCGGTCAGCTCTCCGCTCGCAGCAAGCATGCCCAATCCCATCAGGCCGCCAATCAATGCGGCGTTGCCGAACATCTGGTAGGCGCGGCGCGGCACGGTGAGCAGCGTATAAGTCACGGCCTTGCTCAGCGTGTAGCCGCCGGTGCCGACGTCGCCGACTTCGCCGACGAATGCATAGAACGCATCGAAGCCGACCAAAAAGCCCCAGGTCAGCAGCACCGCGCCGAGCACCGACAGCGCGACGAGCTTGTCGACTTTCTTGAAGGCGACAACCCGCAGCGCGCCAATCATGCGCGCACCGCGCGTTTCTTCGGCGCCGGCAGTTGCTGGCTGCGCCAGATCAGGTACGCGGCGATCAGCAAGGTCGGAATGTGCACCCACCAGAAGCCGAGCAGCGGGCTCCATTTGCCCTGGCTCAACATCGCCCGCCCTACGCCCAGGCAGTTGTAGTAGATGAGCCAGGCGAGCAGCGCGATCAGCAGGCGTGCATAGCGCGGTTCGCGCGGACTGGACTTTGCCAGCGGCAGCGCGAGCAGGATCAGGATCAGCGTCGAGATCGGCGCCGCGAGGCGCCAGTGCAGCTCGGCACGCTGTACCGGATCGTCGCTGCGCAACAGTTCCGCCGTCGTCGCCGAACGCTTGACCGAGTCGGCCGAGGTGTCGGTTTCGTTGTCCGGCAACTTGATGTCGTTGCGTCCGTAACGCATCAGCCGATAGTTGTCCTGCCCGATCACGCCTTCGACGCGAAAGCCGTCGTTGAGGCCGAGGTAGCGCTCCACGCCATTTGCGTCGTGGAACAGCTCGCCGCTTTCGGCGGTGATCACGTTGATGTCGTTGGTGTTCTCGTCCTTGTTGCTGCGCTCGCTGGCGACGAACATCTTCTTGAACTGCGTGCCGTCGCTGTTCATAGAATCGACGTACATCACACCGTCATGGTTCGGCAGCTCGACGAAGCGGCCGGGCTCCAGCCCGGCGATGATCAGCGACTTGCTCGCTTCCTGCAGCAGCGACTGCGAGGCGCGCACCGCGGCCGGCGCGAACCAGAACGAGATCAGCGCCATCAGCAGCATCAATGGCAGCGCGAGCAGCAGGAGCGGCCGCAGCAGACCGGTCAGGGCCAGGCCGGATGCGGCGAACACGGCCATTTCGCTCTCGCGATACAGACGGCCATACGCGAGCTGCGCGCCGATGAATACCGCGAGCGGCGCGAGCACGGTCAGCGCATCGACCGTGCGCAAGCCGATCAACGCAAGCAGCAGATCGGCTGGAATGCGGCCACGCGCGATCTTGTTGAGCAGATCCGCCACTGTGCCGCCGAGCGTGATCAGCAGCAGAATCAGTGTCGCGGCGAGAAAACTCACGAGCAGTTCGCGGGCGAGGTAGCGGTCGACGATACGAAGCATCAAGCAATCCAGTAAACTATAGGCCTTGGCGCACTACACTCCGCGCCGCGTTCAAACAGCCTTAAGTCTAGCGGTTCGCGCAGCGAATCCGCTTCCCCGCGCAGGAATTGAGTTGATGACCATTCACTTCAGCATCGTCCAGGACCTTCCCGAAACCAGCAGTGCAGCATGCGTCGTCGTCGGCGTCTACGAGGATCGCACGCTCACGAGTGCCGCCGCGCGCATCGACGAAAAATCGGGCGGTGCGATCAAGCGCCTGCTCGAATCCGGCGATGTCAGCGGCAAGATCGGCAGCAGCAGCGTGCTGTTCGCGCTGCCAGGGGTCAGCGCGCCGCGCGTGCTCGTCGTGGGCCTGGGCGAACCGAAGAAATTCGACGCTGCGCGGTTCGCGCGGGCCTGCGCGGAGGCCGCGCGTGCGCTCAAGGGCGTGCCGGCCGATCGCGCCGTGTCGTTCCTGACCGAACTCGATGTGCCGGGCAAAGACGCAGCGTGGAAGCTGCGCGCAGCGGCGCTCGCGACCGACGCGCATGCATACAAGTACACCGCGACGTTCAAGCCGAAGGAAAAATCCGTCAAACCGGAATTCAGCGCGCTCGCGTTTGCCGGTGTAACCAATGACGCCGCGCTCGCGCAGGCCAGCGCGATCGCGAACGGTGTGCGTTTCGCCCGCGAACTCGGCAACCTGCCGCCGAACATCTGCACCCCGCAATACATCGCCGAGGCTGCGCAAAACCTGGCGAAGGATCACGCCGGAGTCAGCTGTGAGATTCTCGAAGAAGCCGATATGGCCAAGCTCGGCATGGGCGCGCTGCTCGGCGTATCGCAGGGTTCGGCGAATCCACCGAAACTGATCGTGCTGCGCTGGAACGGTGGAGGCGAGAAGGACCGTCCGTACGCGTTCGTCGGCAAGGGCGTCACTTTCGACACCGGCGGTATCTCGATCAAGCCGAGTGCCGGCATGGAGGAGATGAAGTTCGACATGTGCGGCGCCGCCGGTGTGCTCGGGGCGTTTCTCGCGGCCGTCGAACTCGAGCTCAAGCTCAACCTCGTTTGCGTGGTGCCAGCCGTCGAAAACATGCCGGGTGGCAAGGCGCAACGGCCCAGCGACGTGGTCACGACGATGTCGGGCCAGACCGTCGAGGTGCTCAATACTGATGCCGAAGGCCGCCTGATCCTCTGCGACGCGCTGACGTTTGTACAAAAGTATAATCCGCAGATCACCATCGATGCGGCAACGTTGACCGGCGCCTGCGTGGTCGCGCTCGGCAAGCACGCCACGGGCCTGATGACCCAGGACGACGCGCTCGCGAACGACCTCATTGCCGCCGGCGAAGCCACGCTCGATCGCGCCTGGCGCCTGCCGCTGTGGGACGACTACCAGAGCCAGCTCGAAACCGGCTACGCCGACATCGCCAACATCGGCGGCAAGTACGCCGGCGCGATCACTGCCGGCTGCTTTCTGGCGCGCTTCACCGAAGGCTATCGCTGGGCGCACCTGGACATCGCCGGTACCGCGTGGGAAGAAGGTCGCAAGGGTTCGGCGACCGGCCGCCCGGTGAGTCTGCTCGTGCAGTACCTGCTCGACCGCGCGGGCTGATCGCGCTTACGGATGCCGCGCGCCGATTTCTACCTGATCGACAAACCGCGCTTCCGCGACGATCCACTGCTGCTCGTCTGCGAACTGGCCAAGCGTGCGTTCGACAGCGGCCAGCCAGCCCTGATCCTCACGCGCTCACTCGATGAAGCCGAGCGCCTCGACGAAAAGCTCTGGGAATTCGACGAGAACGCGTTCATTCCGCACCAGATCGCCGGCGACGACGACGATGCGATCACGCCGGTGTTGATCGTGCCGCCGGACACGTCGACCGTGGATCGCACGCTCGTGATCAATCTGCGCGACGACTGCGCGCCGGGCTTGTTCGAGCGCGTGCTCGAAGTCGTGCCCGCGGACGAAGATCAACGCCTCGGCTCGCGCAAGCGCTGGGCAACCTACAGGGCTGCGGGATTCGAGGTCGCCAAGCACGACATGTAGGCGCTGCCGCGGCGCGCGGCTACAATTGCGCCTCCCCTTTTGATCGATCCTGCGCTGCCTGCGCGGGCGCGAGGTACGTCACGTCATGGATAAGAGTTTCGATCCCAAAACCATTGAATCGAAGTGGTATGCGCGCTGGGAGGCCAGCGGCACGTTCGCGCCGCATGGCAGTGGCGAGCCGTACTGCATCCTGCTGCCGCCGCCGAACGTGACCGGCACGCTGCATATGGGCCACGCATTTCAGCAGACGATCATGGACGCGCTGATCCGCTATCACCGCATGCGCGGATTCAAGACGCTGTGGCAGGGCGGCACCGATCACGCCGGCATCGCCACGCAGAAGATCGTCGAAAACCAGCTCGCCGCGGAAGGGAAATCCCGACACGACCTCGGCCGCGGCAAATTCATCGAGCGCGTCTGGGAGTGGAAAGCCGAATCCGGGTCGACGATCACCAATCAGATGCGCCGCCTCGGCGCGTCAGTGGACTGGTCGCGCGAGCGTTTCACGATGGACGAAGGTCTGTCGGCTGCGGTGCGTCGCGTGTTCGTGCAGTGGTATAGAGATGGACTTTTATACCGCGGCCGGCGCCTGGTGAACTGGGATCCGCTGCTGATGACCGCCGTCTCCGACCTCGAAGTGAACAACGAGGAACGCGACGGGCACATGTGGCACATCCTCTATCCGTTCAGCGATGGCCCCGGCATCAACCATGAAGGTGGCCACATGCGCGGCATGCACATCGCCACGACGCGCCCGGAGACGATGCTCGCCGACGGCGCGCTCGCCGTGCATCCCGACGACGAGCGCTACAAGCACCTCGTCGGCAAATACGTCGACCTGCCGCTGTGCGACAGAAAGATTCCGATCATCGCCGACGATTTCGTCGATCCGGCGTTCGGCTCGGGCTGCGTGAAGATCACCGGCGCGCACGATTTCAACGACTACGCCTGCGCGAAACGCCACGGCATCGAGATGATCGTGATCATGACGCTGGACGCCAAGATGAACGAGAACGCGCCGGAAAAATATCGCGGGCTCGACCGCTACGCCGCGCGCAAGGCCGTGGTCGCCGATCTCGAAGCGCAGGGCTATCTGGAAAAAATCGTCTCGCACAAACATCAGATACCGATTGGTGACCGCTCCGGCGCCGTGATCGAGCCGATGCTGACCGATCAATGGTTCCTTGACCTCACGGGTGATACGCGCGTCGATGGCAAGCCGGGTCCCGGCGGCAGAAAGGCGATCACTGAACCGGCACTCAACGCCGTGCGCTCGGGTGAAATCAAATTCGTCCCGGAGAACTGGGGTACGACGTACACGCAATGGCTCGACAACATCCAGGACTGGTGCGTGAGCCGCCAGCTGTGGTGGGGCCATCGCATACCGGCGTGGTATGACGAGGCCGGCAACATTTTCGTCGGCGAAGACGAAGCCGATGCGCGCGCGCATACGAGCGCCACGCCGGTGGGTGCGCTACGCCAGGATGAGGACGTGCTCGACACCTGGTTCTCGTCCGCGCTGTGGCCGTTCTCCACGCT
>Ga0163163_10000113_pt1 | contig 86256 bp, 96 predicted proteins | sample S65metaG_FD_119766 | JGI IMG/M metagenome (GOLD analysis project Ga0163163, IMG submission 119766) | Switchgrass rhizosphere microbial communities from Kellogg Biological Station, Michigan, USA - S6-5 metaG | ecosystem: Host-associated > Plants > Roots > Rhizosphere > Soil | place: USA...
CACCGCGTCGACCGCGCTTCGCTCCTTGAAGCGGTGGCTCGCGTCGGTCTCCCAGTAGTAGTCCGACGTCATCTCGGAGAGGGCGCGGAAGCGCGCCTGGTCGGGTCGCAGCTCCTGTGCCGTGGCCGGCAAAGTCAGTGCTGCGGCCAGAGCCGCCGAAAGAAGTGTCCGCATGGAAATCCCCAGCTAGTCCCCGGGGGTAGCGTATCGCTCACGACCATTTATGGAAGGGAAAAAACGCGGCGCCACATAAGAACATGAAGGCCACCTCCATGAGGCGCGAGCTTGAGCGAGCGGCCGGGCAGCTAACTCCATTTATGAAATGAGAAAAATGCCGCCCCGCACAGGAACATGAACGCGACCATGTGATTCCATCTCAAACTCTCCCCCAAATACATGACGGAAAAAACGCCAAACACCAGCAGGGTGATGATCTCCTGCATGGTCTTGAGCTGGGCGGCGGAATAGACCTGATGGCCGATGCGATTGGCCGGCACCGCCAGGCAATATTCGAAAAAGGCGATGCCCCAGCTTACCAGCACCACCTGCCACAGCACGGCATTGGGGAATTTCAATTGTCCGTACCAGGCGAAAGTCATGAACACATTGGAGCAGAACAGAAGCACGATCGGCGCAAGGGCGGCGGGCATGATGATTCCCCGAAAGATGGCAACATAAGTAATAGCCGGAACTGCCTGTATTGAACCGCAACAAAAGATCACGTCACCGCACCGGCCTGCCGGGAACCATGAGTGTGACATCACGTTACGGTGGGGCAATCTTGTGCAGGAGCGCCGGATGAACGGTTTGATCTATCTCGTCGGGTTGGTGGTCGTGATCATGGCGGTGCTTTCCTTCTTTGGAATGCGCTGACATGAGCGCCCCGGGTGACGTTGTGGCGGTGCAGCGCGAATCCCTCGTGCAGTGGCCCGCGATCATCGCGGGCGCGATCTGCGCCGCGGGCGTTTCCTTCACCCTGCATGCCTTTGCGACCGGCGTGGGCCTGTCGGTGCTTTCCACCGCGCCCACCTGGCGTGATTCCTCTTCGGTCTATTGGCTGCTGTCGGGCCTGTATGTGTTGTTCGTGGCGCTGGCCGCTTTCGGCTTGGGCGGCTATGTCGCCGGACGGCTCAGGGCGCCGCTCTCCCTTGGCGGACCGGAATTGGAGTTTTGGGACGGCATGCATGGCGTGATCACTTGGGCCCTGGCCATAATTTTGGCGGCTGTCCTGGCGCTGGGCGTGGCGGCGGCGGCCGCGCCGGCACTGGCGCCTCCGGGCGGACAAACCGGCGCCGCACAATCGGTGGCCGGGGAAAATATCATCGCTTCGGAGCTGGATGAGCTGTTCCGCACCGACCGTGCCGTGCCGGACATTACCTATCGCCGGGCGGAAGCGGCGCGCATTTTGCTCAAGTCCTCCAGCCACAATGGCGTGCCCAACACCGACCGCAATTATCTCACCTCGCTGACCGCCGCCATCACCGGCATGCCGATCGAGGAAGCGCGCGCCCATGTCGATCATGAGATCGCCGCCGCGGGACAGGAGCTGCACAAGGCCCGCATGGCCGTTGTGCTGCAGGCCTTCTTTGTCGGCGTCGCTTTGTTCGTGGGCGCGGCCGCGGCCTGGTTCGCCGCCGTGGAAGGCGGACGCGAGCGCGAGGACCGTATGGTCCCCTTGTGGGACTGGTCTTTCCATCGCCGCCGGCCGCTCCGCGGCTAGTTGTCCGCTTCGGCCTGCCCGGCGTGAAAGGCTTCCACCTTTACCCGCGCTATGCCCTTTCTCTGCATCCCGATCTCGCGCGCCGCCGCCATCGACACGTCGATGATGCGGCTCTTGATGCGCGGCCCGCGGTCGGTGATCTCAACCGTCACGCTCCGCCGGTTCGCGAGATTGGTCACCCGCACCAGGGTGCCGAAGGCGAGTGAGCGATGTGCCGCCGTGAACAAGCTGTGATCGAAGTCCCTGCCGTTGGCAGTGCGTTTGCGGTCATGCGCCGGGCCGTAAAAGGACGCCAGTCCCGTCTGGGTCAGGAAAGGTTTGCCCGTGAAGGATGGGTTGGGCGGTGGGGCTGGCGGTTCCTGTGATGCCATGGCCGATGGCGCCATGGCCGAGGGCGGTGCTTGCGGCGCGGGCTCGAGGATGGGCGCAGGCTCCGGGACCGGCGCGGCCGGCGCCTCGGATACTGCGGGAGGCGGAGCGGGCGGCGGCGCCTTGGTGGCGCAGCCGGCAAGACCAATCGCGGCAAGCAGAAAACACAGGGGAACGCGGTGCATCGGGTCAACCGATAGCGCGCCCACCGGCTTTTGGGAACCCTTGGCCGGGAACCGGCTAGCTGGCCGCCTGGCTGGTTTTCGCCATCTCGGGCCGCAGGGCTTCGAGGCTTACGCGCGCCACGCCCTTTTCCTGCATGCCCAGCGCCCGCGCCGCCGCCTGCGAGACATCGATGATCCGGCCCCTGACGAACGGCCCGCGGTCGGTGATCTTCACCGTCACGCTCTGCCCGTTTTCCAGGTTGGTCACCTTGACCAGGGTGCCGAAGGCAAGCGTGCGGTGCGCCGCCGTCAGCTCGCCGGAATCGAAGCTTTGGCCGCTGGCGGCGATCTTGCCGTCATGGGCGTGGCCGTAAAAGGAGGCGAGCCCGGTCTGGGTGAAGAGGGGCTCGGCTGCGGAAGGCGGCGGGGCCGCGGTCACCGGCGGCGGGGGAGGGGCCGGCTGGGTGGTACAACCGGCAAGGCCGGTCGCCAAAATCAGGGCGGGGAGGAGCCGGGGAGGGCGCATCGCCCTGCCATAACGCGCGAAGCAGGATTTCGGCTTACAACAGCTAGGCAGAATTACGCTGCTAACTTCATCCGCGACATGCCAGGCACCAAGTGCATGGTGGTCCACATCAAGTCTGAAGGGCGCGGAAGCGCAAGGCCATCCGAGAAGAACATCACTTCACGACCAGCATATCGATCTTGGGCCGAATAATTAAGATAGTACACCATGCGGCGATGTTCCGAAAAAAGGTCATGCTGGATAGCTGCTGAATCGTATGTAACCAACCAATTTCTTTTTAAACGCGAAATCTGCTTCGCCAGCGCGCGGTGACCTTCAATCGTATAATTGTTCAGGTAAAGATCAGATCCGTTCTCGATGTAGGGCGGATCGTAAAACACCAATGAATTTGCGCCCATTTTTGGCACGACCTCTTTCGTAAACGTGGAGGCATCTTTTTGATGGAGCTTGATGCGGCTCTTGTACCGGGAAATTTTTTCAATTCTGCCCACCAGGTTTTTTCGATTGAATCGGGCATCCAAACCCCATTCGCCAGTTTGCTTCTGCCCTCCGATCACACCACCCGATAAAACCCCTGACCGGTTAGTCCGGTTTAAATAGAATGTAGCAAACCCAAGATCAAAAAGCTTTTCGCGACTTGCATTGCGGAAAACTTCACGCTGCAGGCGCCACTCTTTCATCGTTAGCTTAACGCTAGACACGCGATCGCTAAGACGCTCATTCTCATTTAGAACGGTATGCCAAAACGCATAGACGGCGCGGCTGAGATCGTTGAGATAAATCTTGGAAGCGTGCTCTCCGTACAGCAGTGCCAGCGCCACAGAACCTCCACCTGTATAAGGCTCGGCGTACTCGATATCCCGGAGATTATTATCTTCCAGAATCTTTATGACAGTAGCAGCAAGCCGCCTCTTACCACCCGGATAACGCAAAGGGGAATAATTGAACATGGAGCTTTCTAACAGATTTTGGGATGGATGGGCAGCAGTCAGTCAGGGCGCCCAAATCGCACTGATAAAGGGCTGCAAACTATTCCAGTGCGCCCTCAAATCGCTTGGCGCGGGAAAAATGTGCTGATTGTGAACAAACGAATTCATGAGTTTCACTGAGGGTGCCAAGAAGGAATCTTTCTGGCAAGCGCGGCGAACTGGTACGGCTTGTTGCTTGGTCAATTTCTGGCGAACAACAAGCTCGTTGGCCACAGCGGTCAGTTTTTTCTGTAGGGTGTCATCTTCAGTGATCCCAGCCAACTTTTTGTTGGAAATATATTCATCTGCACTCAGCTCAATAAAAACGCGGAACAAAACGCTTATGGCGTTGGAATACAATTCTAGGCTGAGATTTCGAAGCTCATCTTCAATGTCTCCACATCTTGCGTCTGTAACATTAAGCGCGCAGTCATGGGGAATGAGAATGTCCCGTGGCTTGGCTCGAACGACTTTCTTTTGACGACGAACAGGGGTTTTCGACGCTGGTTGTGGCTGCGCTTTCGGATTTGGAGGAACTACGATATTAGCGGGCAGTTTACGAGCGTAGCGGAGGCGGTCCTTTTTTTGGTGCGTAGTTCGTGATGTAGTCGGCCCATTAACGATGTCATCGATCACATGCAAAAGCGCCCTCACAACCTTGGGTGGGTCGCCCAAGATTTGAAGCTCGCCGCTAGCTAGGCCAATCCCGAGCTTTTCCCGCACTTCGGGCGTTCCAACTAGCCTTTTGAAGGTCGTCGTCCATTTGCCTCGCCGCTGTTCGGCAGTCAGGTGACCGTTCTTTTCCAGCCAGTTCAAGATTTGAGTGTGAAATTCAATTTTGCCACCTCGCGCCTTCCATCTGGCAAGCTCGTCCGAACCCCAAGGGATGACGCCAGCCCCTTCGGAGAAACCTGAGTGCCGAAGTTCAATCCAGTGATTGGCCTCATCCCTGGATTTCACCAGCAGGCATCGAATGTTGTCGATAGGGCTACCCTGATATTGGCGTCCCAGTGTTCGCATCTCGGTCAAAGTGCCCTGGGGTACAGCACCAACGATGCCTTCAGGATTTTCAAGTGACCGCAAGGCTGCAAGTCGGCGATTCCCTTCCAGAACGACATACCGTTTTGCATCGTCACCTGCGGACATGACGATCGGAAGCGTAGAAGGATCTATCCCAAACTTGACTATATCTTCGGCGAGTTTTAGCAACTTACGATCGAGAAAAGTTGCGAGAGAACGCCAAGCTTCTCGTTGTCCAATATTCGGCTGCGACAGCCGCGGGTTTTCTGGATCGAACAGAAGATCGGACGGCGCAATCTGTTTTACGTCCGGCATTGTTGTCGGCCCCTTGAATTCCCCTGGAAAAGTGTAGAGGTGCCGCCACGCTACGCAAAGTCTGGTGGCTGACCAAAAATCAGCGAGCCCGGCCACACAGAGATGTAGGGATCGGAAGTCGCTTACAGAATCCGCTTACGGCGATAAATTTGGCACTGTGTGAGTGACACAAGCCATTGAAGTGATTGGTCGGAGAGAGAGGATTCGAACCTCCGGCCCCTACGTCCCGAACGTAGTGCTCTACCAGGCTGAGCTACTCTCCGAACCAGTGCGAAAGGGGTACCCTTCGCCTCGGGAGGCGCCCTTATAACGATGCCCCCCCGCCCCCGCAACCGGACGGCAAATCTTTGTCTGGGCGGCCCTTTTTGCCGGTTTGCGCAGGCGCCCGGCTGCCTTTATACGGGGCGCCCCGAGGGTCTTTGAGGGGTCTTGGGGCGTCGCCAAGTGGTAAGGCACTGGATTTTGATTCCAGCATTCGGAGGTTCGATCCCTCCCGCCCCAGCCATCTAGCTTTTCTTAGCGAACCGGAGGTGAGCTTAGAAAAGCTGATGTCCCCCGGCTTGACCGGGGGACCCATCTGTTTGGCACGCATTGCCCGGCCGTCGCCATCTGTTTGCTCCGGAAATGCCCTTGATCCTCCGGCGAACGGTTGCCTTGCCCGCGCCCCAGTCCCAGACTTGGCCAGTCGGCAGGCTAGGGGCAGGTAATGGTTTTCCAGCATAAAAAGACTCTGGGCCGCGGCGCAGCCGCGATCGCGCTGTGCCTGATGGCCGGCGCGGCCAAGGTGGAGGCGCAAAGTCCGCCCGGCGCGCAAGCGGACATCCTGATCAAGAACGGGCATGTCGTCGACGGCACCGGCGGCCCCTGGATGCAGGGCGATGTCGCCATCACCGGCGACAGAATCGTTTACGTCGGCCGCGCGCCCATCAAGGCCAAGCGGGTAATCGATGCCGCCGGCAAGGTGGTGGCGCCCGGCTTCATCGATATGCATTCCCATTCCGAATTTGGCCTGTCCTTCGATGGACGGGGCTTGAGCAAGGTCACCCAAGGCATCACCACCGAAGTGATGGGCGAGCATCTGTCCGCCGGCCCGGTGCTGGGGCCCGCCGTGGACGATCCCATGATGATCACCCCGCCCGTCAAGCGGAGCTGGACCACCTTGGGCGGCTTCTTCTCCTATCTCACCCAGAAGGGCATCGGCCTCAACGTGGTCTCCTATGTCGGCGCCGGCCAGGTGCGCGCCTCGGTGATGGGCTATGAGAACCGCAATCCCACGCCGGCCGAGATGGACAAGATCAAGCAGTTGATCCGCCAGGGCATGGAGGAAGGCGCCGCCGGGCTTTCCGCCGGCCTGGTCTATGTGCCCAATTCCTTTTTCACCACGGCGCAGATGATCGAGTTGTGCAAGGTGGCGGCCGGCTATGGCGGAATCTATTCGGTGCATATGCGCGCCGGCACCGGCCTTGCGGGGCTGGAGGAGACCATCGCCATCGCGCGCGGCGCCCATATCCCGGTGGAGATCCTGCATGTGGGCGGCGCCGTCGCCCGCAATCCCGATTTCGCGCCGATGATCGAAAAGGCGCGCGCGCAAGGCGTGGATGTCACCGCCAACGCCTATCCCTATACGGTGGGCTGGACCTATGTGCGCCAGCTCATTCCGGTGTGGGCCCAGGAAGGCAATGCCGCCGCCATCACCGCCCGCCTGCAACAGCCCGAGACCCGGGCCCGTGTCATCAAGGAAATGCAGCAGAAGCCGGGTCTCTATAAGGACTATACGGTCAGCTCCGCCAACCTCGCCTATGACGGTCATACCTTTCAGCAGATCGCCGATCGCAGCCATGTCTCGGTTGAGGAAGCGATGGTGGATTTTCTGATCAAGCAGAAGGCCGAAGGCTTCCAGATCGGACCGCCCGATCCCAGCATCGACCAGGCCGAAGCGGAAGGCTTCCACTATCCTTGGATCGATATCGGTTCGGACGGTATTTCGCTGCCCACCGGCGTGCACACCGCCTTCGGCCGCCCGCATCCCCGCTCCTTCGGCTCGCATGTGCGCATTCTGTCGGATGTGGTGCGCGCCCGGCACGTCATCAGCCTTGAGGAAGCGGTGCGCAAACTGTCGTCCCAGGCGGCCAACCGGTTGGGACTGCATGACCGGGGCCTGTTGCGGGAAGGCATGAAGGCGGATGTGGTGGTCTTCGATCCCTTGACCGTGCGCGATACCTCTACCTTCAAGAAGCCGGATCAGTATGCACAAGGGATTGCCTGGGTGCTGGTCAATGGCACGCCGGTGGTAGCAAACGGCAAGCCGACCAATGCGCTGCCGGGCCGCGTGCTGCACGGGCCCGGCTACAAGTCCGGCACGCCCTAAGGATCGCCAAGCTTTTTCTGGCGGTCAGACACCGTCCGGCGGATGGCCGATGGGACCGGTGGCCCGTTCCAGGCGGCTGCGGTCCCACTGCGCCAGATTGGCGGCGGCCTCATAGGTACTCTGGAGAAAATCCAGCAGGGCAGTGTCCGGATCGGCATCGCTTTGCACCGCCTGATAGGGCAGCAGGAATTCGCCCATTTCGGCCTCGAAATGGGCCGCTTGCGGCCGCACCCGGGCATCGGCGAAGCCGGCCGGCATGGGATAGGCATAGCTGTAGAAACTCGGTCCCGTGATCTTTCCGCCGCCCGGCCAGAAGCCCGCGCTGGACACTTCCTGATTGTAGGCATCCCGCGCCACGGCGTCGGAAACATGCGGCATCCCGCCGGGATGCGCCGGTGCGGCGCGCCCCGAAAAGCGGGTGAGCGCAAGATCGAAACTGCCCCAGAAGAGGTGGATGGGACTGCACTTGCCCACGAACCGTGTGCGGAAAAGCTGGAACACCCGCTGCACCTGCACCAGCGCGTGCCAATAGCTGCGCGCCACATCCCCGTCATAGCGGCGCACGGAGTGATCGCGGTCGAACGGCACGGCGTTGGGCAGTTCGCAGGGCATGGGATCGATGTCCACCGCCACGCCGGCCTCCCGCAAGGCCTGCATGACGTCGCCATAGAAGGCAGCCACGCTTTGCGGTTTCAGGGGCACGCGCCTTTCCAAGCCATCGGTATCGCGGACGAACAGCACATCCGCCATCAGGTCGAATTCGATCTCGATGGCGCGGGGACCGGCAGGAACAAGCCCGGTGGAGAGACCGCGGGCGGAAAGATAGAGCGGCACATGCCAGCTATGATTGACCCAGGGCGTCAGCATCAGCCGGACCTTGCCGACGATCTGGCTCCAAAGCTGCAGCGTGTCGGTGGTCGGCCAAAGATCGAGCCCGGAGAGGCCGGGCCATGGGTTCGGATTCATGTGGGCCTCCCGTTCGCTGGGCGTTGGCCAGTGTACGATAACGCGCGCAGATCGTCCTGTTTTTGCCGGGGCCGGTGTTTTTCCACAGCAAGTGCGGCGCCGGCCGGAACCCGACGCCAGGCCGTGCGTTTGGGCTCGAGATTTCGAGGGGGCTTGTGGCCAATATGGGCGAAGCGTCTATTCACATATGCGAAGCGTCTTTCCCGGGGGCAACGGATTTGGCCGATAATCAGGAGTGCCATCCAGGCAAGGTACTGGTGGTGGAGGATATGGCGCTGATCCGCCTCACCACCATGGAGATGGTGGAGTTGCTGGGCTTTGCCGTGGAAGGTGCCGCCAATGCCACCCAGGCGCTGGCGCAGCTCAAACAGGATGACGAGATCACCGTCCTGCTGACCGATCTGGGATTGCCGGGCATGGATGGCCGCCAATTGACGGAGGAAGCCTTGCGGCTGAACCCCGCGCTCAAGGTGATCATCGCTTCCGGCTATTCCACCAAGGGTGACGTTTTCCCGTCCGGCACCTCCTATCTTCAGAAACCGTTCGACATGCAGCAACTGGATCGTGCGCTGAAGTCCTGAACGCGAAAGGAGCCGGCCATAGACCTGGATGTGAAAGATATCGAAGGCGCATGTCATTGCGGCACCGTTCGCTTCCGGGTGCATCTGGCGGATGGACTTCGCTCGGCGCGGCGTTGCGACTGTTCCTATTGCCGGATGCGCGGGGCGGTTGCCGTGACCGCGCGAACCGGCGCGCTGGAAGTCATAGCGGGCGCCGACGCGCTGACCCTGTACCGGTTCAACACCGGGGTGGCGAAACACTATTTCTGCTCGCGTTGCGGCATCTATACCCATCATCAGCGGCGTTCCAATCCGGAGCAAATGGGCGTCAACGCGGCCTGCCTGGAAGGCATCAGTCCGTTCGACTTTGCCGAAGTGCCGGTCAATGACGGTGTGCATCATCCGTCTGATGGCGCGCCGTCGCGCATCGCCGGCGTCCTGCGCTATTTTCGGAATATGTGACGCAAAGAAAAACCCGCGAGGCTTGCGCCTCGCGGGTTTTGTACTTTGCCGTCTGCCAGTTCTTACGGGAAGAGGCTGACGTTGTAGGTCAAGGTGCCGATGAAATTGCCGGCACAGGCGTGGTTGGTGGCCATATAGAAGGCTCCGCACTGCGAGGCGCTCAGATCGGTGCCGCTGTAGCGCAGATCCAGCGCAAAGCCGTGATAGGTCGCGGTGACGCCGATATCGGCATAGGTATAGTCCCTGGAGCCGACATACTTGGCGTTCTGCGCCCACTGATGGCCGACATTGCCGCTGATGCTCAGCCAGTCGTTGATGGTGTAGGACGCCAGGCCGGCCAGGTAATTGCCGGTGCCGCCGTCAAACGCCAGGTTGGGCGACCAGGCCCAGGTGCCGGTGAACGACACCGGACCGAACGCCTTGGTGAACTGGTTGATCAGTTCGAAATAGTCTGCACCGGGACCGGAGCCATACTTCTCGGCCGGGTAGGCGTAGTAGTAGGGCATGAAATTCCAGTCGACGCCCCAAAGGTCGGTGTGCTTGCCGCCATAAATGTCCACCTCGACATACGGATTGCCGCTGGTGGAGGGATCGAAGTCGATGGTCGAAGCCCAGGTGCTGACGTAGAAACCGTCGGGACCGGAAAGGGTCAACGAACCCTGCGGCGACGGCTCGCGGTCGTTCTGGCTGATACCGCGGAACTTATAATCGCTTTGGATGTCGACATAGCCGGCAAGCGACCATGGCGGAGCGTCCTGGGCAAAAGCGGGGGCAGCGACACTCGTCACTGCTGCCAAGCTGACCGCGCCCAAAAACAATTTGGTCAAATTTCTCATTTAGAAGTCCCTCTTGTTGCCAGGCGCAAAGCGCGGATACCCCACGCCTCCCGGATCGCGATGACAGTTCTGTTTCGGCCCACCAATCTCAATATGGCGACTTGTCTTTTTGGCCCCGTTTCAGGGGGTTTAAGGCGTGATTTGGCCAGGCGTTGTTGCAATGCAACAGCTATTTGCCTAATTTTTGAGCTTATGGCCTTAAGCCTAGGCAGCGGGAACTGCCGGCAAGGTTACGAAATGGCTCCGGGGGCCGTTAATCTCTCCTACTGCCTATTGGAAAGACTCAGTTTGCCCTCCTCCCGATTTCGTCATTAGCACATGCGCATCCTGCTGATCCGCCACGGCCAACCCCATATCGCTCTCAGTCCGCGCACCGGTCATGCGGGCTTTGCCGACTATATCGACTCTTATGAGGAAGCGGGACTGGCGCCATCGAGCCTGCCGCCGGACGAATTGCGTGATCTGCTGAAGGAGCTGGATCATGTTTACACCAGCGGGCGGCCGCGCAGCCATCAGAGTGCCGCCGCGCTCGCGCCGCATGCCGAATTGATCGCCGATCCCCTGTTTGCCGAGGCACCACTGGCAAGCCCGCGCATTCCGCTGCTGAACATGCGGGTTCCCAAATGGGCGGTGGTGTCGCGCGTCCTCTGGCATGTGGGATTTCATCCCGACATCGAAAATCCGCGTTCCGCGGCGAAACGCGCGGTGCAGGCCGCCGCCATATTGATCGCGCGCGCGCGTCAAAGTGGCACTGCCACTACCGCTTTGGTCGCGCATGGCTATTTCAACTGGATGATAGGCCGGGTTCTTCTCAAGCGCGGTTTTGTGCGCACCGGAAGCCATCAGGCGCGTTACTGGAACACCGTCATTTATGAGAGCAAGGATGATCGAAGAAAAACTCCGCGTTCCTGATCCCGCCGCCGAAGCCCTTTTCATCCGCCCGGACGGCATCGCAGAATTTCCCGGCGTGCTGTTCCTCACCGATATCTGGGGCCCGCGTCCCGGCAATATCGACATGGCCAGAAGACTGGCCGAAAAAGGCTTCGCAGTGCTGGTGCCCAATGTGGTGCACCGCTATGGGCCGATCCAGCCCGACGGGCTGGAGACCGACGATGCCCAGGAAAATTCCAGGCGGCTCGGCCAATTGTTTCAGGCGCTGACCTCGGACCAGATGGTCAGCGACGGCAAGGCCTATGTCGATTTCCTGCTGGCGCAGAAAGGCGTGAAGCAACGGAAGATCGGCGTGGTGGGCTATTGCTTCACCGGCCAGATGGCGGTGCGTATCGCGGCCGCCGTTCCGGGCAAGGTGGCTGCCGCCGCCTCCTTCCATGGCGGTTTCCTGGTTACCGATAAGCCGGACAGCCCGCACCGCATCCTTTCGCCGATCACGGCGCGGCTTTATTTCGGCCATGCGGTGGAGGATTCCTCCGCCACGCCGGAGCAGGTCGCCACCCTGGAGCAGTCCTTGCGCGACTGGCATGGCGCTTTCCAGAGCGAGACCTATGACGGCGCCCGGCATGGCTGGACCACGCCCGGCCGCGGCGTCTACAACGAGCTTCAGGCTGAACGGGCATTTGAGAAGCTCGTCGAGCTGTTGGACGCGACGCTGAAATAAATCTGCTTGTCATGGCCGGGCTTGACCCGGCCATCCATGCTTCCACCACGCAAGATTTCGAAATGGATGGCGCGCATACGCTGGCGCTATGCGCCGGAGGCCGGCCATGACACAGAACTAGAGCATCGCCGGGATGACACGGTCGGGCGGCATATGCCCATCGACAAACGACTTGATGTTCACGATCACTTTCTCGCCCATGTCGATGCGGCCTTCGATGGTGGCCGAGCCCATATGCGGCAACAGCACCACGTTGCGCGCCCGAAGCAGCTTGGGATTGACCGCCGGCTCGTTCTCGAACACGTCCAGCCCGGCGCCTGACAGTTGGCCCTTTTCCAGCATCAGCGCCAGGGTGTTCTCGTCGATCACCTCGCCGCGGGCGGTATTCACGATATAGGCCGACGGCTTCATCAGCTTCAGCCGCCGGGCTGAGAGAAGATGGAAGGTCGCCGGCGTGTGCGGGCAGTTGATGGAGACGATGTCCATCCGCGCCAGCATCTGGTCCAAACTGTCCCAATAGGTGGCTTCCAGCTCCTGCTCGATGTCGGGATGCGCCGGCTTGCGGTTGTGATAGTGAATCTGCAGGCCGAAAGCCTTGGCGCGGCGCGCCACCGCCTGGCCGATGCGGCCCATGCCCACAATGCCAAGCCTCTTGCCCTGCAGGCGGTTACCCAACATCCAGTTGGGGGCCCAGCCCGTGAACGTCCCCTCTTCCATTGCCGCCACGCCTTCCACCAGCCGGCGCGGTACCGCCAGGATCAGCGCCATGGTCATGTCGGCTGTGTCTTCGGTCAGCACGCCCGGCGTGTTGGTGACGGCGATGCCCTTGTCGGTGGCGGCCTTGACGTCGATATTGTCCACGCCCGCGCCGAAATTGGCGATCAGCTTGAGCTGCGGTCCCGCCTTGGCGATCAGCGCGGCATCGATGCGGTCGGTGATGGTCGGCACCAGCACCTCGGCGGTGGCCACCGCCTCCGCCAGCTTTGCCGGGGTCATCGGCGCATCGTCCAGATTCAGTCGCGCGTCGAACAATTCGCGCATGCGCGTTTCCACCGCTTCAGGCAGTTTGCGGGTGACGATGACAAGCGGTTTCTTCACGGGCATTCGGGGCTCCTCGCCCCCTCATTAAAGCGCATGGGGCGAGGTGACGGAAGCGCAAGCTTGCGCTAAATCAGGATTGTCATGATACGGTTTGCAGCAATTTTCCTGATCCCGGTGTGTCTGACCTTGGCCGCGGTGCACGCCGCCGCGGCGCCCCCGGGCGCGGATGCGCCCAATAAACAGAAAGGCGCGAATGCGCCCAAAGTCCTGCGCTATGTCAGCCAGCGCCCGGACAAGGCCTATCTGCGGGAAGGTCCTTCCTATGCCCATAAGGTGATGTGGATCTATCGCCATCGCGGCTATCCCTTCGCGGTGACGGCGGAGTTCGACACCTGGCGGCGGGTGGCGGCGCCGGACGGCACCATAGGCTGGATGGCGGCGTCCATGCTCACCGACCGGCGCACCGTCCTGGTGACTGGCAGGGGCCGGGTCAAGATCGCCGCCGAGCCGGATGGCGGCAAGGTGGTGGGGCTAGCCGATCCCGGCGCCATCGCCGATCTGAAGGCCTGCACCCGCGACACCTGCCGTATCAAAGGCGAGGCGGTCGACGGATGGATCGCGAAAGATCGAATCTGGGGCGTCAGCGCCGACGAGGTGTTCGACAAACTTCCGCGCCGTTAGTGCCGGAAGTGGCGCATCCCGGTAAACACCATCGCCAGATTTTTTTCGTCCGCCGCGTCGATCACTTTCTGATCGTTGACTGAGCCGCCGGGCTGGATCACCGCCGTGGCGCCGGCTTCCGCCACCGCCATCAGGCCATCGGGGAAGGGAAAGAAAGCCTCCGACGCCGCCGCCGATCCCACCGTGCGGGGCTTGTCCCAGCCGGCCAGGCGCGCGGCATCCTGGGCCTTGATGGCGGCGATGCGCGCAGAGTCCACGCGCGACATCTGTCCCGCCCCGATGCCGGCGGTCGAGCCGTCCTTCACATAGATGATGGCGTTGGACTTCACATGCTTGCCGATGGTGAAGGCCAGCAGCATGTCGGTGATTTCCTGTTCGGTGGGCTGGCGCTTGGTTACCACCTTCAAGCCGGCGCGGGTGATCCTGCCATTGTCGCGGGTCTGGACCAGGAAGCCGCCCGCCACCGAGCGGTAGGTCAAGGTCGGCGCCAGTGGATCGGGCAGGGCGCCGGCCACCAGCAGGCGCAGGTTTCTCCGCGCCGACAGAATCTTCTTTGCATCCTCGTCCGCATCGGGGGCGATGATCACTTCGGTGAAGATCTTGGAGATCTCCTCCGCCGTGGCGCCGTCCAGGGTCCGGTTGAAGGCCAGCACGCCGCCAAAGGCGCTGACCGGATCGCAGGCCAGCGCCGCGACATAGGCGTCCTTCAGGTTTTTGCCCAACGCAACGCCGCAGGGATTGGCGTGCTTGATGATGGCGCACGCCGGTGACTGATCGAACTCCGCCACCAGCTCGTAGGCCGCGTCGGTATCGTTGATGTTGTTGTAGGACAGCTCCTTGCCCTGGAGCTGCCTGGCGCTGGCCACACCGGGCCGCGCGCTGCCGTCGACATAAAAGGCCGCTTCCTGGTGCGGGTTTTCGCCATAGCGCAATCCCTGGCGCAGCAGTCCGCCAAAGGCGCGGCGCCGTGGCGGCTCGGCCTCGCCTTCCTTCGCCAGTTCGCCGGCAAACCAGTTCGACACCGCGGCGTCATAGGCGGCGGTGCGGGCGAAGGCGCGCTGGGCCAGCTTCTTGCGCAGGGCATAGGTGGTGGCGCCGCCATTGGCCTTCATGTCGTCCAGCACAGTCTGGTAATCCTCGACATCCACCACCACCGTCACCCAGTCATGGTTCTTGGCCGCCGAGCGCGTCATGGCCGGCCCGCCAATGTCGATATTCTCGATGGTGGTCTCGAAATCGGCGCCGCGCGCCACCGTGGCTTCGAACGGATAAAGATTGCACACCAGCAGATCGATGCCGGCGATGCCGTGCTCGACCATCGAAGCGGCATGGTCCGGCTTGTCGCGCAGGGACAACAGCCCGCCATGCACCATCGGGTGCAGGGTCTTCACCCGCCCGTCCATCATCTCCGGGAAATTGGTGATCTCCGCCACATCGGTGACGGTGAGGCCCGCCTCGCGCAACGCCTTGGCGGTGCCGCCGGTGGAAATCAGCATCACGCCCTGGTCCGAAAGCCCGCGGGCAAATTCGATCAGTCCGGTCTTGTCGGAGACGGAAAGCAGGGCACGGGCGATCTTGCGGATGGTCATGAACGGCTCAGGCTGAAATCTCCGCCGCTCTTAGCGCCTGTAAAACAAATAGAAAAGACCGAGCGCGCCACTTGCGCACAAGGACCAGATTACCGGAACCAGGAATTGCTGCTTGCCCCAGGCGAGGATGAAATCGCCGGGCAGGCGCTCGGGCTCGAAAGCCATGATGACGGGGGCAAGAAGGGCGGCGCCGATCCCCAGGATCAGCAGCAACTGCGCCAATTTTGCCAGATGGTACATCTAGGCCGGCGGCGCGGTGGCCAGGGGCATGGGCACCAGACCCAGCCTGGCGAACAGGTTCCGGTCGCTGTCCGCCACCGGATTGGGGGTGGTGAGCAGCTTGGGGCCATAGAAGATGGAGTTGGCGCCGGCCAGGAAGCACAGGGCCTGGGTCTCGTCGCTCATGTCTTCGCGGCCCGCCGACAGCCGCACCATGGATTTTGGCATGGTGATGCGGGCCACCGCGATGGTGCGCACGAACTCGAGACTGTCTATTTTTTCCGACGCCGCCGTGGCGCGGGTGTTCTGGCCCACCAGCGCATTGATCGGCACGCTTTCGGGATGGGTGGGCAGGCTCGCCAGGGCGTGGATCAATCCCACCCGGTCCTCGCGGCTTTCGCCCATGCCGACAATGCCGCCGCAGCAGACGTGAACGCCCGCATTGCGCACATGCTCCAAAGTGTCCAGCCGGTCCTGAAAGGTGCGGGTGGTGATCACATGGCGGTAATATTCCGGCGAGGTGTCGATATTGTGGTTGTAGTAATCCAGCCCCGCCTGCTTGAGGCGCGTGGCCTGGTCCGCCGTCAGCATCCCTAAGGTGACGCAGGTCTCCATCCCCAGCGCCTTGACGCCTTCCACCATCTGGCAGACCGCATCCAGGTCCTTGTCCTTGGGATTGCGCCAGGCCGCGCCCATGCAGAAGCGCGAGGCGCCGGCTTCCTTGGCGGCGCGCGCCTCGGTCAGCACGGCCTCCACGTCCATCAGCTTGGTGGCCTTCAGCCCGGTCTCATTGTGAACCGACTGGGTGCAATAGGAGCAATCCTCCGGGCAGCCCCCGGTCTTGACCGAGAGCAGGGTCGAAATCTGCACTTCGGTGGGGTCGAAATGGGCCCGGTGCACACCGGCCGCCCGGAATACAAGCTCCGGAAAGGGCAGGGCGAACAGGGCGGCGATTTCCGCCCGCGACCAGTCGGAGCGGGGGGCGTCATGCAGGGCACGGATGGGAGCGTTCATGGGGGCAGTTTAGGGGGGTTCCGGCCATCAAAAAAGGGTGGTGGCAAAAGGGTGGACGGAACGGGTCCAAAACGCTAACAAAGCCGCCCGTCGAAAGACCCCGTGCCCCGGTGGTGGAATGGTAGACGCGGCGGACTCAAAATCCGTTGCCGCAAGGCGTGGGGGTTCAAGTCCCTCCCGGGGCACCATTCTTTCCGCGCGGATCGCGCGCAAAGAATGGTACCCCGGTCGGGATTCTATTTAATTTGTCCGTGCCCACGCCCTTTGGGCGCTGCGCGCGGACGGGGCCCGGGGCACCGCTCGCTCCGCGATGCCCCGCTCGGGATTCTATTTAATTTGTTCGTGCTCGCGCCCTTTGGGCGCTGCGCGCGGTGATTCAAAGGTAGGCGCCGCTAGTTCCAGCAATCTGTAACGCTGCGCGCCACCGCCACTGGGAATAGGTATGCTGTCGCCGTATTTCCCCGTATTTCCGAGGACGAATAACGGCATTTGGCCCAAAGCAGGCATTTTAGGCGGGACATGAAGAACATACTTGTCGATATTGGGTGGATTGTCGGATTTGTCGTAGGCATAGGGGTGCCATATCTGGCGCGAGTAATGAATTGGAGTGCGTTATTGCATAGCGTTCCAACACTCTATTTTCTTGGTTTTTTCGCATTGAAGGCTAAGCTCCTGAACACAGAAATGGACATCCCCGCTGCAATGTTTTTTGGAGTGCTGCTGACGGCGTGCGGCTGGCTGGGTGCGAAATACGATAAAAAGCGGTGGTGATGGCGTATCCGCTTTTGGCGCAAAGCGGACATAGAGTGTCAGCCTTTTTCGTGCTATGCACCATAATGTGATGATACCGACCCCCGGGGGGATGATGACGGTCTATCACTATATTGCGCTGGGCTTCTTTGTCGCGTTCGCGCTTGCCGATTACGTCGGTTCCACGCGCAATTTTCCCGATGTCCGTTTTTGGCGCGCGATGGGGATCGTATCGACCATCCTCTATTTCGCCATTGCGACCTATGCGCCCTATTTCTGGGACGAATGGCTGGGGGCGCACCGCATCGTCGATATCAGCACGATGCCGATCATGACGCAGTGCCTGATCGGCTTTTTCCTACTCGAATTCGGCATCTATGCCTGGCACCGGACGATGCACAGCTTTGATCCGTTGTGGCGCGTGACGCACCAGATGCATCACAGTGCCGAGCGGGTGGATATCTGGGGCGCCTATTATTTTCACCCGGTCGACATGATGGGCTGGGCGCTGCTGGGTTCGCTGTGTCTGGTCTGGATTATCGGGCTATCCGCCGACGCAGCGCTGATCGTGGCAATTGTGACGACCATCCCGGGCATGTTCCAGCATATCAACATCCGCACGCCGCATTGGCTGGGCTATGTTGTCCAGCGGCCTGAAAGCCATGCGATCCATCATCAGCGCGGCGTTCATGCCTATAATTACGGCGACATTCCGTTATTCGACATGATCTTCGGCACGTTCAAAAACCCTCCCGACTGGAAGGGCGAAGCCGGCTTTCACGACGGATCGACCAAGCAAATTGCGCCGATGCTGTTCTTTCGGAAGATTTCCTAGCCCTATCCAATCCAAGGCCATGGTGGATCGGGAAATGGCCAGGCCGCCCGACCTCTATGGCCCGCTGGTTGTTTCTAGAATGTCCGCTTTTGGCGCAAAGCGGACATTGCCAATGTCACGAAATCGGGCGGGCCCGCCATCTTGATGTTGTGGTCTAGATGCCCGGGTGCAGCCCGGCCCGCTTCAATCGGTTGGCACCACGCCGCCGATACTAAGCCACTCGCGCAGAATGCGACATTCTTGGTCGAACACCGCCATCTCATCGTCAACTGTCAGCGAATAATTTGAGAGAGGCACATGGCTTGTAATGGACCGATTGGTTTTCATCGTGACCTCAAGATGCCGTTCACGCGAACAATAGATAAGGTCCCCCTCGTCCCGCATGTACCAATTGAGAAATAGCGCGACCGCATGAACCTGACCAGAGCTCAGGGAGAATTGGTCCGCATTTGCACGAGCCGAAATGCCTCGAAGGAATTCGATGTATGGCGGGTGACCATGATGTGGTGGCAATTCGCCCGTCTTCTGGTTTAAGAGCCCCAAGTGAAACCAGACCGAATGGGCCGGATCGTCTTCAACCCCATCAAGCGAGGCGGTCATGGCGGCTGGCAGGAGAAATCGGAAGCCAGGCACGTCGGTAAAACTAAACGCACCTCCCAGACGTAACTGCCATTCCGGTGGGATATCCCACCAGTGGAGTTCCACATCCTCTGTTCTCGCTGCCTCCCGTTGTTCTGCACTGGCGTAGTCATCTATTGCAGTCGCCTCGCGCACACCGATACCGTCCTTTCGGATGTCTTGGAACGCATCACGGATAATGGTTTTGATTTCCTGATTATTCATGGCACGCATCTTATTATGGTGGCGACATTTACGATGCCTGTCGTCATCAACATGGGCCGTGCCAATAGATGCCCCATCCAAGCTTCTCGTAGCACTCGATGGGCATTGGCGGCTCTCCGCCCCCAGGTACGATGTCGTAGCCCCAACCGCCGTCAAAATATACTACAGTGATAATTTCAACCGAACGCCCCGGCTCAACTGTCACGATTTCAGGGGATAGGCTTGCAATCGCGGGAGGCCAATCACTCTTGCGCAGATCGATATTGCCATTGTCGAACACGTTGTTGGCACCTTCAGTCCATTTTTTTGTAGGGACGAATTTTTTTGCGATCAAAACGCGCGCTTCAGCATTGAGGGCTTTCAGTCGTTCCGGATCGCGAATTGGGAATCTGATAAAGAACGAGATAAGGAGAGCCAGATACACGAGTATCGGGACAAATATCGCGGCAATAATCCAAAGACCAATCTTCTTTCTTCGGGTCATGCGATCTCCTGCGGAGCGTCCCAAGATAACGCGACATTTGGCAGGAGCCCATCAGATAAGCGACTGACAGATTATCGGGTTGCTGGAACTCTTTCATTGGGCGTAGCTGATCGTCCGCACAAGTGGACATTGGGAATGTCACGAAATCGGGTGGGCTCACCATCCTAATGTTGTGCCCGCCGGTTCTGCCGCTGGGCGGGGGACCATTCGCTCCGCGTCCGGCCTGCTTCAGTTCTCCAACACCAGCTTCGCTGCCAGCGCCGCCATGGTGAGGCCGATGACGGCATCCAGCACGCGCCAGGCCGTGGCGAAGAAGGGGCGCAACAGCCGCGCCCCATACCATCGAAACAGAAAAGTGGCACGCCTGAGAAGTTGAGATAAGTGGGAACCGGCGGCCAAAACGAGCGGCTCGAATTTTTGCACGCACTGCGATATTCTGACGGCACAATGGCCACAATTCTCTATAGCCACACATCCGCGCCAGGTCCGTCGTGCATCCGGCGCGTGGGACGGAAGTACGCGATTGCAGCAGCGGCCGCGATTCTTCTGTACGCCGGCCCTGCCGCCGCCCAAACACACCCTCCGGATAAATATCCGGGTCCCCATTGCGGGTTGCCGGAATTCGAGGTCCTGCCGCAGGCAGAGGATGCGAAGACTCCCGACAAGATGAAGGCCAATCTCTACGACTATGAGGTGAGACAATATAACCGCGAGGTCGAAGCCTATGGCCTCTGCATCCGCCGGTACATTGCGAAGGCCAACGGCGATGCGCAACGGATTCAGTCTCAGGCGGCTGAAGAGGCCAAGCGGATCACGGACAATGCCAACGCTTCCGTCGCCGTGATCCGCTCACAAATCCGCAAGGCGGCGGCGAACGCCAGGAAGATATCCAATACGCCGGCGACTGCCTTGGTCGGAAAATAATTGGTCTCAGCAATCCCGGGTTCTTGACGGCATCCATTGCATTTGTCGCAATTGGGTGCACGCTGACCTCAATTGCCTTTATTGCCAATGTCCGCGTTGGCTCAAAAGCGGTCGTTCGACCCCCGGTCAGCCGATGTTCGCTCGGTGCCAGCCCGGGGGCATTCCGTTTGCCTCAGTCCGTCCCCCGGGTTCCGCTGCCACCCAAAGCGGGCGAATAACCGCAAACTGCAACGAATGGCTGCGATGCGGCGTTGCCTACAGTCAGCAAAACTCACGAGCGGGCGTGGCGGTGTCCATCACAGCCTGCTGGGCGCGTGGAGCGTTCGGAGGATTGCTCAGCCCGACGGTATAGAAAGCACACTATGAAAAACTTGCGCCCATGCAGCGCCCCGTGAAGAACTGGGTCCGCCTATCCATTGGGCTCGCGCTGCTTTTTGTTCCCTTCTCGGTGAAGGCGCAGTCGGTACCCGGGCCATCGATGGGCATCCCTGAAGCGTCATCCAAAAGGGGCTTTGATTGGGGAGGTTCTCTAAGCTTCGATTACATTACGAGCGCCAGATGCACTTTGCTTAGCACGGCCTTCTCTTGCGCCAGTACAGGTTCATCGGCGTTTTCCATATCACCCGCAGTGATGGCACAGTTTGATCGGGTGCGCCTTCAAGTAACGGTCCCTTACGTGGATATCGAAGGGCCCGGTACTCTCAGTGGCGCGCTCGGCCCCCGCACGATTGTGGGTCAGCCAGGGGGGCCAATCAGTCGCCGGTCGGGCCTCGGAGACGTTTCGGTCGGTGCCGCGATCATTATTCTGCGAGAGGGCCGAATTGTGCCACGGTTGGAGGTTGCAGGCGTCGTCAAGGTGCCCACGGCTGCCAACGGATTGGGCACGAACCAGACAGACTACGGTGTTCAGGTAACTTTTTATCGCCCATTGCTGACTGGCGTTAAGACATTCGGTTCGCTTGGCTACCAGCGGATCGGCGATCCCAACACGCTTCGACTGCATGATGGAGAACGGGCCACCTTGGGACTCGATGTAAATTACGCCAACTGGGGCGGGGGCGCCTTGCTCGATTACGAGAAAAGCTTGTTTCCAGGGGTGCCGAATTCCTTCACGGTTGACCCCTATGTGACATTGCCCTTCCTGTTCGGATCGGGACTGCAGGTTTACACCACCGTTGCGCTAACGCGACAGAGTCCCAACCACGAGTTTGGCGTTCGATTGGTTCTGTGAAGCGGGACCGGCGATAAACGGGCATGCCCTTTGCAATGCGCCGGCAACCAGGAAAGCGGACCTACGCGGCGCAATCCTGCAAGGCTGAGACGATCTCGCGGGGTGTGTAAGGCTTCACGACAAAATGGATGCCAGGAGGCATGTGCACTGCTCGACCAATTAAACGTCCGGACGTAACCACAAGCTCGATCAGCGGCCAACGGGCCCGGATCAGCAGCGAAAGCTCCAACCCGTCCATCGACCCAGGCATGTTGATGTCGGTCAGGACGACCGAAATCCAGGGATGAAGTTCCAGTATGAGGATGGCCTCATCGGCGCTGGCGGCTTCCATGGCGCAATAGCCGGCATCTTCCACAATACCCATCGCGGCCATGCGAATGAGGGCTTCGTCATCGACCACAAGCACCGTCGCGTTCTCCAAAATGTCATACCTCAGTGATCAGTCGCCCATACTTGGCCGGTTATTGTCGGCGCGAGTCAGATGCAACGCGCGATATGCCCTCATGGGTACAGCCCAACTGGCCTGATCGCGTTGACGTCACGGAAAAATGGTCGCGGTGGATGCAACCCCCAGCTTCGCGCTCTGAACCTGTCGAGAGAACTGAGTCGCTGAACGATTACATGCGGTTACCAGGCTATGGCTGCTTTCCGGATAATAAATTCGGTCTATTGGCGAGTGAACGAGTTATAAAGTGGAAGTTCCACCCCCATGGCTCTCTTGCCGGCGTGGGTGTGATACCGGGTACGGCTTTCGCTTTGCGAGCCTCCGGTCGTTCGGAAAGGGGCAGCCATGGCTCCCCAAGTGCCTGCATCTGACCTTGTTGGGCTTAATCTGGGGCTCGCGCTCGTCGCGGCCTCTGAGGTGCCGCTTCTGTTTCTGGACAAGTCCCTCGTGATCATAGCCGCCAGCAAATCCTTCTCCCGGGCCTTCGGAATCGACCCCAGCAAGATCGAGGGCCGCCTTCTATCGGAGTTGGGCAAGGGAGAGTGGAACAAGCCGCAGTTTCACTCGCTGTTGCGCGCGACGGCTTCAGGATATGCGCAAATCGAGGGCTACGAAATCGACCTTGAATGTGAAGGCCGCCCGCCACGGCGCCTGGTGCTCAATGCCCAGACGCTAAGTTACTCCGGCTGCGACGAAACGCGCCTCGTTCTTTCGGTGACCGACATCACGGAATCTCGCATCGCCGAAAAACTGCGGGATGATCTCGCACACGAGAAGGATATCCTTCTTCAGGAGTTGCATCACCGCGTTGCCAACAGTCTTCAAATCATTGCCAGCGTCTTGATGCAGAATGCCCGCAAAGTCCAATCCGATGAAAGCCGCATCCACCTGGTAGACGCGCATCAGCGTGTCATGTCGGTCGCGGCATTGCAGAAGCAACTCGCCGCCTCGGGCAAGGGCAGTGTCGAATTGCGCCCTTACTTCGCTGCTCTGTGCGAGAGCATCAGCGCCTCAATGATCCGCGACCACGATTTGTTGAGTCTGGAAGTGCACACCGATGACAGCATCACCACCGCCGATACGTCGGTCAGCTTGGGATTGATTGTCACAGAACTAGTGATCAACGCCCTCAAGCACGCCTTCTCATACAATCGCGGGGGCAAAATATTGGTCGATTACCATTCCCGGGGACCGAACTGGACCCTTTCCGTGAGCGACAACGGCGTGGGTATGCCGGCGCCTTCCGTCGCTAAGGCCGGGTTGGGCACCAGCATCGTCCAGGCACTTGCCCGGCAATTGAGCGCAACGGTAAGCGTCGCCGACGCAAATCCCGGAACGAGAGTTTCCGTCGCCCATGCTTACGTTCCCGTGTTGGCGGGTCAGAGCGCACTGTCGAACAATCGCGCTGTCTGACTTTCTCGCAGATCGTCGAACACGGACGAGCAACCACCCGTGCTTGTCAGGTCACGGGCGCTCAAAGCGGCCTGTCCCTATTCATGAAGTCGAGAGTTTATGAGACCCAATAAAGCCGTTACCAGCAGTCCAACGACCTCGGGAAATCGGTTCACGGTTCCGAAGCTCACCCAACGCAAGAGCCCGGCACTGGCAAACCGCATTGCGGCAAGCTTGCCCGTCTCGCCGGCTGCAGCATTTGGACGAAGCGGGCGCCCGACACGGACTGATCGTCGCAAGAAGGATACGGAGCATGAAAGCACTTGTTTATAACGGGCCGGGCAAAAAGGCGGTCGAAGAACGCCCGATGCCGAGAGTGGCGCTATCGACCGACGCGGTCGTCAAGATATCCAAGACGACGATCTGTGGGACAGATTTGCACATTTTGAAAGGAGACGTCCCCAGTTGTGTTCCCGGCCGCGTCCTTGGGCACGAGGGCGTCGGCATCATCACCGAATTGGGCCAGGGCGTAACGGGATTTCGCGTCGGGGATCACGTGCTGATCTCGTGTATTTCGTCTTGCGGCAAATGTGACTATTGCCGCCGTGGAATGTACTCGCATTGCACGACCGGTGGCTGGATTCTGGGAAATTCCATTGACGGCACACAGGCCGAGTATGTTCGCATCCCGCACGCCGATACCAGTCTCTACAAGATAGAGGCAGGAGCGAATGAGGAAGCTCTGGTGATGCTCAGCGATATTCTACCCACCGGGTTCGAGTGTGGCGTCCTTAACGGCAAGGTCCAGCCCGGAAGCACAGTTGCTATCGTGGGTTCCGGGCCTATTGGCCTTGCGGCGTTGCTCACCGCGCAGTTTTATTCACCTGCCGAGATTGTAATGATTGATTTAGACGATAATCGCCTCGCGATGGCCAGGCAGTTTGGTGCCACCACAACCATCAATAGCCGGGACGGCAACGCTGCTGCGACCGTCATGAAACTCACGGGAGGGCGCGGTGTGGATACTGTTATCGAGGCCGTAGGGATTCCGGCAACCTTTGAATTGTGCGGGGAGATTGTGGCGCCGGGCGGTACCATAGCCAATGTCGGCGTGCACGGTACGAAAGTATCGCTTCATCTGGAGCGGCTATGGGACCGAAACGTCACGATCACGACGCGCCTGGTCGATACTGTTTCCACCCCGATGCTGCTCAGGACAACGCAGTCCGGGAAGATAGATCCCGCACTTTTGGTCACACATCGCTTCAAGTTAGCCGGGATACTTGAGGCCTATGACGCATTTTCCGCCGCCGCCGATACGAAGGCGCTCAAGGTAATCATTGAAGCCTAGAGGTAGAGGGCGCCCGCGCGCAGAAGCGGGCGACCCATCCGGACGCTCCCTGGGCCGCCGCGGGCGGGCTTGGCTTGCGCTGCCCTCGGTAAGTCAGGGGGTAGGCGCCGATAGTTCCAGCAGTCTGTAGCGCTGCGTTCAACCGCAATTGGAAATAGTATACCGTCGCGGTATTTCCGTATTTTGTCGCCGCCCTCATTCAGCGAAGATGTCATTACTTTTCGGCTGTCAGTGAATTTTCGTTCTTATTTCGCGCCATTTGGCCAGATAAGGTGTGCCTTCTTCGTCCCAATTCGAGTGCAAGTTCACGACTCTTGCGAGTGATCCGGGATCGGATTGTATGATCCCCAGGAATTTAACGGGATCTTCGCCACCGAATCCCGTCAATACGCTGCGCGTAGCCCCGCCGCCTTTGGTGCTGACGGAGGTTGGCGGCTCCTCAAAAACGACGTCAGCTTTTATCGTTGACCATCTCGCAGTCCCCAGGGTCTGCTCGGGCACTTTCGGGGCGTTTCCATACACGGCCACCCATTTTAAGAGTACCCCGGCACCAGCCACGTTGTAGATTTGATGAACTCCATAACCGGATATGCTGGCGTCGAATTCGTCCACCACCCTGCCATCTGTTGCAGAAGCACGAACGTGCAGTGGTGCATTGTCTGCCACCTCCACTGCTCGGTGGCCAAACGGTGGCACGTCGACCGCTATCGGACCCAGATCAATCCGGAGTTCTCGACCCAAACCATTATAGATCGTGACTGTCGAGTGTCCGGCTGACTGCCCAACCCATACGAGCGTTCCGACAACACAGAGCGCCGCAACCACCCGTCCCAAAGTTTCGAGGCGCGGCCCAACGACGCCGTTCGACAGGAACGACAACCCGAAAATCGGTTCGCGAGGGGGCTGTACACGCTCTTCTCCCGGACACAAGGTCTTGAACGTCTCCGGCACCCTGGAAACGCCTTCGACTTTCGGAGCAGGTCCATCGTGCAGAACTGAAGACTCAATTGCCTCCTCCGTTTCCAGAAGTTGATCCAGAGACGCTTGGCGCAGACTCGCAAATGCGCCGATTGCCGAATCCAACCAACTGCCGCTCACTTCGAGCCATTGCCCAAGGTTCTCAGGAGATAACGGACCAAGTTTCAACTCGCCCAATCCCTCGGCCCAACTCGAAATCTCAAGGCGCTTCAACAAAGGGGGATCGAGTGTGACTTCCGGGGCCGCATCATGCGCGCGCTTAAGCGCTGCGTTCGCGCTTGCCGCTGCTGACAATATTGCCTCTCGGTCGCGATTGGATGCTTTGCCTCTCCTTGAAAAGACGGATGTCAGTGTTTCATTCAGAAAGTTCTTGGCATCCCTCAGATCTCTCTCGGTATGGCTTGCATAATGATGGACCGACAGCAGGGCGCGGAGGTACGGCTCCATCTCGCTTCCCATGGACCTTGCCGCCGCCAGATGCGCCGCGCGGCACGCTCTATCGTGCTGCTGAAGCTGTAAATCGGCTATGGCATAGTCGCTTTCGATCTTTGCCGCCAACGCTGTGAGTTCACTGGCCGATATGTCTTGTCCCCGGTATTTTATCTGGGCACTGCTTTCCCTTTTAACCTGCCGAAGCTGGTTTCTTTCGTCGCCTAGGGCGCGGCGCTTCGAAACCGCGGCGGCCAAGGATTCAGGGTAAAGCGAGGTCAACGACGCCCGCACATCCGAAGGCGCTGGACCATACAGATCGGCCAGTGACTTGCCGTAGTCCGCCGCGGACCGCCACAGATAGGCCCCCCGATACTTCGGCCTGAGATGGTCACGTGCATATTGACCGTCCAAGCGCTCCATAAGCGTCTTGCTGTCAACGGCAGGGACGGTGTTCCCGCCGCTGAACCGGTTGGAAATCTTCGCCTTCAGGTCATCGACATTATCAAAGAGGTCCCATGCGCTCCGGCGGTCGATCTCAGCCGCGACGTAATTCCGCTTGGCATTCTCTTCCCGGTCCAGGTTGGAAGGATGGGTTGCCCACATGGCGGGCGGCGCGGTGATCGATGTCGCAAACAACCGGTACCGTTCACGCTCTTTTTGGGGGACTTCGGGATGCGTGCAATAGGAAGGGTCGTTCAGGACTGCGCGCATGAGCTCGATCACCCGGTTTTGCAGCGCAAAAATGTCGGTAGACCGGCCGCCCGCACGTTGTTCCGACAGCGCAAACGCACCTGCCCGGGAAAGCGCATCATCGGCGGAGTTCAATTTGTAAAGCGAATTGATCAGAGCGTCGCTGCCCGTCACCGACACGGAAACCAAATCGGCTTGGAATTCCATCTCCCGTGACAAAGCCCGCTCGGCAAGAACTACGATCTCAAACGCAGTCTCAATCAGGGACCGGATTGCCCACACGATGACGCGCAGCATCCAACCGATCCAGGCAACCCTCAAATCGACGCGCGACAGCCAGGACAGAAACGCGTCGAATGCGTCGCGCTTGGCCACGATTCGCGAGGCAATCTGTTGGGCAACATAGACCCAACGGCCGACGGCCATGGTTCGTTGCGCGAAGTGACCGAACTCATGCGCGAGAACCGCCTTGAATTCACCAATACTCAGGACGTTGACCAGCCCAAGGCCGATCTCAAGATTTTTGCGGAATGGGAAGATGAGGCTGGCGATGGATAGATCGTAGAACACACAGGCGTTGACACGCGCCGAAAGATAAACGCGTCGTGGCCGAGGGGCGCCAATCTCGTCGGCAAGTCGGTTCAGGAATTCAAACAATCTCGGTTGATCGGCATTCGTGATTTCAACGTCTTCTGTCCGCTTGGCCTGTCGGTCGAGGAACAAAGACTTTATGAGGAATAAGGCCAAAAAAGCAGTAACCGCGCCGAGAAAGACGCTGCCGAAATCCGCCCCGTTTGCTGCGGCTGTGAAAAGCCGGAACGAAGTCCAAATCAACCATCCGCTGATGGCCAAGTAAGACAAAATGAAAACAGTGATCGCCGCCATGGCGAGCCACGCGTGCCGCTTATATTTCGACGTCGGCTTTGTCAGGTCCGGCGGGACATTTGCCGGGCTGGCAGGATAAAGCAGATCCATACTCACAGCGGTTTCTCCCGGTTCTGTAGAGTGCCCTGCATAGACGAGACCGCTTTGGCACGAAGGCGCGCCGACCGCTGCGCGAAATCTACCAAGGCGACTAAGCGGGTTCTCTCCTGCATAGAATCGTCTCCGCCCCGCGACACCATTTCTCGGCCCCGGCGCGCATGGGGAATTGTCAGTTAGCGCTGCCGCAAATTACTTATGCCGACGGGCTTAGCGCGTGGAATTGAATCTTCCGCCCATCCCTTCCCCAACACCATTTTGAACTATTGCCCATAGCTCGACAAGAAACTATTGGGGCGCAGTAGCGACCAGGTCCTATTCAATGGATACGATTAACGGCGGACACTAGCGAAAAGCTAAGATCCAAAACGCAATGGCGCATATCGCCAGTCCGCTCAACCAGGTGACTACCGACCAGCCGAAAATCCCCATCACCAGATCCTGCGGCTGGTAGGTGTGTGTGGCTGACGGGTTGTCAGCCAACTGGCATTATCAGCCGTCGGCAAATGCTCCAACCGGAACGTCCGCTTTAGGCACGCGCAAAGCGGACATTCGAGCCATACCCGTTTAGGTTAAGGTAGGCTCACCATTCTGATGATGTTCCCGCTGGTTTCGCGGCTGGGCGGGGGACCATTCGCTCCGCGAATGCCCGGTCAGGATCCTAATTGATTTGCCCGGCCTGCTTCAGCTCTCCAACACCAGCTTCGCCGCCAGTGCCACCATGGTGAGGCCGATGAGGGCATCCAGCGCGCGCCAGGCTTTGGGATCGGCGAAGATGGGGCGCAGCAGCCGCGCCCCATACCCCAGCGAAAAGAAGAACAGGCAGGACGCCGCGATCGCGCCCAGTGCAAACGCAATGCGATGCTCACCATAGCGGGTGGAGATCGAGCCCAGCAGCATCACGGTGTCGAGATAGACATGCGGATTGAGCCAGGTGAAAGCCAGGCACATGGCGACGGTGACGCCTAAACTGCGCGGCTCATCGCGCGCGGGGTCCATGCCGCCATGCGCATGCCAGGCCGACCAAAGGCTGCGCAGCCCATAGGCGAACAGGAACGCGGCGCCGCCGAAGCGCATGACCGGCGCCAGCCAGGGTAACGCCTTCACCAGGGCGCCGAAACCGGCCACCCCGGCGGCGATCAGGATCGCGTCGGAGGCCGCGCACACCGCGCAAACCACAAAGACATGTTCGCGCCGAAGCCCCTGGCGCAGGACAAAGGCATTCTGCGCGCCAATGGCCACGATCAGGCTCAGGCACAGCAGAAAGCCGGGCAGGAATGCAGCAGTCATCCCCCTGACTAGGGCCGGCGGGCGCCGATGGTCAATCGCGGGACTGTCATGCTCCAAGCGGTTGACTTGCCCATCCAATCACCTAGCCTCACGCCAAAACCGGGGAGAATTCCATGCGCCTTGCTGCTCTTGTTCTGGCGTCACTGGCCGCCACGCCCGCCCTGGCGCAGCCTTTGCCCGCGCCCGCCAGCTATCCGCCGGTGGTGGGCGAAAAAGGCGTGGTCGCGACCCACGAAATCTCGCTGGACATGGCGGAAAAGATCGCCCGCGCCGGGATCGAGGCCTGCCGCAAGATGGGCTTCCACACCACCATGGTGGTGATCGATTCCGGCGGTACCATGAAAGCCTTCCTGCGCGACGACAAGACCGGCCCGCACACCGTGACCCTGGCCCAGGACAAGGCCTTCACCGCCCTGACCCTGGCCTCGCGCTTCGCGACCTCGGGGGCTTTCGCCACCGCGCGCAATTCCACCCTGGGTTCGCCCATGAGCAATATCCGTGGCGTGACCGGTGTGGCCGGCGGCGTGCCGATCAAATATCGCGGCGAGACCATCGGCGCGGTCGGCTCATCCGGCGCGGTGGGCGGCGACAAGGACGAGCTTTGCTCGCAAGCGGGCATCGATGCTGTGGCCGACCAGCTCAAGTGACGAGTTCACCATCGCGCCGGCGCGCAGCGGGATCGAGCTGACATCGGCGGCGGCCCTGTTTCGCGCTTATGCCAAGGCGCTGCCGGTGGATCTGGCGCCCCAGGGCTTTTCCCAGGAACTGGCCTCCTTGCCGGGTGTCTATGCGCCGCCGGGCGGTGAACTGCTGCTGGCGAAACAGGGCGATCATGTTCTGGGCTGCATTGCCTTCAAGCCGCTGGATCCACCCAGGGTCGCCGAGATCAAGCGGTTGTTCGTGCGGCCGCAGGCGCGCGGCAAAGGTGTCGGCAAGGCGCTGGTTGCCGCCATCCTCAAGACCGCGCAGGACCGCGGCTATGCGGAGGTCAAACTCGACACCTTGGCGCAGATGAAAGACGCCATCGCGCTTTACACCAGCTTCGGGTTTGAGCCGATCGCGCCTTACGGCAGCCATCCCTATCCCGATCTGGTTTGCCTGGGCAGAAGCCTGGGCGGGCCCGACCGGTTGCCAGAAAGCCAGGCTTAGCCGAAGCTTGCCGAAGGGTTTGGGGGGCGCTGCCATCGCGATCATCGACACCGCTCCGCTGCCGCAAAGCCGTGTGCGTGGCCATCTGCTGCGCATCTTCGGCCTGGGCTTCGGGCTGGCGGTGGTGATCGGCGGGGTGGTCGGCTCCGGCATCATGCGCAATCCCAGTGTGGTGGCCAAAGGCTTTCCCGATCCCGCCGCGATCCTTCTGGCCTGGTTGGGCGGTGCGCTGGTGGTGGCGATTGACGCCATGCCCACGGTGGAGCTGGGCGCCGCCATTCCGCTGGCCGGCGGGCCCTATTCCATCATCAGCCGCGCCATCGGGCCGCGCAGCGGTTTTCTAATCGGCTGGGCGGACTGGTGCCAGCTCGCGGTCTCCACCGGCTTTATTACCGTGGCGTTCGGAGAATATGTCCATCGCCTGGGCCTCTTGCCGCAACTGACGGCGGGTACCATTGCCATCGGGCTGGTGCTGGCCTGCGGCATGGTCAACTGGATCGGTGCGCAGGTGGGCGGCATGTCCCAGAATATCGGCAGCGCGCTCAAGGCCGTGGGATTGGTGGTGCTGGTGGCGGCGCTGTTCCTCGGCCATGGCGGCGGGGCGGCGATGCCGCCGCCACCACCACCGGCGTTTTCCTGGGTGGCGGCGATGGTGGCGCTGCGGGCGATTTACGGCGCCTATGGCGGCTGGCAGGCGACGATCTATTTTTCCGAAGAAGTGCAGGCGCCCGAGCGCAATGTCGCCCGCGCCACCTTCGCCGGCATCGCCTTGATCGCCGGCCTCTATCTTCTGGTCAATGCCGCGGTGCTGCATGTGTTGCCGGTCGGTGCGCTGACCGGGTCCACACTGGCCGCCGCCGATGCCGCCAGGCAGGTGCTGGGCGAGAGCAGCGGAACCGTCGTCACGGTGCTGGCGATTGTCTGCGTGGCGACCCTGGCCAACATCCAGATCATGGAATTGAGCCGCACCACCTATGCCATGGCGCGCAAAGGCAATCTGCCGCCGCGGCTGGCGGCGGTCTCGGCCAGCGGCACGCCACGCGCGGCATTGGTGACGGGCCTGGTGGCCGCGTCGCTGATCATCGCGGCCGCCGACAGCCTCAAGGGCGAGTTGTACGAGATCCTGCTGGATCTCTACGCCCCCTTCATCATGCTGATCTTCCTGACGATGGCGGTTGCCTCCATCCGGCTGCGCCGCGCCGAGCCGGGGCTGCCGCGCCCCTGGAAAATGCCGCTTTTCCCGCTGCCGGCGCTGCTCAGTATCGCGATCAATGTCACCCTGATTGGATTGTTCCTGGTGTCGGACTGGAAGACTGGTGTCTGGTCTGCCGTGCTTCTGGCCTGCGCCGTGCCGCTCTACTGGCTGGGCAGGACACGCTGGCAAAAACAGGCGGCATCCGGTTAGGGATGCCGCCTGCCCAAGGATTCTACTGGTTCGCGATCAGCAGCCCGGCAATCAGGCCGGTGGCGGCAGCGGCCAGCACATAGTTGTTGTCGACCCGGCGCCATTCATAACCGCGCGGCGGACGCGACAGGTGATAGCGGCGATAGTCGGTGACGCGCGCGCCGCGGTCCCAATCCCGGCGGTCGATATGGCCGCCCTTGTACCAGCCGTTATGGCGGCCATTGTCATGGCGGTCATTGTCGTGGCGGCCGTTGTCGTGACGATCCATCATCATGGCATTGGAGCGACGGTCGTCATGACGGTCATTCCAGCCCTGGGCGAAAGCGCCGCTGATCGGAGCGGTAAGAAGCGTCAGGGCCGTTGTGGCGATAAGCAGGCGTTTCATGGAAAAATCTCCTTTAAGATGGCAAGGAAATTACGGCCGCCCCCATGAACCTGAACTGAATGCATTACGGCGGAATTATAATACTTGTCGCAAAGTGTACTGTTGTCAGTGCGATTACGGCCCGTGCGGCGATTTGAACGTGCGAATCGAGAGGCAGCCGTCCTGCGACTCTGTTTTAACTGCCATTGCGGGAGCGGCGATGAGTGCGCGTAACTGGGGTCTTTTGTTGTTGCTGGCGCTGCTGTGGGGCAGCTCCTTTTTCTTCTACAAGGTGCTGGTCGCCGTGCTGCCGCCCATCACCGTGGTGCTGGGGCGCGTGGGGATCGCCGCCGTGGCGATGAATCTGTGGCTGCTGGCACAGGGCCAGGTGATGCCGCGCTCGCCTCTGTTGTGGGCGCGCTTTTTGCTGCTGGGCCTGCTGAACACTGCGATTCCCTTTGTGCTGATCGCCTGGGGCGAGACCCGCATCACCAGCGGCATGGCCTCGATCCTCAACGCCACCACGCCGATCTTCATGGTGGCGGTGGCGCATTGGGGCACCGATGACGAGAAACTGTCATTGGGCAAAAGCGCGGGCATCGTGCTGGGTATAGCGGGAGTGATAGTGCTGGTGGGACCCGAGGCGTTTCGCGGTGCGGGTTACATCTGGGGCGCGTTGGCGGTGGTTGGTGCGTCCTGCGCCTATGGCTTTGGCGGTGTCTATAGCCGCCGCTTCAAGGATCTGTCACCGCTGGTGGCGGCGACGGGACAGATCACCGGCGGCGCCATCATTCTGTTACCGCTGTCGCTGATGGTGGATCGTCCTTGGACCTTGGCGATGCCGGGATGGCATGTCTGGGCCGCGCTGCTGGCCATTGCACTGGTCAACACGGCACTGGCCTATGTGGTCTATTTCAAGATGGTGGCGACGGTGGGTGTCACCTACATCTCGCTGGTGACGTTCCTGATCCCGATCATCGCGCTGCTGCTGGGCGCGGTCTTCCTTGGCGAAAGCGTGACGGCGCAGGCGCTGGCGGGCATGGCGGTGATCGCGCTGGGACTGGCGGCGATAGACGGCCGGTTGCTGCGGCTATTTCGCGGTCCATGAGGAACGTCCGCCAGCGGCGAAATGGTCCAGTGGACCATTTCGAGTTCACTCAGCGGTCCATCCGCCATCTATGGATATGATGCTGCCCGTTATGGAGCGCGCCATGTCGCCGCTCAAATAGACCGCCAGCGAAGCGATCTCGTCGACCGTGACGAACTGCTTGGTGGGTTGGGCTGTCAGCAGCACATCGTTGATCACCTGTTCGCGGGTCAGATGGCGCGCTTCCATGGTGTCGGGAATCTGTTTTTCCACCAGCGGGGTCCAGACATAGCCGGGACAGATGGCGTTGCAGGTGATGCCGAAGGTGGCGGTTTCCAGCGCGACCGTCTTGGTGAAGCCGGCAATGCCGTGCTTGGCCGAGACATAGGCCGACTTGAACGGCGAAGCCACCAGCGCGTGGGCGGAAGCCGTATTGATGATGCGGCCCCATTTTTTGGCCTTCATGCCCGGCACCGCGGCGCGGGTGGCGTGGAAGGCCGATGACAGGTTGATGGCGATGATCTGATTCCATTTCTCCGGTGGAAATTCCTCCACTGGCGAAACAAACTGGATGCCGGCATTGTTGACCAGTATGTCCACCGAGCCCAACTGCTTGATGGCGTCGCCTACCATGGCTTCGGTCTCATCGCCCTTGCTCATGTCGGCGCCGCTGTAGATCGCCTTGACGCCGAAATCCTTCTCAATCCCGGAACGTTCTTTCTCGATCGCCGCGGCATCGCCGAAGCCGTTGATGCAGATGTCGGCGCCCTGGCCGGCGAAAGCCCGCGCAATGGCCAGCCCGATCCCCGAGGTCGAGCCGGTGACGAGGGCGACTTTGCCTTTGAGGGACATGATAATTCTCCGGGGGATGACGGTTCAAAGCATGGCACAGCCTTGGCCGGACAGAAGGGGCGATAAGGCCGCAGCACAGGTCCGTTCGCCTAGTTGGCCAGATCAAAATGTCACAAAATCGGCTATGATTCGGAGGTGGACACCAAACCGATACATCCGCCTCACCCGGCCGGGCATCGCTACGCCCCGGTAGCGCGGCCGGAGAGTTGCGGCCGCATCGCCCTGGTGTTGCAAGGCGGCGGTGCGCTGGGCGCCTATCAGGGCGGCGTCTATCAGGCGCTGCATGAAGCGGGGCTGGAGCCGGAATGGGTGTCCGGCGTTTCGATCGGCGCCATCAACGCTGCATTGATTGCCGGCAATGCGCCCGAGCGACGGCTGGCAGCCCTGTGCGAATTCTGGGACCGCGTCACCCACCGCACCATCTGGCCCTATACGCCGGACGGCGACATCTACCGCCAGGCCCGCAACACCATTTCGGCGCTCACCACCGCGATCTTCGGCCAGCCCGGCTTCTTCAATCCTCATAAGGTCAATCCCTGGTATCTGCCGCCGGGCGCCAAGGACGCCACCAGCTTCTATGACACGACGCCGCTTCGGAAGACGCTGGAGGAACTGGTGGACTTCAAGCGGCTGAACGACGGCGACGTTCATTTTTCCGTCGGTGCCGTCAATGTAATGACCGGCAATTTCATCTTCTTCGACAACCGCAAGGAAGAGATTAGGCTGGAACATTTGCTGGCCAGCGGCGCGCTGCCGCCCGCCTTCCCCATGGTCGAGATCGGCACCGATTATTTCTGGGACGGTGGCATCGTCTCCAACACGCCGCTGCAGCATCTTCTGGCCCAGGATGACGACGTTAATTCGCTGGTGTTCCAAGTCGATCTGTTCAGCGCCCGGGGCGACCTTCCCCGCACCATGTCGGACGTGCTGGGCCGCCACAAGGACATCATGTATTCCTCGCGTACCCGCTGGGTGACCGACAGCTTCGCGCGGCTGCAACGCTGGAAGACCCGCGCCTATGAAGCGCTGGTCAAGGTGCCGGAAGACCAGTTGAGCGACGAGCAGCGGGCGATGCGCGACAAGCTCTCCAGCCTGTCCCGGGCCACCATTCTGCAGCTGATCTATCAGCAGAAATCCTATGAGGGCAACGCGCGCGACTATGAGTTCAGCCCGGAATCCATGCACGAGCATTGGAAGAACGGGCATGAAGACACGCTGAGCACGCTCAAGCGCAAGGATTGGCTGAAAATGCCGCCCAAGAATATCGGCGTCGTCACCCATGACGTCCATCGCGAAAATGAAGGCCGCTGACGGATGCTTCATTGAGCGCCGCCTCCATTGCAGCGCGGCTGGAAGCACTGCCCGCCACACGCGGTTTCTGGCGGCGCGTGACCTTGCTGTCGCTGGGCGGCTTCTTTGAATTCTACGATCTGTTCCTGGCGGCCTATGTCGCGCCGGGGCTGGTAAAATCGGGCATCCTCACCACCACCACGCCGGGCCTGTTCGGCACCACGGGCGTGGCGGGCTTTGTCGCGGCTTTCTTCCTGGGCCTGTTTGTCGGCACCGCCCTGTTCGGATTCATCGCCGACCGGTTCGGCCGCCGCCTGATCTTCACCGTGTCGCTGCTCTGGTATGCGGGGGCGTCCTTCGTGATGGCGTTCCAGCAGGATGCCTTCAGCCTCAATCTCTGGCGCTTCATATGCGGCATCGGCATCGGGGTGGAGCTGGTCACCATCGACACCTATATCGCCGAACTGGCTCCGCCACGGGTACGCGGCCGCGCCTTTGCCTTTTCCAATGTGATCCAGTTCGCCGCCATTCCGGTGGTGGCGTTTCTGGGCTGGCTGCTGGTGCCGCGCACTCTGTTCGGGCTGGATGGCTGGCGTTTTGTGGTGATGGCGGGATCGGCGGGGGCGCTGCTGGCCTGGGTGGTGCGCGGCCGCTTGCCGGAAAGCCCGCGCTGGCTGGCGCAACACGGCCGCAGCCAGGAGGCGGAAGCGATCGTCGAATCCTGGGAAGTGGAAGCCAGGCTGGCCGGGGCGCAGCTTGGCGAGCCCAAGCTGCATGTCACAGAACAGGGCAGGGGCAGCTTCTCCGAGATATGGAAGCCGCCCTATCTCGGGCGCACCCTCATGCTGATTGCATTCAACCTGTTTCAGGCCGCGGGCTATTACGGCTTTGCCAGTTGGGTGCCGACTTTGCTGATTTCCAGCGGCATCGAAGTCACCAAAAGCCTGGGCTACACCTTCATCATCGCCATTGCCGCGCCGTTCGGCCCGGCCCTGGGCTTGCTGTTCACCGACAAGGTCGAGCGCAAATGGGTGATATCGGGCGCGGCGCTGGCGATTGCGGCGACGGGGCTGGCCTTCACAATAGCGCATGGCATGTTCGGCGTGATCGCCTGCGGGGTGGCGCTGACCCTGGCCAACAACATTCTCTCCTTCGCCTATCACGGCTACCAGCCGGAGCTGTTTCCCACCCGGGTGCGGGCACAGGGCGTGGGCTTCGTCTATTCCTTCTCCCGCCTCTCCACCATGTTCAGCGCCTTTGTCATCGCCGCCATCCTCAAGAGTTTCGGCGCGCCGGGCGTGTATGTCTTCATCGCCGGCTGCATGGGGATCGTGGCGGCGGTGATCGGGATTTTTGGGCCAAAGACCAAGGACCTGCCGCTGGAACAGATCTCGCGCTAAAGCCGGCCGACCGGCGGGCGGAACGGCTGCGATGCATGCGCATTGTCTTTTGTTAGGGGGAGATAAGGAAACCTATGCAGCCGACAGACAGGGAACTCGGAAAGTATCTGCTCAAGGCCCAGCGGGCTGAACACGTCGCAGCCAAGTTCGCGCCGGACTCCTGCGATCACGACGGATGGCACAAGATTGCTGAAGGGTACCGGCAGTTGGCAGAGCAGGCAGTTCCCAAACAGCGCATGGAGCAAAGTCCCTAGCTGCAGTCAGGCTCGGTTAGAGGAGGAGGCACGGTAGGCGTCCCCCGCGCCACCCGATTGGGAAAAGGCAGCCAAAAAGCTAGCTGCACCGCTGGCGTAGCGGGCCACCGGACCCCTATTGGGGCCCGGCTCCCGCCGTGGTAATAACGCGCGTTCTTTACGCACTGAGTACCTACCCTTCTCCAGCGGCGCGCTGGGTTAGGTTGACGAAGGCACCCCTTGCCGGGTGGTTTTGTCGTTTTAGGTGGTTCGGTCGTAAGTGTCGGATTCTATGGGCTCAAATGAGGCTCATAACCGGTTATGAGCCTTTTATCAGTACCCAAAGCTTGTTGGCGTGCCTTCTGATCGTGGCCTCGCCGACGGACTTATGGTGGGCAATTGCCCAAGTGGACATCGCGCTCTCTAGGTCGGCCAGCTTCTCCGGCTTCAAGTCGCCGTTATAAAGCTGGGCGGCTATGGCAATCCAAAGTTCAGGCCAGAAATCTTTCGAGGGTGCGCCACCCGCGTGTTTGGTCGGCTCTGGGGGAGTTGGGACAGGCGCGGGATCGGCCTTCGGCGCTGCCTGCGGAACCGATTTTCTTAGAATTTTGTAAATTGCGGATGGATCAACTCTGACTGAGTAAAGCTCAAATTTCTCAGTCAAATCACTATGGTGAGGACTGACGTAAATTTCGATTTCGAGATCGCCAGTTATCCAAAATCTATTTTCGCCAACATACTGCTGAGCGTTGAGTGTTTGCCAAACGTCCTGCCCGATTAGCGATAGCGTTTGAGGATGTGGCCTTCCGTCAATAAATAGGCGTTCGGCACGGGCTTTGATTTGATCCGTTGCTAGCCGCTTTGCGATAGTCCGCGCGGACGTCTGGAATCCCTGCTCCGCGCCAACCAAGGTAGCAGCAAGTTGGACCGGCATCCATTTGTCAAAATCCGCCTGGGTAAATGCAGATCGGCCTGCTGGCTGTGGTGCAACCGGGGCTACGCGCTCCCAAATGTCTTTCGGTGGCGCGCCTCCAGCGTGCTTCGCAGGGGGCGGCGCGGGCGCAGGCTGGGGCACCGGCGACAATGTGACGGCGGCTAAGTCCTCAGTTGTTGGCGGCTTAGGCGCTACAACGCGTTTCGGTATAATTTCATCCAGACCAACCGGATCAAACCTAATTCCAAAAAACTGAAAGGTTTTCTCGCCATCCGTCGTGGTCAGAATCACATCGAGGCTATTCGTCAGCCATAGACCATTTTTGCCAACGTTCCCTAGTTGGAGGAGTTTTTTCCAAGTGTTGTCGCCAATCCGCTGGTATGGGCTAAGCGAGATCTGCAGGCCGCCCTTGGTAACCCGGCCTCTCTCTATTCTGGCGACAAGAAAATCTGCCGCTGCACGACGGACTATTTCCCCCGCCGCCGCGTCAAACAAAGTTTTCCGAAGTTCGCGGACAGCCTCACTGGCCGGAACCCAATTCGAAAACTCTTCCTTACTGATTACGTCGTCCGCCATCCCCGCCCCTTGGGGCGATGGTCATGGGGCAGGGCGGATTCTGCAAGCTAGGGCTCGGCTAGGCCCTTGATCGGCCTAAGTCTTTGATACATGCCGTGGCGGGCCAAACGTGAATACTTTCAAATGATTAGGTGAAATATCAGAAAAATCAATTTTTCCTGCTTGAAAAATTGATTTTCTCAAGTATCTCTGGCGCGTCCAAATGAGACGCGAGATGACCGAGCCGAAAGACTGGCAAGAACTGACCAAGCTCACACAAGGCGCCCCCTTGGTGGTGGAGCGGGTGCGGATGGGCGACATCGTCCTCGAAGGCCGGTTCGAGCTGCCGCAACTGGCGCGGCTGACCATGGAAGACCAGATCTTCGTCGCCGCCTTTCTCAAGAGCCATGGCTCGATCAAGGAAATGGAGCAGGTGTTCGGCGTGAGTTACCCCACCGTCAAGGCGCGGCTGAACCGCATCGCCGGCCAGCTGGAATTCGTCGACACCAATCCGGCGCCCCTCAATCCGCAAGGCGGGCGCAACGAAATTCTCAGCCGGCTGGAGCGGGGTGAGATCACCGCCGCCGAAGCCATTCGCCAAATGGAGGCCAAATGAAAGGCGAAATCCTTCCCCCGCTGACCGCCACCGTGCATGTGAAGCCCGCGGGCTGGCGTTTTGGCATCCGGCTGTGGCTGCCGCTGTTCCTGTTCTGGCTGCTGCTGTTGCCGCTTCTGGTGCTGGCGCTGCCTTTCCTGTTCGTCGCCGCGGTGATCTTCGGGGTGCGCTTCTGGGCGTCCATCCGCGCCGCGCTGGGCCTGCTGGCGGCGTTCCACGGCACCAGGGTCGAAGTCGAAAACGCCAACACCCGCATCTTTGTCAATCTGCACTGAGAGGACATGTCATGAACGACAATCGCCGCCAGATCCTGGACATGCTGGCCAACGGAAAGCTCACCGCCGAGGAGGCCGAGCGCCTGCTCGCCGCCCTGGAGCGCAACAGCAACGGCACCGGCGCCACCGCCATGACCGAGACCGACAAGGTCAAGTATCTGCGCGTGCTGGTCGATACCAAGGACCCGCTGGACGGCCCCACCAAGGTCAATGTCCGCGTGCCCATGCAGTTGCTGCGGGCCGGGGTTCGGCTGGCCGGTGTGATCCCGGCTTCCGCGCGCGACGAAGTCAACAGTGCCTTGCGCAAGGAAGGCATCGCCTTCGACATCAACAATGTCACGCCGCAGAACCTGGAAGAGCTGATCGAGCAGTTGCGCGAGCTGACGGTGGACGTGGACAACGAAAACACCAAAGTCCGAGTCTTCTGCGAATAGGCCATGAACTATCGTCACGGCTATCACGCGGGCAATTTCGCCGATGTGGTGAAGCATATCGCCCTGGTGGCGATCCTGCTGCACCTCAGGAAGAAAGACACCGCCTTTGCAGTGGTCGACAGCCATGCCGGGCGCGGGGCTTACGATCTCGCCGGCATCGAGGCCGGCAAGACCGGTGAAGCCGCCGGCGGCATCGGCCGGCTGGCGGAGCTATCGGGCGGGATGCCGGAGGCGCTGGCGACGTATCTGTCGCTGGTCCGGGAAGGCGAGGCGAACGCTTATCCCGGCTCACCGCTGATCGCGGCCAAACTCGTCAGGCCGCAAGACCGGCTGACGGCGATCGAAAAGCATCCGCAGGAATTCGCGGTCCTGAAAGAAATGTTGGCGCCCTATCGCAACGTCACGGCCGAACTGGCCGACGGTTACGCCCGCACCGTGAAACTGCTGCCGCCGCCGTCGCGGCGCGGCCTGGTGCTGATCGATCCGCCGTTTGAATCGACGGATGAATTTTCCACCCTGGCCGGAGCAGTGCGGGATGCATATCGCAAATTCGCCACCGGCATTTTCCTGATCTGGTATCCCATCAAGTCCCAGGCCGAGACGGACGCTTTCCTGGGTGAGGTGATGGCCGCCGGCATCGCCAAGGCGCTGACCATTGATATCCAGGTGAACGCACCGGAAGGCAAGCTCGCCAAGGCGGGCTTGCTGGCGATCAACCCGCCTTACGGGTTCGAGGCGGCGATTCAGGCATCGGCTACCGTCCTCGAGCCGCGGTTGAAGGCAACGATCGCGATCCGCTGGCTTGCCGGCGCGGCGTGACTATCCGTGGCGGGCTTCGAGCTCTGCTTTCAGCTTGCGCATCATGCCTTCGCTTTCGCCCGTCAGTTTAATCACCGCTGCGTCCTCTACTTTTTTGCTGAGCGCGTCCTTGGCTTCGTCTGAATAAAACGCCGCCGTCAGGGCTTTGTCGTCGACGCTGGAGGTCACCTGTCCATAGGGATAGCCATTGCGGACATCGATCAGCATCGCCTGGGCAACGCCGACCGCCTTGACATCCCGTGACGGGACGATGAAGGCGCCGATCACTGTCCAATCCGCGAACCGTAGCGGATTGCTCTTCTGGTCGGTGGTGGCGTCCACCTCGTAGATGAGCACCGCATCGAGATGCTGGCGTGCGGCGGCCAGCCGGATCGTATCGACCAAATGACGCACGGCGGCGGTCCGGTCATTGGGACCCGCTTTGATATCGGGCTCCATCATTGCCGCCACCAAGGGGCTTACCGGGACAAACTCACCAAATCCGGGGCCCAACCGGTCGCGCGCCGCGACCCAGGCGGCGGCTTCCGGCTCAGGCACCGCTATCAACTGGCCCTGCCATCGGTCTTGACCGATGCGGGCGATGCCGATCCGGGCCGGGAAATGAAGTGTCGGCTCGATTGCTCCCGCCTGACGGACACGGGCATCGATGTCGTCCGGGCTGGCGGAAAGCGCCGGCCGGGCCGTTCCGTAACCGGCCAGCCAATTCTGGCCGGTAGTCGCCTGGGTATAAGCGCTACAGCCACAGAGAAGCAGAGCGGCAAAAGAAATGTATGGGATTTTCCGCCAGCGCATTGGTCCCTCCGTGCCGAGGCGCGGAGATGGAACATTCCAATGGTGGCGCAATTGCGTTCGGCCCGTGGCGCGAGTGTGCGCGTCGCAGAGATTTTATTCGCGCTCCGGCACCGGCACGTTGAAGCCGTTGAGCGTGGTGGAGACCAGGCTGTAAAGACCCACCAGATAGATCATCTCATTGGTGGAATGCTGCCCGAAGGTCGCGACCGCCAGCCGGTAAAGCGGCTCGGGCAGGGTGCCGCCGCGCACCAGCGCATAAGAAAAATCGAAGGCGATGCTTTCGTCCGCCGACAGATCCGCCGGCTTCACATTGGCGACCAGGCTGGCCAGCCTTTCGGCTTTCATGCCTTCGCGTTCCGCCACCGCGATATGGGCGTAGATCTCATAGGCCGCATCGAAGCGCGCCCCGACCACCAGGATGACAATCTGGCGGATATTGTCGGGCAGGCTGGCATTGGCGGTCATCGCCAGGGTGAGGTCCCAGATCGCCTTGCCGATCCCGGGCTCGTGCAGCCAGGGATTCCACGGCCCCATCAGGGCGCCGTCTTCCCGCAGCACCTTGAAGGCATTGAAGTTGCTGGCAATGCCTTTCCGCATATCGTCATAAAGCGCCTTCTGTTCCGGCGTGAGGTCGGCAGGGGCGATGAGGGGCAGGCGCATGGGCGGCTCCAGGGAGGGAGACATTGATCATGTCACGGGGCCCCCGTTCCGCGCGAGGCGCGCAAAGCCGCACCGCCGATGGTCAAACATTTGCCAGCCAGAACGGCTTGCCATCGCGGCCACGCTCTCTTCTATTTGTTGCCACTGGATGCTGCCCGGAGGCCCGCGCGTGAATGCTGTCCCGGATATCGGCTTTGAGGACTGGCTGGAGCATGCCTTCGGCCATGAGGTCAGGTTTCAAAGACTGGCCTGGTTTTTCGACGACGATGCCGTGTGGTGGAATCCGAAACCCCGAACGGCAATCGACTTCCTGACCCGGCTGTTCAACACACCGGCCGTTTTGACCGAGCGTTTTTCCGACGCACAGATTGCCCAGGGCCTGACCTATCTGCTCAGCACCGGCGCGGTGGGCGACAATGGCTGGTTCTACAGCAGCGAAGTCCCCGCGCCCGCCCGCAAGACCTGCATCGCCGCCACCTTCAACCTTTTCTCCGAAATTTTTCAGCCGCGCTGCGCCCCGGTCCTGGGCCATCTCAGCAAGGTCGAAAGCACGCCGCTCAACACGGTGGCGTACATGTTTTGGGACGTTTTTCCCTGCGTGGCACTGCCGGGCGACGCGCACAGATTGGAACTTCAGTTGGAGACGCTGGCAGTGATGGAGCGCATCCTGTTGCTGGACTCCATTGCCTGCGTGGAAAGTGCATTGCATGGCCTGGGCCACGCGCATGCCTATTATCCCCGGCAGGCCGAGCAGATCATCGATCGCTACTTGGCAGGCGGGAAGTGCACGAGCGGCGATCTTTTGACTTATGCCCGGGCTGCGCGTTGCGGCTGCATTTTATAACTGGTGGGGCCAGGCCGGCACACCGGCTTGCGTTTTGGCACCCCCTCGCTTATCACCGCCGACGGACGGGTGGTCGAGTGGTTGAAGGCACCGCACTCGAAATGCGGCGTACGTGCAAGCGTACCGTGGGTTCGAATCCCACCCCGTCCGCCAGCTAAAAGGGGGCCTCGTGCCCCCTTTTTATTGGCGCGCCAATCACGCCGGGAAGCAGGCGGATGCAGTCAGGGTGGGTACCGGCACAGGAAAGCTGGGAAGATAGGTCGGCTGGTAACTGGCCTGTACCTGGTTCCCGCAGGCCGCTTTGGTGACGGTAAATGCAGCGACAGGGACCGAAAGTCCCGCACTCTGGGCCACCGCCCATGCCTGAATCTGACTTGTGCTGGCGCAATTGAACTTATCGACAGTCGCGCACCGCGCAGCAGCTTCCACGCCCTGCTGAAGCGTCACCTGCATCCAGGTTGCCAGTCCGAGTTCGGTTACGCCCATGATGAGTGCGAAAAAGGCGGGCGCGCACAAGGCGAATTCCAGCGCGGTGGCGCCGCTTTTATCTTTGAACAGGGTGAGCCTTTTCATTTTACACGAACCGTCGAACTGGCTGTTTGATGATAGGAGGCGGCGAAGCCCGGATAATTGATCAGGGTCGAATAGTCGCGCTGGGCCGAGGCCGTGACATAAGTGCCGGCGTTCATTCCGTCCGACGCGCAGGTCGTGCCGCAAGTGGCGGACGTCACTGTTTTGCTGGTGGCGTCGACACAGCCGCAAAATTGGACCGGAGCGGGGACTGCGCTAATCCCGGGAACCGAGGTTGCGCTCGTAACTGCAGCCGAAATGGCGGTACTGTCAAAGCTATGGACGGTCGCGTATTGGGCGCCCGCCTGGGCAGCGTTCTGCACCTGGATGTCGCTGTAAAAGCCAAGGCCCAGGTCCCCGATACCGACGACCAGCAGGCACAAAAAAGCTCCGACAATCGCGAACTCGATGGCGGCGGCACCGCCAACCTCTGCCCGGAATGCTTTCCTTGCCATCCTTGTCTCTCCTGCCTATTCGACCAGGCTGGCGGTCGAAGCCCCGATGGGGATTGTTCCGGATCCGGTACAGTCGACGGCGAGATTGGAATTGCCGACAAAGGTCACGGTGTCGGCGATCACCTGGGTGCAACCCATCTTGGTGGAATCGCCGCCCGCATATTGAAGCGTGCCATGGGGAACATAGACCGCGCCGCCCAGCAATTGTCCCGTGCCGCCATTGAACTTGAAGGTGGTGCTGGTCGGCATGTTGCGGTCGCCGAACATGACCAGCCCCTGGGTGGGACCGGTGGTGGGGGCGGTGAGTTTGATGGTGGCGCCGCCATTGATGGTGGCATCGGCGTAGTTGGCGCCGGTGCTGGAGGTGAAGATGATGGTCACGCCGGTTCCCTGAAGCGTGGCGCCGCCGGCGATCTGAAGGGAACCGCGGTCGATATAATAAATGCCCGGGTTCATCGTAACGATGGCGCCGGCATTGAGCTGCAGGCCGTTGCAATAGACGCCCGGATCGATCGTGACCGTGTTCTTGAGGGTGAGGTTGTTGTTGGCACAGCCGGAGAAAGGAGGAAGGGCCACCGAAGCATAAGGATCGGCGGCCGGCGATGTCCCGGTATTGGTGCCCTGTGTCGTGGTGATGCCGCCGCCGCCGGCGATGTTGCCCACCACATTGACCGATAGCGCCTTGATGGTGGCCGAGCCGCCATTCGTCAGCGCACTGGAATTGTTGGAATTGTCGTACACGCTGCATTTGTCGAGAGCGACGTCGCTGGTGCCTTTGGATGTCACAGCGCCACTGGCGCCCGCGCTCAGCGCCAGGACGCAGCCTTGACCGTTATTGCCGGGGAGCGCGACGGCGCGCCCGCCCAGCGTCACCGCGGTCTGGCTGTAGATGGACGACAAGAGCCTTGCTTGTTGCGTGGTCACGATCACTTCGATCGCGCTTTGGTTGCCTGTGTAATTGCCGGTGGTAGGCGGCCGATGAACGGTAATGACTGTGCCGGCAGTGCCCTCTTGATAGCCGTAGCCGGAGATGACCCCCTGCGCCTGCAATTTCAGATCCTTGGACGTATTCAGACTGTAAAGCGTGGCTGCGCTGATTGCCGCGGAGTCCGCCGCACCCTGTAAAGTCTGGTGAACATAGATCCAGAGCCCGCCCTCGGTCGCCAGACCCGCCGTGCCGATCAAAACCGGAGAAAGAAGCGCGGCGACGATCGCGTAATTACCGCGATGGTCCTTGCGAAAGCGCCGGAGTCCCCGAACGAGACGCCGCAGGATTTTCAGACCATGGGTAGAATGCATTGGGGAAACCGCCGGCTGCATTGATGGAGCCGATCTTCGCGGCCTAAACCTTGCCGGGGCTTAAATTTTCCGGGCGACTTTTCTTTTGAATTCGAGCGAGCCACCCGAGAAATGAGCCTTTGTTACCTGAGCGCAGAAAGGTTGGGAAAATGTATTCTTTCCGCTTGCGAGAGGCGCCTGGTACCCGGTTACACAGCGCCGGTACCGGGCTCAAATAGCGTTGGTCCGGTTCGGGAATAACGCGAGGAGATCCGCCGGACGCGCTGTTGTCTGCAGGTCCGGCACCGGCCCTCCGCTTACGCTGCGGGCGTTCGTCGCTCAAAACGGTCCACTGGACCGTTTTGTTTGCTTCGCAAACCGCTCCTCACTCTCACCAAACGAAAACGGCGGCCTGGTGGCCGCCGTCCTCATGCTCGACAGGAGCGATACGGTGATTAGGCCTTCTTCAGGCGGCGGCGCATGCCGGCCGCACCCAGAAGACCGGCCCCGAAGATGGTCAGGGTGACGGGTTCCGGCACGAAGGTCAGTTCCGCGGTCAGCTTGGTGCGGAGAGCGGCTTCGAAGTCGGCAAAGGTCGCGGCCGGGAAGTCTGCACCCAGTGCGGCGTTGCCGTTGTTGAAGCTGCAGTCGGCGCTTCCGCCGATGCCCAGGCAGTTCACATGATAGCCCAAGGCGAAGGCCGCGTTGGCGGCGGTCGTGGGGTTCGAACCAGTGTTGTTCTGCCCGTCGGTGGACACGTCAATGATCTTGTTGCCCGTCCCGCCGAACGCGGTGATCGCCGTGGTCGCGGTCACGATGGCATCGCCAATGCCGGTGGTACCGCCGGCCTGCGTCATGCCATTGAGGGCATTCAGCAGGTTGGTCTTGTCGGCCGCCGTGGTGATGGTGTGGATGGAGTACACCAAATGTGAGGCGTCGTTGAACTGCCAGACGCCGATGCTGTTCAGACCGTCGGCCTGGACCAGGTCGGTGACGGCGTTGATATAGCCCTGTTTCTGGAGAGCGTAATTTGTTGCGCTGATGCTGCCCGTCTCGTCAATGACGAGGGCGATAACGGCGGCTTGAGCGCTGCTCGCGGTCGCGACCACCATGGCCGAAGCGAAAAGGGCCCCAAAAAGCTTTGAACGAGTCATTTCCCAATCTCCCAGCAAAGTGTCGAACTTGGATGGGTTAAGAGCACAAAGCGTGCCAGATTGGGTCAGGTTGATTTCTATCAATTGTTGTAAGAGGTTAAATGTTTACACAGTAAACACGTTAACGGAATCTGAAAGAACTTCTTACAACTTTGGCGATTTCCCGCCCCCTTGTTACAAGCCAGATGCAACGAAGTTGGAAAGTTCGCGCTTCGCTGCGGCGATCCTATAGCGGTTTTCGGCAAGAAAGCGCAATAAAAACAACCATCTACGGTCCGCCGCGGGCTGTCCTGTCCGGCATTACGCCGTCGCCGCGGCCTCGCAAGGCATTGAATCCCGCCAATGGGCGAGGGCGGCACAGGCCTGGGCGCAAGCCTCCCGCAGAGCTGTCAGCAAGGTCTCCATGCCGGCCGGGTTCCCCTCGCGGCAGCATTTTTCCACATCCCGCGCCAGCGCACTGGTCCTGGCCGCGCCAAGGTTGCCGGCGCAGCTCACCAGCATATGCGCCTCGCGCGCGATGCCGGCCAGATCGCCCGCTTTTTCGCAGGCATCGATCGTCCGCATTTGCCGCTGGGCGTCCTGAAGGAAGAGCGTAATCAGGCTGGCGAGGCTGTCGCGCGGCAGTGCCACGCTCAGCGCTTCGAGATTCTGGGTGTCCAGCACGGGCGGCACGTCCTCGCGCCGTGCCGGACCGGTGTCGCGGGGCGCGCCGCTTGCCAGGCGATCCAGCTTGGCCAGCAGCAGCGCCGGCTGAAAGGGCTTGGTGATGTAGTCGTTCATTCCGGCACCGAGATATTCCTCGCAGGCGCCCTGCATGGCATGGGCCGTCATGGCAAAGATCGGCACGGAATTTCCCGGCGCGGGAAGCGCGCGGATCTGGCGCGTGGCTTCCACCCCATCCATTTCGGGCATCTGGATGTCCATCAGGATCAGGTCGAAACTTTCGCGCCGCACGGCGTCCACCGCCTGGCGGCCATTCTCGGCAATGGTGACGTGGCAGCCCGCCTTGTTGAGGATCACGCTGGCATATTGCTGATTGATCTTGTTGTCCTCGGCCAAAAGGATACGCAGACGCGCTTTTTCGGGGTTGGCCAGTTGGGGCCCGGTCATGCTGGGCTCGCGCTCGCCCGCCGGCGCGGACCGCGGCACATAGCCGGCATCCGCCGAAACATCGGTCACACCATAGATATTGATCAGCGTGTCGAGCAGTTCCTGATGGCGCAGGGGTTTTTCCAGCACCGCTTCCAGTTTCAGGCTGTCCCATTCGCGGATGAAGCCGCGGCCCACCGAAGAAACGATGACGAGCTTTGTATCCGACAGGATTTTGCTGGAACGGATGCGCTCCGCCAGTTCGTCGCCGGAAAGGCCGGGCATCATCTGGTCCAGGAAGACAATGTCGTAAGGCTGGTTGCGATGCCAGGCGCGCTCCAGCTCGGCCAGGGCGGCGTGGCCATCATCGGCGGTGCCGACACGCATCCCGAGATTGCGCAACTGCCGGCCCATGATTTCCAGATTGAGGCCGATATCGTCCACCACCAGGGCGCGGAGATTCTTGAAATGCCCGCTCAACACTTCGCGCGTCGCCAGATCGGCCCGGGAGCGTTCCAGCGGCAGGGTGAACCAGAAGGTCGAGCCTTTGCCCAACCGGCTGGTGACGCCGATCTCGCCGCCCATGCGTTCGACCAGCTGCTTGCAGATCGCCAGGCCCAGGCCGGTGCCGCCGAAGCGGCGCGTCACCGAGGAATCCGCCTGGGAGAATTTCTGGAACATGCGTTCGCGAACGCTTTCGGCCATGCCGATGCCGGTGTCGGTGACTTCAAAATGCAGCGGCACCATGCCGTCCGCTGAGGGCGCGTCTCCCAGCCGGACGGCCACCTGCAGCGCCACGCCGCCCGTCTCGGTGAACTTGATGCCGTTGCTCAAGAGATTGAGCAGGACCTGGCGCAACCTTGTGGGATCGCCGCGATAGACGCCGCGGGCGCTGGGATCGACATACATGGCCAGATCGATATTCTTTTCCCGCGCCTTGGAGGTCATCAGCGACGCCGCACTTTCCACCGTCGGCAGAAGGTCGAAGTCGGTTATCTCGATTTCCAGCTTGCCGGCTTCCAGCTTGGAGATATCCAATATGTCGTTGAGGATCGCCATCAGGCTTTCCCCCGATTCCTGGACCACCATGGCAAAGCGGCGTTGTTCCGGTTCCAGCCTTGTATCCAGCAGCAGGCTGGCCATGCCCAGGATGCCGTTCATCGGCGTGCGGATCTCGTGGCTCATATTGGCCAGGAATTCCGATTTGACCCGGCTGGCGGCTTCGGCGCTTTCTTTGGCAACGCGGCTTTCCAGCACTTCGGTCTTCAGCCGCTCGCGTTCGACCGCCGCGTCGTGGAACATCTGCAGGGCGCGGGCGAATTGGCCGATCTCGTCGGCGCGCCCGTTATAAGGAATGGGTGCGTCCAGGTCGCCGGCGGCGACACTGGTGAGGGTTCTGGTGATGCGTTTGAGGGGCCGGACCACGCGCCACATCACATACACCGCCGTGAAGCAGGCCAGGCCGACCGACAGTAGCATCACCGCGATGGCGACAAAGAAGGCGCGCTGCGCGGCAAGCGCCCGCTCCGCGGCGCGCGCTTCCGTCAGGTGAAGGGCGGTGCTTGAGACCGCCAGGATGCTGGTCAGGCCGGCCTGGGATTTCTCGACCCAGTCCTTCCCCGACAGCGGCAGTTTTTCGCCCGCGGTCAGGCGCCTTAAAACGTCGTTGCGCAAGGCGCGATAGTCGGTGAAATAGATCTTGTTTGTGTCCGCGATGACCTTCTTCAATTCCGCGGGGACGGAGAAGTGTTGTGCCTCTGCCTTGATGTCCGCCCAGCGGGCGTCGATCTTGCCCTTGCCCTCCGACAGGGATTGCTGAAGCGCCAGACCCGGAACCTTGTTGTCGATTACGGCCGTCTGCACATAACCGCGGTCGCGGCCGGCATCCAGACGCATGTTCCAGGCATCGTTGTTGATCTTGATCATGTGATCGATGGATGGGTCGGCGCCTGGCATGTGCCCGCCCAGCAGGGCCGACTGAACCGCAAGCTGGCGCGACAGGACGGTGGTGGCGGCTTTCCATGCATCGAGCAGGGCGGGATCGCGCTCAGCACGCGGCTTCTGCATGGCGGCGATTACCTTTGGGAACAAGGCGCGATAGGTGTGGCCGGCGCCCAGCAGCACCGGCAGGCGGTCCCTCGCATCGGCAAAGGGACGGCGGGCGATCTCGCGCAGCGCAAGCGTGAGCGAGGATTCCATATCGGCATGCAGGCGGCGCAGCTTTACGACGGTGGAAGGCGGCGATGCTTCGGGCGCTTCCAGCACCAGGTTGGCGATGGTGGTTTCGGACCGCAGATCGATCATGGGAGACATGATGTTGCGGGTGCCGGTCACCACCGACAGCACGGTGCGGGCCTGTTCCTCGCGATGATAGGCGCTGAGCGCGCTGATGGCGAAAGCCGCGACCAGGACGACCGCCAGCACGGCCGTGATCGCCGACAGCAACGCTCCGATAGACTGAAAAGCTTTCACCAAGGCTCCCCCAACCGGACGCACCCGGCTGCGGACCCTAAGACCAGAGTCGTTTGAATAGATTTAAGGCAGTTCGGTGACGAGGTTCCGAGGTAAACAGCGCCCACGGATTTGGCGCAATTCCGGGCTCAGTTCTTAACGTCCCGCGGTGCAGTCCACCCTTGTGGTCTGCGATAGGAGAATTGCATCAATTGCCCTGACCTTTGGGCCGGCGCACAGCTCTGACTTTTCCGCTGTTTCCGCCGCCGCAGAAGAAGCGGCCGCTGCCGTCCGATTCCAGTCCGGACACGGTCATGCCCTCAGGCATGTCGAGTGTCTCCAGAACCTCCCCGGTCTTGGGATCGATGTGGCGCAAGTCGCCTTTCTCGTCTTCCCAGGTGCCGTGCCAGAGCTCTCCGTCCACCCAGGTGACGCCGGTGACAAAACGGCTGGATGGGATGGTGCGCAGGATGGCGCCCGTCTCGGGATCGATCTGGTGGATTTTGCGCTCCCGATATTGTCCGACCCACAGCGTTCCTTCGGCCCAGGCGAGGCCGGAGTCGCCGCCGCCGCCCGGCGCGGGAATGCTGGCCAGAACCTTGCCGCTCTTGGGATCGATCTTGTGGATGCGGTTCTCGGCGATCTGAAACAGATGCTCGCCGTCGAATGCCGTTCCGGCATGCGCGGGCATTTCAAACGAGCGCTGAGTCTCGCCGCTCGCCGGATCGAAGGCATTCAGCCTGTCGCCGGCCGCGATCCAGACCTGCCGGCCGTCATAGGTGACGCCGCCCACCTTCTCGACATCCGGAAAGGGTCCATATTCGCGCAGGATTTCAGCAGCGGATCGTTTCATGCCGTCCATCCTAATCGGCCGGCAGCGGGGATGGGAGTAACAAGGTGGTCGTGAATCCCGGCATGGGCGGGGTCATCCAGCGGCGGGCGCGCCCGCGGCCATAGGCCTGGACCTTGCCGGTTGCCGCAAGCGCGTCCAGGGCGCGCTGCACCGAACGTTGGCTGGCCCCAAGTGCCAGCGCCAGTGCCGAACTCGGCCAGGATTCGCCGTCGGCCAGGAAGGCCAGCACCGGGGCATGCTCTTCTTCCACGGCCTGGGCCAGCACCACCACCGCATCGGCATGACGCGGGACCAGCACAAAGCCCTCTTTGGTGGCCTTTACTCCGGCCAGGGACGCGAGCGCGTTGCGCAGCCGCCCGATTTCCACGCGCAGCCGCGCGCGATGGGATTCATCGGCATGTTTGGCGCGAAAGGCGCGGGCCAGCAGCACGGCTCTGGACACATCCTGGGGCCATGCTTCGGCCAAAGCGCGCGCCAGCGCGAACAAGACCGGACGGGTCGCAAGCGGAACAACCACACCGGCGCGGCGCACGGCATAGCGGCAGGCGTCCACCACCAACTTTTTCGATGCCAGCAGGTCTTCCACTTCTTCAAGCAAAAGACTGCGTTCCTCACCGCGGGCGATCAGCCGCGCTGCCGGCACGGCAAGAAGATGAACGGCGGTTTCAATCTCGGCCGTGAGGGAGGGTATGGCCGCGGCGCGTGCGGCTTGCGCCGCCCGGGCCAGCGCGGCACGCGCCGCACGGATGTGCAATCGCCGTATTGCGATACCTGCAACGGCCAGTTCATGGCCGGCGCGCAAGGCCGGCGGCAGCAGCAGCGAATCGAGTTTGGCGAGTTGGCGCTCGGCCTGGTCGAGGCGCCCGATCAAGAGCAGGCGCCGGATCTCCAGATGCCGGGCATGGGCGGCATTCGCCCGGTCGCCATGCGCTTCCAAGGTCGCCCGGGCGTTGTCCAATGTCTTTGCCGGCCAGCCCAGATCGCGGGTGACCAAGGCGATCTCGGCTTCGGCGACGGTACAGCGGGCGCGCGCCACGGCTTCCCTGGGTCCGAAAGCCCGCGCCGCCCGGCGCAGCAACAACTTGGCGCGATCCAGGTCGCCCATCTGCGCCATCGCAATGCCGCGAAGCGCCAGCGCCGGCGCATCTTCGCGCAGTGCGACCCGGTTCAGTGCGCCAAAAGGATCTCCCGCAGCAAGCGCCCGCGCCGCGGCTGTGATCAGCGAGTCCATGGGATTCTCACGCCCGCGAATCCCGCCACACTTGTAACTCTCATGTCTTGGCTGTCCGGCGCTAAGTCTGGCTCGCGATCCGCAAGCAGCGGTCGGGAACTATCGAATAGCCAAAGACAGGAGACAAGAGCGATGACCCGGACAGAAGCAGGCAGTGGGCAAAAGATGGCGGCCACCAAAGCCGGAACGCGCAAGGAATGGCTGGCGGCGCGCCTCAAGCTGCTGGAAGCGGAAAAGGAGCTGACCCGCAAAAGCGATGCGCTGGCGCAGCAGCGCCAGGAATTGCCCTGGGTGCGGATCGACAAGGCCTATCGCTTCGAGACCGACGAAGGAAATGTCTCGCTGCAGGACCTGTTTGCCGGCCGCTCGCAGCTTCTGGTCTATCACTTTATGTTCGGGCCCGACTACAAGGCCGGCTGTCCGTCCTGCTCCGCAATCGCGGATGGGTTCGACGGGTTCGCCATCCATCTCGCCAATCATGACGTGATGCTTTGGGCGGTGTCGCGGGCGCCCTTCGCCAAACTCAAGACCTATAAGCGGCGCCTGGGGTGGAGCTTCCCCTGGGCTTCGTCCGCCGGCGGTGACTTCAATTTCGATTTCAATGTGTCGCTCACCGAAGAACAGCAGCGCGAGGGCGGCACGGAGTATAACTACCGGGAGAGTCCCGCAATGGAGGCAAGCGTGCTTCCTGCGCCGGTCACCCAGTTTGCGGCCGCCTGCGGCACGGACACTCCCACCTACCGCCGCGATAGGCCGGGCCTGAGCGCGTTCGTGCTGGAGGATGGCGTGGTCTATCACACTTATTCCACCTATGCGCGCGGACTGGATGGATTGTGGGGCATGTATCAGTGGCTGGACCGCGCGCCTTTGGGGCGCAACGAGTCCGGACCCTGGTGGCGCCGCAATGACGAGTATCATGGCGTCGCGCCGGATGCGGGCAGGGTGTGATGAAAGCCGGCCCACGGAGATTCCATATTAAGGTCGATGCGGCCGGTTGCCTGTGCCTGGCGGCGGCGCCGACTTTCGCGATCATGGCATTGCTGACGGCCATTTCAGGCGAGACGGCCCCGATGCTGTGTTCGGCTGCGCCGGGTTTGCCGTTCAACGGAATGGTGCTGATGTATCTGCTGATGGCAGCGTTCCATCTCTCGCCCTGGTTGAAATGGATTTCCAGTCGGGCAAAGGGTGCGGTGGAACCTGACGCAGCGTCCGCCCGGCGCATCTGAATCGCCGCGCACGCCAAGTTGAGGAACTCCAAGTTCCTTCATCTGCAGGGTGGGAAGGAATGTCGCAGGAACCGTTTCCGCTTTTGCGCTTTTTGCAACATGGGGGACGTGGAGACTATTGATGAAACTTCCGCTTTTGATTTCCTGCGCCTTGATCTTACCGCTGTCCACTGCCTTGGCGGTGGAAAAAGCCACGCCGCTGCCTGCCGGAAAACCGGCGGGTGTGAAAAAGGCGCAGCTGTTGGACGACAGCAATGCCATGTATGTGGTGGCGGGTGTCGCTTTGGTCGGTATCGGCATCGGTTTGGCTGTGTCGAGCGATGACAATTCGCCGGCTCCAGTGACCACGACGTCCGCGCCCAGCACGACGCCTTAAAGAAGAGAATTGCCTGTGCCCTGACCCTTCGCCTTCTGTGCCGGCGGAGCGTGGTGATGCGCCTGAATGATTCTAGGCGATGGTATCGAGCAGCTTGCCGATGCCGGGGCCTGTCAGACCCAGACGATTGAAGGCCGTCTTCTCCAGTTCGGAAGCCGAGCGCTGGATCTTCTCCGCCACTTCCGGTGCGGGCGCCTGTTTGGCGGCGCGGCGCAGATCGCCTGCGTAGCTGACCATGTCCGTGACGGACGTGATTGTCTGTCCCATGCCTTTGCCTAGCAGGCCGTGTGCGGCGTGCAAAAAAGAATGGAGGACAAGGCTAAGGCATGGTTAAACGGAACTTTGAGCGGGAAAAATCAACCTTGAGTGGAGGTTGATCCCCGCGAAAGCGGGCGGCGGGGGATGAGTTCTGATCTTTGCGAAATGACGGTACGGGCCTTGTCGGCCGGGCTGGCGGCGCGGCGTTTTTCGCCCGTCGACATCGTGGAAGCCCATCTCGACCGTATTGCCACGCTGGAGCCGAAACTTCACGCCTTTGTCCATGTCCATGCCGACCAGGCCCGGCTGGCGGCGGAGGCGGCCGACAAGGCCATTCGCGCGGGCCATGGCCTGGGTCCGTTGCATGGCATCCCCATCGCGGTGAAGGACCTGGTGGAATTCAAGGACCAGATCACCACCGCCGGCTGCGCGGTGTGGAAGGATCGGGTTTCGGCCTATAGCGCGAGTTTGGTCCACAAGCTGCTGGCAGCGGGCATGATCGTGCTGGGCAAGACCCATACGGTGGAATTCGCCTATGGTGCCTGGGGCACCAACCAGCATATGGGCACGCCGTGGAATCCGTGGGACATGCAGACGCCGCGCACGCCGGGCGGTTCATCGTCCGGCTCGGCGGTGTCTGTGGCGGCGCGCATGGCGCCTTGCGCCATCGGCACCGACACGGGCGGATCGGTGCGCATTCCCGCAGCCTGGTGCGGCATCACCGGTTTGAAGACGACCATCGGGCGCATCAGCACCCACGGCGTCTTGCCCTTGGGTCCCACCCTGGACACGCCCGGCCCGATCGCGCGCAGCGTGGAAGACTGCGCTTTGTTGCTGGAATTGCTGCAAGGATATGACGCGAACGACCCCCTGACGGCGACCTTGCCGCCCAGCGTGCCGATGAAGGATCTGCGCCGCGGCGTGAAGGGCTTGCGGCTGGCGCGTCTGCCCGATGCCGAACGCGGCGAGTTCGATAGCGAAGTGCTTGCGGCCTATGACCGGTCGTTGAAAGAATTAGCGGCGATGGGCGCGGAGATCGTCGATTTGCCGAAAGGTGGACGCACCTTGCGCGAAAGCGGCGACCTGGTGGGCAAGATCATCTCCGCCGAAAGCTATCCCAAGTTGGCCGAACTGGTGGACAATGACGCGCTGCCGCTGGACCAGGCGGTGCGGGCGCGGGTGCGGGCAGGGGCCTCGATCTCGTCACGCCAGTACCGGGATGTGCTGGCCGACCGCGAAGCCGCAAAACGGGAATTCGCCGCGCGCATCGAAGGCGTCGAGGCGGTGCTGACTCCCTCCACCATGACGCCCGCCATTCCGCTGGACACGGTGGACCAGACCACCACGCCGGCCCTTTCCACCCGCTGGGTGAATTACCTGGACCTTTGCGCTTTGTCTTTGCCCAACGGCATGACCAAGAGCGGCTTGCCCCTGTCGTTGCAGATCGCCTGCCGCGGCGGCGACGAAGCGCTGGCCTTGCGCATCGGCTGGGCGCTGGAAAGCGCCACCGAGTGGCACAGACTGGCACCGAAAATCTAGAACGCGACCTTGTCGCCGCCCTTGAGCGCCAGGATCTCCCGCGCCTCGTCCGGTGTGGCAACCTTGCGGCCTAGGCCTTCGATGATCTGGCGCGCCATCCGCACCTGATCGGCATTGGACTGGGCCAGCTTTCCAGGCCCCGCCCACAGCGAATCCTCCAGCCCCACCCGCACATGGCCACCCATGGCGGCGGACTGGGCCGCGATGGCGAGCTGGTTCTTGCCCGCGCCCAGCACCGACCATTTGTATTGATTGCCGAACAGCCGGTCGGCGGTGCGCTTCATGTGGATCACATCTTCGGGATGCGCCCCGATGCCGCCCAGGATGCCGAACACGCTCTGCACGAACAGCGGCGGACGCACCAAGCCGCGTTCCAGGAAGTGCGCGAGATTATAAAGGTGCGAGGTGTCATAGCATTCGAACTCAAACCGCGTACCCGCATCGCCCAGGGTGCGCAGCACGAATTCGATATCCTGGAACGTGTTGCGGAACACCAGGTCGCGCGAGGCTTCCAGCGCCTGGGCTTCCCAGTCATGCTTGAACGTCTTGTAGCGGTTCAGCATGGGGAACAGTCCGAAATTCATCGAGCCCATGTTCAGCGAGGCCACTTCCGGCTTGAAGGTTGCCGCCGGCTTCACCCGCTCGGCCACCGTCATGTAAGGCGCGCCGCCGGTGGTGAGGTTCACCACCGTGTTGCTGGCCTGCTTGATGCGGGGAAGGAAGCGGGCAAACGCTTCCGGCGTCTGGTCGGGCTTTCCGGTCTGTGGATCGCGGGCATGCAGATGCACGATGGCCGCACCGGCTTCCGCCGCGCCGATCGCAGCTTGCGCGATCTCTTCCGGCGTCACCGGCAGATAGGGCGACATGGACGGGGTGTGGATGGCGCCGGTCACGGCACAGGTGATGATGACTTTATCTTTCATGGGTTCTCTCTATTCCGGGATCTCTTTGGCGGCGCGGCGCTTCTGTGCCGCCAGCGCCATCAGCCGCCGGTCGCGCCAGGCCTGGCGCCGCTGCAACTGACCGGCGGGCAGGCGCTTGCGCCGCTCGCCTTCGATCTCATCCAGCAGCGCACCGCCCCAATCGGCATGCTCGCGCATGCTGGGATTGAGGCGCTTGTAGATGGATTCATAGCGCTCGACATAGTCGCGCACGCCCCCCGGCGCATTGAGGTCGATGGTCTCGAACGGCCCCATGAAGGACCAGCGCAAGGCCAGCCCTTCACGGATGCCGATATCCACGTCTTCCACCTTGCAATGGCCGCCCGCCACCAGGCGGAAAGCTTCTTCCAGCAGCGCGCCCTGCAGCCGGTTCATCACAAAGCCGTCCAGCTCGCGCTTCATCACGATCGGTGCGTGACCGGCGGCGCGCAGGAAATCGGCGGTGCGCGCGACGACGCCAGCATCCGTCCAGGGCGCGGGCACCACTTCCGCCGCCGGGATCAGATAGGGCGGATTGAGCGGATGCACCACGATGGCCCGCGCCCGGCCTTTCAGATGGTCGGTGAAGGCCGAAGGCAGGATGGCCGAGGTTGAACTGGCCAATATCGCGTCGGGCGGCGCGGCAACATCCATCCGCGCGAACACCTCGCGCTTGATCTCCACCTTCTCCGGCGTATTCTCCTGCACATAACCCACATCCGCCAGCGCGTCTTCCAGCCTGGCGGCGGCCTGCATGCGGCCGCGTACGGCGGCGGCAGTGCTTGCGTTCAACAGGTCCTGCGCTTCCAGGTCAGGCAGCAGCTGTTCGATATAGTCGAGCGCCTTGGCGGGCGCCTGCGCATCCTCATCCCAAAGCGCGATGTCATGGCCGGCGCGCGCATAACTGATGGCCCAGGCCCGCCCGACAAAACCAGCGCCCACAATGGCAACCTTCATGACATCTCCCTGATACGACGCGGTCTTGTGCCGCTTAGGCTTACTATGCGGGACAGCGCCCGCACGCTGTCAAGCCAAGGAAGCGGTGCGCGCCAGCGCTCCGGCATCGGCCTGCTGCTCGATCTTCCGGCATGTCTCCATCACCGTCCTGGCCTTGGGTTCGGGCAGGATGCCGTCGCTGAGGTCGAGGAATTTCTTTTCCAGCGCCGCATCGCTCATCGGCTTTTCCAGGCTGCCGATCGCCTTGTCGATGTGGCGGCTCAAGATACGTCCGTCCTTGGTCTGCACCCCCAGATCGCATTGCTCGGGCGTGAGAACCGTGCTGGTTCTCACCGTCACCAGCTTGCGCAGGGCGACGACGGCGGGATCGCGCACCACCGCATCCTGGAATTGCCGCTCGCCCGCGGCGCCGAACAACAGCCCGACCGCGATGCAATGATAGATACTGAACTTGCCTTCCAGCCCGATGGCGGGATCGGTCTTGCCGGTCAGCGACAGCACCAGCGGATTGGCATACAGGGTGACGGCGGCGATCTGGTCGGGCTGCAGGCCCGCATCGTGTAACTGGATAGCGGCGTCGATGGCGGGATGGGTGACGATGCCGCAGGCGAACGGCTTGTAGGTGTTGAGCGCGGCTTCATAGCGCGTACCCAACCCTTGCGTCACCTCTTCCCATCGCACCTGGCGCGACAGAGCCTGCGCCCAGCCGTCCTTGCCTTCCAGCGCGGCCTGGTCCGCCGTGAAGCCTTGCTGTGCCAGCAGCGCCGCAGTCAATCCATTCTGTGCCGCGCGGCCGGGATGAAAACTCTTGGTCATGGAGCCGAACTGCACCTTCAAGCCCACCGGCTGCGAGGCGGCGATGCCCAGCGCCCACACCATCTGCTGCGGTGTGAGGCGCAGAAGCTTGCCGCAGGCGGCGGCGCTGCCGAACACGCCGCAGCTTCCGGTGATGTGCCAGCCCATCTCGTAATGGCTGGGATAGACGGCATTGCCGATCCGGCACTCGGTTTCGATCCCCAGCACCATGGCGTTGAGGAAATCCGCGCCCGAAACTGGCTGGTGCTGCGCCAGCGCCAGGATGGCCGACACCACCGGTCCCGCAGGATGGATGATGGTCTTCAGGTGGGTGTCGTCATAATCGAAGATGTGCGAGCTGATGCCGTTGACTAGCGCGGCGTTGAGGGTGTCCAGTCTCTCGCCGCGGCCCAGCACATTGGCCTCGGGCGATCCGGTAAAGGGCGCCAGCGCTTTCAGGGCGCGGTCCACCGTTTCATGGCGCGAGCCGCCCACCGCGACACCGACGTAATTCAGCAACGTGCGCTGGCCCTCGCGGCGGACATTGGCGGGCATGTCCTCGAAGCGCGCGCCGGTGATGTACTCGGCCAGGATGCGGGTGACTGATGATGTGATGGGTGGCGGCGCGCTTTGCGCATTCGCCGCCTGCACGGTTGTCGCCGCGGCGCCAGCCGCCATCACCGCGCGTCGATCCAGAAGCATCGGGTCTCTCTTTCTCAATCGGGCCGATGTAATCACAGACGCGGGCAGCGGTGGCGGGCAAGGAGATTTGACTCCCGAAAAATGTTCTTGTTATGTTCTCAACCATGAACCCCTCCCTCTGGACGTTCCAGGCACCGCGCCCGTTCAATCTGTTTTTCGCCGCGCTGCCGCCGGAATGGACATGTTCGACGATGGAAACTCTGGGCCGCACCGTGCAAAAAGCGCACGGATTGCGCGGGCGTCCCGTCACCGGCGGCCGGCTTCACAGCACCATCGCCGCGGTTCACGACCCCTGTTATCTGCCGCACCAAGTCCTCGAACGCGCGAAAGTGGTCGGCGCGCGGGTCAGGCATCCATCTTTTTCGATACGGTTCGATTGGATGGGCAGTTTCGATGTCCACCGTAATCGCTATCCCCTGGTGCTGCGAGGCGGCGCGGGCCTCCAATCCCTTATCGGCTTCCAGCAGGAAATTGGCATGCAGATGAAGCGCGCCGGTTTCGACGTGGCGAGCAGTTACACGCCGCATGTGACCCTGTTGTGGGCTGATCGCCCGGTTGCGGACTATCCCATAGCCCCCATCGCATGGACGGTGACGGATTTCGTGCTGGTGGCGAGCGAGGTCGGCGAGACGCGTCATATCCATGTCGCGCGCTGGCCGCTAAAGTAAAACGCCATCACAAGCGAGCCACCCATGACCTCTCCTAGCGAAACGATCCTTGTCGCCGAAACCGGATTGGGCAAATACCAGGTCGAAGCCCGCATGGGCGAAGCCACCCTGGTGATGGACGAGCCGGTGTCGGTGGGCGGTATGGGCTCCGGCCCCAATCCCTATGAGCTGATCAGCGCCGCGGTGGGCGCCTGCACCACCATGACCATCCGGCTGTATGCCAACCGCAAGGGCTGGCCGCTGACCCGGGTGCGCACGGCGGTGCGCCACACCCGCGCCAGCCTGGAGAAGAACGACAAGTTCGAACTCGACATTACGCTCGAAGGCACACTGGACGAAACCCAACGCGCCCGGCTGATGGAGATCGCGGAGCGCTGCCCGGTGCATTTGACCCTGGCGCGCGGCTCGGAAGTCACCGCCAAGCTGATGCCGGAGAAACAGGCGGCCGCGATGCACCCCATCGACAGTGCCGCCCATGTGAACTGCATGGTGGAAGCCTGCGCCGATTGACGGCGATCAGGCGCCGGCCGTCTCCGTTTGTATCTGCGCCTGGACCTGCTTCGGTCCGACCATGAATTTGCGGTAGTTCTCCAGGGTCACCATCTGCTCGTAGCGGGCGGTCTGGGCGGGATCGAGAAACTCGATCATGAAGGTGTTCTCGACCCACACTTCGCACAGCGAGAAGATGCCGTTGCCGCGCTCGCAATGACGCGCCTGCCAGCCCGCGGCTTGTGCGATGGCAATGACCTCGGCCTCGGAGCGCGCGACGCAGATGGCCAGATGCACTTCGGAAAAGCGGGTGGACTGGGCGGTTGGGGTCCAGCCCTGGTCGGAGCCGAAGCTGATCACATTTCCGCGCGGGGCGATCTCGACTTCGATCGAGCTGTCGCCGGCCCAGGCCATCCAGGCTTTGGGGCCTGCCGGCGGGAAGGGCAGGGCCTCGCCCTGAAGGATCTCGGCCAGCACATGGGCCACTTTCTCAGGATCGTCGGCGGGAATGGAGGCGTGGGCGATTTTCATGTCTTGGCTCCCTCGGTGGATGGTTCATTCGGGTCTTGGCCCAGCAGCAGGGCGATGGCTTCGCGGGCGGCGCGGGCTGCGTCTTCGGTATCCAGGCCCCAGTAATCCTTGAGGCAGGCCCAGCCGTGCGACGAGCCGATCATCTGGATCACCGCGGCGCGGCGGCGGCGGGTGGCATCGTCCGCTTCGGGCAGGGCCTGGGCGAGACAAGCCATGAAGGCCTTCTGCCGTTCGGGATTGGCGCTGGTGCGCACTTCGCGCCCGGCTTGGGAATACATCGACGCCCGCACCGCGCCGGCTTCGGCATCGAAGCGGGGATAGAGCCGCGCGGGCGCCGCAAGCAGGCTTGGCACGTCGTGCGGGAAACCGGCCATGCCCACCCGCGACTGCATGTGGGGCCACACCGCCTTCAACAATTCCTCGCGGGTCTGGAAATGGCGATAGATGGTGCGCTCGGTAACCCCGGCCTGCCTGGCCACCCCGGCGATGGTGAGGCTTTCCATTTCGCCCCCCTGGATGGATGCGATGGCTGCGTCCAGAATGCGTTGGCGCGTCTGGGCGGTGTACTGCCGGCGTAGTGGAGACAGGTATCCTGTATTCATGTCATATCAACTGACATTAACTGGCAGAGCAGTCAACCGCCCTTTCCAAAAATCCGCGTGTCTCATATAAGAGACAAATGACTACTATAGTGTCCAGTGAATCTGGCCTGGAAAGCCAATTAGCACAAAGGATTAGATTGGAGCGCACCCAGCGTAACTGGTCCCTGGCCGAATTGGCGGAGCGATCCGGCGTCTCCAAAGCGATGATCTCCAAGATCGAACGGGAGGATGTCAGCCCCACCGCCGCCATCCTGGGGCGCCTGTCCGCGGCGTTCGAGATGACCCTGGCGGCGCTGCTACTGCGGGCCGAAGGCGGGGACCGGCTGTCACGCGCCGCGGACCAGCCGCTGTGGCGCGATCCCGCCACCGGCTATGTCCGCAAGCAGGTGTTCAGCCGGCCCGATCATCCCGTGGAGCTGGTGGAAGTCGAATTGCCGCCCGGCCAGAAGGTGAGTTTCCCCGCCTGGTCCTATGCCCATATCCGCCAGATCGTCTGGGTGCGCAGGGGTCGCCTCACCCTCAGCGAGGGCCACGACCGCCATGAACTCAAACCCGGCGACTGCCTGGGCTTCGGCCCGCCCTCGCCCGTGACCTTCGCCAACGAAACCGATGCGCCCTGTTCCTATGTGGTGGCGCTGGCGCGGAGCTGAAAAGGAGAAGCCTCGATGAGTGGCACAGTCATTCGGCGTGTCGCGCCAGGCGATCTTCCCGCACTGTTGGAAATCTACAATCATTATGTGCGCGAAACTGCGATCACCTTCGATGTCGAGCCGCGTTCGCTCGCACAGCGCCAGGCCTGGTTGGACAGTTTCGCCACAGGGGGCCGCTACCAGTGTTTTGTTGCGGCAAGAAACGACAAGGCCGTCGGTTGGGCCAGCTCGCACCGCTACAATGAGCGCGCGGCCTACGAAACGACGGTCGCCAGCAGTGTCTATCTGGCGCCCGGCATGACGGGGCAAGGATTGGGCCGGCGATTGTATGCCGCCTTGTTCGAAGCTCTCTCAGGCGAGGACATCCATCGGGTGTTTGGCGGGGTCACTTTGCCAAACGATCCATCGGTTCGGCTGCACCAATCCTTCGGATTTGAGCCTGTTGGAATCTACCATGAGGTCGGCCGAAAATTTGGCCGTTACTGGGATGTGGCCGCCTATTTGAAGCGCGTGGTCCATCCGCCTGCCTGAGGCCCGGTTTCGGGACGCGATGCGCGTCGCCTGCCATTACAAGCAGGTCATTATTAGTCAACTACATTGACTATCAATTTTGTTGACTGTAAATCCCCCGCGCCAAATCCGCGGAGGCCCCCATGAGCGACGAAACCCCTTGGCACGACACCATCGTCTTGCCCGCTTTGTTGCGCTGGGCCCGTGGCACTTATGGTGATGCGATGCGCCAGGCGCTGGCGCAAGCCGACTGCGACGACATCCCCTCCAACGGCATGTATGTGATCGGCGGCCTGGCGATGGGCGCGGGCGATGCCCCGCTCAGCGTGCTGGTCAAGGAGCTCAAGGTTTCCAAACAGGCGGCGGGCCAGTTGGTGGATACCTTGGTGCTGCGTGGTTATCTCAAACGCGAGCTGGACGAGGCCGATCGCCGCCGCTTCACCGTCGCCCTGACTGAACGCGGTTGGCACGCCGCCGCCGCGCAGCGCGAAGCGCGGGAGAAGATCGATGCCGCGCTGGTGAAACAGGTGGGTGCGGACGGCGTGGCCCAGGCGCGCAAAGTGCTGGCGGCCCTGGTTGAGATCGGACGCGAGCCGGCCGCCGCTTGATCGCCGCGATTCGCGCTATACTGCGCGCAAGGGGGGCGAAATGCGCATCGTGGAAAACACGCCGGAGCGCCTGGTGCTGCGCGACCGCACGCTGTGGATTTCGGCGGTCTGCTTCGGCGCGGCGGCCTTGCTGCTGATCCGCTTTGCGCCCACCGATCGCGGCGCTCTTATCGGGGCGATCCTGTTTGCCGTGTTCGGACTGGCCTTCCTGCGCAGCACCGACCTCGTGCTCGACAAATATCAGGCGCTTTGCATTTTGCGGCGGCTGGACGTGCTGCGCATCAAGCGGCTGCGCTTTGCCTTCGAGGATATCCGCGACGTCCGGGTCGAAGTCGAACCCATGGCCGGCGAGTCGCACACCGTGTCCTGCCGGCTTGCCCTGGTGACAGCCGATGGCGTCACGCCGCTGACCGCCAGTTATGAACCCGACTTGGACCGCTACAACCAGATGCGCGATGTCCTGATGGAGACGGTGTTTCCCGGCAAGGTGCGTCCGCCTGCGGCCGATCCCGTCAATACCCTGGTGCAACAGGGCAATCTGATTGCTGCGGTTGCACTGCTGCGCACGCGCGAAGGGCTCGATCTTGCCACCGCCAAGGCGCGGGTCGACGCGATCATGGCATCTGAACACTGACAAGTTGTCGCCCAATATTTAAGCGCCTGAGATGACTCCCTTCGTATCCGGGCGTACCTTCCCGCCGGGTGAATTTGAAACGGGAGGGCTGAGCAATGACCCGCAAACTTGCTGCGGAATTCATCGGAACCGCATGGCTGGTGTTGGGCGGATGCGGATCCGCGGTGCTGGCCGCCGCGTTTCCGGCGCTGGGCATTGGTTTTGTCGGCGTCGCATTCGCTTTCGGCCTGACCGTGCTGACCATGGCTTACGCCATCGGCCATGTCTCGGGTTGTCATCTCAATCCGGCCGTGTCGGTCGGCCTGTGGGCGGGTGGGCGTTTTCCCGCATCCGACCTGCCGGGCTACGTCATCGCCCAGGTGCTGGGCGGCATCGCGGGCGCCGGTGTCCTCTATGTCATTGCCAGCGGCCATGCCGGGTTCGACGCGTCGGCCGGGTTCGCCAGCAACGGCTATGGCGATCATTCGCCCGGCGGCTACAGCCTGGCCGCGGCGCTGTTGTGCGAACTGGTGATGACCTTCGCTTTCCTGTTTGTGATCCTGGGGTCCACCCATGGCCGGGCGCCGCAAGGCTTCGCGCCCATCGCCATCGGCCTATGCCTGACCCTGATCCACCTGATCTCCATTCCGGTGACCAACACCTCGGTCAACCCGGCGCGCTCCACCGCGCCCGCTCTGTTCGCGGGCGGCTGGGCCTTGCAGCAGCTATGGCTGTTCTGGGTGGCGCCGATTGCGGGCGCCGCGGTTGCGGGCTTTGTCTATCGCTGGCTGTCGCCGAACGACCCGGTGCAGGTGGACGTCAAAGGGCGCTGATCACGCCGCATCATGGAAGATTAGCCCCAAGGTATGCCGCCGGCCACCGGTGAGCTTGCTGACGCCATGGCGCATCTTGACCTGATAGTCGCCACGGGTGCCTTTCACGGGACGGCTGTTGACGGCAAAGACCACGCCGTCGCCTTGCGCCAGCGGGACCACCATGGCGCGCGACTGCATCCGGGGACGTTGTTCGGTCAGCACGAACTCGCCGCCGGTGAAATCGCCGCCGGGCTGTGACAGCAGCACCGCCACCTGGAGCGGGAAGACTTCGTCGCCATAAAGATCCTGGTGCAGGCAGTTGTAGTCACCCGGTCCGTAGCGCAACAGCAAGGGCGTGGGGCGCATCTGTCCGGCTTTATGGCAGCGGGCGAGATAATCGGCATGGCTGCCGGGAAAGCGTATCTCCCGGCCCAGCCGCTGCTGCCATCCATTGGCGATGGGCGCGAGGTGGGAATAGAGCCCGCTGCGCAAGCCCTCCACCGTGCGGGGCAGGGGATAAGCGAAATAGCGGTATTCGCCGCGCCCGAAGCCATGCCGCGCCATCACCACCCGGCTGCGGAAACCATCATCCCAGTCATAGAGCATCGCGGTGGCGACACAGGCGGGCTGGTCCAGCAGTCCGGGTAATATGGCCCAGCCTTGGTCGTCCAGCTCGGCTGCGATGCGGCGCCAGTCCTGTTTTAATTCAGTCATGGCAAAAGAATAGCGGCTTCCGTGCCCATCGCGCCTCCCATATCCTGCGTTCAAATTTAAACAGGGACGCCATGGCCACGATCTTCGGCATCAAGAACTGCGATACCATGAAAAAGGCCCGCGCCTGGCTGGACGGGCACAAGGTCGCCTACAGTTTCCATGACTACAAAGCGTCGGGTATCGACAAGCCGACCCTGGAAGGCTGGGTCAAGAAAGTCGGTTGGGAAATACTGCTCAACCGCGCCGGCACTACCTTCAGGAAGCTGCCCGATGCCGACAAGGAAAGTATCACCGAAAAGAAGGCCATTGCCCTGATGCTGGCCCAGCCCTCGATGATCAAGCGGCCGGTGCTTGAGGTGGTCACAAAAGGAAATGGGGGCAAACTCGCCGTCGGCTTCAAACCGGAGGAATACAAGAAGCTTTTCGGCTAGGCCGTATAGTGCAGAAACACCCGGCCGTTCTGGAAGGTGCGGCTATTGGCCAGCTTCAGGGCCGGCCTGCCGTTGACACCTTCGAACAAGGTGCGCCCGCCGCCCAAAATCACGGGACAGACCAGCAACTGGTAATCGTCGATCAATCCGGCCGCCGCCAACTGTCTCGCGATGCTGCCGCTGCCCAACAGCGTCATCTGCGGCCCGTTTCCCTGTTTCATGCGGGTGATTTCCGAAACCGGATCGCCGCTGAGAATGGTGGTGTTGGCCCAGTCGGTCTTCTGCAGACTGTGGGAAAAGACATATTTCCGCGCTTGGTTCATGCCCCTCGCCACGTCCGGCATCGCCGCCGCGGCCTGGGGCGTGGGCCAGAAGTTCGCCATCATCTGATAGGTGACCCGCCCGAAGATCAGCGCCGCCGCGCCCTTGGCATTGCCGGCGGTGAACTCCCGCAATTCGGGATCGTCGGCGCCGGCATGCGCCCAGCTCATGTCGTTGTTGGCGTCGGTGAAATAACCGTCCAGCGAGATATTGTTGAACATGTTCAGTCTGGGCATGGCCTGTCTCCTCTATCTGTCTGATGCCCGTCACTTGCCGGCAAAGGCATCCTCAAGCTTGCGCACATCGATCTTCTTCATGCCCATCATCGCCTGCATGGCACGGTCGGCGGCCGCCCTGTCATCACTGGAGACCATCTCGGCAAGCCGCTTGTAGTTGACCTGCCAGACCGGTCCGAACCGGTCCTGCACCCAGCCGCAGGCCTGCTCCTTGCCGCCGCCGGCCAAGAGCTTGCCGTAGAGCTCGTCGATCTCGGCCTGGGTATCGCACCAAACCATCAGCGACATGGCGGCGCTGTGGTGGAACTGCGGCCCGCCATTGATGGCAGCGAATTCCTGGCCGTTGAGGGTGAAATCGATGGACATCACGCTGCCCTTGGGGCCGGGGCCGGCATCGCCATAACGCGCGATCCTGGTGATCTTTGAATTGGGGAACAGGGCACAATAGAAATTGATGGCTTCTTCGGCATTGCTGTCGAACCAAAGATGAGGGGTGATCTTCTGGTTGATGGCCATGATGGTCTCCTGGGGCTGTTTCCTAAAGTGTCTTTGCGAGAGCTTCGAGCTGGTCGGCGCACTGGCCCCAGCCGGGATAGAAGCCCATCTGTTCATGCTTGGCGCGGTCCTCTTCGCTCCAATGGCGCACCGTTGCGGTGTAACGGGTCTTGTCGCCTTCCGGTTCAAAAGTGATGGTGGCCACCATGAAAGGGGCACCGTCCTTGGGAACCCAGCCGCCGGTGAAAGCGTCGGTGAAAACCAGCTTCCTGTTCGGCACCACGTCCAGATATTGGCCGGGGCAGGGAATTTCCTGGCCCTCTGGGCTTTTCATCACGATGGTGCTGGCGCCGCCCGGACGGAGGTCCACTTCCGCGACCGGGGTGGTGTAGGGGCGAGGCGCGAACCACTGTTTCATCAAGTCCGGGGTGGTCCAGCAGCGGAACAACTTGTCGGGGGCCGCGTCCATCAGCCGGGTCAGGGTCATTTCATGCAAGGCCATATTTTCCTCCAATATCAAATGGGTTTCACAAGGTTCGACCCAAGGACGGGGCAGGGGCGCCCGGACCGACAGAAATCCCGCTGTTTTTATTTTTCCACCACATGTCGGACCGGGGCATAGTGGGCCGTCCTCGGGATTAATTGAAGGTGCGCAATGCTCTACACCCTGCTCTGCTACAACAAGGAAGACGTCGTCTGGTCCTGGACCAAGGAAGAAGACGATGCCGTGATGAGCCGCCTTTCGGTGGTGCACGAAAAACTGGTCCGGCAGGGAAAACTCGGACCCAGCCTGCGGCTGCTGCCCACCACCGCGGCCACGACCTTGCGTGGCGGTGACCTGGTGATCGACGGGCCCTTCGCCGAGACCAAGGAACAGCTGCTGGGCTTTTATGTGATCGATGTGGAGAATCTGGATGCGGCACTGGCGGTGGCCAGGGAGCTTTCCGCGGCCAATCCCACCAGCGTCTATGAGATACGCCCTATCGCCCTTTATGTCCCCGAAGCGCGTCCCAATGCGCCCAAGGAAATGATCAAGCTCTATTGATGCCATGACAGACCTCGGCTGGATCCATGGTGCCCTGACTGCCGCCCGCCCCCAGGCGGTCGGGGCGCTGCTGCGCTACTTCCGCGACATGGACCGGGCCGAGGAAGCCTTCCAGGATGCCTGCCTGCGCGCCTTGAAAAGCTGGCCGGAGAAAGGCCCGCCGCGCGATCCCACCGCCTGGCTGATCCTGGTGGGGCGCAACGCCGCCCTGGACGGGGTGCGCAAGCAAAGCCGCACCACCGAGCTGCCGCCGGACGAGGAAATCTCGGACCTGGGCGATGCGGAAAGCGAACTGGCAGAGCGGCTGGACGGTTCGCATTATCGCGACGATGTGCTGAGGCTATTGTTCATCTGCTGCCATCCCGAACTGCCGGCAACCCAGCAGATCGCCCTGGCCTTGCGCATCGTCTCGGGCCTCACCGTGCCCCAGATCGCCCGGGCCTTCCTGGTCAGCGAAGCGGCGATGGAACAGCGCATCACCCGCGCCAAGGCGCGCATCGCCAAGGCCGAGGTGCCGTTCGAGGCGCCCGGTCCTGCCGAACGCGCCGAACGCGTCGCGGTGGTGGCGGCCATGATCTACCTGCTGTTCAACGAGGGCTATAGCGCCGGCAACGATCTGCAGCGCGCGCCTTTGTGCGATGAAGCGATCCGGCTGGCGCGGCTGCTGCTGCGCCTGTTCCAGACCGAGCCGGAGATCATGGGGCTGACCGCTTTGATGCTGCTGAAGCAAGCGCGGTTGCCGGCGCGGTTTGACGCCGATGGCGAAGCGGTCCTGCTGGACGACCAGGATCGCAGGCTGTGGGACAACAAGCTGATCAGCGAAGGGCTCGCGCTGGTGGACAAGGCCATGCGTCACAACCGCCCCGGTCCCTATCAGATCCAGGCGGCGATTGACGCCACCCATTGCCGCGCCGCCACGGCCGCCGAGACCGACTGGGCGCAGATCGATCATCTCTATCGCGGGTTGGAGCGGATGCAGCCATCGCCGGTTGTAACCCTCAACCGCGCGGTGGCGGTGGCCAAGCTGGAAGGGCCGGCGGCCGCGCTAGCGCTGATCGAACCGCTGGAGAAAGCGCTGGGCGGCTATTTCCATTATTTCGGGGCGCGTGGCGCATTCCTGTTGCAATTGGGGCGTAACCAGGAGGCCCGTGTCGCCTTCGACCGCGCCATCGCACTGGCCAACACCCCGGCCGAGGCCGCCCATATCCGCCGCCACCTGGACGGGTTGATGGCGTCCGCCGGTTCCTGACGGCGAAAAAATTTGCGGATGCGTGTCGAACCGGGCGGGTCATGATCGTCCTGGGGACACATAACCAAAGGAGATTTTCATGAGCGAAGCACAAACTGCCCAGAACGCAGCGGTCAAAGGCGGCGTGGTCGCCTATCTCTGCCTGGAAGGCGCCATCAAGGCGGCCGAGTTCTACAAGAGGGCGCTGGCTGCCGAGCCGGCGCAGATGCATCCCGCCGACGACAAGGGCCGCACCATGCATGTCCATCTCTACATCAACGGCTCATCGGTGATGTTGAGCGATCCCTATCCCGAGCATGGCTGTCCCTTCGTGCCGCCGGCGGGCTTCGGCCTCAATCTGCCGGTTGCGGACGTGGATGCCTGGTGGCAGCGCGCGGTGGATGCGGGTTGCAGCGCCACCATGCCGCCGGCCGACATGTTCTGGGGCGACCGTTACGCCCAGGCCAAGGACCCCTTCGGCGTCACCTGGTCATTCGTCGGTCCCAAGAAAAGCTAGTGCCATGGACAGCAAAACCATGCGCTTCACCGGATACGCGCTGACCGGAGCCTTCAGCCTGTTCATGCTGTTCGATGTGGGTATCAAGCTGATCCGCCATCCCATGGTGGAGGAGACCATGCGCCAACTCGGCTTTCCCGGCGGGTTGGGCTTTTCTATCGGTGTGATCGAGGCGATCTGCCTGGTCCTCTATCTGGTGCCGCGCACCGCCGTGCTGGGCGCCGTGCTTTTGATGGGTGTGTTCGGCGGCGGCATCGCCATTCACTTGCGGCAGGCCGATCCCTTGTTCAGCCATGTGCTGTTCGGGGTTTATCTGGGCCTGTTCATGTGGGGCGGGCTGTGGCTGCGTTCTGCCAACTTGCGCAGCGTGTTTCCGGTCCGCAGAATGGCGGCATGATTATTCATGCCGGCCGGGATTCGTTGCGGCAGGCGCGAGGGAGTGAATGGCAGGAAAGGTGTCTCGCTGGGTTGGATATATCCTTACGGGTGCCTTCACTCTGTTCATGCTGTTCGACAGCAGCATCAAACTGATCCGGCTGCCCATCGTCGAACAGACGATGGCGCAGTTGGGCTATCCGAAGAGCCTGGGTTTCCCAATCGGTATTGCGGAAGCAATCTTTCTTGTTCTCTATCTGGTTCCCCGCACCTCGATCCTCGGCGCCGTGCTGTTCACCGCCCTATTCGGCGGCGCTATGGCCAGCCATATGCGCCTTAATGCCCCCTTGTTCAGCCATGTGCTGTTCGGCGCCTATCTCGGCCTGTTCATGTGGGGCGGATTGTGGTTGCGCGATGCAGTGCTGCGAAGCCTTTTGCCCATCAAGCGGAATGAGGTGGTCGAGGAAGCTCTGAACCCGCCTTTCGGACGCTGGCTCTATTGGGGGTGCACGCTGTTCTTTGTTGGATTCATCACCGCCGATACCATCGTCAAGCTGGCGCACTGGCATGTGGTCGAGGACATCATGGCCCATTTGGGCTTCGGACCGGAGGCTGGCGTGCGTATTTCGATCATGGAGACGATCTTCCTTGTTCTCTACCTGATCCCCCGCACGTCTATTCTGGGTGCCGTCCTGTTCATGGGGATTCTGGGCGGGGTTGTCGCCGGCCATGTGCGGGTGGGCGATCCGCTCATCACCCATGAACTGGCGGGGGTCTATCTGGGCATTGCCATGTGGGCCCGGCTGTGGCTGCGCGATCCTGGCTTGCGGAATGCGTTTCCTCTTCGCAAGATGACGGTATGAGCATCTATATCGGCATCGGCGGGTGGGTCTACGAACCCTGGCGCGGAACTTTCTATCCCAAGGGCCATCCCCAGAAGCGGGAGCTGGAACATGCCAGCTCCCGCCTCACCGCCATCGAAGTCAACGGCACCTATTACGGTTCGCAGAAGCCGGAGTCTTTCCGCAAATGGCATGACGAAACGCCCAAGGATTTCGTCTTTACGCTCAAAGGCCCGCGCTTTGCCACCAACCGGCGTGTGCTGGCGGAGGCCGGCGACTCCATCGAACGCTTCTTCGCCAGCGGGGTCACCGAACTGAAGGACAAGCTGGGTCCGGTGAACTGGCAGTTCATGGCCACCAAGAAATTCGATCCCGCGGATTTTGAAGCCTTCCTCAAACTGCTGCCCAGGAAAGTGGACGGGCGCAGCATCCGCCATGCCGTGGAAGTGCGTCATGACAGTTTCAAGGACAAGGCCTTTATCGCGCTATGCCGCAAGCATGGCGTTGCCGTCGTGTTCGCGGCCGACAGCGAGTTTCCCCTGATCGGCGATGTGACGGCGGATTTCGTCTATGCCCGCCTTATGGGCACTGTGCCCGCGGAGAAGCTGGGTTACCCATCCGCGATCCTCAAGACATGGGCCGAGCGCGCGCGGGATTGGGAAAAAGGCGAATCGCCCAAGGCGTCTCTGCTGGTGGCGGCGCCCGCACCCAAAAAGAAGCGCGATGTGTTCCTGTTCGTGATCAGCGGCGCCAAGGAAAAGAACCCGGCGGCTGCCCAGGCCATCATCGCCGGGCTTTCCTGACAACCGTTTGCGCATGGGCGCAATGCGTTTTGTCCAGATGGACAAAGACCGGGTTGCATCCCAGCATCGCCGGACAATTGGGGGACGGCCATGCAACTGATCGGGATGCTGGATTCACCGTATGTGCGCCGCGTGGCGGTGTCTTTGAAGATCCTGGGCGTGCCCTTCGACTTGGATCAGGTATCGGTCTTCCGCCATTTCGAAAAATTCTCTTCCATCAATCCCGTGGTCAAGGCGCCAAGCTTCATCACCGATGACGGCGTGGTGCTGATGGACTCCGGCCTCATCCTGGAACATATCGCCCATGTCGCGCTGCGCAGCTTGATGCCGGCCGATCGCGCCGCGCACGAAATCGCCCTGCGCCAGATCGGACTGGCCTTGGCGGCCTGCGACAAGACAGTCTCCATTCTCTATGAACACAGCCAGCGCCCGGCGGAAAAGCTGCACCAGCCCTGGATGGACCGGGTACTGGGACAGTTGCTCACCGCCTATGGCGCATTGGAGCGGGAAGTCTCGCCCGACTGGTTCACGGGCGAGGAGTTGATGCAGCCCCAGATCACCACCGCCGTGGCCTGGCACTTCACCCAGCATAATTTTCCCAAGCTGGTGCCGCCATCTGATTTTCCCAGGCTGACGGTTCTGTCGGAGCGCGCGGAAACCCTGCCGGCTTTTCGGGAAATGTCTTTTCCCTGAAATCGCGCCGGCTCCTCGAGCAGGGCTTGTGCGTTATCCGGGCATGGCGAAAAGGAAAGCCCTTATCGATCAGCGCCAATCGCGGTCCCGCAACGCTCGACGGTCGGCGCGCTTACATCACCATCCATCCCTCTTTTCTTCTGAGGATGCCGGAAGAAGACAAGGAGCAGGCCTGGAAGGATTTCGTCGCCGACCTGAAGCGCATCCGCAAACTGGCAAGCGGCGAGAAGCTTGCGGCCTGAACTCGTAACAAATGTGATTTTGTAACGGCGACCTTCGTCAACATAGTTTTCGAGGGTCACATTACAAATAAGCTTTGTGTTATCGTGGCTTAGCGGAGCCGCGTGACGGAGAAAACTTGCGACATTTGCACGAAACAGCACGGAAAAAATGAACTGCGGGAACTGGCTAGCTGTGCGTTCGGGAACCAGCCGGAGTCGCACTCTTGTCATTTTCGCTACCCGTTTCGGGACCAGGCTTCCGTTTGCCAGATCCCAAGCGCATCAATCGCTTGGTGTTCGGTGCCTGGTACGAAGAGGATATCTACGACAGATTTTGCACCGCCCTGCCGGCCGCGATGCGGGCCTTCTTCTGGCGTATTCCGCCTGCCATGCGGCGGCGCAAGTTGATCTTTGTTCATGTGCCCCGGGTGGCCGGCACATCCATCGTCCGCGCTTTGTATGGCGAGGGCTGCATCCACCATTACAGCATGCGCTATTACCGCGCCGTTCATCCGGGCTTCGCGCAAAGCGCGGACTCCTTTGCCGTGCTGCGCGATCCGTTCGACCGCTTCGCCAGCGCCTATGCCTTCATGCGCAGCGGTGGCACCCCTTCGGCCCGTCTCAGCGACGTGTTCCTGCGCCTGACCGCGCATCTGGTGACGGTGGACGATTATCTCTGCTTCCTGGAGGAGCGCGGACCTTTGGACCTGGATTTTGTGATGCGTCCGCAGAGTTGGTTCGTCTGCGATCCTGTAACGGGTGAGCCGCTGGTGAAGGATCTGTTCCTGCTGGAGGAAGATGGCGGTGCATTGGCTGCCTATCTTGCGCGCTGGCATGTCGGCCCGCTGCCCTGGCTGAACCGCTCGTCGCGTTTGCACCTGTTGCTCAATGCCCGGCAGCGCCGGCGCATCGAACGGCTGTATGCCGATGACTTCGCCTTGATCGACTCAGTACGCCGCCAGAGAAGATCGCGGAACGAGGAGACCGCCGCCAAAATCGCGGCGGAATAATTGGGTTTTTGCCGACACACCCCACAAGGGCTAGTGTCACGCGTTGGTTGCCAATGTGGCGATGTACGCGCCTGTGAGTGGATAGCAGACAGCCTTGCTTGCCACAGTGGCAACCGGTTCATTGCTCGCCCTCGCATGCGGAACCAAGCACGTTGGAACAGGAAGCCTATCGCCACGTCCCCTACGACATCGATGTCGAGCAGGCTCTGCTGGGCGCGATCCTGGCCGACAACCGGGCGATGGAGCGCGCCAGCGCGCTGATCAAGGCGGAGCATTTTTACGATCCGCTGCACGGCCGCATCTTCGAGACCATGTCCTATATGATCGAGCGCGGCGGCGTGGTGGTGACGCCGCTGACCCTGCACGCCACCATGAAGGCCGATCCCGGCGTGATCGAAACCGGCGGCCAGGCTTATTTCGAAGCGCTGCGCGGCGCCGCCCCCTCCATCCCCAACATCAAGGATTACGCCAACATTCTCACCGACCTGGCGATCCGGCGCAGCCTGATCCGTATCGGCGAGGATATCGTCAACACCGCCTATGACGCCCCCACCGAGAAGACGTCCAGGGAGCAGATCGCGGAGGCGGAAAAGGCGCTCTATGCGGTGGCGGAAACCAACAAATATGGCGAAGGCGCTATGGATTTCCACGAAGCGCTCAGGCGCACGGTGGAGATCGCCGAGCGCGCCATCGCCCGGGGCGGACGCATTTCGGGCGTCACGTCCGGTTTCACCGACATCGACAATCTGCTGGGCGGGTTGCAGCCCTCCGACCTGCTGATCCTGGCCGGGCGCCCGGGCATGGGCAAAACCGCGCTGGGCACCAACATGGCGTTCCATTGCGCCAAGGCCTATCTCCAGGACCTGGAGTCGGGCGCGGAATACCCCCGGGGGTGCCCAGTCCTTTTCTTCTCCCTGGAAATGGCGGCGCAGCAGTTATCGGGCCGTATCCTGTCGGAACAGTCCGAGCTGGAGGTCTGGAAGATACGCAACGGCAAGTTCAGCGAAAACGAGTGGGAGAAATTCGTTCTCACCATGCAGGACCTGTCGGCGCTGCCGCTTTATATCGACGATACCGGCGGCATCTCTATCGCCCAGATCGCCGCCCGCGCCCGGCGCCTCAAGCGCGAGAAGAATATCGGACTGATCATCATCGACTATCTGCAACTGGTCGAGCCGTCGCGCCGCCACGACAACCGGGTGCAGGAGATCACCGAGGTCACCAAGGGCCTCAAGACCCTGGCCAAGGAACTCAATATTCCCGTCCTGGCTTTGTCGCAGCTCTCGCGCGGCGTGGATGCGCGCGACGACAAGCGGCCTGTTTTGTCGGACTTGCGCGAATCCGGCTCCATCGAGCAGGACGCCGACGTGGTGATGTTCGTGTACCGCGAGGAATATTACCTGAAGTCGCGCGAACCTGACGCTGGCACGCCCGAGCATGCCAAATGGATGGAGAAGCTGGACCGCGCCACCAACCGCGCCGAAGTGCTGGTGGAAAAGCATCGCCACGGCGCCACCCGCGCCATCGACCTGGTGTTCGAGGGCAGCTACACCCGCTTCAGCAACATGGCGCCGGACGATGGGGCGCCCCGCTAGCCCGGGCTGAGCGCCTTCTCTATGCGGTTCAATTGACGTTTGGCTCTCAGATCACCCGGATGATGGGCTTATCGTGCCGGCAGCAGATACTTCAGCCCATGCATGAATCCGCGCGGCGCCACGGAAACATGATCTTCGTCGTTCAAGACATCCGACTTCAGGACGAGGTTCGGATATTTCCGCTTCTTCAATCTGCCTTCAAGCTCGCGGTTGTCGGCAACAAGATCATTTGTCCGGTTGAATCGATTCGTCTCATACTCTCCGACGTACATATAGACCTTGGCAGGCAGATCACGGTGCTGGGCGGCATACTTGGCCTCCACACCGAAAATATGATGCTTGTCGTACCAAAGTGACGGACTGCCCAGAATGTAACCACCGAACATGCCGGGATCTGTGAAAAGGATTTGCGCTCCCAGCAGCGCGCCATAGGAATGGCCCAGAAACAGGGCATGACGGGGATCTGTCCGGTAACGCTGTGCGATGAACGGCATCACGCGATCCCGCAGATAGGCTTGATACGCCAGACCGTGTCCTTGAACAGCGCCGGCCGGCGTGCCGGGCGGACCATTGGGGGTCGGCGTATAATCGCGGTCCCGGCTCAACGTGCCATCTTCGCCCTTGGCATAGGACAGGCCAACGAGGATGAAATCCTGGATCTGGGTATGCTCGACATTCAGGCGGCGGCTGATCTCGCGGATGACGGGAAATGCGTAATTGGCGTCTGTGACGAGGAGGACAGGATATCGCCGCGTTGGTTCTTTCGCATACGACGCCGGCAGGCTGACAAAGACCTGATAGCCCCTTTGGGATGCCGGGTCCGGCACGTCCCAAACCTCAGTGCCGATCAACACATAAGGGCTGCCGTTGCCTGGCTGCACTTTGGCGGGCTGCGTCTGAGCCGGCGTAACATCACTGCGGCTCAGCAAGCCAACCGCGATGATCGTTGCGCACACGGCGTTGGCACACTTCATATTTAGGCTTCCCCGGGAATCGCGTCTTGACCGGTCCGCTTGTACCAGCAACGCATATCCATTTCTCGTTCGACTTTGCGGCGGATGGCAGGGTGCGGGGCTAAGGATTGGGAAGGCTCTGCAAACACCTCCCCAATCCCGCGAGCCCCTTCTCCAAGCAAGCGTTCAAAGGGATGCGGCAGCTTTTCTGATCACCTCGATAACAACATCGGGCCGGGAAAGCATCGGCACATGACTGCTGTCCACCTCCGTAACCTGTGCACCCATGCGCTTCGAGACCCAGCGCTGTAAATCGGGATGCACGGTATGGTCGCCTGTCGCCAGAACGTACCAGCTCGGCTTTGTTCTCCAAGCGACTTGGTCTGCTGTGAGCTTTTGCTGGTTAAACAGGTCGGTTGACGGAGGGTAGTGAGTTGCCCAAACGACCCTTTGCTCATCCTCTGATAGATCGCCCGCAAAGTGCTTGGTTCCGCTTGCAAGCATCCATGCACGGTTGTCGGACGCCTCGACATGATTGAATATTTCCGACGGATACTTATTGAGTTGGCCCTGCACTGTCTCGCCAGCGTCAGGCGCGACAGCGGCGATGTAGACCAGTCCTGCGACACGCGGATCGGCGCCGGCGCCTGTAATAGTGGCGCCGCCATACGAGTGCCCTACCAACAGCACGGGGCCTTTGACGCGATTAAGCGTTCGCTTCACGTCCGCCAAATCCTCGTCGTAGAAATCCAGACCATATTGGACAGCCATCACTTCGTGTCCGTCGGCCTGCAGGGTGGGGATCACTTTGTTGAAGCATGAGCCATCGGCCCAGATACCGTGGCAAAAAACGATGGCTGGCTTGGTTTTATTAGACATTTTTAGTCTCCTTCAAGTTGAGCCGCGTTCGAATTCCATCGCTCGCTGGCGCGGCAGCCCAGCGGGTGATCTCGGTGAAATGCCCGCTTCTTCGTCGTCAGTCGGACTAGACCACGATAATGTGACCAGTCGTCTATTATTCAGACATGGTTTTACGTGAGGAGGTAGGGCAACACGCTCTTTTCGAAGTTGTCGAACGGCTTTCCGCTGCGTTCGACCTTCGCTCGCATGACGGTTCCTTCGAATGTGTCTATCAACACAGCGGCAAGCTGTTTTGGGTCTTTTGCTGCCGCTAACTCTTTACGTGCCTGAGCTTCTCTCAAACAGTCGGCAAGAGCTTCCGACCATTCCCGGTAGATGCTTATCAGCTTTGCTCGAACCTCGGTGCTGGAGGGAGTTACTTCAAGCGCCATGTTTCCAATCAAGCAGCCGACAGCATAACGACGACGCTTGTGGAAGTCGGCCAGGCCCCTAAAGTAGTTGACTATGCGATGAATTGGCGGCGTTTCTTTTTCGCGCAGGAGAGGCCCGTAGAGTTCAGCGACCGAGCTCCAATATCCGGCGAGGACTTCGACCGCGAACGCTTCCTTGCTTTCAAAGTAATTATAAAACGATCCTTTCGGAACACCGGCAGCATCTGTGATTTCCTGTACGCCGGTGGCATTGAAGCCATGACTGCTGACAAGATCGCCTCCCTTTTCTAGGAGCTTCGAGCGGGTCTCTGGGTTGGCTGGTCTGGGCATGGATAATAGATGACCGGTCGGCTTATTATTGTCAAGCGGTATTTTCGTGCTACCTGCTCTCGGCGCACGGGTGTTCGAGCGGAACAAGTAATGGTAGGCCGTATATCTTGAAAGTTGGACCACCGGGCACATTCGATTTGTGTGCAAAGCCTCTTAAGCGGATGGGAAAGGTTCGATCAAACTTGAACCTGGTGACTAACCGGCCGTCGTCATGGCGACGAACTTGGCGCCGCGCAGCAGGGCGAAGAGTTGCTGCGGCAGAAGCCGCAGGTCATAGCCGAAGCGCACCAGCTCCCGCTTGACGTAAGTCGCATTGAAGGCGCGCAGACCCTTGCGCGTGGCTTCGATGTCGGATTTTTCACCGACAAATTCCTCCTGCCGTGCGATGGCCGGCACCAGCTGCCAGGGCGCAAGCCGCGCGAACAGCTTTGAATTGTTGGGATTGAACAACAGATGATCCACCGGCAGGTCGAAACGCGTTTCACCCAGCAGGATTTGGGCGGCCTCGCGCGACAGGATATAGGCGGCGGCGCCGGTATGGCGCGACAGCATGCGGCCCAACTGGAAGTTTCCTTCAACCTCGCGCAGGTTCACCAAAAGCACACGCTGGCCCTTGGGACCATAATGTTCCAGTTTCACCACGCCCACGCCCTGGGGAATCCAAGCGTCGCTTGCCAGAAGACCCGGCGCGCTGGCGCTGAGCCGCACATCGTCTTCCAGGAACACGGCGTGGCGGTCGGTGCCTGCCAGGAAGAGTTCCCAGGCCTGGCGGTGTGACAACAGACAGGCCTTGTCGCCTTTGGGAATCTCGCCCAGGGGTCCGCCGTCGGCAAACCAGGAGCTGTGTTCCAACGACTCGCGGGCTCCATCCACCGCGTCCACCCTTTCCAGGCTCAATCCCAGGGGCGCGGACTGACGCAGCATGGCCGCCAGCCGGTCGGGACGCCGCGCCAGGTTGATCAGGTAAATGCGCATGAAGGCCGCGTTAGCATTTTTGCCGGTTTTCCGCCATTCCTGCCCTTTCTTAATCGGCTGACCTGTTTTGCGGCGCACCCGGCTTCTATATGTTGGGCCCGTGGGGAAGCGTTTGTGACGGATTAGCAGGTTTGGCCAGCGAAATTGCCCTGACGCACCCCTTTCTGCGTCCCGGTACCATCCCGGTCGGGGTGGACGAAAAGCGCAGAAAGAATGCCTGGCGCACCACGTCCTGGGTGCTGGTGGCGATTCTGCATGTGCTGTTCTTCTTCAGCTTCGTGCTGGGGATAAAGCCGTTCGACCTGCGCAATCGCCCCATCGTCGAGACCATCCTCACCCTGCCCATGGCCGGCAACAACCAGCCGCGCGAGAACCCGATCAATCCGCAGCCCATGGTCATCGCGCCGCCGCGCATCCAGTCGGCGCCCATCACCATCCCCCAGCCGCCGCCGATTGTGCGGCCGCCGGAAGAGAGGCAGCCCGGCGCCAATCCCGGGCCCACCGACGTCTTGGGCGCGGTCGGGCGCGAGCTGGCTTGCAGCGCCGGAAGCTGGGAGCATTTGACCATGGTCGAACGCCAGCGTTGCGGCATGTATCCCTGGCGCGGCGTCAAGCTGCCCAACGGCACCCTGGTGATGATCCCCCGCACCCAGTTGCCGCGCCTGGCCGAAACGCCGGAAACGCCGTTCGGCGTCAACACCGGCTCGGACCAGATTCAAGCCCAGGTGCGCAGCGGCATCATCCCGGGACAGGGTGGCTGCCCCATCCTGCAGAATACGCCTTGCCTGCATGTGACACCGGGCATGCGCTCGGCCACAGGTGACAATTGAGGGATGGGGGCCGTGCCGCGCTCTTTTCGGATATAAGGGGCGCCATGGACGAGGGGGCTCCGAGGGACTTCGAGGCTGCGCGCCTGACCGTGCGCCTTGGCGCCATCGCTGCGAACTATCGCACCTATTGCCGCATGGCGGCGCCGACCGCGGTCGCCGCCGTGGTGAAAGCCGATGCCTATGGCATGGGCGCGCGCAAGGTGGCGCCGGCGCTGGCGGACGCCGGTTGCGATTCCTTTTTTGTCGCGCGGCTGGAAGAAGGCGTGGCATTGCGCGCCGCGGTGCCGCTCGCGCGCATCTTTGTGCTGGACGGTGCCCATCCCGACTCCGTGCCCGCACTGCTCAGTCATCGCCTGACGCCGGTGCTCAACAGCCTGGCGGAGATCGCCGCCTGGTCGGCGGCGGCCCGTGTGGGCCGCAGCACGCTGGATGCCGTGCTGCATGTCGATACCGGCATGAACCGGCTGGGGCTTCCCGCCGATGAACTGGCTATCCTGTCGGCGGAGCATGACAAGCGTCTCGGCGGCGTCACTCCGGTGCTGGTGATGAGCCATCTCGCCTGCAGCGATGAGCCCCAGAACAGGATGAATGGCGAGCAGCTTTCACGCTTCCGCCAGGCACTGGCCATGCTGCCGCCGGCGCCGGCCAGCCTTGCCGCCAGCCATGGCACCATGCTGGGCGTGGATTATCACTTCGATCTGGTGCGGCCTGGTGTGGCGCTGTACGGCGCCAATCCGCAATCCCGGGAGGGCAGGGCCAACGCGGCGCCCAATCTGATGCAGACCGTTGCCGTCCTGACCGCCAAGGTGCTGCAGGTCCGCCGAATTGACTCGGGCCAAAGCGTTGGCTACGCAGCCACCTACCGCGCCAAAAGGCCCAGCATGATTGCAACCATTGCGCTTGGATATGCCGACGGCATACCGCGCACCCTGTCCAACAAGGGCGTCGCCGTGCTCAAGGGCGGACGCGTTCCGATCGTGGGCCGCGTCTCCATGGATACGATCACCCTGGATGTGAGCGGGCTGGCGGAGCCGCCTTCCGTGGGCGAGGAGGTGGAGCTTCTGGGCGACACCATCGGCCTTGGGGAAATGGCGGAACTGGCCGGCACCAACGAATATGAAATCCTCACCCGGCTGCGGCGGGTGCCACGGATGTATGAGGGCTGATGAATTTCTTCGCCAACATCGGCCGCGCCACCCTGACGGTGCTGGCCCATATCGGACGGCTGGCCGTGTTCACCGGCCAGGCGCTGGCGGGACTGGTGTCTCCGCCCATCTATACCCGGCTGATCCTGGGGCAGATGATGCGCATCGGCTATTACTCGCTGCCGGTGGTGGGGCTGACGGCGTTCTTCACCGGCGGGGTGCTGGCGCTGCAGATCTATCTGGGCGGCAACCGTTTCGGCGCCGAGGCCATCGTGCCGCAAGTGGTGGTGTTGGGCATCACCCGTGAGCTGGGTCCGGTGATCGCCGGCCTGATGATCGCGGGCCGGGTGGCGGCGGCGATCGCGGCAGAGATCGGCACCATGAAGGTGACTGAGCAGATCGACGCCTTGACCACCTTGGCCACCAATCCCATCAAGTATCTGGTGGTGCCGCGTATCGTGGCCGCGGTGATCTCCATGCCGATCCTCACCGCCATCGGTGACTCCATCGGCGTGATGGGTGGTTATGTCGTTTCGGTCTACAGCCTGGATTTCAACGGCACCGGTTATCTCAAGAACACCATGGATTTCGCCCATCGCGAGGACATCACCAGTGGCTTGATCAAGGCGGCGGTGTTCGGCTTCATCGTGGCGCTGTTGGGCTGCTACAACGGCTTCAATTCCAAGGGCGGGGCGCAGGGCGTCGGCAACGCCACCACCAATGCCGTGGTGGCGTCTTCCATCCTGATCCTGGCGGCCGACTATGTCCTGACCGCGCTGCTGTTCCACAAATGAGTACACCGAAAATCCAGCTCATCGGCGTCAAGAAACGCTTCGGCCCCAAGGTGGTGCTGGACGGCGTGGACCTGACCGTCGAGAAACAGTCCTCGGTGGTGATCATCGGCGGTTCGGGCACCGGCAAATCGGTCACGATCAAATCCATCCTGGGCATCATTCGGCCCGACGAGGGCACCATCCTGGTGGATGGCGAGGATGTCACCCACATCAATGGCGCGGCGCGCGACAAGGTGATGCGCAAGTTCGGCATGCTGTTCCAGGGGTCGGCCTTGTTCGACTCTTTGCCGGTCTGGGAAAATGTCGCCTTCGGACTCATTCAGGGGCGCGGCATGGCACGGCTCAAGGCGCGCGACATCGCCATCCAGAAGCTGGCCAAGGTTGGGTTGGCCGAGGATGTGGCGTTTCTTTCGCCGGCGGAATTGTCGGGTGGCATGCAGAAGCGCGTCGGCCTGGCGCGCGCCATCGCCGCCGATCCCGAGATCATTTTCTTCGACGAGCCCACCACCGGGCTGGACCCGATCATGGCCGACATTATCAACGACCTGATCGTTTCCACCGTGAAGGATGTGGGAGCGACCGCGCTTTCCATCACCCATGACATGACGTCGGCGCGCAAGATCTCCGACAAGATCGCCATGCTCTATGGCGGCAAGATCATCTGGCAGGGCCCGACCAAGGAGATTGACCATTCCGGCAATCCCTATGTGGAACAGTTCATCCATGGGCGGGCCGAGGGGCCGATTAAGATGGCGGTGAAGGCTTAAGTTATCGGCGGTGGAATGCGCTTCGGCCAAGTCCTGATGATTTTCGCGGCCATCGGCATTCTGGTTCCGTTGACCTTTCTTGTTGTGCCCGCCTTGGCGTTCGATGGACCGACATGGGCGCCTGATATCCAGATCTATTTGTGGCCGCCATCGATTTTGTATTTGGCGACCGACGGAACCAAATTGAGCGCGATCGGTGAGGCAGTTTTTGAGACTGCCGTAGTTCTGTTGAATGTGCCCGTATATTTGCTTTTTGGTACCGTGATCTGGCTAATTTATCGAGGTGTAACCCTGCGTTGCCGGGAGGATGGATAGTGGTAAACCACCTGCTTTCGCCGGTGACCCTGAAAGGCCGTCATGCCCGGCTGGTGCCGTTGTCGCTGGATCATCACGATGCTCTGGCCGAAGCCGTGCGTGACGGCGAGTTGTGGAAGCTGTGGTACACCAGCATTCCCGCGCCGGAAGGCATGAAGGCCGAGGTCGCGCGGCGCCTCAGCCTGCAGGCGGAAGGCCGCATGCTGCCATTCACTGTACTGGATGCAAGCGGCCGGATCATCGGCATGACCACCTACATGAATGTGGATGCGTCCAACCGGCGGCTAGAGATCGGCTCGACCTGGTACCGGGCATCGGCGCAACGCAGCCCGCTCAACACCGAATGCAAGCGGATGCTGCTGGCGCATGCGTTCGAGACGCTGGATTGCATCGCGGTGGAATTCCGCACTCACATTCTCAACACCCAGAGCCGCCGGGCGATCGAGCGGCTGGGCGCCAAGCTGGACGGAATCCTGCGCCGCCATATGATCCAGCCCGACGGTACCATCCGCGACAGTGTGGTCTACAGCATCACGGCGGAGGAATGGCCGATGGTGAAGTCCCACCTGGACTGGCAGCTTGCCAAGCCGCGCTGATTTGACGGCCGTGGTATAAGGGAATCATGGCGAAATCCTCCCCCAGCTATGTCTGCCAGTCCTGCGGCGCCACCCATGCCAAATGGTCCGGCAAATGCGAGGCCTGCGGCGGCTGGAACACCATCACCGAGGAAGGCGTCGCCCCGCCTTTGGGCTCGGGCGCCAGCCGCCGGGTGAAAGGCCGCCGCATTTCCCTGGAAGACCTGAAGACCGAAGACGCGCCGCCGCAGCGCCGCCCCACCGGCATTATGGAATTCGACCGCGTCACCGGCGGCGGTCTGGTGCCCGGCTCAGCCGTGCTGGTCGGCGGCGATCCCGGAATCGGCAAGTCCACCATCATCCTGCAGGCGCTGGGCAAGTATGCCCAGAATGGCGGCCACGCCATTTACATCTCCGGCGAAGAGGCGATGGCACAGGTGCGCATGCGCGCCGCCCGCATGGGATTGTCGGACGCGCCCTTGATGCTGGGCGCCGCCACCAATGTGGAAGACATCCTGGCCACCCTGGAATCGGGTAAGCCGCCCGCCATCGTCGCCATCGATTCCATCCAGACCTTGTGGACCGGCGCGCTGGATGCGGCGCCCGGCACCATCGCCCAAGTGCGCACCGCGTCTTTCGATCTGGTGCGCTATGCCAAGTCGAGCGGCGCGGCGCTGTTGCTGGTCGGGCATGTCACCAAGGACGGCCAGATCGCCGGGCCAAAGGCGGTCGAGCATCTGGTGGATGCGGTGCTCTATTTCGAGGGCGAGCGCGGCCATCACTTCCGGGTGCTGCGCGCGGTGAAAAACCGCTTCGGCGCCACCGACGAGATCGGCGTGTTCGAGATGACCGGCAAGGGGCTGGCGGAGGTCGCCAATCCATCGGCGCTGTTTCTGGGCGACCGCAAATCGGCGGCACCGGGGACCGCGGTTTTTGCCGGGCTCGAAGGCACCCGCCCGCTCTTGTGCGAAATCCAGGCGCTGGTCTCGCCCACCACTTACGGCACGCCGCGCCGCGCCGTGGTGGGTTGGGATACGGGCCGGCTGGCCATGATCCTGGCGGTGCTGGATGCCCGGGCCGGGGTTGGAATCGGAGCCAGCGATGTCTATCTGAACGTCGCGGGCGGCTTGAAGATCGGCGAGCCCGCGGCCGATCTGGCGGCTGCCGCCGCGCTTGTTTCATCCTTCGGTGGAGAGCCCTTGCCGCGCGACAGTGTGTTTTTCGGAGAGATCAGCCTGTCGGGCGATATCCGCCCGGTGCCCCAGGCCGAGGCCCGCCTCAAGGAAGCCGCCAAGCTGGGCTTCAAGACGGCCTTCGTCCCGGCCGGAACCAAAGCCCATGACGCCGGGCTTTCGTTAACGGAAATCGCCAGCGTCGCCGAACTGCTGAGATTTGCGCCGGAGCCGAAACCGGCCCCCCGAGCGCAAGCAAGCCGGGCGGCCGCGCCATGAGCGGCCGCCGCGGCGAAGATTGCGCGAGAAATCAATCAACCGGTGCTAAACTCGAATCATGAGTCGGGCCTCATGAACTTTTCGATCAATTTTATCGACTGCCTGATCGTGCTGGTCGTCCTGGTGTCGGCCGGCTATGCCACATGGCGCGGGTTCATCTGGGAAACCCTCACCATTTTCGCCTGGGTGGCGGCGTCCTTCGCCTGTCTTTATTTCGGGCCTTACATCGTTCCGCTCACCCGCAGCCTGGTGAGCCAGGTGTGGCTGGCCAATCTCCTGGCCTATGCCGCGGTGTTCCTGGCGGTGTTCATTCCCTTCGCCTTCATGAGCCACCGATTCAGCCAGGGCGTGAAACATTCCCCTATCGGGCCGCTCGACCGCATCGCGGGCCTCGCCTTCGGCGTGGTGCGCGGGCTGGTGGTGGTGGGATTGGCTTATCTGGCGTTTACCTATTTCGTGCCCATCCGCAACCAGCCGCACTGGGTGACGGAAGCCAGGCTGCTGCCGATGGTCCAGGACACCGCCGATGTGCTTCTGTCGGTAATCCCGGGCCAGCCGCGCGACTATGCCTATGTGCCGCACCATGAGGAAATCCGCCAGGCGCCGCCCCAGTTTGATACGGACGCTGATAAGGAGACGGGCAAAAGCGCGCGGAACCAGCCCCCGGCCGTGATAAGGCATGATCCTATGGCAGAGCTGATCCGCAGGAATGAGAAGGCTGCTCCCAGTGTTCATAAGAGCACACGGGAGCCGGCACAGCAGAAGAGCGCCGCCAACCCTGCGAAAACCTATGGCGCCCGCGACCGCGAGGCGCTAGACAAGCTCGTACAGACCGGCGGCAGGTGATGACCGGGAATAGCGAACATATCTGGGATTTATCCCTGGAAAATGGGGACACGCTGCACGAGGAATGCGGCGTGTTCGGCATTTTCGACCATGCCGATGCGGGCGCGCTTTCGGTGCTGGGCCTGCACGCGCTTCAGCATCGCGGCCAGGAGGCGGCCGGCATCGTCACCTATGACGAAGGCCATTTCATCGCCGAGCGCCATCCCGGCCTGGTGGGCGACGCCTTCGGGCGCGGGTCCGCCGCGGCCAGGAATCTCAAGGGTCGTTTTGCCATCGGCCACAACCGCTATTCCACTGCCGGCGGCAGCCGCATCAGCAACATCCAGCCCATCTTCGCCGACCTGGCGGGCGGCGGGCTGGCGATCGCCCATAACGGCAATCTCACCAATGCCCATACCCTGCGGCAGGAACTGGTGGGCCAGGGCGCTATCTTTCAGTCCACCTCCGACACCGAAACCATCGTTCACCTGACGGCCCGCAGCGCCAAGCACCGCATTGTCGAGAAGCTGGTCGATGCCCTGTGCCAGGTGGAAGGCGCCTTTTCGCTGGTGGCGCTGACCTCCAAGAAATTGATCGGGGTGCGCGATCCCAATGGCGTGCGCCCGCTGGTGATGGGCAACCTGGATGGAGCGGTGATCTTCGCCAGCGAGACCTGTGCGCTGGACATCATCGGCGCCGACTATGTGCGCGACGTCAAACCGGGTGAGATGGTGGTGGTGGACAAGAACGGCATCCACAGCCACTTCCCCTTCAAGCCGCAGGCGCACCGTTTCTGCGTCTTCGAATATATCTATTTCGCGCGGCCCGACTCCACCTTGGAGGGGCGCAACGTGTATGAAGCGCGCAAGAATATCGGCGCCGTGCTGGCCGCGGAGGCCCCCGTGGTGGCCGACATGGTGATCCCGGTCCCGGACTCGGGCGTGCCGGCAGCGCTGGGCTTTGCCGAGGCGGCCCACATCCCGTTCGAGCTGGGCATCATCCGCAACCATTATGTCGGCCGCACCTTCATCGAGCCGTCGGATTCCATCCGCCACCTGGGCGTGCGGCTGAAGCACAATCCCAACCGTGCCATGCTCAAGGGCAAGAGGGTGGTGCTGGTGGATGATTCCATCGTGCGCGGCACCACCTCGAAAAAGATCGTGGCCATGGTGCGCGATGCGGGCGCCGCGGAAGTGCATTTCCGCGTTTCCTCGCCGCCCACCACCCATAGCTGCTTCTATGGCGTGGACACGCCCAACACCGACGATCTGCTGGCCCACAAGATGGATGTGGAGCAGATGCGCCGCTTCATCGGCGCCGACAGCCTGGCCTTCATCTCCATGAACGGGCTTTACCGCGCCATGGGCAAG
>Ga0163163_10000114_pt1 | contig 86190 bp, 53 predicted proteins | sample S65metaG_FD_119766 | JGI IMG/M metagenome (GOLD analysis project Ga0163163, IMG submission 119766) | Switchgrass rhizosphere microbial communities from Kellogg Biological Station, Michigan, USA - S6-5 metaG | ecosystem: Host-associated > Plants > Roots > Rhizosphere > Soil | place: USA...
CCATGTCGATGCCTGCGAGTGTGCCACCCAGCACGGCGCCAAGCGCTGTCAGGGCCTCGCCGCTATCCCGTGCGTTCCCAACATAGCTTGGCAAGCCAAAGGCCAGTCCGACAAAACCCGCGGTTGTGTTCGCCGTATATTCGTACAGGAGCGGCAGATACTGCCCGGTCACCGATGGGTTGAATGCCAGTTGATGGTAATCGCGCGCGGTTTGCTTCCAATCACGAATGAACAGCGGATCAGGCAACCGGGGAAAGTTCTCGAGGTAAGGGATGAGCGAATTGACATTAGGAGCTGGTGCCAAAGAAATATCGTCCAGCCACGCCTGGCCGGTTACATCCAGGCCTCCGCCTGAGGTAAAGGAAAGCCCCAGTTTCGCAGCGCCGGATGGAACCGTGAACTGCTGGGTCATCTCGTCCCAAAAATCGTGAACCCCGGTGAAGAGATAGCTCAGTCCTGATAAGTAAGCATTGGCATCATTATAAAAGTTCACTGTCACTCGCATCGGCCCGACATTGGTGATGACATAGCGCAGATTATAGCGGAACAGATAGTTTGTGCCGGAGGCAACGTTGAGCAGGTCGCTGTACCATTCGCCGTAACCTGTCGCGCTGCTGTCATTGAGTTGAAAAGCATGCGTGGGACTCACCGAAGTCGAGGTTGTCCAAAGGTCGATTGCTGTGATGTTCCCGCCTCTGTGCCAAAAATCAGGCACGCCATCGCTATTGGAGTCAACCTCAAGTGTTGGATTCGGCCAAAGGTTTCCACTAAGGAGTCCCGCCTGGAGTAACGACGGAAATGCAACGGCTGAAAGTATGGTTGTCAGCAGAAAAAAGAACCGCCGAGCAAGACAGGAACTCAGGAACATTGTCAAAACATAGCACACGCTTGCAACCGATTGGGAATTCTTCGCTGTCCTGGCCAAATATCGACAAGAGTGAGACTCGAATGATTTAGGATGAAGCGAAAAGCCAGTCTCCAAATCTCATAACCTGGCATGTCACAACGGTCGGTGTGATAACGGTCGGGTATGATATGAGGTTTCGTTTTTTTGCTCACGTTGCGATATGGCCAGACCTTGGGGAATCCCTCCGGACTGTTGCAAAGTCAATTGGCAACATACTGCGAGCGGGATCGTTCATGGTAGTCGGCAGAACTGCTGACAGGATGAGACACGAATCGAGTGTGAGGTGGCTCCTCATCAAACATTCGGCCGTAAGCACAGCGCATCGGGCGTGTTAAAAGCGGGTGAGCTATAATTCGGTCTGATTTTGACTGATAGGGACGATTTCCACCTTGGACTGCGTTGGCACGACACCGCTTTAGCTACACGCGTCGTATTACAGATCCATCAACGGAAGTCCTTTTTCTACGGTGAAGCCAAAGCGCTGTCGTGCCAACGCAGTCCAAGGTGAAAGTCGTCTCTGCCGCAATTTGGCCTTTTCTTTCCTTGAACCCCCTCTACTCTGCCTCGCTGATTTCGATATGGCCTTGAGATTATTCAATACGTTGACACGTTCCATCGAGGAATTCGCGCCGCTGGATTCTGCCAGTCGCAAAGTAGGCATGTACTGCTGCGGGCCTACGGTGTATGACTTCGCGCACATTGGAAACTGGCGCACCTTCGTGTTTGGTGACCTGGTCCGGCGTTACCTCGAATTCAAGGGGTTTGAAGTTCAGCAAGTGATGAACATCACCGATATTGATGACAAAATCATCAAACGCGTGCGCGAGACACGGACAGGGTTGGGGGAGTTTACCGGCAAGTTTGAAAGCGCATTTTTGGAAGATCTAAAAACGCTGAACTGCCAGACACCTCACCAAACCCCCCGCGCGACCGAGCATATCGCTGAGATGACTTCTCTGATTGAAAAGTTGATGTCTCGGGGTATCGCCTATAAGGCCGCCGATGGCTCGGTCTATTTCAGCATCGAAAAATATCGCGGCGCCGGCCATGAGTACGGGCAGTTGGTAAAACTCAATTTCGAAGAAATGCGGGTGGGCGAGCGCGTCCAAAGTGACGAATATGCCAAGGAATCCCTCGCCGATTTCGCTCTTTGGAAAGCCCGGGTTCCGGAGGACGGAGAAGTTTTTTGGCCAAGTCCCTGGGGAGAAGGTCGGCCGGGATGGCACATCGAGTGCAGCGCTATGGGCATGAAATTGCTGGGACCAGCGTTCGATCTTCATTTGGGCGGAGAAGATCTCATGTTTCCTCATCATGAGGACGAAATCGCACAAAGCGAAGGCGCGGCCGTGCAACCTGCTGGACAGCGTTTTGTAAAACATTGGCTGCATGCGGCCCATTTGCTTGTCGATGGCAAAAAGATGAGCAAGTCGCTGGGTAATTTCTTCACACTCCGTGATCTGCTGGCCAAAGGGTATTCCGGACGTGAGATTCGCTGCCTGCTGCTTAATGCGCACTACCGAGAGACTTTCAATTTCACGCTCGAAGGACTGGAAGCGTCCAAAGCCTCGCTTCTGCGTTTGGATGAATGTCTGGGCAAATTGCGCGAGCTCGCAGGGAGTACTCCCGCCCAACCTGAAACTATCCTTCTGGAAAATTTCTCAAAAAGTCTCGATGATGATCTAAACATTTCGGGCGCGTGGGGAGTCATTTTTGAATGGGTCCGCGATACCAATCGCGGCCTGGCCGAGAATTCCGTCTCAGCCACCGAGGCGGCTGCCGCACTTGCCGCTTGGAACAAGCTGGACTCCGTTTTAGGAGTAGGCGCCAAAGCGGATGTCGAGGTGCCTGCTGAAATTAATGCTTTGCTTGAAGCACGCCAGGCCGCTCGCAAAGCCAAAGACTTCAAACGGAGCGATGCTATACGGGATGAATTGAAAGCAAAAGGCTGGGTTATTGAGGACACTCCGAAGGGCGCTCGGGTGAAAAAGCTCTAAGCTAAGCGCACCTATGACCTTCGGATTTCGGCCTTCGGATTTCGGATTTCGATTTGGAAAGGAAAACGAAACCGAGTGAAGGGTTTATTCATTACCTTCGAGGGCACCGAAGGGAGCGGCAAGTCCACTCAAATACCTTTGCTCGCCAAACGCCTGCGCGAGCTCGGCCATAAGGTCAGGACGTTGCGTGAGCCGGGAGGAACTCCGATCGGAGAAGAAATTCGCCACACTCTCAAGCACAGCGTCCAAAACCGCGCTATGCACAACGAAACCGAGCTGCTCTTGATGAACGCCAGCCGCGCTCAGCTTGTTCGTGAAATCATCCGCCCTGCCCTTGCCGCCAACGAGATCGTTCTGTGTGACCGTTTCTATGACTCCACAGTCGCTTACCAGGGGCATGGCCGCCAACTCGATCTGCCATCCGTGAGACAAATGATCGATTTCGCAGTCGGCCCGACGCGCCCCGACTTGACTCTGCTACTGGTCGTCTCCGAGCAAATAAGTGAGGAGCGCCGACTGGCCCGCCAAGCCACGTTGCAGTTTATGCGTGATCGAATGGAAGAAGCCGATCGAGAATTCTTCGAGCGAGTGGCTCGAGGTTATGAGGAAATCGCCCAAGCCGAACCGATGCGGGTTCGTCGAATAGACGGCAGCGGTTCGATCGAATCGATCCAAACATCTATTTGGGACATCGTCAAACCACTGCTTAAGTAGCGCTGGGAACGCCGGCTTCTTTGCCCGCGTGCTACTCAGAACAATTTCCACACGCCGGCAGGATGCCGGCGCTCCCAGGCAAATCCGTCTGGCATACCGGATTTCCTTGCTGAACCAGAAGTGGCCGTTATGTTTCCTAAAGCGCCAATGATCGAAAAAACAATTCAGGAAATTGAAGAGAGAGTCCAAGGCACCGATGCCATAAAAGAGGAGCGTCGCCAGGAACTGTTGAAACTGCTCGCTACTCTCAAAGCGGAAGTTGCGACATTGTCCAAAACCCATAGCGAACAGGCGGAAAGTATCGCCGGCTTTACGGTGGTTTCAGCCCACGAAGCAACGCGCACTCAACAAAATCCCGATCTGTTGAAACTTTCACTGAAAGGATTGAGTTCTTCGGTCGAAGGCATCGAAGCTTCGCATCCGCGCCTTGTCCAGATTGTTAATGCCATCAGCAGCACCCTTTCGAATCTCGGAATCTGATTACAGAAAGACCGAAACCCGAAGGTCGAAATCCGAAAATGGAAACAAGAATTGAAGGCTTAGCCGGAACAATGCGATTGGGGTGCGCCCGTCCTCGGGCGCAGCAACGTCCCAGCGGTCAGACGTTCACGAATCGAGCCTATGCCTCTGAAAAACCGATGTCACCATTTGGTGATTAGCGTACCTCTCAAAAGCGAGCATTTCACAGTAAGTATGCCGCTGCGCCCGAGGACGGGCGCACCCCAATTGCATAGTTACGGCTTAGTCATGAGGGTCTGGTCTTCTTATGAAGCGGCGCTTGAACCTTGCTCTTAATCTTGCCCTGGTTCCTGGTCCCAATTTATGAATCGTCGAAGGTTCCTTCTGGAGACTTCCCTCCTTACCACCACCCTGGCCGGTTTCGGCGCCGTGCCCATAGGTAAAAGGGTTAACGACAAAGTGCTCATCGGGATTATTGGCTGCAATGGGCGGGGTATGAGCCACATCACCGGTTATCAATCAGTCCCGAATGTCGAAATAACCTGCATTTGCGACGTCGACAGTAGAGCTATTGCCAAGGGAATCGAGGCCGTCGCGAAGAAGCAGCAAACCAGGCCCAGAGGCGTAAAAGATCTGCGCCGTATGTTGGAAGATCCAGCTTTGGACGCCGTTTCCATCGCTACACCCGATCATTGGCACGCACCCGCGGCAATTCTGGCCTGCACTGCCGGCAAACACGTTTATGTGGAAAAGCCGGGCAGCCATAACGGACATGAAAGCGAGATGATCGTAGCTGCGGCACGCAAACACAAACGCGTCGTTCAAATGGGTAACCAACGGCGAAGTTGGTCCTGGGTCATGGAAGCGATGGACGCTCTCCACAACGGAGAAATTGGCAAACTCTTTTTCGCCCGCGCCTGGTACACCAGTCATCGCACATCTATAGGCAGAGGCAAAGAAGTGCCCGTTCCGGATTGGCTGGATTATTCTCTCTGGCAAGGCCCGGCTCCGGAGCGCCCATTTCACGATAACATTATCCATTATAACTGGCATTGGTTCTGGAATTGGGGCACAGGCGAATTGGGCAACAACGGTGTTCACGGGCTCGATCTGGCTCGCTGGGGGCTGGGCGTGGATCTCCCTCAACGCATCACCTGCGGTGGAAATCGATACCATTACAAGGATGATTGGGAGACCCCTGACACATGCATCACTACTTTTGATTTCGGCGACCAGGGCATTTCCTGGGAAGGTCGAAGTTGTGATCCTCAGGGATATGAAGGTTCCCAATTTGGAGTCTCGTTCTATGGTGAAAAAGGCTCGATGGTCGTTGGTGGGAATGACTGCAAAGTGTATGACCTAAACAGCAAACTTGTTCGTGAAGTACGCGGAAAATACGACGACGTCGTTCACTTCGCCAATTTTGTCTCGGGGGTTCGGGAGGGACAAAAATTGAACTCAGAAATTGAAGATGGCCAAAAGAGCACGCTGCTTTGTCACCTTGGCAATATTGCATGGCGCACTGGCCGGACGTTAAATTTCGATCGGAAATCCCATAAGATCGTTGGAGACCGAAAAACCTCAGCTCTCTGGTACCGCGAATATCGCCGAGGATGGGAGCCGAGGAGTTTAGGCTAGTTGCAAGGCAACCTGAGTTTCAAAGTTAGAGAAATGAGGTTCGATGTACGCGCCCTCTACCAGGAAATTTCTGATAAGCTCCCCGGTAAAACCCCCAAACAATAAATTTTAAGCGCATTCAAACGCATTTTTTTCGCGCGGCATAGTCAATATTCCCTAATATTGTTGACAGTAACTGCCTTCATTTGTGATAATTACGTCTTAAGATCTGGAAGAGGTTAAAATAAAAAGCCGCTTAAAAAATGGACCATGAACATTCCCAATCATAGATACCTGCATGCATTGCTTGTTTGGGTTGCAATCTTTCTTTGTGCTGCGACGCACGGTCAGACGAATTGCGTGAGCCCACCAGCAGGTCTGGTAAGTTGGTGGAGAGCGGAGAATAATGCTTTGGACCATATGGGCGCCAACAATGGACTACTCTCTGGAAACACAAGTTATGGAACAGGGCGAACCGGGCAAGGTTTTGTTTTTGATGGAGCAAGCGACGCAGTCATTGTGGGAAACGCACCTGGTCTCCAGGTTCAGGATCTGACCATTGAGGCTTGGATCAAAAGAGCAAGCTCAACTGTGATTACAGTTTCTGGAAATTTCGGAAACGGCCAGATTTTCGCGTTCGGCCAGGATGGTTATGGTCTGTACCTGAGTTCCTCAGGTCAACCGGCGCTAAGCAAAATAGGAGTAAACAATGTCACCTCCAGCCAGAGTATTAGTGACACGAGTTTTCATCATTTGGCTGTGACCAAATCGGGGAGCACAGTCGTGTTTTACATTGACGGCACCGCGTATCCAGCCGCCCCATACAATCCGGGTTTTCAATTCTCGACGATGGCCGCCATTGGCGCGAGAGGGGATAATTTAGATGACGGTTTTTTTGGCACGATTGACGAGGTCCAAGTTTTCAACCGGGCCCTCTCGTTGACCGAAATTCAATCTATCTACAATGCCTCGTCAATATGTACAACACCTTTAGCCCCTCAAATCACAGGACAGCCCACGAATCAGAGCGTATTGGTTGGTGACGCCGCCAGTTTTCGCGTCTCGGCTTCCGGCACGGCTCCTTTGAGTTACCAATGGCTTTTCAACGGCACGAATCTCAATGGCGCTACGGACTCCGTTTTGATCCTGAATTCGGCTCAATCCAGCAACTCGGGGAATTACTCGGCATTAGTAACCAATTCATCGGGTAGCGTGGTTAGTTCAAATGCGCTTTTGACCGTCAACCCACAACCGCCATGTGCGACTATACCTTCGGGTCTCGTTAGTTGGTGGCGCGCTGAGGCTAGCGCACTGGATCAAGCAGGCGCAAACCATGGCACCTTGTACGGAAATGCTTCCTATGGGTCTGGACGAGTGGGGCAGGCTTTTGTATTTGACGGCCAGGGGGATGGAGTACAATTAGGAAATCCGGCAAATTTGCAGCTTCAGAACTTCACTATTGAAGCTTGGATTCAGCGGGCGAGCAGCGCTTCCACTTCCGGGGATGGCAACGGGAACGCTACGATCTTTGGTTATGGGAATGGAGGTTACTCCCTTTACATTGATGGTGGCAGCCATCTCGCGCTGACCAGGTTTGGGATTGATAACGTGACTCTTGCCACCCCTACCATCAGTGATACGGCTTTCCATCATGTGGCGGTAACAAAGTCAGGTTCCACGGTTGTCTTCTACATTGATGGGATGTCATATTCCGTTCCTGCGTATAACCCTACTTTCACCTTTGCTACCACGGCCGGAATCGGAGCCGTAAGTGATGCTCAAAGTTATACGTTTTGGGGAAGAATCGATGAAGTAAGTGTCTACAACCGTGCGCTGTCCACTGCAGAGGTCCAAGGAATTTACGGAGCACTTACCGCGGGAAAATGCGCGGCGCCTACGGCGCCAGTTATTTTCACTCAACCAACAAACCTAGCCGTGCAAGTTGGACAGAGTGCGAACTTCTTTGTCGTCGGCTCCGGAACTCCGGCTGTGAGTTATCAATGGTTGTTCAATGGAGCGAGCATCAACGGTGCGACTGGCTCATCGTTAACCCTCAATTCAGTGCAATTTAGCAATGCGGGCAATTACTCTGTGGTCCTTAGTAATTCGGTAAGCACATTGATAAGCTCAAACGCGGTGCTGACAGTAAATCCTCTGCCTCCCTGCTTCGCGCCGCCATCCGGCTTGATCGCCTGGTGGCAAGGTGAGGGAAATGGAGCGGATATCGTTGGCGGAAACACAGCCGTCTTGCTGAATGGACTATCTTTTGCCAACGGCGAGGCCGGTCAAGGTTTTAACTTCGATGGAAATGATGACTTAATGATCCTATCCAATTCGCTCTCGGTGAATTTCGGCACAAACGATTTTTCGATTGAGGGCTGGATCAAAGCATTCCCGAACCGGACAGATCTTGACCTTCACACCATACTGGACAAGCGATTTAATCAGGGGGTTGGTTACGAGTTTGCTCTGCAGGGTGGCAAGCTTCATCTCCAACTTAACGGCACGAGCTCAGGCGTGGCATTCACCGCCTCCGCTCCCGATTTGCGGGACGGCGTATTCCATCATATAGCTCTGAGCGTTGCCAGGAACTCAGTTACGGGAGGAAACCTGTACGTCGATGGGGTTGTAGTCGGGACATTCGACCCCACGAGCGCTCAAGGCACCTTGTCCAACTCAGCTCCGCTGTTCGTGGGTCAGCACAGTGCAGGCTACCATACATTCTTCAAAGGAATACTGGATGAACTGTCGTTTTACAATCGGGCGCTCGCAAACTCTGAAATTCAGGCCATCTACAACGCAGATGCCGGGGGAAAATGCACTTCGACTGGCGGAACAACCATGGCTCCGTTTATTATCACTCAACCAGCCGACCTTACCGTAACCACGGGTGGCAATGCCACTTTTACCGCTGTCGTCGGCGGGAGTGCGCCGTTGAGCTATCAATGGAGTTTTGGTGGAACGAATATCGCCGATGCCACAACCTCCTCCTTCACGGTTAACAACGCCCAATTTACAGATGCCGGGCTCTATTCGGTCTTTATCACAAATTCAGCCGGTTCAATCCAAAGCAGCAATGCGCTTTTGACGGTAAATCCAACCCCAAGCCTGCTTCAAGTTGCTGATACGGCAGCGGCTTCAGGTGGAACAGTTTCAGTTCCTGTTTCGCTGACAGCCAATGGATTTGAAAACGCTCTGCAATTCAGCTTAAGTTTTAGTGTATCACGGTTGACTTATGTGGGCACAACCTTGACGAGCAGTAACGGCGCGACCCTTTTATTGAACGAGTCAGGGACCTCGACCGGACGAGTAGGAATGGTGATAGGGCTGCCAGCAGGAATTACATTCTCCCCAGGAACCCAACAATTAGCCATGGTCACGTTCACCACCGCGATCGTGACTAACGCAACTACAACTCCTGTTAACTTTGTCGATCAACCCTTAGGACGGCAGGTTTCGAACAAATCGGGCAGCGCGCTACCTGCCAACTACGCCAATGGGACAATCTCAATAGCGGCGGTCGAATTGGAAGCAGATCTGACCCCGCGGCCGGGGGGCAACAAAGTAGTCACTGTCACCGATTGGGTGCTGGTCGGTCTGTTCGCTGCCCATTTGGATTCTCCTACCAACTCGTCCGAGTTTCAAAAGGCCGATTGCGCGCCCCGAGACACATTAGGTAACGGCGCCATTTCAATTATAGATTGGGTTCAAGCGGGCAGGTATGCTGCCCTCCTTGATCCTCTCACGCCGGTTGGAGGGCCAACTGAACCATCGGGCGCCTTTCTGGCTACCGCGAGAAAGTCGAATGGTATCGAGCCATTAACTACCCGCCAGGTTCGGGTTATGGATTCGACTTGTAACCAGGGCCAACCAGGAACGGTTCCAGTTACTCTCCAGTCTGAGGGTAACGAAAACGCGCTGGGCTTCAGTCTGACTTTCAATCCGGCTTCTGTGAGCTATACCGGGGCAACTCTGGGCAATGCCGCTAATGGAGCAGCTCTGAATATAAATAGCGACAACCTCCCTGCTGGCCGGGTTGGCTTTGCGCTTGCACTTCCAAGCGGAACGCATTTTGCAGCCGGTATGAACGAGCTACTCAAGATTACTTTCAGGCCATCCATTTCAGAAACTGGCGGTATATCCGTAGGATTTGGCGATGTTCCTATCAGTCGCGAGATATCAGATGCAACAGCCCGCGTGCTGTCCAGCGATTATCTGCCCGCCACAATCACCATTAATCCTCTGCCATCGTTAACCATCCTCAAAGTGGGCCAGAATGCCTCTCTCACCTGGCCAGGCTGGGCGACCAACTTCGTCCTCCAGGAGAACGGAGCGGATCTGAATTCTTCAGTAGCCTGGGCCAACGTGAATGCAACGGTCACGAATATACACAGCCAGATCGGGGTGACAGTGCCAATTGGTGGAGCAACGAAGTTTTATCGGTTGCTGAAACAGTAATCATCTTTAGAGTTGGGAAATGAACTATGAACCTTAAACGAGCCCACGCACTGCTCTTTTGCTCAGTAATTTCGTTATCTTGTCAACTGCAGGCCCAAATAAACTGCGTAACACCGCCGTCCGGCCTTGTCAGTTGGTGGAATGCTCAAGGTAATGCCAACGATGTAGTCGGCGGAAACAATGGAGTAATTAGTGGAGCTATCACTTTCGTAACCGGTGAAGTGGGCCAGGCATTCAACTTTGATGGTGTCAGCGGCGCAGTCATTGCTCCCGCGATTAGCAATTTGGCCGCCTCAGACCTAACGATCGAAGGTTGGATATTGCCAACCGATGTTAGCGGCGAACGGCCGATTGTGGAGTTTAGCGCGTTTTCTGGTCAACTATCGCGACTGCATCTCTGGTACAGTGTTGGCTCTCCCGGCACCGTTTATGGTCTAATCCGAGATCCAGGTGGAGCCTATCTTCAAGTCGTTAGTGCAGGCGGGTTGGTAGCTCCCAACCAGTGGAATCATGTGGCGATGACTTTCGATCGGGTCGGAAAAAAAGCGCTATTATACTTGAACGGAGTGCAGGTGGCCTCAAACACCTCGCCAGTGTCTATTCAGCCCAACCTTAACGTACCGGTGAACTTGGGTCTCCGCCCCGAGGGGAGTGCTGACATACCTCAAGGCAGAAGGCACATGGGAAAAATGGATGAAATCAGTCTTTACAGCCGCGTCCTTTCCGAAGCAGAGCTTCAGGGTATTTTCAACGCAGGTAGCGCGGGTAAGTGTGGACCGCAAATCGCCCCTTCGATTCTAACACAACCCCAGAATCAGACCGTCACGGTTGGCGGGAGCGCAACCTTCACCGTTGTTGCGGACGGAACTTTCCCTTTCTCTTATCAATGGCGGTTTAACGGCACGAACATACTTGGTGCGACCAGCAATTCGCTGACGCTGGCAAACATTCAGTTAACAGATGCTGGTGATTACTCTGTTCTGGTTACTAACCCGGTAAGTTTCGTAGCCAGCTCTAATGCTATTTTGACAGTAAATACGCCCCCGCCTTGTCTGAATACTCCGTCCGGACTTGTTGGCTGGTGGAAGTCGGAAGGAAATGGTCTTGATCAAATTGGTACCAATAACGGGATCCTCTCCGGAAATACGACGTATGGTTCGGGTCGCGTTGGACAAGGTTTTGTATTTGACGGGAACGCTGATGGCGTACTGATTGGAAATCCCACGGAACTACAACTCCAAAACTTTACTATCGAGACCTGGATTAAAAGAGCGAGCGCTTCAACCGTTTCCTTTGGCAGCGCTGGAATTGCCGTGGTGGTTGGTTATGGTCTCAGCGGTTACGCTCTCGCGCTCTTCCCTGACGGGACGCCATTCCTGACACAAGTCGGCGCAGGCAACACTAGCCCGACCAGAACTATCACGGATACGAACTTTCATCATCTGGCAGTGACTAAATCAGGAGCAACAATCGTGTTCTATGTAGACGGTGTTGCATATTCTGCGCCGAGCTTTGATCCTGGCTTCGTGTTCTCGACAGCCTTGGGGATTGGAGGAAAGGGTGATGGATTTGACAATAGCTTCCTGGGTATGGTGGATGAGGCATCCATTTACAATCGAGCGTTATCCGCGTCTGAAGTGACGGCGATTTACAATGCGGATGCTGGCGGGAAGTGCACCTCGACAAACGGAATAAACCTGGCTCCATTTATCATCACTCAACCAGCCAATGCTACCGTAACCATGGGTGGCAATGCAACTTATACGGTGGCAGCCGGCGGGAGCGCACCTTTAATTTATCAGTGGAGTTTCAATGGAACCAATATTGCCGATGCGACAGCCTCTTCCTTCACGGTAAGCAATGCCCAATTCACCAATGCAGGGTTCTATTCAGTTTTTATCACAAATTCAGCAGGCTCAGTGCTCAGCAGCAATGCGCTCCTGACAGTGAACCCAGCGCCAAGCCTGCTTCAAATTGCTGATACGGCGGCAGGTTCAGGTGGAACAGTTTCAGTTCCCGTTCTGCTGACCGCCAACGGATTTGAAAATGCCCTCCAATTCAGCTTAGGTTTTAATACATCCCACCTTTCCTATGTAGGCACTACTCTGACCGCAACGGGCGGCGCAACCCTTCTCTTAAACGAGATTGGCGCCTCTACCGGACGAATTGGAGTGGTGATAGGCCTTCCTGCTGGAGCAACCTTCGCTGCGGGGACTCAGCAATTGGCTTTGGTGACGTTTACCACTGCCATTGTGACTAATGCGACCGGAAGCCCCGTTAATTTTGTCGATCAACCAGTCGCACGGCAGGTTTCGAATAAATCAGGCGGCACGTTAGCAGCGAATTATGCAAACGGAACGGTTTTGATAGCCGCCGTGTCATTCGAAGCTGACCTATCCCCACGTCCTGGCGGGGATAAAGCCGTTACTGTTACCGATTGGGTGCTCATTGGTTTGTTCGCCGCCCATCTGGACGCTCCGACGAATGCGGCAGAGTTTCAAAAAGCTGATTGCGCGCCAAGGGACACTTTAGGGAACGGACAGATTACAATCATCGATTGGGTTCAGGCTGGCAGATACGCTGCCGTTCTGGATCCACTGACACCCGTGGGTGGTCCCACCGAACCTTCGTCTTTTTTGGTTGCTTCACAGAAAAGGTCCAATGGCATTGAGGGAGTGGGCACTCGCCAGGTTCGGGTTATGGATTCCACAATCAATCAGGGGCAAACAGGAAGCGTTTCGGTCAGGCTCCAATCTGAAGGCAACGAAAACGCCCTCGGCTTTAGTGTGATTTTTGATCCTGCGTTGTTGACGTATACCGGAGTAGCACTGGGCAACGCCGCTACTGGAGCGGTGCTCAATGTTAACACGGATAATATGGCGGCGGGCCGTGTTGGTTTTGCGCTGGCTCTCCCGAGCGGTGCTCATTTTGCCGCTGGATTGGATGAATTATTAAAGGTGAGTTTCAAGGCCTCAATTTCAGCCACGGGAACCTTATCTGTTGGCTTTGGAGATCTCCCGATCTACCGAGAGATTTCCGACCCAACGGCGCACGTTCTGCCGAGTGACTATGTGAATGGCACCATTACAATTACTCCCCTGCCCTCGCTCACTATAGTTCGTGCCATCCCAAATGTCACCCTATCCTGGCCAACCTGGGCCAGTAATTTCGTATTGCAGGAGAATGGTTCTAGTCTGAACTCTTCCGGATCCTGGTCAAACGTAACAGCGACCGTCGGCACCAACAATCAACAAAACGAAGTAACGCTCCCAATCAGCGGAGCAACCAGGTTCTACCGCCTGAACAAACCGTAGGTGAGATTCAAGGTCCTTTAAGCTGGAACGATTCAGAGACGAACAGGATATCAGAAAACAGAATTAGGTATCTCTGTTTTCTCCGTGCCTCCGGTTAACTCCATCGTTCCAGCTAAGGTTCCGATCTTTCCTCAGCCCAAACTTTAGAACTCTGCCTGCATTAGGACCTCTAACTTTCTTGTTAACCGCGACCAATTTTGTCGGGTAGAATACGGAATTTTATTTGATTGACTTAAAGTTTGACCTTCTGCAAGCATTTGCAAGAGGTAGAATTTTATGGAAATCGTTAAAGGGGGATGGCAGCGGGCGGCTCAAGTCCTTATAGCCGCGGTATTTATCGAGCTAACTTGTGCTTCAGGTGCCCCTGGTTGTCTATCACCACCGGCTGGCCTGATCAGTTGGTGGAAAGGAGAAGGTAATGCCCTGGATCAAATGAACACCAACCACGGGACGATCAGTGGCAACGTGACCTTTGGCCCCGCCGAAGTGGGCCAGGGTTTTGTTATTGATGGAACAGGGCCGCTGGTTGTAATTACCAACACCACCAAGTTGCAATTCCAGAACATGACCATCGAAGTGTGGCTGCGCCGAGCCAGCACTGCGGTGGCCTCGCGTGACGGGAACGGCAATGGACACATTTTTGGGTTTGGGGAAGGGGGCTATACCCTGTACATGGATCCGGCCGGCCACCCTTCCTACGGCAAGACAGGGTTCAGCGCGATAACTTGCACCGCAACAATCAATGATACGAATTGGCACCATGTGGTGGTGACCAAGTCGGGCCCGACCAACGTATTCTACGTTGATGGCGTCTCATTTCCCGGGCCTACTTATGATCCTGGTTTTGTATTTTCCGGTCCAGTCTACATTGGAGGTGTCGCCAGTAATGCCAACTTTTACGGCAGTGTTGATGAAGTGTCTGCTTATAACCGTGCTCTCTCCGCCTCCGAAGTCCAGAGTATTTACAACGCAAATGTCGCAGGCAAATGTACCAGCAATCCCCCTCCCGGCTGTATTCCTACCAGCCCTGGGTTGGTCAGTTGGTGGCGGGCGGAGGGCAATGGGCTGGACCAGGCGGGACTCAACAACGGCACGTTGGCTGGCAACACCACATTTGGCACAGGCCGTGTCGGCCAGGCATTTGTCTTTGATGGCGGGGGCGATGGCGTAAACGTCGGCAACCCAGCAAACCTCCAACTTCAAACATTTACTATTGAGGCCTGGGTGAAACGGTCAGATGCCTCCCGTGCCTCATTGGATCCTTATCAAAGCGGGGGAATTTTCATAAGTTCATGGGGCGGGTACGGATTTGGTTTATGGGATGACGGAAGGCCGTTCCTAACCAAGGTTGGCTACGATAATATTTCTCCCACGTTCGCGATAACCGACACGAATACATTCCATCATGTAGCGGTAACCAAGAGCGGCACCAATGTCATGTTTTATCTGGATGGTGTGGCTCAGGCAGTCGGTCCGTACACCTCTACCTTTGAATTTGGCGGTCCAGCGGCGATTGGCGCTCGTGGGGGCGATTACGTTGGAAGCCTTTTGGGTTCAATTGATGAAGTGAGTATTTATAATCGAGCTCTATTAAGCACGGAGGTTCAGTCTATCTACAACGTCGGTTCTGCAGGCAAGTGCTTACCCTCTCTCCCGACAAATTGCGTCCCAAGCCCATCGGGTTTGGTTAGCTTGTGGAAGGCCGAGGGGAATGCTTCTGATTCTGTTGGCGGCAATAATGGCGTCATTACCGGAGCTATCACTTTCGGCTCAGGCGAAGTTGGCCAGGCTTTTGACTTCGACGGTGTTACCGGTGCTGTCATTGTGCCTGCGTCTTCGAATCTAGCCGTTCAGAACCTGACGATAGAAGGCTGGATAATGCCAAGCAGTGTCAGCGAGGAACGTCCAATCGTCGAGTTCAGCGCTCCGTCCGGAGAACCCTCACGACTTCATCTTTGGTACAGTGTAGGCAATGCGGGTACACTTTATGGACTAATTCGTGATCCCGGCGGCGCGAATTTGGAGGTTGTTAGTCCAGGTGGATTGGTAGTTTCAAACCAATGGAACCACGTTGCAATGACTTTTGACCGCGCCGGAAAAAAGGCATGGCTATATTTAAACGGGGTTAACGTAGCTTCCAATAGTTCGCCAGTAGCGATTCAACCGCAGCTTAACGTACCCGTAAACCTCGGGCTACGTCCCGAAGGCAGCGCGGATATCCCTCAAGGCCGCAGACACATCGGCAAGATGGACGAGATGAGTATCTACAACCGGGCGCTATCGGGTAGTGAATTGCAAACCATCTTCAATGCTGCCAGCGCCGGAAAATGCGTACCTGCCATCGCTCCTACGATAACTTCTCAGCCAACCAGTCAGACGACCACTGCCGGAAGCACAGCGGCTTTCAACGTGAGCGCAGCCGGCTCTTTACCCCTCACGTACCAATGGCGCTTCAATGGTACTAATATCAATGGAGCCACCACTGCTTCCTTGACCCTGACGAATGTCCAGATGGTTAACGCTGGCAACTATTCCGTATTAGTGACAAACCCGGCAGGCATGATCCTTAGCTCCAATGCAGCACTGGTTCTAACTGCTCCGCCAGCGTGTTCCCCTCCTCCTCCCGGTTTGGTCGGCTGGTGGAAAGCGGATGGCAGTCCTCTGGACCAGACCGGCGCTAATAATGGAACTCTGGCCGGTAACACGACTTACAGCCCTGGCCGAGTAGGGCAAGCTTTTGCATTTGATGGTAATGGTGACGGAGTGTTGATAGGGAATCCAGCGGCGTTACAATTACAAAACTTTACGATTGAAACCTGGATCAAACGTTCGAGCACCTCAACTGTCTCATTCGGCACCGCAGGAATTGGCGTGATCGTTGGGTACGGTCTCAGCGGATATGCTTTGGCGCTTTTCCCCAATGGGGTGCCGTTCCTAACCCAAGTTGGCGCTGGGAATACCAGTCCTTCAAAGGCCATAACGGATACGAATTTCCACCACCTCGCAGTGACAAAGTCTGGGAATACCATTGTATTTTATGTTGATGGAATTGCTTATTCCGCCCCCAACTACGATCCCGGTTTCGTGTTTTCAACTCCACTCGCAATAGGGGCCAAAGGCGATGGTTTTGATAATAGTTTCCTGGGTGCGGTCGATGAAGCCTCTATTTATAACCGAGCGCTTTCAGGGTCTGAGATAACGGCCATATACAACGCCAATTCCTCTGGCAAATGCACCAGCTCGAACCCCACAAATTGCGCTCCTCCAGGAATAATCAGTTGGTGGCCGGGAGAAGGCAATCCCAGCGATGTGATAGATGGCAACTCAGGAACAATTTACGGCGGCGTAACTTTTACCAACGGTGTCGTGGGTCAGGCATTTAAACTCAACGGTTCCAACGGTCATATTCGAATTTCTGACCGGCCCAATCTGCGTTTCGCAAACGGGCTCACTCTCGAAGCATGGATTAATCCCGTTCTTGGTATTGGCACCCATCAGGCAGTTATTGGGAAATGGGATAACTTCTTCGGCCCTGGAACCCAAAAAACCTTTAGCTTCTCCTTGAATACCGAAGGCCTGCTTTATTTATATGTCAGCGGCGATGGATCGGATTCAGTAACGGGATTTGCAATTAGCTCAAACAGTGTGGCGCCCGGCCAATGGAATCATGTCGCTGGCACTTATGACGGCAGCAGCGTTCGTGTCTATATCAATGGAATCCTCCAAGGTCAGGGAGCATATAATCAGGGCATCTTCGCCGGGACAAACGATATGGCCATTGGCGGGGTGGTCGGGGGCAGTCCGCCCGGTGAAGTTACAACTCCGTTCGTGGGCTCGATTGACGAGCCAGCTGTCTATAATCGCGGGCTTTCAGCTACGGAAATCCAGGCCATCTACGCGGCGGGAGCGGCAGGAAAGTGTTCCGCAATCTCCAGTAATTGTACTCCTCCACCTTCCGATTTGGTAAGTTGGTGGAAAGGAGACGGTACGACGTTGGACCAGGTCGGGGGCAATAATGGCACCTTAATCGGTCCGGTCACTTACGTGCCAGGACGTGTCGGCCAGGCCTTTGCTTTTGATAGCAGCGGGGAGGCGCTGGCGCTAAGTAATCGCACAACGTTGCAATTACAGAATTTCACGATTGAAGGTTGGATCAAAAGGTCCAGCACGAATCGAGTTTCCTTCGATTTCAATGGTGGCGAGTTTTTCTCCTATGGCACGGGAGGATACGTTTTCGGACTCAAAGACGACGGGCATCCTTTCCTGAGCAGAGTTGGGATCAGCGAAGTCATTTCTGGGCAATCTATCTCCGACCTGGCTTTGCACCACGTCGCGGTGACGAAGAATGCCACTAATGTCGTCTTTTATGTAGATGGAGTTGCTTATGTCGCTTCACCTTTTACCGATACATTTACGTTTGAGACCTCTCCGGCGATTGGAGCACGCGGGGATAACTTTCAAAACAGCTTTCTTGGGGTCATCGACGAGCTGAGCATTTATAGACGTGCCCTTGCAGGGAATGAGATCCAGGGAATTTACAGTGCTGGTGCTTCAGGCAAGTGCTTGTCCCCACCCTCGACAAATTGCAGCCCAAGCCCTGCGGGCCTGGTGAGTTGGTGGAAAGGGGACAGTACGACTCTGGACCAGGTAGGGGGCAATAATGGCGCCTTAATTGGTGGCGCCACATATGCCACCGGGCGTGTTGCTCAAGCATTCATGTTTGGTGGCGGCAGTTATTTTTCCGCCGGAAGCCCTGGCTCGCTCCGGTTTAGCAACAACGTTTCAATCGCTGCATGGATTTTCCCAACTGGTGCAGGACAAGACCCGGTTTATGGAGGAATTATTGTAAATAGGGAAGGCGAATACGAACTGGCGAGGTTCGCCAATGGGAACATTGGCTGGGCTTTTGCGCAAGGCCCCACCTGGCAATGGACTTCCAGCGGAGGCATAGCTCCCCTTAATCAGTGGACTCACGTTGCACTGACATTTAGCAGCGGTTTGGTGTCCACCTATATCAACGGACAACTGGTGCAATCTGTATCTGGTAACGGCACCATTGGGGATATCTATCCGGACTTGAATGAATTCCGCATTGGGTCACGTCCAAGCAGCGACCAAGGCTTTGCTGGCTTGGTTGACGAAGTGGCGATTTTCAATCGAGCGATAACCCCGAATGAGGTCGCTGGCATCTACACCGCTGGAAGCGCGGGGATGTGCATACCAGCAATCCCTCCATTCATCGTCTCACAACCTGCCGGCCAAATGGTATCTGTGGGGGGTAACGCCAATTTCAGTGTGACTGCGGCAGGAACGGTGCCTTTGCTTTATCAGTGGACGCTCAATGGAACAAACCTGGCAGCGGCTACAAGGTCTTCGCTGTCGATTTCAAACGTTCAATTTTCGCAAGCGGGTAACTATGCCGTGAAGGTGACGAATACCTTTGGGAGCATTCTCAGCTCTAGCGCGCTGCTCACTGTAGTTGGTAACGGCACCAATTGTGCAAGTCAGTCGCCTGGTTTGATCAGTTGGTGGCCAGGCCAGGGAAATGCCAGCGATGTAATAGATGGCAACTCAGGAACGATTTATGGCGGCGTAACCTTTACCAACGGTATCGTGGGTCAGGCATTTAAGCTCAACGGTTCCACAGGTCATATCCGGATTGCCGACCGCCCAAATCTGCGCTTCACCAGCGGGCTCACTCTTGAAGCCTGGATCAATCCCATTCTTGGTATCGGCACACACCAGGCAGTTATCGGCAAATGGGATAACTTCCTGGGCCCTGGAAACCAAAAAACCTTTAGCTTCTCCCTAAACACGGAAGGCCTGCTTTATTTATATGTCAGCGGCGATGGATCGGATTCAGTAACGGGATTTGCGATTAGCTCAAACAGTATTGCGCCCGGCCAATGGAGTCATGTCGCTGGCACTTATGATGGCAGCAGCGTTCGTGTCTATGTAAACGGCATCCTCCAGGGTCAGGGAGCATACAATCAGGGTATCTTCGCCGGGACAAACGATATGGCCATTGGCGGGGTAGTCGGGGGTAGTCCGCCCGGTGAAGTTACAACTCCGTTCGTTGGCTCGATTGACGAACCGGCTGTATATAATCGCGGCCTCTCAGCGGCAGAAATTTTTGCCATCTATAATGCAGGAAGCCTGGGCAAATGTTCATTTGGATCTGGAACTCCTCCTTCAATTGTTGCCCAACCCCAGAGTTTAGCGGTAAACCAGGGTGCGACCGCAAACTTTACTGTGACAGCCATTGGGACAGTACCTTTGACTTATCAGTGGTCCTTCAACGGGACAAACCTGGCATCCGCCACAGCTTCTTCGCTGTCGATTCCAAATGTTCAGCCGACGCAAGCTGGAAATTATGCTGTTAGAGTGACGAATGCTTTCGGCGCAATTATGAGCTCGAATGCAGTTCTGGCGGTGAACTCGATCAACCCGACGAATTGTGTCACCCCGCCATTAGGTTTGATCAGTTGGTGGCCAGGCGAGGGCAATGCCAATGATGTGGTGGACGCCAATTCTGGAACATTTTACGGTGGCGTGACTTTCACCAATGGCATCGTGGGTCAGGCATTTAAACTCAACGGAACGACGGGCCATATTCGGATCGCTGATCGGCCAAACCTGCATTTCGCAAACGGGCTGACTCTCGAAGCCTGGATTAATCCTGTCCTTGGTATCGGCAGACACCAGGCAGTGATAGGTAAATGGGATAATTTGTTCCCTGGAAGCCAAAAGACCTTTAGCTTCTCTCTCACTGAAGCAGGGCTGCTTTATTTACACCTAAGTGCCACTGGAACGGATTCAGTAACGGGGACAGCGATCAGTTCTAACAGCCTTGCACCCGGCCAATGGAGTCATGTGGCAGGAACGTATGACGGCAGCAGCGTGCGTGTCTATGTTAACGGTGTCCTCCAAGGCCAGGCAGCGTTTACTCAAGGCATCTTCCCGGGAACAAACGACATGGCTATCGGCGGCGTCGTTGGTGGAAGCGCACCTGGAGATGTTACGACGCCTTTTGTTGGCGCCATTGATGAACCGTCCATTTACAATCGCGGCCTGTCAGCGGCAGAGATACTTGCCCTCTACAATGCGGCGAGCGCGGGCAAATGCCCTGGCGGCAGCCGCAACTGTGTTCCTCCCCCGCCAAACATGATTAGCTGGTGGAGAGCCAACGGTAATGGCAATGATTCCGTGAACGGAAATAACGCCACGCTGTTTAATGGCGCAGGATTTACGAATGGCACGGTGGGAGCGGCATTCAATCTGGATGGAGCCGACGACTTAATCCTGGTTTCCAATTCACCTTCGCTCAACTTTGGGCCTGGTCAAAACTTCACCATCGAAGGCTGGATACGGCCATTACCTGCGCTCACCGCTTATGACAACATGGATATCGTTGATAAACGAGGAAATGGGCAGGGATACGAGTTTGTTTTGCACGCCGGCAGTGTCGCATGTCGGTTGTCCTCTCACGATTTCAGATCCAGCGGACCCGATATGCGTGACGGGAGATTTCACCATGTGGCCCTGACAGTGTCACGCAATTCAACGACTGGCGGGAGGATGTATCAGGATGGACAGCTCGTCTTGACGTTTGATCCAACCACCGAAGCTGGAGATTTATCCAACACCGAACCCCTGCGGATTGGCAGCAATGCCGAGGGTGTGCCGAGCTCATTCAAAGGACAGATTGATGAACTGGCACTTTACGGACGTGAGTTAAGCAGTAGTGAAATTCAGGCTATTTATAATGCCCAAAGCGCGGGCAAATGTGCCGGTGATAACTGCCTTCCCCCGCCCCCAAATACTATTAGTTGGTGGAAAGCTGATGGCAACGGAAATGATTCCGTGGGTGGAAATAACGCGACTTTGCTGAATGGCACAGGTTTCACAAATGGATTTGTCGGGCTCGCGTTTAATCTTGATGGACAAAATGATTTGATCATTGTGTCCAATGCTCCTTCTTTGAACTTTGGATCCAATCAGAACTTTTCCATTGAAGCGTGGATTCGTCCACTGCCCTCGATTACAGACTATGATCTGATGTCTATCGTGGATAAACGTGTCGCGCCAGATTTGAGTCATTGCCTGGGATATGAATTTGTTCTCCATGCCGGGAGCGTAGCCGTTCGGATGTCGGATTCCATAGCTGATAACGGCCATGATTTCAGATCTGAGGGACCAGACATGCGCGATGGTAATTTCCATCATGTGGCACTAACCGTATCCCGCAATTCCACAAACGGTGGGCGTCTGTATCAGGACGGGCAACTTGTGTTGACCTTTGACCCAACGGGTGACGCGGGGAACCTCTCAAACGAAGGACCTTTGCGCATTGGCAACAATGCCGCTCCGGTGTTCAGTTTGTTCAAAGGACAAATTGATGAAGTAACACTCTATGCTCGAAACCTGGGCGGCGACGAAATCCGGTCTATTTATTTGGCGGGAAGTTCTGGGAAGTGCGGTGGAACAGGAACTCCTATACGACCATTTATTATTACCCAACCCGGCAACCTGGCTGTAACGAGCGGAGAAAGTGCCACGTTCACTGTTGTGGCCGGCGGCAGCGCTCCCTTGAGCTATCAATGGCGCTTTAATGAAACGAACATTTCCGGCGCCACGTCATCATCTTACACCATCAGCAATGCCCAGTTTGTAAACGGCGGCTTATATTCCGTCCGCATTACCAATTCAGCGGGCTCAATACTCAGCAGTAATGCGCTTCTGACCGTTACCCCAGGGCCAACTCTGTTGCAGGTCGGGAATGTCTCCGCCGCCTCAGGAGCCACGGTTACGGTTCCCATTTTGCTCACGGCTAATGGGCTTGAAAGCGCGATGCAATTCAGCCTCAGCTATAACACGTCCAAGTTGAGTTATGTGAACACCGTCCTGGCTAACGGAAGCGGAGCGACGCTGCTTTTGAACGAGAGTGGAACCTCCACTGGACGAGTGGGATTGGTAATCGGCCTTCCAACGGGCGGGACCTTTGCGCCGGGAACCCAGCAGTTAGCGGAGGTGACATTCAGGGCTGCGATAGTGACTGAAGGGGCTACAACACCGGTTAACTTTGTTGATCAACCACTCGTGCGTCAGGTTTCGGATCAAGACGGAAATCCCCTGGCGGCTACTTACGCGAACGGTACGGTTTCCATTGCCGGTGTCGCATACGAGGCTGACGTTTCTCCACGCCCTCTTGGTGATAAAACCGTGACGGTGACAGATTGGGTTCTGATTGGCCGATTCGCGGCGCATCTCATTGCGCCCATGAATTCATCGGAGTTCCAAAGAGCCGATTGCGCACCACGTGCGACACTGGGGAACGGCGTGATCTCCATTACCGATTGGGTCCAAGCCGGTCGTTATGCTGCCCTATTGGATCCGCTTACACCTGTTGGAGGTCCGACCGGCCCCGGGGCCGCTCATGCCAACTCGGTTTCACTGAAATCCAATGGACTTAAACCTCTAAGCACTCGACAGCTTCGAGTCATGGATTCCAAACTGAACCAGGGCCAAAGTGGCGTGGTTACAGTAAGCCTCCAGTCCCAAGGTAATGAAAACGCGCTCGGCTTCAGCCTTACATTTGATCCAGCCTTGCTAACCTATACCGGAGCAACACTGGGCCATGGTGCTGCTGGGGCAATTCTGAATGTGAATACGGATAATCTAGCGAGCGGGCAACTCGGCCTTGCACTTGCTCTTCCAACGGGCGCCCATTTTGCCGCCGGGTTAAATGAAGTCCTGCAAGTGGCTTTCCAGGCATCGACTTCGGCGACCGGAACTGTCTCTGTTGACTTTGCTGATTTACCGATCGATCGCGAGGTATCGGATCCAACTGCGAATGCGCTCTCGAGCGATTACCTGGTAGGTACGATCACCATCAATCCCCTGCCCTTGCTGACTATTATGCAAGCCGGCCAAAATATTTCGCTTGCCTGGCCAGCCTGGGCAACCAACTTCGTTTTACAGGAGAACGGCAGCGATCTCAACTCGTCGGGCTCGTGGTCAAACGTCAATGCCCCTGTTACCATGACAAACAGCCACAGCGGAGTAACCTTACCAGCGAACGGTTCAACGAAATTCTATCGCCTGTTTAAACCGTAACAAACCGCGGCGTCGAACTGCCAAATCACAAGCGCGTCAAAGCGCAGCCAAGTAGTGCAGACTGCCAGTCTGCCATATCGCGGATTTCCAATCCGCAAGTGTTGCGATTACTTGGACCCAACAACTGCGCAAAGCGCCTTCCAGTGGTTTTCCTCATCCTCCAAACTTTGTCGTGCCATGGTAAAATCTTTCCATCTGGTCCTTAATAGATTACATATCTGACATGAAGCGTGTTGCAAATCCTGTGGCGTGGGGCCGCGCTTTTACTCTCATCGAACTTCTGGTCGTAATCGCAATTATAGCCATTTTGGCAGCGTTAATCCTTCCAGCACTCGCCCGCGCCAAATCCAAGGCTTACCGGACCCAATGCTATAACAACGAACGCCAGATTGGGATTGCATTGACCATGTATGTCGATGATAGCCGGGATTTTTATCCCGCTTACGGTGACTGGGCGGCTTGGGGAGGTAAACGTGGAACGAACAGCCTTCACGGAAGCTTGATCGAGGAAACCAACCGTCCATTGAATAAATACATCGCGCTCGAAACCTGCCGCTGTCCAGCCGATCGTGGAGATGCCCTTTACCCTTCTGTGACCGGCACATGTTGGGATGCCTGGGGTAACAGTTATTTAATGACCTGGGGAGGCGAACGCTATCGAGTTCAACACGTCGGCGGGGACTCAAAAAATCCCAACACGCAATATGGTACACCAATTAAAGGCAGCAGGGTCGCCGTGAAACCTGCAACTAAGATCTTCCTAAGCGACTGGCCATGGTTTGGGGATCGCGACATAAATAACTCGAGGAGCGTTTGGCACAATGATAAAGGCAAGCCTTGGTTTCCAACCCTTTATGGGGATACGCACGTGGCGAACTTCAAATTCCCGGCAAACCGGCAATCATTGGATGGGTTGACGCCCGATGTAAATTTTGCCTGGTGGTAATCGACCAACCTTTCCATCAACCCATCCAACCGAGTTTCCCACGTTTCCAATCCCGCATTCCGCGCAAAATACCGAACGAGTTTTTGGGTTGCAGGAAGAGTCCAAACAGCGCCATCTTGAACGGGCACACCATCAGAAAGTGCACCCACAGGGACAGAGGATAAAATCCAATCCGATGACGCTGGATCATATAGAGACTATTGCGGGTGCTATAGTAAAGCTGCATAGAACGGTTTTTTGCGAGTGTCGTTGAAGTCTTATGCCACATGCGCGCGGCGGGAATGTACATGATTTTGTAGCCTGCTTCCCGCGCTCGATAACAATAGTCTGCATCCTCGCAGCAGAAGATTAAATCCGATTTGAAATAATCGAGTTTCCTGACCACGTCCGAGCGAAGAAGATAGCCGCAACCGGTTACAAAATCGCACTCACGGATGTGATTATAACGAGGATGGTCCTTGCGATTCCAGCCGAAATGATAGCTGTGGCCATGCAGCGGATGGATTCTGGCCCCGGCACCCCAAAGCAAGTCGTCTTTTCCATAATAGAAGATTTTGCAGCCCAGCACTGCTGCTTGAGGGTCTTTTTCGGCATGATCAACGAGGATGTTAATAATCTCCGGATCGACAATGACATCATTGGTCGTGCTGAAAATATATTTGGTTTTGTGAGCGAAGAACTCCAATCCAAGACTGGCAGCCTTGCCGTAGCCTAGTTCCTTTTCATGTGCCAGGAGATGCACTTCGGGAAATTCGCTGCGCAACATTTCCAACGAACCGTCTTTCGATGCATTGTCAGATACGACAATCTCGAGTCCTGGATAGTTGACTTTTTTGAACGATAGAATCGTTTCCCGAAGCGAATCTTTCAGGTTATGATTTACAATGACGACGCCCACTGGAGGGCGCTGCTTCTGGCCAGAATCCATAGACGGGCAAGCTTGCACAGTAAAGGCCGCTTTTCCAGCATTTAAAGGAGGTAAGACATTGCGCCTTAATGAAGGTAACGCAAGAAACCGAGATCTTAACCACGGATGAAAAAGGAGAACACGGATGGAAAGGGGAAACCAAAAATTTTTACCACGGATCGCACGGAGGACACGGATAAGACGGGGACAAACAAAAATACAGAAACCAAAAGGTCTTCCAGAAAACGCACCGGGAACCAAAATCAAAACATCCAAAGACCAAAGAATTTTTTTCACCTGGCACCCGTCAGTTATCCTCATTGTGCGTCCCAGCCGTGCGCTCGATTTCCTGGCAATGCGTTCTCTTATCCGTGTTCTCAGTGTAATCCGTGGTTAAATTCCGCGTATTTTTACTTCGGTTGGCTTTCTCCCCCTGTGCTTATGTTATTTTTTCCCTGCGTTCCTCCTCTGGTTTTGTTATCGGTAGTTTCCATGTTTTTTGTGAAACTATCTGATGAAGGCTTGTAAAATCTGCGGTAACGAGAGCGGAAACAAGATGCATCAGGCGCGGGAAATGATGTTCGGCTTTCGCGATCGGTTTGATTACCTGGAATGTGGTCAATGTGGGTGCCTGCAAATAATGGAGATTCCCAAGGATATGAGCCGTTATTATCCAAGGAACTACTATTCCTATCAGAACCACGGATGGCTAATGACTCGGGTGCGCCGACGCTGGTCGGCTTACGCGCGTGGCCAGAGATCGCTGCTCGGGTGGTTCATCGAAGAACTGTTTTCTCCGAATAACGCGATGCGCGCGGTGCATCGGCTTAAATTGCCCAATGACACTCGGATCCTCGAAATCGGCTCGGGCGCTGGCCGTTTATTGCAGGATCTTTCTTATTTCGGATTTACCGATGTCACAGGAGTGGATCCCTACATCGAAAAGGATCTTCACTACAACAACGGCCCAACGATCTTTAAAAAACAATTGTCAGAAATGAAAGGACCCTACGACCTGGTAATGTTGAATCACTCCTACGAACACATGGATCAACCAACAGAAACGATGCGATTGCTTGCTAACATGCTTGACCAACGCGGGACCATCATACTCCGCATCCCAGTCGCTTCCTCTTTCGGTTGGAAAAAATACGGAGTGAACTGGACCGGTCTCGATGCTCCTCGCCACTTTTATCTGCACACCTTTAAAAGTATCGAAATCCTCGCCGCCGCAGCGGGACTGGAAATTACCGAAATCATTCATGAGGCGGAGGAGATCAGCATTGTCGGGAGCGAGTCTTACGCGAAAGATATCCCAATAGAGGATCCCAGATATCCGCTATCGAGCACTTTCAAAAGATTGAAAGCCTGGAGAGCGCGGAGGCCTGTGAAACAAAGAATCGACGAAATAAACCGTAGTAAAGAAGCCGATTTGATCTGTTTTTATCTTAAAAAAGGCTAAAACCCTTTTGATTCTTAATTTTGGCCTGTTACATTTTGGTGATTAGATTATGCAAGCGAAAGTAACGAGTTTTGCAGCAGACGGCGCGCAGCGCTCTGTTCTGCGGGGCCATGTTTTTATTCTGGCGCCAAGCTTGCGCTCCACGCGCCGTCGCAATTACTAAAGATTGCCTTTTGAAAGCGCCCGAATCCTCCCAGAAACAGCAGAGCAGCTTTTGGCTGATGTTGCTGTTGATATTCGTGGTTCTTTCTGTTCTGTTCCGATACAGCTATTTACCCGGCTACACAGCTTTCTCCAATGATTCTCCGTTGGCCGCATTCATGTCGGACTCGCACAAAATGCCGGAGGTGCTGACCGGTGGCTGGCAAGATCTGAACAGCATCGGCATTCGGGAGGGCACTTGGCCAAATATCGGTCAGGGGATACTTTGGCTGATCGGGCCTCTGGGATTTTCAAAATTTCATCAACCCATTGCGTTGCTGATTCTTGGCCTCGGTGCCTGGTGCTTCTTTCGGCAGCTTAAATTCGCGCCAGTCGCTTGCATACTCGGAGGGCTGGCCGCGATGTTGAATTCTGGATTTTTCTCTGTCGCGTGCTGGGGTATCTCCGCCCACACAGTCATGGTAGGCATGAATTTCTTTGCGTTGGCGGCCCTGATCGATACAACATCGCGCCGCCGATGGTTGCGCGTAGCATTAGCGGGTCTAGCTGTGGGCATGGGGGTCGCCGAAGCGGCGGACGTTGGCGCGATTTTTAGCTTATACATTGCGGCATTCGTTTTGTACCAGGCTTGGACGGCTGAAGGAGTGTTGAGCAAACGAATTGCTGGTGGCCTTTCTCGCCTGGCAGTCCTCACGGGATTCGCTGTATTCTTGGCCGCACAGGCAATCTCGGGTTTAGTAGGCACTGCCATTCAGGGAATTTCAGGGACCGGGCAGGACACGCAGAGCAAGGAACAACGTTGGGATTTCGCGACGCAATGGAGCTTACCAAAGCGCGAGGCCCTGACGCTCTTTATTCCCGGCCTTTTTGGTTATCGGCTAGATACTCCCAGAGAGATGTCGTCCTTCGAGAGTGCCTATGAGGGGGGCGTGTACTGGGGGGGGGTCGGCCGTGATCCCGCCTGGGATCACTGGTTTGCCAGCGGCAGACAGGGCCCGGCACCTGAGGGTTTCCTGCGTCATACGGGGGGCGGCGTGTATACCGGCATTTTGGTTGTGATGATAGCTTTGTGGACCTCATTCCAATCTTTGCGCAAAGAAAAGTCGGTGTTTTCCTTGTCGCAACGAAAATGGATTTGGTTTTGGTCTGTATTAGTTTTTGTTTCCCTGCTGCTAAGTTTCGGGCGACACGCACCTTTCTACCGGCTATTCTATGCGCTACCTTACGCGTCAACAATCCGCAACCCGGGAAAGTTTCTTGCTTTAGTGTGCTGGGGCTTGGTAGTACTCTTCGGTTACGGAGTCCATGGTCTGAGCCGGCGCTACCTGGATGCGTCGGCACGAGCTATATCCGTATCTCTTTCAACCCATCTTAAGAGTTGGTGGACCAAATTGTCGGGCTTCGATCGGAGGTGGATTATTGGCTGTATTCTGGTATTGGCCGCGAGCATAGTTGGTGGGCTTATCTATTCCTCGTCCCGCCAAACTTTGGAAGTCTATCTCCAGGGCGTCGGCTTTAGCGACCTCATGGCAAAACAAATCGCCAGCTTCAGCCTGGGTTCCGTCGGTTGGTATCTCGTCCTGCTTTTACTAGCCACCGGGCTTTTAATATTGGTCTTAAGCGGGTGGTTTGCGGGGCGACGGGCTAAAATGGGAGGGATCTTCTTAGGCGTCTTTTTGGTACTGGATTTGGCTCGTGCGAACCAGCCTTGGATTCTTGTATGGGACTACCAGCAAAAATACGCCAGCAATCCCATCATAGATTTTTTCCGCCAGAAACCTTACGAACATCGGGTGGTCAGCTTGCCTCGCTGGCTGACGCGTGTTTTCAATCTGCCTCAACAGCTTGCCAGCGCCGAACAGTATTTCCAGCAGATTTACGGCATCGAGTGGGCACAGCATTTGTTCCTGTATTACAATATCCAGTCCCTCGATGTGGTGCAGATGCCACGTATGCCCGAGGATCTCGCTGCATTTGAGGGCACGCTTCAACCACGCACTGGCGCTGACCTTTCACGACTTGTTCCCCGTCGATGGGAGCTGACGAATACCCGTTACCTACTTGGGCCTGTGGGTTTCCTGGAATTGTTGAACAACTACATCGATACCGGAAAACATCGATTCCGTATCGTGCAGCAATTCGATATCTCACCCAAAGCTGGAGTAAGTACCCCGACGCAACTCCAGGAACTGACCGCCGTCCCTAGTACAAATGGAAACTTTGCAATTTTCGAATTTACCGGGGCACTACCGCGCGCAAAGTTGTACGCAAATTGGCAAATCACTACCAACAGCCAGATTGCCTTACAGCGTTTGGCCAGCGCAGAATTTGATCCTGCGCAGCAAGTTCTTGTTAGTGAACCCATCGCACAGCCGGCTCCCGCGAGTGCCACCAATGAAAATCCCGGCACAGTAGAGTTTAAAAGTTACTCTCCAAATCGCATTATTCTCAGCGCCAAAGCCTACAGGCCTTCTGTCCTGCTGCTGAACGATAGGTTCGACCCGAATTGGAAGCTGTGGGTGGACGGAAAGCCTCAGTCACTGCTCCATTGCAACTTCATTATGCGGGGTGTATATCTTCAGAGCGGCGAACACACAGTTGATTTTCGATTCGAGTCTCCAGCTTTGCCACGTTATATCAGCCTGACAGCGATCGCCATTGGCCTCGCATTGTTAGGGTTTCTGGCCTTTTCAAAATCAGAGGACAAGGTAGCGCCCAGCCCCGAAGCAGCCGGAAAATCGAAGCTGGCACTGGCCCAAGGGAAGTAAGTTTTCGGAATATTCTGATCGTTCTCGTCTCGCTTGACTCAGCCCTGCATCCTCCGCAGACTGCGACGCTTGAAAAATAGACGTCGGGAGCTTGATCGATGAATTGGCGAATCAGGAGTTGGCCATCGGAATGGTTGGTTGAAGCGTACGCCATGATCCCGCCTGATGGCTCCGTTCTCGACGTAGGCTGCTTTGGCTGGATTCAGCATAGGATCGCGAAAGACCTGGGCTTGACCGACCTTAAACATTTCGGAGTGGATTGGGGGGAAGCGGAGGGTGTACCCGAAGGTGCGGTTTTCAAAAAGGCCGATCTGAACAAAGAAAAGCTTCCGTTCCAAAATGACAGCTTCGATTTCGTAGTGGTAAGTCACACCATCGAGCATCTTCAAAATCCTGTAGAGTTCTTTGGCGACTGCATTCGAGTGTGTAAGCCGGGCGGCGTGCTTTATTTTGAGGCACCTTCTGAACGCTCATTGTGGTTACCGGGTTACCCCTTCTGCTACGATCAATTTCAGAGCCTGTCGTTTTTCGATGATCCCACCCATTTCCCGCGAGTATGGACACCTCAAGCCTTTCACCGGCTCACACGTTATTATAATTGTGAGCCGATCAAAACGGGACGTCTTTTTTCATGGATCCATAGGATTTTGTGCTTCGCGACAATCCCGTTGTGCTTGCTCACGCGCAGCAGGCTGCTTGTTACATGCGTCTGGCAGACGATTGGTTGGGCGAGTTTTTTGATTGTTCGCAAGCCCACTCAATTGAGTGGAGAACCTCAGTTCCGTTATTACCTACCATATCAGGCATCTAAAATTACACGACGGTTGCCTAAAAGAGCTAATCTTGAGAACACAAATCCATAAAAGACCCAAGTTTGAGAAATCTAGCTGACAAACGGTAAACCGGGGTAAGCAAAACAGGGATTTAACCAATCCCGTGTAAACCGCGTTTAACTATTCTTCCCACTCAATCGGGCTCGGCGCAAGACAACAAACATGGTGGATCCCCCTACCACCAGCATAGGCAAGACTGAGAGAATTAAGGACTTAACCTTAAAATAGCTCTCTTCTTCATACGAACGAGGTATCAATGAAGCATCACACACACCCAAAATCAGGGTCGAGGTCGCCAGCCCAAATAAAAACCCCTGCAAAGCCCACCGATAAGGATTTTGATTATCCTTCCATCCTATCCACGCATACCAAATGGCGGTAAACAGAGAAATAATCCAGGGAGCGATCATCTTGCCATTCGTTTACCTTGGAAGCTCGCTTGTGTCAATAGTGCGGCTTCGTATATGCTGAATCGAGAATGAAAACGCGATTAATCACATATATTCCGGTATATAACGGGGCGGAATTTATTGTGCAAACCTTGCAATCGGTTGCGGAACAAACGCTTAAACCGGACAGGGTAATCGTTCAAGATAATCTTTCTACAGATAAAACCGAGCAGTTAGTCAAAGGTTTTAAGGGCCTGAATTGCGAGTGGCAACAGAACCCGAAAAACCTTGGCTGGTTAGGAAATGCCAATCGAGGGCTGGATTATGCCGGCGAAACAAACTATTTGCACATCTTATGCGCGGATGATGTAATCCGCCCGACATTCTATCAGCGGCTGGTTGAGGCCTTGGAGTCATGCGATGGCTATGGGCTGGGCTATACCCTGGACGAGCGCATTGATGAAAATAATCACCGGATAAGTGTGTCTGGGCCAACCACGGGAATTGTTGAGATGCAGGAACGGGAAAGATTTCTGAAAGAGAAGGCCGAAATCGCAAACCAGGCCATCAGCGCCTCCCTGCTCAAAACTTCGTATCGAACGGCCGCTTGCCGCTTTAACCCGGATTTTCCGTCTCTGGCCGACATGATCTTCTGGGGCGAGTGGGGCAGCCATTGCAATAAAATCGTTCGAATACATGAGCCTCTGGGAGCATTTCGTTGGCATGGAGCCAATAATTCCGATACTTTTATATTGAATCTTCAGGATCTGGTTCTCGATGAGTGGCGCGTGATGGAGTTCCTGGAAAAACTTAGGGGAGCGTCACCCAGTTTCATTCGCCAGTTTAAGTTGAAAGGTCTTTTTGCGGTTCGCTCCGGCATCAAAGCCAAAAGATTTCGTCAATTGAACAATACCCAATACGCCACTCAAATCACTACCGCCTCGCGAAAAATCACTGGACCACTCGCTTGGTACATGGGGCAGGCTGTTGTTGAGGCGCGAGATTTGGCGATTTACAAGATTGGCCGTCGGCCCAGGCATCGAAAAAACATCTTTAGCTAAGATGCCTTCACGCCGATAACGCCTGCACGATTCCGGTAGGAAATATCATTTTATCTCAATGAAAAACGTATTAGTAACGGGTTCTCTCGGTTACCTGGGAAGTGTCCTGATGCCGCACTTGGAACAGCAAGGGTTCAGTCCTATAGGCTATGATTGCGGCTTTTTTGAGGACTGTCTTCTTTTCCATGCTCCGACCGGTAAAACAGTGTTCCGGGACGTTAGGGACATGGAAGCTTCTGACCTGAAGGGAATTCAAGCCGTAGTTCATCTGGCGGGCATCTCCAATGACCCTTTTGGCAATCTCGATGTCGCCAAAATTTACGATCCTACGCGCGAATACGCACTCAGGTTGGCAAACTTATGCAAACAGGAAGGGGTAAGGTTTATCTTTGCTTCGAGTTGTTCGGTCTATGGGATCGGTTCAAATGAGTTGGTCAATGAGGAATCACCAACCTTTCCTCAAACCCCTTACTCCTTGAATAAGCTCCAGATTGAACAGGATTTGAGTTCCATTGCCGGGGGTGGCTTTTCTCCAATTGCCCTGAGAATCGCAACTGCTTTTGGGGTATCACCCAGGCTTAGGTTCGATATCGTAATCAACATGCTGGTGGGAATGGCACTGACTCGCGGCGCCATCATATTAAATTCGGATGGCACACCCTGGCGACCGAACGTTCATGTCCTGGATATCTGCAAGGCGATTCGATATGCGGTGGATTCCAATCACAATTCCGGCGAATTGTTGGTAGTCAACGTCGGTGACGAAGCAAATAATTTACAGGTGATCCAGATTGCGAAAATAATTCAAAGCCATCTTCCAGGGTGCGAATTACGGTTTTTAAATGACAACCCTGATCTGGAGCAAAAGGGGTTGATCCGGGATAAGAAAGTCGTCAAGGGCGTCGATACCCGAACTTATAGAGTGTCCTTCGCCAAAATCAGGAACTCTTTCCCTGGTTTTCAGTGCGACTGGTCGGTGGATAAAGGTGTAAAAGATTTGATCGAAAAACTCAAGGGGCTGAAACTGACCTCTGAACAGTTCAATAGCAAGAATTTCTATCGTTTACAAAAGATTGAGACACTTCATCAAATGGAACGGTTGACCGATGATCTCCGGTGGGCTGCCCCCCAGCTCGCCCGATAATGAAATATCGAACTCTGGGCAGTACGGGTCTCAAAGTCTCTGTTATCGGCTTGGGAACGCACCAATTCTCCGGCGAATGGGCCAGGCAATTTTCCGCAGCAGAGGTCGGCCAAATATTGGATCGCGCCAATCAATTGGGAATCAATCTGATCGATACCGCAGAATGTTATGGAGATCATTCTGTGGAGAAGCTGATTGGACAAAGTATTAGGAACAATCGCGACCAGTGGATTGTCGGGACGAAATTCGGCCACCGTTATGGCGAATCCGCTCAAAAAGTGGATGCGTGGTCTGCGGCTGATGTATTGCACCAACTCGATCAGTCTCTGGAAGCCTTGGGGACTGACCATATCGATCTGTATCAGTTTCATTCCGGAACAAATGAAGTCTTCAACAATGAGGAATTATGGGAAATGCTTGGCGATCAGGTCAGGGCCGGGAAGGTGAGGCACTTGGGTATCTCATTGGCAGCGGAACTTATGAAGCAGAATGATCTGCAACAACTGCATTCTGCCCTTCGGGTCAAAGCCGGGTTTGTTCAGGTTCTCTACAATCGCCTGTTCCCTGAGGCAGAGGTGGAAGTAATCCCATTTTGTCAAAAGAACCAGCTTGGGGTCCTGGCCAGGGTTCCGCTGGCCAAGGGATTTCTCAGTGGCGTCTATCAACCCGGAACGACTTTTGTTTCAGAGGATATTCGCTCTCATTACAATCAGAGTTTTAATGACGAACAACTGAAGCTCGTGGACCGAATCAAAAAGCAAGAAGTTCCGCCAGGCCAAAACATGGCGCAATGGGCCCTGGCGTGGTGTTTGAAAAACATGGCGGTGTCAGGCGTGCTTGTCGGCTGCAAGAGTGTCACCCAACTCGAACTGAACGCCGCTGCAGCGGATTTGGCTATTGCATAATAAAAGGGTCCGCTTGACTCGAAGCCTCACCAACCGCAGGATAACCCCCCATATATGGTGCTGATAGATAGATTGATATGAGCATGCACTGGCGAGTCACCGGGTACCCTTCTGAATCATTGCTTCGGGCGTATCGCATGATCCCTGCAAAGGGTTCCGTACTGGACGTTGGGTGTTGGGGCTTTCAACAGGTGCGCATTGCCAATCATCTGGGCCTGACTCAGCTTCAACACTTCGGCGTTGATTGGGGAGACCCAGAGTCTATCCCTGAAGGCGTGACCTATTGCAAAGCGGACTTGAACAAGGACAAAATTCCTTTTGAGGATGATAAGTTCGATTTTGTCATCGCAAGTCACATCATCGAACATTTGGACGATCAAATTGGCTTTTTTGGGGAATGCGTGCGCGTTTGCAAACCGGGTGGTCTGATTTATGTGGAGGCGCCGTCTGAAAGATCCATGTGGCTGCCTGGAAACCCCTTCAACCATGATCAGTTTTACAGCCTTTCGTTTTTTGACGACCCGACTCACTTCCGCAGACCCTGGACTCCTCAGGCCCTTTATCGCCTGACTCTCTATTTCTCCTGTGTACCACTAAAAACTGGGCACCTTTTCTCATGGATCCACAGGATCTTGTTTCCAGCCACTCTCCTTTTCTGTCTTCTAACAAAAAACCGACAACTTGAAACGTGTGTGTGGCAAGCTGTCGGTTGGGCAACTTATCTAATCGCGAGGAAGCCTGACAATGTTCGTGGTTTGCCCGAGTTTCGCTATTATATCCCCAAACGCGCTTATAAAATTCGCAGTGCGCCCGCAAAACTTGACTCTAAAGCGACTGACAAATAGACGGGCTCGTGCTTATTGACTGCCTCCGAAATCCGAAGCGAATTTCACTATCCTTCCACTTTTTCCATCACCGTTAATCCATGTAAATACTTGGCGGTCGCCACTGCGGCGATACCGAAGGGCAAAGATAACACAGCTTTCACAATCGGGTGGTTATCCAAGCCGCCCAAACAATAGGCAGCCTTATGGAGCGTTACTGGGTTTGGATAGATCCTGACCCGCTTGAACCCAACCGCTTTGCCATCACGAGCAATGCCATATGGCGGCGTCGATTTTTCTGTCACATCCAGCCTTTCGACTACCTCCTGGCAGTTCTTTCCACTTTCGTGTCCGACGCCCGGCTCGCTGGCGATGAGAATCCCCTTTTTTCTCAGCGCTCTATAACAGGAAGCCAAGGTCCTTCGCCTATCCACGCTGTGATGAAGGGCTGAGGCAAAAACGATGGCATCCCACTTATTTTCCGGAAGATTGTCGAAATCCAGTGTTTGCAGAACTGCATTCGAAGAAAGTTGGTTCCACTTCACATTCCTTTGCTGTGAGACTTCAATTACACCCCCACAACAATCGGCGCCCGTCACGTTGTAGCCGCGCAATGATAAAATGTGGGAGAGATGGCCGCCAGCACAACCGGCGTCAAGAATGTCCAGCGGCGGTGGTGGCAGGAGGTCAAAGATCGCTCCTGCTTCCGCGAGCAATGCTCCGCCATCCTGGATCCAGGGTTTAGCGTGTTCGCGCTCCTTTTGCTCAGGTGTCAACTTGTAATACCAGTTTGCTTCTCCCGGCTTATGACTCATAATTCCAACAATTTCTCAATCCATTGAGGCAGTTTTCGGAAAGCAGAGCAAGGGGGAAATCTCCCGGGCTTAACGGGGAATGGCCTCGGATAGCGTTCGGAGCCCGCGTGCCAGATCAAATTGCGGCGACCAGCCAAGGCTCCGCAAACGCGTGCTGTCAGCCACCACGTACGCAAGAGGATCCACGCCTTGCATGGCGTCGGTTTGCACCAGGCCTGTTTTCCCTGCCAGGTTCGAAACCGTTAAGGCGAGTTCGCGAATAGTGATTCCAACCCCTGTCCCCAAATTGACCGCGCCATGAAACCCTTTTTCCAGGAGTAAAACCAAGGCTACAGCCACGTCTTCGATGTAAATATAGTCCTTGGTGCTGTGGGGTGTTTTGAGTACGAGAGACTCATTTCGTCGAAATCTCTGAATGAGCGAAGTGCAAAGCCGAGTTGGATCTTCCCCGACCCCGTATACATAGAAAATGCGCGGCCAGCAAAGTTTGAATCCATGCCGAGCGGAAGCTTCCTCAAGCCAAATGCGCATGTGATTCTTACTCTCGGCGTACGGTCCGACCGGTCCTAAGGGCGTTTTATCCTCAACCAAAGGCTCGTTGCCAAGCCGATATTCGATACAGGTCCCGAGACCGAGGACCTGACGAAGCCCCAGATCGATTAGTCGCTCAAGAAAGCCGCGGCTCGTTTCGAAAAATCGGAGATGCTCAGGGGAATCGTAGGCCACTTTTGGGGCAGTTGTCCAGGCACAGTGAACACAGACTTCCGGCTGAAAAGCTTTAATTTCATTCCATGGAACATCCGCAATTGTTCCCGTAATCAGTTTTAGATTTTTAGGTTGTGAAGCGATTCTTGGCAAAGATTCTGCGCGAACGAGAGCACCGATGGTATGCCCGCTCGAAAGCGCTCGACGTAAAAACGCGGAACCGATGAACCCCGTTCCACCTGTCAATAGTATCTTCACGTGCCGAACTATAAGAACTGGCTTCCCCCATTCAATGCGGAATCTCCGCAGTTCCGATTCGAAAAGTCTGAAAACTTGGACACTCGCTCGGTGAGATCCCAGCGAACGCAAATTCGCTGCTATTTTCGGCGTTCGCGGTAACTGCTGATATTAGCCACTTCTTCGTCCGTATTAAACGGCCAAAACGTAGCGTTCTCGCCACTGGCGGTTGGAAGCAATTTCGCAGAATACGGAATTGACATCGCGCAGCTAGCAGGACAGACAGCAGAGATTCGCTTCATCGCGGAGCCTGGGGTGAACCCTTTCACCACCGTCTTTTTGGATGAGATACAATTTTCGGACATAATTATTCCGGAGCCCGGGATGGGGGCGCTCTTGGTGGCGGGAGCTGTGGCCTTGTTTTGGAAAAAGCTGAAACGCTGAAACGCTGACACTTAAAAATCTGAAATGCTAAAATGCTGACAAGCTGAACGCTGAAATTCCTGTGTCTTTGTTCGCGGACATCTTTGTTTGCGGACAAACGCTGAAATTCCTGTTGCACCGATTCTTACGCTCGGTTAGTTTTCGCGCTTTTCTGCTTGGAAACTCGTTCATCCAACCCGAGCCTGGTTCGCCCGAAACAGGCGGTTATTCTTGCTGGTGGCAAGGGGGAGCGTTTGCGTCCGTTTACAGATATTCGCCCAAAACCCATGATCGTGATTCATGGCAAACCATTTCTGGAGTATCTAATCGTGATGCTTCGGGAGCAGGGTTTCGAGCGGATAGTACTGCTGTTAGGTTACTTGCCTGAGGTGGTGCAGGATTATTTTGGCGACGGCAGCCGGTGGGGAGTTGAGATCACTTACTCCATTACACCAATCGAGGATGAAACAGGTTTGCGAATCAAAAAAGCCGAGCATCTCCTCGAGGAATGTTTTCTGCTCCTTTATTGCGACAATTATTGGCCAATGCAGATGGAAAAAATGTGGCGGCGATTTGTAGAAGCTGGGGCTCCAGCCATGCTCACGATTTATACCAACAAGGATAATTATACAAAGGATAGCTTGCGCGTCGACGAAAGAGGTTTCGTTACAGTTTACGACAAAAAGCGTAAAACGCCCGACCTCAAGGGCGTTGAAATCAGTTATGGAATTTTCCAAAAGGAATTGTTGGCGTTGCTACCCCTGGAAAATGTTTCTTTCGAAGAAACTCTGTATCCTATTTTATCCACCGAAGGCAAATTAGCGGCGTTTGTCACTGAGCATCGCTATTACAGCGTGGGGAGTCTGCAACGATTGCCTTTGACGGAAGCATTCCTGGCGCGATACCCGACCATCATTCTGGATCGGGATGGGGTACTAAACCGAAAACCGTCCCGTGCGAATTATGTGCGTTCCTGGCAGGAGTTCGAATGGCTGCCTGGGGCCAAAGAGGCATTAATCCTGCTGCGAAAAGCTGGATTTCGAGTATTGGTCGTTTCGAATCAGGCTGGAGTCGCTCGCGGTGCAATGACCGAGGCCGATTTGTTTGATATCCATCGTCGGATGGTCCGGGAAGCATCGCTAGCCGGGGCCTGTATAGAGGTAATCTATTACTGCCCACACGGTTGGGATGAAGGTTGCGAATGCCGCAAACCTAAACCGGGCATGTTGTTTCAGGCACAACGCGATTTTAATTTAGACTTGAGTCGAACACTCTTTATTGGAGATGATGAGAGGGATGCGCAGGCGGCTGAGGCAGCAGGGTGTCCTTCGTTGTTGGTCTCCGAGGAAAAGACTCTGTGGCATGCTGTGCAACAATTAACAACATAATAGAACATCTTGAGCGCGAATAAAGTTAAGAACATTCTGATTACGGGCCACAACGGTTACATCGGCTCGGTTATGACTCCACACTTGTTGGAAGCTGGTTACACCGTGGCCGGACTGGATACAGGCTATTTCAGCGACTGCACGCTGATAGCTGATGGCCGCCAGGCACCCGCAGTCCGGAAAGACATTCGCGACCTGCAGCCCAACGATTTGGAAGGCTTTGACGCTGTCATTCATCTTGCAGCGCTCAGCAACGACCCTATTGGGAATTTGAATGATTCCTGGACCGAGGACATTAATTTTCATGCTTCAGTCAAGTTGGCCGAACTTGCCAAAGCGGCTGGGGTCAGCCGGTTTTTATTCTCTTCCTCGTGCATCATGTACGGTGCTTCCAACACTGACATTGTTACCGAAGAATCACCTCTGGATCCTAAAACCGAGTATGCGCGTTCAAAGGTCAAGGCGGAAATGGCGATAATGAAATTAGCTGCGCCAGGTTTTTCGCCGGTGTTCATACGCAACGGCACAATCTACGGAGTCTCGCCCCGGATGAGGTTTGACACTGTATTTAATGATTTGATCGGCTCTGCGGTAAGCACCGGAAAAGTGATTGTATATAGTGATGGGAAGCCGTGGAGACCAGTGATTCATGTGCAGGATGTGGCTAGAATGTTTCAGGCAGTCCTTGATGCGCCGATTGACAAGGTTCACAACCAGGCTTTCAATGCCGGCGCTAACTCGCTCAATCATCAAATCATTGAACTTGCCAATACCGCGGTTAGCACTGTCCCTGGCTGCAAACTTGAAGTCATAGCCAAATCCGGGGCCGACCAACGCACGTACAAGGCGGATTTCGGAAAATTCGCCAAAACCTTTCCTGAGTTTAAGTTCAAATGGTCGGTGCAGACAGGCGCGGCAGAGTTATATGAAGCTTTCAAACGAGCAAAGCTGACTCATGCAGATTTTGTGGATAAGCGATTTACGCGCTTGAAATGGCTGCGTCATCTCCTTGATACCGGTCTTCTGGACAATGCTCTCCGTTGGAACAAAGCGTCTTCTCTGGCTGCGGCCAAACCCGCTGCCGCCGTAACACACTGAACTACAAATCACTGGCTAATCCTTTCCACCCATGATCCATGGAGTAAAAATTATCCCTCTGCGGCAGGTTGTCGATGAGCGTGGCAAAATTATGCACATGCTCAAAGCTACGGATCCGCACTTTATTAAGTTCGGCGAAATCTATTTTTCCTGCGCCTGGCCTGGCTCGATCAAAGCATGGCACATCCACAAATCCATGACGATTAACAACGCCGTTATGTCAGGACGCGCCAAACTGGTGATGTACGACATGCGCAAGGATTCTCCGACTAAAGGCGAATTGCAGGAGGTGTTTTTTGGGGAAGATAATTATGTCCTTGTGCAAATGCCTCCAGGCATCGCCAACGGCTATAAGGCGTACGGCGACAAAATGGTGATTTTAGCAAACTGTGCTACGGAACCCCATCAGCCGGATGAAATTGTCCGGATGGATCCTTTTACCAAGGAGATTCCCTACGACTGGAACTTAAAGCATGGTTAGTCCCGGTCGTCACAACCTGCCACGACTCGTCGTTACTCGCACTCCACTTCGCGTGAGCTTTGCTGGAGGTGGTACGGACCTGGCCGACTTCTATGAGCGTGATTACGGCGCGGTGTTCAGTATTGCCATAAATCAATACACTTATGTCACGGTTAAGAGACATAGCGAATTGAACCAGGAACCCATTAGGATTAACTATTCGCGCACCGAATTGGTCGATGACATCGATCACATCCAAAACAACATCGCCCGCGAATGCCTGCGCCTATTAAAGATCGACCCTCCAATTTATATCAGCACGGTGGGTGATTTGCCTGCTTCCACCGGTTTGGCCGGCTCGAGCAGTTTTGCCGTAGGACTCCTCCACGCTTTACATGCCTATCGCGGTGAACGGGTTTCGCCAAGTCAACTTGCCGAAGAAGCAACGCATATCGAAATTGACGTGCTCAAAGAACCCATTGGAAAGCAGGACCAATACGCAGCCGCTTTCGGCGGGTTAAACTTCTTTCGCTTTAATCCAGGCGGAGCGGTCACCGTTGAACCAGTCCGCGTGAGCAATAGTTTCCTCACGCAGCTATTCGATCATATCCTGATGTTTTGGACTGGTATGCAGCGGGACGCCAGCTCCGTTCTTGTCGAGCAAAAGCAGAATATCCCCAGCAAGCTGGAGTTTTTGAAAAGAATCCGCGGACATGCCCACCAACTCCATGAACTGGTCGCGGCCGGCCCTTTCGATCCAACATCTTTTGGCCGGATTCTGCATGAATCGTGGGAGCTGAAACGCCAGTTGGCCAGCACGATTTCGTCCACACAAATCGATGCTTATTACGAACGTGCCATCGCTGCTGGTGCTGAGGGAGGTAAAATTTGTGGGGCAGGCAATGGCGGTTTTCTGCTCTTCCTGGTTCGGCCGGAGAAACAACCCGCGGTGCGCAAAGCATTGCCCGATTTGCGTGAAGTGCCTGTTCGCTTTGAAGTTCACGGTTCGCGCGTGCTGCTTCCTTTCGAATATTAGTGACTAACCCTTTTTTTGAATATGCAAAATACAACTCGGTGCATTGTTTGCGACAACTCCAAGGCTGAACAATTCCTCGATCTCGGTTCGACTCCGTTGGCCAACAAGTTTTTAAGCCAGGATAAACTGAACCAGCCCGAGCCCTCCTACCCATTGCGAGTAGGATTTTGTCACGATTGCCATCATGTCCAATTGACAGAGGCAGTTCCGCCCAGCGCGATGTTTGATGATTACCTGTACATCTCCTCTGCCTCGGACACGCTTAAGGCCCATCTTTTTGATCTCAGTGATATTGTCAGTCAACGCTTTGAATTGAACTCGAAGGATCTCGTCATCGATATCGGGTGCAACGACGGAACGCTATTGAGCGGGTTCAAGCGTCACGGGGTGAAGACTCTAGGAGTCGATCCGGCGCAGAACCTGGCTGTATTTACTGAAAAACTTGGCATCGATCGGCACATCGGGTTTTTCAATTCCAGTTCTGCCAAGGAAATTGTCAAGAAATACGGCCACGCCTCAGCCATCACCGCCACAAACACTTTTCCACATATTCCAGCATTGCAGGACTTTGTCCGAGGCCTGGATACGGCACTAGCGCCGAATGGCGTTTTTGTAATCGAGGCTCATTACCTGATTGATATCCTGGATCAGGGAGCTTTTGATACAATTTATCACGAGCACGTTTCCTACTGGGCTCTCGGCCCGATGCAACGACTGTTTGAAAGTCACGGTTTTGAAATCGTGAATGCCGAACGCATTCCCTTACACCACGGCCAATTGCGCGTTTCTGTCCAGCGCAAGGGCAAAGGCAAAGTGCAGCCTGGAGTAAAAGAGATCCTTTCGCAGGAAAAAGCCCGCGGGTTGGATCGTTTCGAGACTTTCCAGAATTTCTCCAAAGAAGTTCAGCGAATGAAAATGGAGCTGACCGATACCATCAATAAATTGCGTGGTGAAGGAAAACGCGTCGTCGGCTACGGAGCGCCGGCGAAAGGCAATACGCTCCTCTGCTTCCTGGAGCTCGGCCCGGATAAGATCGAATACATCGCGGACAAGAGCCCTCTGAAACAAGGCTTATTCACTCCGGGCCTTCATGTGCCAGTTGTGCCGCCGGCCCGTTTACTGGCCGACCAGCCCGATTATGTGCTGTTACTGGCCTGGAATTTCGTGGATGAAATCCTCGCCCAACAGGCTGAATACCGAAAGAAAGGCGGCAAGTTTATTGTGCCGGTGCCCCACGTGCGCATCATTTAGCGCCTGAGCGTTTCCATCTTGTCACAAACGTACTTCGCAAAAGGCAGCGAGCAGGTCCACGCAGGCGAGACTGCGTTTAACACGTGCAGCGATTTCCCATCTCCCTGGATGACAAAATCCATCTCGAGCTTGCGAGTTTTGATGTTCAGGAGTTGCGCGCGGATACCGGGCTTGCCCCAGTGCTGGTAGTCTCGCACCTTAACATTTTCCAGCAACGTCGAAGCCAGGGACACCAAGCGCGCCCGGCTATATTTCAGCGTCTCCTCCACTGCCAGTCGTTTGAAATCGAATCCTGAAAAGAACAACAATCCCATCTCTCGAAAAATAACCTCGGCGAATTCGCCGAACTTAAAGTTTTTAATGCCATTGTACTGCTCGCGCCAAAATGCAGGGATGGCGGTGGGACCTATTTTGGCCCTGCCATCCACGAGCAGAGTAAAATGAACACCTAAGAAAGGATTTCGTAGATCAGGCACGGGATATACATTGGTCCGCAAGGCGCCTGTGGGTTCTTCTGAATAAAGGTAAATTCCCTTAAACGGAAGGATGCGAAAATCCTCTGAAAATCCAAAATCTCGCGCAACCCGATCGGCGTAAAGACCGGCAGCATTCACGACATACCCAGCCTCAAAATCTCCGCCTGAAGTACGAACCCCGGTTTTGGTTTTTCCGCGGTAAGGCGTGTTTTGGTAAACATTAATGCCTTCCTTCAAGGCGTCCTGCTTCATGGCTCGCAGAACCTGAGTTGGGTCCGCTGTGGCGGTGTTTGGTGAGAAAATAGCTCGCTGAAAAGTTTTTACGCGCGGCTCGATCACTCTTGCCTGCGCTTCGGTGATGGATTCCAAGGTTACTCCATTAGCCGCCCCGCGCCGCAGCAACTCATCCAGTTGGGGGAGCTCCGTTTCATCTCGGGCAACGACCAGCTTGCCGCATCGATTCACCGGAACCTTTCGACTCTCGCAATATTCTCGCAGCAGACCGTTCCCATCCCGAGTTAGCTTGGCTTTAAGACTGTCGGCCGAGTAATAGAAACCTGCATGAATAACGCCGCTGTTCCTGCCGCTGGCATGCAACCCACACTCAGGCTCCTTCTCAATCAGAACGATCCGCGCTTTTGGAAAACGAGACTTTAACTCACGGGCAATACTCAGCCCGACGACCCCGCCGCCAACAACCAGGTAATCCGCGATGACCATGCCTGAGTGTACCGGATTTGCTTCAGATCACACGTTTTACCCAAAAATTAGTTCTGGTGAAGCTTCGACTCTGAGTTGCTTGCAGCTGTTTTCCGCCAGGAATTCCAGGAGAATTGCCAGGTGACTAACGCAAAGGCCAGGAATAGAAAAAAGATAACTGATGGAGGAATAACCGACACATCCGGCGCAAGGCTGCGGTTAAAATCGGTGATTAACCATGCGATACAACTTCCGACTGCCATCCACATTGTGATCGCGATCGCAGGTAAAACCAAACCTTTCGCTCTCAATGAACCTTTTCGAACAGCAGAAGCACTCTGTTGCTGTTGCTGTGCAGTGTCGATCGTTACCGGCAATGAAATCGTGTCCATACTCTCACCGAAGCAGATCTGATTCCAAAAATGACAGAATTTAAGATTTATAACAGAAGTCATTGGGGCGAGCGGAGTTGCACAACTGCCAGTCAAAAAGACTAGATCCTCAGAAAGATCTTTCGGCTGTACATCCAAAAAAGGATCAACCAAAGTATAAGAAGAATACCTGTGCCGAGGAGCAACGTCTGATAAGCTGAGCCCAGGACAGCAAATGTGCCGGCACCCAGATGTGTTGCGAGTGAGGTTGAAATAAAGTTTCCAAACAGGTGTGACATGCAGTAAGCAGCAATCGAATTCATACCGATCACAGTGAATATAAAAAACCATCGTGATTTTCCCATGATATCGACGACGAGATAGAATCCGGCAGTCAACAGGAAGCACCAGCCACCACTAAAAATCGTCCAGCTCGGTGTCCAAATTCGTTTCACAACGGGGCATATCCCAAGCCAGCCCAAAGCAGCCCCAACCAGCAAGCTGGTAAAACACGCCAGCACCAGCCATCTGACTTTTTCTGCTGGATTAGCCCTGCTCCGAAGAACGCCACCAGCGATTAATCCCAGGATCATTGTCCCAAGCGTTGGAATGAAACTAAGTGTGCAATATCCACCCCCGTTGATTAGCCAGGGCTGAGGGCGAGGGAAAAGATTTAGAAACCAGGTATCAAAAGCCCAGGCCAGATTACTGTTCTTATTCCAATGAGCGGCAAACCCGGTCATGATGCCGGGCGAGTCCTTGGCCACGCCGACCACCGAGTAATCAAATTGTGGGCCTGGGACTGGATAAAGCGCAAACGCCAGCCAATATCCAAACAGGATAATGCCGAGGGTAATCCATTGATCCCGCACCGGTCGTAATCCGAGAAGGAACAGGAATAAATAGCCAAACCCAATTTGACTGAGCGTATCGTCGAAGGTCCAATTGGTTTGTGTGCTGTGAGTGGACCGGAGAAAGACACCGAGCAAAACCAAAACAACAGAACGCCACAGAGCGTGAAAAGCCATTTGAGTTTGAGATTGGCCACGGCTAAGACGATTGGCGATTGAAAACGGGAGTGCAACACCAACCAGAAACGAGAACGACGGTTGGATGAGATCATGAAGCGAACACCCAATCCAGGCAACGTGAGTCTGATGGTGAGCCAGAAAACGCCAGAAAAGATTGTCAGGCCGGGCCTCGGCGATCCGATGGAACTTCCAGACCTCGGCCATCATCAAAAACATGACAAAACCGCGATAGACGTCGATGGAAGTGAGACGCAGGCTGGAAACTGTGGGTGCCTTGGCGCTCTGGGTTTGTTCGAGTGCCACGGTTGTCATTCGACACCTGGATTAACCGGGAGATAAATCCCAGTATTAAAAGAATTCACTGCGCTGTCACTCATCCCGTTCCGGCGGCTTATTCGCCAAATAGGCTCGCCACAAATCCATCCCGACATAAAGCTCGAGAAACACTTGAGGGCGCAACTCAAAAATGCCGACCATCAAATGAGTTCGTTTCTCGTCTAACCCTGCATTGAATTTTGCCGAGACGATCATGATTGGGGCAAACGGGTCTGGAGGAATTTCATCCCACCAGCCTACGTTCTTGAATTCGCGCAAATACCAGGGCAATGGCCAGTAATCTCCTCCGTAAGAGAGCACCTTGGTCACAGTTCCCAGACCTTCACGACTCGCGCGTGAAAGAGCTTTCACCCGATCTGACAACCTAATGATATCACGCGACGTTTGTGCATAGATATAAGGATTGCGTTGATCCGCGGCAAAAGGGATCGAAAGCTGAACCGCTTGCCAAACCAAATAGGCGGCCCCCGATAGAAGTAAAATGATGAACATCGTTTTCGTGTGAACCTGGCGGGCTTTGCGCGAGAGGCTTGCCGCTCCCAATCCTGCCAATAAAATCATTCCATGCCAAAAACTGAGCAGGCACCAGGGCGTCTTGTATCCAATGACCGTGTAGGCACCCACGAGCATGACCGTATACAGCACAAGAAATCGCACAAAACTGGCATTCGACCGGCCCAAATTTTTCCGAATGAACCCAGTAGCGGCGCCTGGGATGGCTAAAATGACAATGAAAGCTTCCGTCCACGCCGGGCCTTTCCCAGCATGGAACCAGAGCAGCCGCTGAAAATAAAAATACCATGGCTGAATATGTTCCGAATCTCCTCCTGCCCGGTGAAGCCAGTGGCTATACGTGCGAATGGAATCCAGCGGCCCATTTAAATTGGTAAAAAATGAAGAGAACAACACAATCACTACCAGCAGCCAGACTCCAAATGCGGCAACCAAATGCCGCCAATTAATTCGCGGAGCGGGTAGCGGCAATCCGCTGGCATCCAATAATCGGTTCCAAATTTGATTAAGTGCAAGGGCCATCCCAGCCGCTGCAAGTGTGATCACAAATGTTTCCTTCGTCGCATGCATTAAACCGAAACCTGCTCCTGCCAGCAAAGCCCATCCGACCTTTCTGCTGCGCCAATAACGCCAACCCGCCGCCAATGTTAGAAACGTAAAAAATACGAGTAAGATCTCGTGAATATAGTACCGGCTATAAAAGACAAATGCGGGAGAGACAGCAGTGAATAGAGCAGCACAAATGGTTGCCCTGCGACCTAACCCATCCGCAGTCAATGGCAGGACCAAAACCAGCCCAAGCCCAAACAGAACAGTTAAGGTGCGCAGCCGTTTTTCTGTAAAATGCGGGAAGTCTGGCGCGCGACTTAATTTTGCCAGAAGTAAAGTCGCATAATGCAAAGTTGGCCCATGATATTCATTGGGATCATAACGATACGTTCCTGCCTCCAAGAGCTGGCCAAACTTGATGGCATTGACCGCCTCATCATTGTGCATAGGCCGCGCGTCAAGTCGTGGGCAACGTAAGACGAGAGCGATGCCCGCAGCAACGAGCAACCCGAGAAGTGTAAGGTGAGTTAACCGGAGCGATGCGGCCTCGGTCGAGTGAAGCGCAGGCGAGGCGTTGGCCATGCCCCATTCCCCAACTATTGTTGGCCCTTACTCATCGCCCGCCGTAACGATACGGCCTGATGATCGGCCGATTTCGTCGCTTGCAGATTTACTTTGCTGGCCGGCCGTAAACTTCGATTTCCGTATATTCATTGAGGGCGCTTTCCGTGCTTCCTTTGCAGTAAAAGCGGATATAACGAGCTTTTGCGCCCTTGGCGTTGATCAATTTGCCCTCGAAAGTTTCAAAGTATTCGCGATCGGTCCCTACTCCCAGTCCCGAACTGTTGTCCTGATCGTTGTTAAAGATCGTCCTAACGTCTTTCAGGAAATCCGGATCATCGGATAATTGCACAATCACGTCATGATAGACCTTGGCAGTGTTGTGAGCGTGCCAAATGATAATTGCGAAGAGCTCATTTGCTGAACCTAAATCCATTTGGACCCATTGAGGTCCTTTGCGCAAAAAGATAATGCTTTGGTCGGATGCTTCCTTGTCCTGGTCAATAAGCTTCTCGAGGTCGGAAGTTTTCGCATTTTTGTCACTGCTGGTCAGTTTTGAACCCTTGGCGAGGTTCTTGAGTCCAGCCGGCACCATCATGGGCGGGCGCGGTTTGTCGGAAAGCGGCTCGACATACGAGCTAAGCTGAAGATCTTTCGGTGTTCCTTTGAAGGCCGGCGGCGGCAACTTCAGAACAAGCGGGACAAGATCGCCGTCAGCCGCGTTGGAATAGGAAACCAGCGCACAAAGGATAAGGGAGGAAGGCAATAACAGCTTCAGCCATCGTTGCGATACAAGTTGAAATAGTTTCATTATTTGTCTTGAAAAATTAGCCCAATCAATTATCAGCGACAAGTCTGATTGTTGAGGTAAAGACGAATGCGGGGGGCGGACTATTCAGGGCATTTGAGGCAAGGGATTTACGCACCCAATCCATATAATGAACCGCCAGGCACCGAGTGACTGCCTACCTCAAGTAAACTGCAGCTTGGTAGTCGCTGCCTCCGGATCCCAGCCCCGCGACGGTTTGCTGTTGATCGAGGAGACATCCTTGATCGAGATCTGGCGGCCCCTGGTTTTTGGCCCTTTGACCTCGATCTCCACTGGATTACAGGTTTGTTGATTGATCTTTTGATAGGGAGCCGGTTTGTACTTGATGAACAGCTCAGGTGGCGTGTCCGGCTCGAAATATAGCACTTTCGATTTTGGCGGGATGCAATGATAGATCTTGTTCATAATACTTCCGCCAAACTTGAAACGCTTCAAATACGTGGCCTCGCGATTTGTATAGGCGAGGGTAAAAATCCGTTCACGTTCAGGCAGCCCGCAATAGACCAGGTCCGGACCCACAAATTGCTTCTCGGGCAACTCCACCACCTGGTAATGACCGTCCTTAAAGACCAGGATCAGCTTGTCAAACTTAGTGCACTCGACCGGGAATTCTCCGGCGGACACTTTATGCCCGACGTATCCCGTTTCTCGGTCGTAAGTGACTTTGAACGCCTTGAACGCCACCTCTTTCGCATCCACTTCATCGTATCGGCTGGACTTGGTGAGCCGCGGATATAATGGTCCGTACTTGGCCAGCAAACCCTCCAGATGGCCGATCACGTATTTCGTCAAATTCTTCAGGTTGCTGCGTGTTTCCGCTAACTCCCCCCTTACCTTCTCCATTTCTTCCTTGTGCTGATTGATATCAAACAGCGAGATCCGTCGAATCCTGACCTGCAGAAGTCGTTCTACATCGGCATCATCAATCTCGCGCACTAGTTGCTTTCGGAAAGGTTTGAACCCTTCGTGAACGGAACTCAGCACAGCTTCATTGGTTTTGCATTGCTCGATCTTTTTGTAGATGCGTTCTTCGATAAAAATGCGCTCCAGCGTTCTGTAGTGAAGTTCATCCTGTAATTTGGACTGCTTCAGCTCCAACTCACGCTTAAGTGTCTCAACCAATTGCTCCGTGTTCTCTCGAAGCACTTCCGACACGGTCATTTCGACCGGCCGATTGTTTTTGATAAGGATAATTCGGCTGGCGATCGTCACTTCGCAATCAGTGAAGGCATACAGCGCATCAATCAGCTTTTCGGCGCTCAGACCAGTCGGAGCTTTGATTTCGATTTCCACCTCTTCCGAAGTAAAATCCGTAACACTTTTGACCTTAATCTTGCCTTTCCGGGAAGCGTCCTCGATGGAGGCCATCAGGGACTCGGTCGTCGTGCTGGGCGGAATTTCTTTGATGGCAACTGTGGAATCATCTTTGATTTTGATTCGCGCTCGTACCTTAACTTCACCAGCTCCATCTTTGTACCCGCGAGCATCCATCAAACCGCCAGTTTGAAAATCGGGAAGGCATTTGAAAGGTTGCTTTTTGAGTATGGCAATCTGGGCTTCGAGCAATTCAGGAAAATTGTGGGGCAAAATCCGGGCGGACATCCCCACAGCGATCCCTTCGGTCCCCAGCATCAACAGCAAAGGTAGTTTGCTCGGTAAGGTCACCGGTTCCCTATTGCGCCCATCGTAACTGGGCACAAATTCAGTGATCTCATCATTAAACAGCTCCTGACGCGCCAAGGGCGTCAGACGACATTCTATATAGCGGGGTGCCGCCGCTGGATCGCCTGTGAAAATGTTCCCAAAGTTGCCTTGAGGCTCGATCAGGTAGCGTTTATTGACCAGCACCACCAGGGCATCATCGATCGATGCGTTCCCATGCGGATGGTACTTCATCGTCTCACCCGTGACGTTGGCCACCTTCATGAACCGGCCATCATCCATCCTGTGCAGCGCCCAAAGAATGCGCCGTTGAACGGGCTTCAGTCCGTCTGCCAAATTGGGAAGCGCGCGATCTCGAATGACATAGGACGCATAGTCCAAAAAGTTTCGATCGACCCGCCGATGAAAAGGCAGGTCAATTTTTCCCGGCTTGAACGGATGCTGGGGCGCGGTGGGTATAGCCACATTTTCAGCGAGCACATGCGTTTCTCCGTTTCCTGGCCTGGTTCCTTTCGCCCTCTCCTTTCCGTTTCCATCGGGCGTTGCAGATTTGGAGTCGTGTCCATTTCCAGGCGTAATTCCTGCGATAGGCAACTCAGGCTGGTTTGGATTCTTCTTACGTTTCGCGCTCATCAAAACTTACATAGCTCTGAGTGACCATAATCGCCCTGCCCACGCCGTGCGAGCACAATTTGTTCGGAAGTGGGAAAGTGTGGGGACACGTCCTTTTTCCTTTACGGTATACGGAAGCGGTCATGTTTAAGATTACGTGAAGCCAAAGCGGCGTCGTGCCGCCACAGTCCATGTAAGCCACTTAAAGAACCGCTGCCTCGTTCACCCGATCCAGAATCACTTCTGCCAAAGAAGGTTCAGTTCCAACACTGGATGAATACCAAACTAATTTTCCCTTCTTTTCCGTAGGATTTCTCCAGGTAGGTTGGCCATTTTCCAAGCGCTGGCGCACGATACGTTGGGCCTCTCCAAGCAGGACCGGGATATCTTCGCGGGTATGTAATCCATCGCTGATAAAAAAAGGCACGATAATGACATTCCTGGTCAGGGCAAGTTGGTGCCAATCGCTAATTCGGGGTTCTTCTTCCAAAAACATGGCGTGAACCGCCGAGTAAATTTTCAGGCTCCGAATCAACTCTACTTGTCGGTCGATCGATTTTCGTGAATTTTCGTTCTGCCCTGTTCCATGGCCAGCAATAAGCAGGGTTGTATCATTGTCTTTAGGCGCCCGTGGAAAGGGAAATTTTGCAGCAACCTCTCTGGCCCGCGCCAGCAGCACTTCCGTCATTTCGTCATGAGTGCCTACTGGCTTGCAGTAGAACAACTTTTGATTCCCGAGTTGCCGTGAGCGACTCCACGCCTCTTGCTCGGGTTTTCGAAAACCAAGTTCCCGAGGGATAACCTCCTCCGAAAAGTAACCTTCGCTGATGAATAGCGGCACAATGAAAACCCGCGCCGCAGTGACCTCAGCAATTTGGTCCTTGATATTTGGTGGTTGTTTCCAAAACGCTTCGCGCACTTCCGCAAACAGTTTTCGTTTTTTTAGCTCCGTTGCGTGCTGATAGACCGGAGCGGCTGAATCCGCGTTCAACGTTGTGCCATGTCCCAGCAGTACTAGAGCAGCATCAGAAAAATCCTGTCCCACCTGCCATGGTTAACCGACAGAGAGCCAGTGTGCAAGTGACCGTTTATAAGTGGCCCGCAATTTTTAATCAGGGCCATTATCAAAACAAATGCGAGATGCTCTTCGCCGTTCGCCAAAAATAACTGTTACTCGGAAGGGGGGATTAGGAGCCTGGCAATAAAGCTAGATTATTATTCCCGGATTGGCAGTTTTTGGTTTAGTTTCGTGGTATGGGCACTCGTTCGTAATGAAGCAAAAGCAACTCCGCCAGACTCAATCGCGCGCTGCCCAAAAGAGTCCCCGTTCGCAAACTCGTTTCCGTTTGGGCGCGAAACTCATTTTAGCTTTTTGCTCTGTTCTTTTGGCCGTGCTCCTGGTTGAACTTGTTCTACGATTGCTTTACGGAAGCGCTCACGGGCGGTTGGACGATGAACGGTTGAGCTACCAACACGATCCTGAGTTGGGCTGGTTCCCTATTCCGAATAGCAGCAAACGAATCACCGGTTCACGAACAATCACCGCGACCCATAACAGCAAAGGTTTCCGTGAGAGTGAACGAACAAAGAAGCACAAGCCGGTTGCCGTTTTTCTGGGGGACTCCTTCGTCTGGGGCTATGATGTCGAAGCTTCCGAGAGATTTACGGAGAGATTGCAAGCCAAACATCCCGAGTGGGAGATTCATAACTTTGGTGTTAGCGGATATGGGACTGACCAGGAATACTTGCTTTTGCAAAAACATTTTGACGAGTACCAGCCGAAAATTGTGGTTCTCATCGTATGTGGAGATAATGACAACGAAGATAACTCCTGGAACTGCCGGGGAGGATATTACAAGCCGTATTTCACACTCGAAAATGGGCGGCTCAAGCTGAACGGTGTCCCTGTTCCCAAATCGGAAAAGACCTTTTTTGCGGAACATCCTCTCGTTTCCAGCCCGTTCGTCGTGCGGCCAATGGTCCAGGTCTGGTACTACCTGACGTCCCCTGCCCCGTTAAAAAACCCGGAGCCACCGACTGGTGTCCTCTTTCTCGACATGCGAAGCTACGTAACGAATCGCGGCGCAAGCTTTGTGATTGGTATGCAGCAATGGCATCCTGACCTGGACCAATTTCTCCAAAAATACGGGATCCCACACGTGGATCTCACCACTACAAACGATTCTCATCGATTTCCCCAATTTGGCAGACATTGGACTCCCGAAGGCCACGCGTTCGTGGCCGATAAACTGGACCCCTTTCTCAAAGAATAGGCATCGTAATCCTTTTGATAAGTCGTGAGGTGAAATTACCGCCAAGCCATATAATTTATCCGCCTTCGATTAGCGGAAGTCCCTGAATCGTGCCATTATATACACCAAGACCAATGGGTAAACTAAATGTAAGATCCAAAGGTTGGCTACGGGAAGATATATTGCTTTTGGCTGCAGCATACTTTTTCTGCGGTGCCTTCGGACTTTCGTTTGCCACGATCAATAAAAGCGCGAGTCCCGTCTGGCCCCCGGCGGGCCTTGCATTAGCCGTACTTATTCTGAAAGGCAGAGAACTTTGGCCGGGGGTTTTTCTGGGGGCTTTTCTCATCAATATCAGCACTCAAGGAACGGTATGGACCTCTCTAGGGATTGCCACAGGTAATACTCTCGAAGCCTATTGCGGCGCATGGCTGGTTTGCCGGTATGCAGGGGGCCAAAAGGCCTTTGAACGCCTGCCTAATGTTTTTGGGCTGGCATTCTTAGCTGGAATCATGAGCACGGCCGTTAGCGCCACTTTTGGGGTCACCAGTCTATGCCTGGGGAAATTAGCTCCCTGGAACCATTACGCCTCCATTTGGATTACCTGGTGGCTCGGAGATATGGTCAGCACTTTGAGCGTCGCTCCTTTGGTAATGCTCTGGCTGCGTCGTGCATTCGAAAGACCAAAGTTAAATCAGATTCCTGAAGCGATCGCATTGCTGGTGGCGGTGTTCCTTGTGGGACGTATCGCATTCCTGGGCAAGAACCCGTTTGGAGGGTTGAATCAACCGCTGGAGTACCTGGCTATCCTGCCTTTACTCTGGGCGGCGTTTCGCTTCGGTGCACGAGGCGCGATCACGACTGCGGTGATTATGTCTGGTATTGCATTGTACGGCACTCGCCAGGGGTGGGGACCTTTTGCGCTGCTCCACGCTAATGAATCCATGCTGATGCTTCAGGCTTTCATGGGCACGATTACAGTCACTTCGTTGGTTCTGGCTATTATCATTTCGGATCGGCGCAGGGCCGAGCAGCGTCTGCAGGTGCAGCATGCGGTCAGCCGAGTGCTGGCCGAAGCTTCTACCTTACAGGAAGCTACGCCGGGAATATTCCAGGCGCTGTGTGAAAAGGGCGATTGGGAAATGGGCGCAATCTGGGATGTGGATCGTCCATCGAATTCGTTGTATTGCCTCGAGGTGTGGCGTGTTCCATCACTTGCGGCATCCGATTTTGAAAAGACCACTCGGGAATTCCGATTTTCCCCGGGTATGGGTCTCCCAGGCCGCGTCTGGGCGAGCGGAATTCCTGCCTGGGTCCCGGACGTGTCCGATGATGATAATTTTCCACGCGCGGCTTCCGCAGTACAGTCCGGCATTCACGCGGCCGTTTGCTTTCCCATCAAGCTGGGCAATGAAGTCCTTGGCATCATCGAATGTTTCAGCAGGTACGTTCGCGGCCCGGACGAGAATTTTGTACAGGTGCTCGCTGGAATTGGACTTCAACTCGGGCAGTTTATCGAACGTAAACGGGCCGACGACGCCCGCACTCGACTGGCTGCAATTGTTGAATCCTCTGTTGATGCGGTTTACAGTATTACCCTGGATGGCAGGATTAGCACATGGAACCCGGGAGCGGAACGAATGTTTGGTTTCAGTGTCTCGGAGGTTGTCGGAAAACCTATTTCGATTCTATTACCCCCGGATCATGCCCACGAAGAACCAGCGATCTTGGAACGGATCAAGACGGACGAAAAAATTGAACATTACCAAACGGTACGTAGAACCAGGGACGGCACAAGGCTTGATGTCTCGTTATCTGTTTCCCCGGTGAAAAGCCCGGCAGGCAAAATTATTGGTGCATCCAAAATTGCCCGGGACATTACCGAAGACAAACGCACAGAACGGGCCCTGCAAGAAACCCGTGAAATGCTTCGTCAGCATGCGGAATCTTTAGAGAGACGGGTCCGTGAACGCACCGCTGAATTGCAGGAAACGATCCGTTCGTTAGACAGTTTTTGTTACAGCATTGCCCATGATTTGCGCGCCCCTTTGCGGGCAATGAGCGGTTTTGGAACCGAACTGATGGAGCAATATGGTTCGCGTTTGGATGAATCAGGCAGAGAGTATTTGACACGCATCCGCGCCGCGGCAACCAGGATGGATCGGCTCATCTGTGATCTGCTGGAATTGGGTCGGCTTGGGACCATGGAAGTTCCGGCGGAACCGGTGGAATTGCAAGACGTAGTCGCCAAGGCCCTGGTACCATTGGAAAAGGAACTGGAGCTCAAACGCGCCGACGTACGATTACAAAAGCCGCTTTTGCCTGTCCTGGGCAGTTCCGTGATGCTCGAGCAGGTTCTTACCAATCTGCTGGGCAATGCCGTGAAATTCGTGCGGCCGAAGAGTCAACCGCATGTCGAAGTTTGGAGCGAAGCCCGCGGCGCAATGGTTCGCGTCTGCGTGCAAGACAACGGCATCGGAATGAAACCGGAACACCTCAAGAAACTTTTCCAGCCATTCACCCGATTGGTGAATGGTGTTGACTACCCCGGAACGGGTATTGGGCTCGCAATCGTGCGGAAAGGCGTCGAGCGCATGGGTGGACGCGTGGGTGTGCAGTCTGAACCTGGCAAAGGAAGCTGCTTTTGGATCGAATTGCCCGCCGTGGCAGAACAGAAAACAGATGTTATTTGCTGATAAGAAATTTTCCGCTTTGCGCCAGGAATTGGATCGGGTTGTGAAATACAACCTGTTCGATGGCTTCAGGGTTATGCCCGCGCTTTTTCATTTCTAAAGCAGTCCGGGGAACAGCGAGGGGATCGCTAATCCCCCAATCGCAAGCACTGTTCATCCACAGCCGTTGGCTACCGTAAACTTCCAGCATATCAATAGCCCGAGCTGGCGTGCATTTGGACTCAGGGTACAAGGTCATTCCCGCCCACATTCCCGTATCAAGCACGAGTTTGATGGTGTGTTCCTCGACGTGATCGATGATCACGCGTTCCGGGCGCACACGCTGGTCATTCTTGAGAACATCCAGAATAAGTCGGGTGCCTTTCAACTTGTCCTCCAGATGCGGAGTATGAACCAGAATCAATTGGTCATGCCGGGCAGCCAAATCGACATGCATTTCCAGCACCTTCAACTCGTTTCGGGAATTCTTGTTCAGCCCAATTTCTCCGATGCCCAGGACGTTCGGGCGGTTCAGAAACTGCGGGATAAGGTCAATCACCTCTTTGGCCAGTTTCAAATCTTCCGATTCCTTGGGATTGATGCAAAGCCAGCAGTAATGAGGCAAACCAAATTTGCCGGCCCGTTTGGGTTCGTGCTCGGTGAGCTGGCAAAAATAATCGTAAAATCCGGCCGCGGAACTGCGGTCAAACCCAGCCCAAAAGGCGGGCTCACAGACGGCCTGGCAACCCGCAGTTACGATTTTGACATAGTCATCCGTTACCCGGCTGACCATGTGGGCATGTGGCTCGACGTATTTCAATCAGGTAATACTACTGTTCCAAGCGCCACACGCCGCTTTTGTGGTCGCCGCTGGAATAGGTTGGCTGCTCGGATCGCTGAAAGCGAGCAATATGTCTTTTGCTTTGCCAGGACGTGATTGCGTCAAGTGCGCCAGGGCCGCTCGAAAAGAGGACATTCTAAAATCTTCGCTGCCCTCGGCGCGGTCCACACGATCAATGAAGGCCGCCAGATCGATCAACTTGCTCCGGGCATCCATGAAATAAAGGTCGAGAACCTGCTCGCGCATCATATATTCTTCATGCCAAATATAATGGCGCTTTGAAAGAGGGCAACCAGCGAATCCTCAAAACTGGTTATTCATCCATCGCCAAACTGTATTAGCTGCCTTTTCCGAACCCGTACCCAGGACATTATGATCCGCATGCCAGATAATTTTGTATTGGCGGAGGGCCGTACAATGTTTTTTAAGCCAATGCCGCACCCAGGCCCATGGGACAATCGGATCGAATAGGCCGCTTAGAGCGAATATTGGAAGTTTTGCCTGGCGTGCAACGGCACAAAAATCACTTTGCGCTATGAGGTGCAGCCGATGTTTGGCAGCCTGCAGCTCGTGAGGTGTGAGTTTATCAACAAATTCCTGAATTTCCTGAAAGGTCTCGGGCGAGCGCCGAAAGCGAAGGCGACTGACTCTGGCATACCCGAACAGAATTCGTCGCAGGAGAGAAAAGGAAATATCGTCGCACCACCTTTGGGCCATTAATGCCCCCCAGCGGAAAGGGTGCTGAACAAAACCCCCGGCCAGGATCAGTCCTCTGATAGGGAATTGGTTCCGCGCAATAAGTGCCCAAGCCACCTGGGAACTAAAGGACTCGGCGAGCAACCATCCTTCAGTGACTGAATGTTCGGCCAACGCTTCCTCCACAGAGGCAGCATACTGTTCCAGAGTCCAGGTGAGTGTGCTCGGATAAGTGATCTCGACAAAGCGGACTCGCTCGGCGATGGCGCGGCGAAAGCCACCGACCAGGCACCAATTCCCATGCAACCCCGGAAGATAAATCAAGGTGGGCGAGGCGTTCGAACCGTGCACTCGAACTTGCACCTTTTCTCCCGTGGTCTCAGGCTGGCTCATGAATAGAGTTCATTCCGATGCCCTGAGCCTGGGAGGACTTGCCACCGAAGCTCACACTATCTTCTCCAGTTCGCGGTGATTGATTTTGCCGGAGCCCAGGCGCGGAATGTCCTGCATCAGAATAATTTCATGGGGCACCGCTAAATTACTCAAGCCGCGCGCACGAATTGCTGCGCGAATTTGTTCGGTAGTTAACCTGGGTTCGTTGGTCACAGCGACGATTTTTTCTCCCCGCGCTTCATCCGGCTTGGCCACTACCGCAAGAGCGAATCTCAAGCCATATCCCGCAAAGGCCGCCGTAAGCGCGTCCTCTGTCGCGGTCAGGCTAATCATTTCACCGCTAATCTTTGCAAAACGCTTGAGCCGGCCGACAATGTGCAAGTATTGATCATCATCTACTTCAACAATATCTCCTGTGTCGTACCAACCGTCCAGTTTTTGGAATGCAGCATTGGCATCAGCGTTTAAGTAACCTCGCATCACATTAGGACCGCGGACCAATAACCGCCCGATATTTTGACTTTCCTGATCCTGTTTACCTTTGACGTTTCCTACAATGCCCTCCACCGGTAGCAACCGATACTCAATGTCCGGCAGAAGACGCCCAACAGAACCGGTAGCATGTCTCATTGGCGTGTTAGCGCTAATCACGGGGCTGCACTCAGTGGCTCCATATCCTTCCAGTATTCGAACTCCAAATTTCCTCAGCCAAAGGGTGAAAGTTGAATCCTGCAGCTTTTCTGCACCGGCAAACAGATAACGCAGGGACCGAAAATCATAAGGATGAGCCTTCCGCGCATAGCCCGCCAAAAAGGTGTTTGTTCCGAACAATACCGTGCAGTTCAAATTGTAGAAGGCGGAAGGCACGACCCGATAGTGAAGAGGTGAGAGGTAAAGAAAGACGAAAACTCCTTCAACCAGTGGCAGGAACAACCCGGTCACCAACCCAAAACTATGAAAAAGAGGCAAGGCATTAAAAAACCGATCCGTCTGAACCAAATCGATGACCGAGAGCATCTGACGAATATTCGCCATTATGTTGCGATGACTTAATTCGACTCCTTTGGGCGCACCCTCCGATCCGCTGGTAAAAAGAACAAGCGCTGTGTCTTCTGAAGACATTTCACTCGCCAGAATCGGGAGATTCAATACCGAGCGGATTGCCGCGGTAAGTTTTTCTCCGAGAGAAATTTGTTTTCGGGCGTCTTCCAGAAAAACAAATCGGACCCCCGCCTCGTTGAAGGGTCGAACGTCCAACCCGAGTCGTTCAAGAAAAACTCTGGAGGTAATGACGACCTTCAATTTTGCCAGTTGCGCGCATTGGATTAGTACGGCCGCGCCGGTGGAATAGTTTAAGACAGCCGGGATTTTCCTTGCGGCCCATAATGCGAGCAAGGTGACGGGCATGGCGTTGACGTTAGGCAATAACACTCCAATGTAACGGCTCTCGGCGGGAAGATTTGACCATTGTCTTGCTAGCAAGCTTGCGCCCATCAGAAAACGGCGACCCTTGATTTTCTGCATGGTGGCATCTTGAAACGCCACGCGGCGGGGCTGCCGCCGTGCCGCCTCTTCAATTGCCTTCGGGAGCGTGGCCGGCCCAAACGCAAGTTCGGTCTCAAACTGTTGTCGCACCATTTGGTCGTATAACCAATCCGTCAAACGGCTGCGTGTCTCGCTAACGTTGTGGTGTTCAATATGAGGGGGAGTTAATATCGGACTGAAATGCACCGAAAGCCGCGGAAACCACTGTTTGAATTCAGGATTGGGAGAAAGGGGCAAGTGCCTCGCCCCACGCAAGTACGCGGTGATAACTTTGGCCCGTGTTTTGTGGATCAGAAAACCGGTTCCATCAAAAAGTTTCATCAAGGAGCCGGTGCGCGAAAGTCTGCCTTCCGGAAAGAGTACGAGGCGACCTCCTTTTTGCAGATACTCCGCCATATGTTTCACCGAGTAGGGTGAATTCATATCCACGGGAAAGGTTCGGCGATTGATCATGATGCGCCGATGAAACCAACTGGTTTGAGCGGATTCACGTGATGTCACGAAACGCCAATCGCTGTCGACACAAACACCAATCAAAAGCCAATCCCACCAGGAAGAGTGGTTCGGAAGCAAAAGGACTGGACCTGGGACATCGAGGATCTGCTCATTGTAGGCTCGATAGCCGTACAGCATACGAACCAGCCAGCGCAAGAGATGTCTCATGCCGTGTGTAATTTGAAAAAACCTGCTGATTTGGGCAACCATCGCGAAGGTAGCAAATATTTTACGACGAGTTGCCACGCCATAAATGCCACGGTTATCGCCAGCGCGAAGGGAGCCAGCCATCGATCCAACGGAATGCTCCCTCCATGTTTCGGCAACTCAAGTCGACCGAAAATTATTTCTCCCTGTCCGGGAGACCCAGCCATGGCTGTCAGAGCCCAAAACACAAGCCACACTGGTTTGAGGCTCAAGAATCCCTTCTGTTCGGGAATCTCCGGTAGAAGCAAAGAGGCGCCGATTCCGCCCTCGATTGATTGCTCTATTGCTTTGGTCATACAAATCAGCTCGGCCATACCCGGAGACCCATAACCGTGTGGTTACAGTCAGATGTTGGATCTGTCAATAAACGTTCCTATTCCCACAAAGTTCTTAAGGCATGGAAAAATCAGTAGGGTTAAACCCACTTTAGACATGGGGTAGTGGCAGTAACTTGTCAGAAAAGGACCAATTATGAAAAAATATTTGATAACGATCCTTGCAGCCGCGGGCATGGTCGCAGGTTGCAACAAGAGTGTGGAAAACGCATCGCAGGCGTTTAATGAATTGCCACCGGCAGTTCAAAAAACTGTGCGCGCGCAAGCGCCGCAGGCTGAAATTGCCGATGTTAACCATAAAACCGAAAACGGAATGGACGTCTACGAAGTGCAATTCCGCGAACCGGGCCGCAATCCAAAGATTGTTGTAGCTGCGGATGGCAAGCTGATGAACACCGACATGGTTCGGCCGGCCAATGCGATTGAACGCGCGCTCACACCCACAGGAGCCACTGGCACGAAGCTCAGTGCCTTGCCGGAAAAGGTGCAGAAAACCATTCAATCCACCGCTCCGGGAGCGGCTATAGCTGACATTTCACGCCATGATAAAGATGGACGGGTGATTTACGAAATCCAATTTCAGGAAAAAGGTAAGAACCCGAGCATCCGCGTCGCTGAAGACGGAACTCTCGTTCAGGATCTGCAAAAATAGTCTCCTTCGCGTCGAATAGGTCCAGGATGTGGTTGTGGTAATACACAACCACATCTTTTCGTTTCTATCAGATTCATCAGCCGGAAAATACCATCGAATAAGCTTCTCGTATTCGCTTTCGTGAAGCGGCCAGGTTTGCTCGGAACGCTTCGGCACTTTCAAAGCCGCAACGAATCGAAACGCGGTTAAACGCGGCCAGATCCTCGGGCAAGACAGTTTCACCCTCATAACTCCAACGACGTAGAATACCTTCCACTCGGCGAAGACTTCGGTAATCCTCAAGCAAAGTTTTGGCTTTGTGCAGTTTCCCTGCCTGGTACCCGCGCTGCAGGGCGATCAAAGAATTTGCCTCCTGCCATCCATTTTCCAGACACAGCACTTGCGCGATGAATTCCGCGTCCATGAGGCCCCCGGCGCCCGTTTTGATTGCTAAAGCATCTTTTCCCCGCGGAGTACGCTCGTTTTGGATACGTAATCGCATGCGATGAATGACTTGCTTCCAATCCGGGGTATATGCCGCCAGAGGTATGGAGGGACGGGAAAAGTTTGTCAGCAGTGCCGTCATTTGCTGGAAATTTTCTCCCAGCCGTAAATCACCGCAAAGCGGCCTCGTGCGAGTCAGCGATTGAATCTCCCAAAGCTGGGCTCGATGCCGATAATAGTGTTCGTACGCCTCGATTGTATTGACCAACAAACCCTTCTCGCCATCAGGCCGCAGTCGCGCATCCGTCAAAAATACCAGCCCATCCTCTGTGCGAGTCGAGAGCAATTCCATGATCTCGAGTGCCATCCTGGCCAGTTTGGTCAAATTTTTCGAAGCCGAACTCGCGACAAAGATGATATCGAGATCTGACCCATAATCGATTTCCTGCCCTCCTAACTTTCCGAGGCCAATGATGCTGAATGGGGGAGCCTTAAGACCATGCATCTTTAGAACAAACTCCTGTGCATATTGAATACAAGCATCCGCCAGGGCCGAAAGTTCAGTGAGGTTTTGCTCGGGGCCACTCAGGCCTAATATGTCTCGGAGGCCGATACGCATCAGTTCCGCCTGGTGGTAGCGGCGCAACCAACGATGTTGGTCGGCATCGTCCAGGCCATGTCGCAAATCTCGCAGAGTGTCAGCCGATGATTTGCGCTGCCGAAGGCGGCCGCTGATCACCAGTTCATCCACCAGGTCGGGAGTGCGAATCGCCAGTTCCGCCAGAAACTCCGAACGATCAAACAAAAGTACAAGCAGGTCGAACAGCGAAGGATTGCTGTTCCACAATTCAAACAGAGTGCCCCGCCCGCCATACGCAGAAAGGAAGCTATCCAATCGGGTAACGACCCGATCGGGATCCGACAATCTCGTGCCCGATTTGCCAGGGCCGTCTTTCAAATCAGTCTCACACATTCCGAACAGACGAGGCAACAACTGCAAAGCCAGGCTTTTGGTTCGTGGCGAAACATGCACGTATCCGGGACCTTCAACGAATTCCCTTAATACTCGCAGAGCTTTGGGAATGTCTTTGAATCCGTGACGGGCCAGCAAAACCTTCCATTGGTCTTCGTGGCCCTGGAAATCTTGAGGAAAGCTGGCAACCCTAAAGGGTTCGGGGATCTCAACTGTGAGTACATTATTGAACAATCGCTGAACACATTGCGTGTGCTTCTGATGCGCTGCCGAAAAAGGTTTTAATCCCGAGAAACCCATCAGCCGCGCCAGCCGTTCCCGGGCAAGACGGTCAGTGGGAATGGTATGGGTCTGCAGGTTATTTTCCATCTGAAGGCGGTGTTCGACATCCCGGAGGAATAAATATGCACTTTCAAGAGACGCAGCTTCTTTTTGCGCGAGCAGTTGATATTGAACCAGTTTTTCCAGGCAGGCCAAGGTCTGAGAACTTTGTAAAAACGGCTGACGGCCCGCGTGGAGCAACTGCAACACCTGGGCGACAAACTCAATTTCCCGAATTCCACCGCGTCCTAGTTTTACATTCCTTTCCAATTCTCCTTGTTTCACCACCTCTTTTTCGATTCTGACTTTAATCGCCGCTACTTCGCTCAGCACGTTTTCATTAACCGAACGCGGATAACGAAAGGATTGCACCATCTCGAGGAACTCGTTCGCCAGGCCCTCATCGCCGGCAACACGCCGTGCTTTCATCAGCATCATTCTTTCCCAGGTTTGGCCCCATTGTGCGTAATAATTCTCGTAGCCAGCCAGCGAGCGGGTGAGCGGCCCAGCGTCTCCCTCGGGGCGCAATCGGAGGTCAATCCGATATAACGTTCCTTCCGGTGCCAACCGAGTCAGTTCTGCAACCAGCGCTTCAGCCAGCCGATTGAAAAACTGATGGTTGGTCAATTTCGTTGGGACCAACATTTTTTCAGGGTTGCAATGTCGCCGAAGGTCCGCTCGCGCGCCGGGTTTCGCTTTTTGAAATACGGTTCCCTCCTCTTCATACACGAAAATAACATCGACATCCGAACTGTAATTGAGTTCCTGGCCTCCAAGTTTTCCAAGCCCAAAAATGCAACCTGATGTTGAATGCCATTTGCCCTTGGCATCCTGGTGCCGAGGCTCACCGAGCTTCTGGCTTAATTTTGCCCGGCAAACCCGCCAGACACTTTCCAGGCAAACGTCAGCGACATCAGAAATTTCCTGCGCGATCCCGCTGGCATTCCCCAGCCTTGCGAGGTCACGAACGCCCACACGCAGCATCTGGCTTTGTTTGAAAACGCGCAGACGCGATAAAGCGGCCTCGAAGTCATTGGATCGCAACAGGGGCTCGAACCAACTGGAGACTTCATCAAAGAGACCCGATTTCCGTCGAGCAAATTGCAATGGCTCCGGTTTGATTAGTAGCAGCCATTCTGGTTTCGAAGTAAGCAAGTCGCCGAGCGCTTGCGAACCAGCCGTCGCTGCCGCTACGATCCTTGCTTCTTCAGTAGAATATTCCTTCAACGCTTCTGCGGCGCTAGTGGCGGCCAAAAGTTCCAGGAAATGCCTGGCCCGTTTCGGGTCGGCTGACTGTTGGATGGCTTTGCTCCAGGCTGGGCGAGCGCTCAAATTCACAGCACTTTTTCTAAGATGACTTCTGCCTGGCTCATGCGTTGTTCTGGGGGCTTAAATCTGGTAAAAAAGAGACCACGCCAAAACCCAGCTCCGTATAACAAATGCGAGAGCACAATCAAAGGCGCCGCGGCAATGCTGCGAAGCAATCCGCCTCGCGGAATCAAAGCGCACATTTGTCCGGCTAAAATCAAAAAGTAAAATAACAGGGGAACGAGCAAAGCTAAACGGATTAGGCTGTGGACGGGCACAAAGGGAAGCCCGATTAGAAATAAGACGTAAAGCAGAAAAATAGGTGGAACAAAATTCAAGACGGAACCGAAAGTCGGGTGCTGTCGAAACTGTTCGGCCCTTCCCCGTCCATAAGTAAGCAGCATTTTGGCAAATGCCTTCACATTCGAGCGCGGTCGCCGATAGACCAGGAATTCAGGGTCGTAAATAAGTTTTCCGCCATTCTTTTGCAGCTCATCCATCAAGGCATTTTCTTCATTGGGATAGAGGGCTTCGTTAAAGCCGCCCATCTGTATCAAGGGTTCCTTGCGCGCAAGCAAATTGCACAGAATCAATTCTTTCTCGCTCGTTTCTCTTTTTTTACCCACAGCCAAATACCGGGCGCGGCTGGGGCCAAAGGCCAGCCAACTTCCAAGCACCAGGGCAAAAACCTGTTCCAGAGGCGGAGCATCTGGTGGACAACAGTTCGGCCCGCCAAGCATCTGAACGCTCGAATCGGAGAAGGTCTCCACAGCCGATGTAAGATTGGAAGGTGGTGGCACAGAATCGTCGTCCAAAAAGTAAATAAGTTCGCCTCGCGCCGATTTGATCCCGGCATTACGCTGCACCGAAGGTTGTTTTCCCCGAGCGACAAGGATTTCCAATTTGCCGGCGGGATACTCGAGGGCTTGGCTGGCGAGCACCGCTTTAATCTCCGCTTGCCCCGGGCGGGCGGCGATCAAAACGGTGACGCTCGGTACTTTTCCATTCACGCGCGGCAACTTAGAGTCCCGCGAGCCAAGTCAAAAGAATAAAGTCTGTTCAAAGCAGCTACCGGGAACCCTTTGCAATCTGGCGGTAATCGAGTTCGACTGGTGACCCTCAAGAAGTAAAGCTGGGGAGGAGACAGAAAAATAGGGGCAGAAACATGGATCTTTATTTTTCTGCCGCCATTTTTCTGCCAAAATTAGTCGGACTTGAAGCGCTGGTGCGTCCTGGTTGCACTTGGTGCCCCCCGCACAATATCAATTCAGCAGCCTGGAGTCTGAATTACTGAAGAGGATGGTGGAGCCGAGGGGGTTCGAACCCCTGACCTCCTGAATGCCATTCAGGCGCTCTACCAACTGAGCTACGACCCCAACCGGAGTAAGTGCAAATCTAAAGGGCCGGGCAGAGAAGTCAAAACCAATTTCCCCTGGAACGAGTTTCGTTTCCTGGAGAATTAGTCTGTCAACCTGGATCTCGTATTCAAAGCGGCAAAAAATGATCGTGCCGAGACCCGAGACTTGGCATCTGCATCGACGATTGCCGCTCGATTTCGTCGCGTAATTGCCACCATAATCTTTTAGGATCTTTCGACCATAATAAAACCCAAAAGCCGCCCTGCTCTGGCTTTGCGCCAGTGCGCCATTCGTAATCCATCTCTCCAAACCAACTCAAGCGCTTGAGGAAATCGTTGCAAAAAGCGGTTTCCAACCAGGTAAAGTCTTCCCTCTCAGGAGACCAATTGCCGGCACGTTGAAGTTCACTTCGCCGAAGCTGGCAAAGCGTTTGCCACGGCACCTGCGCCTGTGAATGATCCACACAGCCTTTCACAAAATCCCGCGCTTCGACTGCCAACGCAAGATGGGAACAACCCCGCCGTGACGGGGTGAGGCAAAACGGACAATGCTTCTGATTGATCATGGGCTTTGAGCAAAGGTTATTGTCAGGATATCGAGTTATTATTTCGGCGGCATAACTCTAATCGTAGCTAGCCATGAAATGTTTGCGACCGCGCCCGGTCGCTGATCAGTGTGCTCAGTCAAACGTAAGTGTTCCGTTAAACCTTGCAAGCCTGAAAGTGCATTCAGAACAATTTTTTAAGGCAACCCAGATCTGGATTGCTCCGATGGAATTTCTTTTCATTTGGCCTTGCTATGCTATGTTAAAAGGCTAGCCGGTCGCGCGTTCATGAAATAATGTTGGTTATGCAGCCCAGCTAACCTCGAAGTTTATGGATAGAACCTTCCGTTTTACCGTCAACGGGCAGGCTAAAAGTATCACCACGGATTCAAACCGTCCCTTGCTGGATGTGCTTCGAGAGGACTTGCATCTGACCGGCGCTAAATACGGTTGTGGCGAAGGTCAATGCCGCGCTTGCACCGTCCTTCTCAACGGCAAAAGCGTCCCTGCATGTCTGACACCCATTTCCGATGCAGACAAGCAAACGATTTTAACAATCGAAGGATTATCCGACGGGGATAAGCTTCATCCGGTGCAGGAAGCTTTTCTGTCAGAAAGCGCGTTTCAATGCGGCTATTGCACTGCCGGTATGATCATGGGGGTCGTGGGTGTCCTGAAAGAAAAGCCCACCGCGACTGAGAACGAAATCATGACGCGATTGCAAAAGCATCTGTGCCGCTGTTGCACATATCCACGCATCTCAAAGGCTGTTCGTCGTTCGTTAGGCAGCCAAAAATGAACGAGAAAGAACAACAACGCGTGGACGACCCGGCCAACGCACCTGAGTTGCTCGAAGAAATCATCGAGCCTGTAGGTTACGACTTTGGGCTCAATCGGCGCGGGTTCATGCAATTCCTGAGCGCGGGTTTGCTGATTGCAAGCAGTGTCTCCCCTGCCCTTGCCCAAAGAAATGGTGGACGGCGTGGCGGCGGTTTTGGAGGGAGTGGGGCTCGAAGTATTGCGGCCCGTATTCTGCTTGGCAAGGATGGCTCGATCACTGTACTGACGGGAAAAGTTGAGGCTGGTCAGGGATCCCGCGCCGAGTTGACGCAGGCGGCCGCGGAAGAGTTGCGCGTGCCGGCCGAAAGCATTCAGTTAATCATGGCCGATACCGGGCTGGTGCCGAACGATGGGCTCACCGCCGGAAGTGGCAGCACCCCGCGAACGGTTCCCGCCGTGCGCCAGGGCGCCGCAGCCGCGCGACAGATTTTGCTGGAGTTTGCCTGCAAACGGTGGGGTGTACAGCCGGACAGTTGCGAAATTCGGGATGGCCAGGTTTTCAATTCTGTCATTAAGCAACCGCTGGGCTATGCCGACCTTGCTCGCGATGAAGATGCAGCCAAGCTGCTGAATCAATCGATTCCATCGGATGTTGCGCTCACGCCGGTGAAGGATTGGAAAGTTCTGGGGACGCGAATATTACGTCCCAATCGGCGCGACATCGTAACCGGGGGACACAAATATCCATCCGACATCACACTCGATGGAATGATGTATGGGAAAGTGTTGCGAGCGCCCTCTTATGGGGCAAAACTGGTTTCGATAGATCTAGGGCCTGCACGAGCGATGAAAGATGTCATCGCGCTTCAGGACGATCAGTTTGTCGGCGTAATTGGTCCATCCACCTTTATAGCGGAACAGGCCCTGGCCGCCGTAGCGAAAGCGGCAAAATGGGAAACCACTGCGCATCCGTCCAGCAATGAGATTTTCGAATACCTTAAGCAACATGCTTCAGGCGGCGTACCTTCAAATCCATTTGCAGATGAGGTAGCTCAGGCGAAACAGTCGTTGCGCCGGGAATACAAGGTAGCCTATGTCCAGCACGCCCCACTGGAACCGCGAGCTGCGGTGGCCGAGTGGAAAGAAGGCAAGGTGACTGTTTGGGCATCCACCCAAAACCCTTTTGGCCATGCTTCCGAAGTAGCACGCGCCTTTCATCTCACGGATGATCAGGCTCGGGTGATTGTGCCAGATTTTGGCGCGGGGTTTGGCGGAAAACATAGCGGCGAGGCTTCGGTTGAAGCCGCTCGATTGGCAAAGGCAGCGGGCAAACCGGTTTCACTGCGCTGGACTCGCGAGGAGGAATTTACCTGGGCATCATTCCGTCCGGCCGCGTTGATTCAGGCAGAGGCCAGCCTGGATGCCGATGGCTCTCTCGCCACGTGGCATTTTATCAACATTAATTCGGGAGGCTCCGCCGTCGAAACGCCTTACCGGGTGAAAAAGCATAAAAGCCAATTTATCTCTTCGCTGCCCCCGTTGCGGCACGGCTCCTATCGAGGTTTGGCTGCAACGGCCAATACTTTCGCCCGCGAATGTTTCATGGATGAATTAGCCGCCGAAGCGAAAACGGATCCTCTTGAGTTTCGACTGGCACATTTAGAAAACGGGCGACTACGGACCGTGCTCGAAACTGCAGCAAAACGTTTCGACTGGAAATCGCGGGTGGGAAAGCAAAAGCCCAACGTTGGTATTGGCCTGGCATGCGGAACGGAAAAGGGTTCTTACGTGGCTTGCTGCGCGGAAATTGAAGTTAATCCCGAGAAAAACAGGATGCTTGTCCGACACGTTTGCCAGGCTTTTGAGTGCGGCGCTATTTTGAATCCTGAGAACCTGCTCAGCCAGGTGCAAGGAGCGATCGTTATGGGCCTCGGTCCTGCCTTGCGCGAAGAAATGAAGTTTGAAAATGGAAAGATATTGAACGCGTCATTTCGTAAATATCAACCTCCTCGCTTCGATGACGTGCCGGAACTCGACATCCATTTGCTCGATCGTCCCGATCTGCCATCAGCAGGCGCGGGTGAAACTCCGATCATTGCCATTGCTCCAGCAATCGCCAATGCACTCTTCCAAGCCAAAGGTGTGCGGCCGCATTCAATGCCGATACAGATTTGAATGCTATGCCTGCGATGAGACAACGCTGAAAGCCCACAACGCGGCAACAGAAACCGCAGGGAGCGCAAAGCTACAACCGCACTCGCGAAGCGTATGGAGTGCGCCGTATCCCGGCGCTTTGGATTGCGCTTTACTTGAAGATTCTTGACTAAGGAACGAGATGAAAAGCGCCGGGCTACGGCGCACTCCATACGCTTAGCGAAACTCGAGGCTTGAGTTATGAGTGTTCAGTTGCCCGCCAAAATTTCGCTCATACTGGCGATGGAGACGCTGTACTACGCTCAATCATGCCTTTGGAGATGGCGTAACGAGTCAGGCCGGCGACGTCGTGGATGTTGAGTTTGTTCATCACTTGTTGCCGGTGTTTTTCAACAGTCTTAATACTGATGCCCAGTTCGCTGGCGATCTGCTTGTTGGAAAAACCTTCGGCGATGAGTTGCAGCACTTCGGCTTCGCGCAAAGTCAGATCTCCGCCTGCGATTGGTTTGCCAGTCGAAAATGCGTCACGACATTGATCGCGGAGACGTTTGGCAATCGCCGGGCTGAAAAAGGCGTTGCCCCGGTGCACTTCGCGGATGGCTTTGAGTAAATCGTTTGCGGCGGTTTGCTTGATGAGATAACCCGCCGCTCCAGCTTTCATCAATTGGGAGATACAATCGTCATCACCGTAGGAAGTGAGCACGAGCACTTTTGTGTGCGTCTCATTCTTTAGAATTTGACGGGTCGCCTCCAAACCATTTAACAGCGGCATGGCAAGATCCATAACGACGACATCGGGCGGATCTTTGCGCGCCATGGCCACTGCCTGCCGTCCATTCTCGGCTTCCCCCGCTACTTCGATATCTTCCTCTGCCTGAAGAAGAGCGCGCAATCCCTGGCGGACGACGGTGTGGTCATCGACTAACAGAACCGAGATTTTTTTCATAGCGAGCGGTGCTGATTAGAACTAACAACTAAACTTACCGTAAGAGAATAGGGTAAAACACCCAGTTTTGAAATGATCTTATTTAAATGTGAACTGGGTTCGAAGCCAGCGAAAAACGACTTCCGATAGTAGCCGCTGCGGTACCGAGACGGATTTCTTTCGACTTAGCCGCTTCCGCCTCGTCACCTCGGCCCCTACTTTAACAACGTGCTACCTGCTGGAACCGTGATTGTTTACTTTCAGGTCATTTATTAAGTTTCGCAGTCAGATGATTAATGGGCTCCATTTCGGCGACACCTGCGATGAACTCATATGATTTTATTATCGTAGGGGCCGGCTCGGCGGGGTGTGTGCTGGCGAATCGGCTTTCGGCCAAATCGGACATCAAAGTTCTTCTTCTGGAAGCAGGAAGCCCTGATGACTCATCCTTTATTCACGTTCCTGCGATGATGGCAATGTTGCCGGACTCGAAGTACGACTGGCGTTTTCGAACCGCGCCACAGGTTCATTGCAATCTCCGGCGTTTTCCATGGCCGCGTGGCCGGACTCTGGGCGGATCCAGTTCGATCAATTACATGATCTACACTCGCGGTCACCCGAGCGATTACGACCATTGGAAACAGCTTGGAAACACAGGATGGGGTTACGACGATGTGCTTCCTTATTTTAAGAAAGCTGAGAACAACGAACGTCATGCTGAACCTTTTCATGGCCGCGGCGGCCCATTGAACGTCACAGATCACATCTTTCGTCACCCGCTTTCCGAACTTTTCGTCGAAACTGCAGTGGCAACGGGTGTCACGCGCAACGGCGATTTCAATGGGGCCGAGCAGGAGGGCTGTGGTTTTTATCAATTGACGCAAAAAAACGGTGCTCGTTGGAGCACTGCTGCGGCGTATTTGAGGCCTGTGCAGGATCGACCAAACCTGACTGTGACCACCGGAGCAACCACTACCAAGGTTAATGTCCGAAACTCCCGGGCAGTCTCGGTGAATTATCTCCATCATGGACGGCTCGAACAAGCAGTTGCAAACCGCGAGGTGATCTTATGCGGCGGCACTGTTAACTCGCCGCATCTTTTACTGCTTTCCGGCATTGGTCCAGTCGATGAATTGCGGCTCTGCGGAATCGACATCGTCCATGAACTCCCGGGGGTGGGGAAAAATCTTCAGGACCATCTCGGGGGATATATGCGCTGGGCAATTAACCAGCCCATCTCAGCTTATGGCGCCACGCCGGAACAGCTTGCCGCATTGCAGAAAGATTACCTCGAGCAACGGAAAGGTTTTTTGACCAGCAACATTGCCGAGGCAGGCGCGTTTCTATGCACCGACGCGACGAAAAAGGTTCCGAACATTCAATGCTTTTTTCTGCCCTATCTGCTACCGGAAGCTCCTGTCGAGTCTTCTCAACCGACAGGTCACGGCATTAGTATCGCTTTCTATATAAACCGGCCAGCTAGCCTGGGACAGATCGCACTCGCGTCGGCCGATCCGCTCGACCAACCGCTCATAGATCCAAACTACCTGAGCAACCCGACGGATGCGGTCGAATTTGCCGCAGGGTTTAAATGTTTGAGGAAAATCTTTGCGAGTCCTCCAATATCCCAATTGGTTTCAAAAGAGATTTCGCCTGGATTGGAGTGCCAATCCGACGAACAGTTGGCTACTTACCTCAGGAACAGGGGTTCGGCCACGATTTTCCATCCGGTCGGCACATGCAAAATGGGGTGCGATAACATGGCTGTAGTCAATTCAGAACTCAGAGTTCATGGCCTGGATGGATTGCGTGTTGTGGACGCGTCGATTATGCCGACCCTTATTGGCGGTAACACTAATGCGCCGACTATCATGATCGCCGAAAAGGCTTCTGACCTTATTCTCCAAACAATTTGAGTCCCTTATTAATTGGAAGAAGAGTTTCCATAAGCTCCGATAGGAGCGCCATGTGTATAGCCAAAGCCCGTCCAAATAATTTGAAGCGGCATGTCTCGGCCTGAGGGTCATGGTTTATTGTCAGGCTCCCATGCCGCTCCTCTGGAGCTTAGGAAAAATGTATCGAGCTTAGGCTAGACTATACGAATGGCGCTCCTAACGGAGCTTTGGAGCCCCAAGGTTGCATCATCCCTCGGAGTTTCCCAATCCTCAAATCAAAATGTCCTTCAGGACGTGACCATCGACATCCGTCAGGCGGAAACGCCGGCCTTGATACATCACGTTCAACCGTTCGTGGTCAATTCCGAGCAGGTGAAGAATGGTGGCTTGCAAATCATGAACATGGACTGCGCCAGGGGTGAAGGCGCTCTTATCAGGCTGGAGCGGGTTGCCATCCTTATCGGCGATGTTGTACCCGTAATCATCCGTGCGACCATAGGTAAGGCCGGGCTTGATGCCGCCACCCGCGAGCCAAATGCTAAAGCAGCGTGGGTGATGATCGCGTCCGTAGTTTTCTTTCGTCAACTTACCCTGGGAATAGCAGGTGCGACCAAATTCTCCGCCCCAAATCACTAAGGTATCGTCCAGCATGCCTCGGGCTTTCAGATCTTTAATGAGCGCCGCGCTAGCCTGGTCGGTTTCACGTGTTTGATTTTTAATGCTCTTCGGCAGGTTATCGTGTTGATCCCAGCCTTGATGATAGAGTTGAACAAAGCGAACCCCACGCTCCGCGAGACGCCGTGCCAGCAGGCAATTAGCGGCAAATGTGCCTGGCTTACGACTGTCCGGACCGTACAACTCGAAGACACTATCCGGCTCCTTGGAAAGGTCAGTTACATCCGGAACGCTGGTTTGCATGCGGTAAGCCATCTCGTATTGAGCAATGCGTGATTCGATTTCGGGGTCGAGTTCCTTTTCGAATTGAAGCTTGTTCAAAGCGTTCAGTTTATCAAGCAAGGCGCGCCGCCCAGAGCCACAAGGTCCGTCCGGGTTGGACATGTAAAGGATCGGCTCTTTTCCCGCGCGGAACTGGATTCCTTGGTAGCGTGTGTCCAGGTACCCGCTCCCCCAAAGGCGGCCATACAAGGGTTGATCGCCTTTGCCAGGTGTAACCAAAACAACGAAGGCAGGAAGGTTCTCGTTTGTGGAGCCGAGGCCGTAATGGACCCAGGAGCCGAGTGAAGGCCGGCCGGCGATTTGCGAACCGGTCTGAAAAAATGTAATCGCAGGGTCGTGATTGATAGCTTCTGTGAACATCGAACGAATAATACAAAGCTCATCCGCCACTGTCGCTGTGTGCGGCAGCAACTCGCTGAACCACGCTCCGGAATGCCCGTATTGTTTAAACTCGAAAACCGAGCCAGCCAGGGGAATCGACGCTTGCTGGGAAGTCATGCCCGTCAAACGTTGGCCGCCGCGAACGTGCTCGGGAAGCTGTTCGCCATTTAGTTTGTTCAGAAGCGGCTTGTAATCGAACAGATCCATTTGCGAGGGGGCGCCGCTCTGAAAAAGATAAATGACCCGTTTAGCTTTGGGCGCGAAGTTGGGAAACCCTGGAAGGCCGCCGCCAGATTTCTGTCCTGCAGCAGCAAAAAGGGAGCTGGGCAAAAGACTGGCCAGTCCTGCCAGGCCAAGACCGCGCGCCGTCTTTGAAAAGAACTGGCGGCGAGTTAGGGCGAAAGGATCCACGAATGGCGAGTGCAAGGAATTCATAGTCATGAGCTGATCATCGTTTCCAAATGGTCGCGTCCAGGTTCATAATCGCTTGCAAGACGGAGGTCATCGCTGCCAGTTCAACCGGATCGAGCGAGGCATCGCGTTTTCGTTCCCCGACCGCAATAAGCTTTTCAGCTCGTTCAGGTTCCCCTTTGAAAATCGAGGCTTGTTCGGCCAACAATTCCTCAAGCAACTTGAGTTCACTCGCATCGGGCGGTCTGCCAGTCAAGCAGCGAAAGGCAAAACGAATGCGCTCGCTCGGCATCGAGCCGCCTTTTTTGAGAGCACGTTCCGCCAGAACTCGTGAGGCCTCGACAAATTGAGTATCATTGAGCAAAACGAACGCCTGCTGAGGGGTCACCGTTGAAGTGCGTTTTACCGAACAAACTTCCCGAGATGGAGAATCAAACGCTGTCATATCCGGCATGGGCGCGGTGCGTTTCCACACTGTGTACAAGCTCCGACGATAGACGTCAGTTCCAACGCTCTGCCGATATGCAGGGCTCATACTATTGCTTTCGCGCCAGAGGTCTCCGGGCATGTAGGGACTGACGGGGGGACCGCCCTCTTTTTCATCCAGGAGGCCACTTGCTGCGAGGGCGGTATCCCGAATCATCTCGGCTGGTAATCTTTGCGATGGACCGCGAGCGATCAACAGATTTTCAGGATCCTTTTTCTGCAGCTCGGGGCGCAGTTTAGAGTCCTGTCGATAGGTTGCGCTGAGGACGATTTTCTTCAGCATCGCTTTGACGTCCCATCTCGAGTTGATAAAATCACTTGCCAACCAATCCAACAGTTCGGGATGCGATGGTTCGGCGCCTTGTGTTCCAAAGTTTTCCGGCGTAGCCACGATAGCACGCCCAAAAAGCAGTTGCCAGAAACGATTCACGGCGGTGCGAGCGGTAAGCGGATGTTTTGGATTAGTAAGCCAGGCAGCAAGGGCAAGCCGATCCTTCGGTGGTTCTGGTGAGAAGGAAGGAAGCGATGCCGGCGTGGAGCGCGTCACGCGTCCTTCCTCTGTTTTGGCGGCATCGTACCGGCCACGCGCCAAAACATAAGCTGGGCGCGGTTCTTGCAGTTCTTTCATGACGCTGATTTCCATCACCCTATTACGCGCCTCGAAATATTTCTTTACTGCCTCCGATAATTCGCTTCGTGACTTTACAACCGGACTAGCGAAGGCCCCCAAAAAATAGGGGCGCAAAAAATCAGCGTCGCGGCGCTTGAGAGCGTCGGCCAAGGAGTGACCATCAAATAATTGACTTATTTCAATCGGTGATAGTGCACGATTATAAACCCGAAAATCGTCCAGGGCCCCCTGCTTAAGTCCAGCCGAACGAAAGAGAGCCCCGAAACTGAACCCGCTGCCGCCATTTTCGGGACTTTTATATAAATGATCTCGGAGCACTTCAGTCCTGACCGGCTTGCCATTCATGAACAGCCGCATTCCCTCAACTCGGGCCGAGCCGTCGTAAGTCACACCAATCTGTGCCCATTCGTTGGCTGGGAGTATTTCCACAGAGCGGATCGCCAGGGCATTTCCGGGCCAAAACCGTTTAATGACAAAAAAAAGCCTGCCCTGATCAAGGTCCAATTCGGTTCCGTAAAAGCCGACATCCGTCCCCTGGCAACGGTGGAAAATTACCCCGTTAGTCAGCGCAGGCGGAGCTTTAAGCCAAAAGCTCACGCAATATTGGTCCCAGGGCTGCACACTCCCAACGAGATTCGGGAAGGTGATTTCCTCGTCCCCGTTAAACTGGACTGCCTGGCCCTCATGGCCTGGAACCAAAGTATTGCCACGAATAGCGGTGCTAAGGTTAGTAGCATTCAAATCATTCGCGAACTGATTTGTGCCGGCTAATTCTTCGAATTCGAATTTCCCAATCAAGCCTGGGATGTCCGGAGCGTGATCCGGAAGTTTCAGCCATTCCTGAAATGCGTTCTCTGATTCCTTGCTGGCCTCAGCCAGGGCGGCGCGCTTTTGTGTCAGCGCAGCTTCGGTTTCCGTCATCGCTTTCTGCTCTTCAGGTTTTGGCAGCAGCAGAGATGGCGTCGGAACGTGAGCAGAGTCATTGTAAAGCCCGTATTCGTCGATGCTATTGAAGAAGGCAGCAAGGCTGTAATAATCGCGTTGTTTGATGGGATCATATTTATGGTCGTGGCAACGGGCGCACTCAAATGTCAGGGCAAGGAAAGCCGTGCTGAAAGTGTGAACGCGGTCCGAAACATATTCGGTGCGCCATTCTTCTTCGATGCTGCCCCCTTCATTGGTTTGACGATGAAGCCGATTAAAGGCTGTGGCGAGTCGTTGCGAACGCGTTGGATTGGGAAGCAAATCCCCCGCGAGCTGCTCGGTGAGGAACTGGTCGTAGGATAGATTATTGTTGAACGCATCGACGACCCAATCCCGATACGGCCAGGTGGGGCAAAGCTGATCGCTTTGATACCCATAACTATCAGCGTAGCGGGCCGAATCGAGCCAGGGAACAGCCATACGCTCGCCGAAATGTTTCGATGCAAGCAAACGATCTACGACCTTTTCCTCCGCACCCGGCGATTTGTTAGCAAGGAATGCATCGACTTCTTCCAGAGACGGAGGAAGCCCGGTGAGATCGTAAGTGACACGGCGCAACCATCGTATTTTGTCAGCTTCTGGGGACGGCTTGAGACCTTCCTTTTCCAAACGTGCCAGGATAAACCGATCAATATCGTTTCGAGGCCAGGTCCTATTTTTCGTTGGCGGCACAGAGACACGATCAGGCAACGGAATGAAAGCCCAGTGAGGTTGGTATTGCGCGCCTTCGCTGATCCAACGGCGGATCTTTTCCTTCTCTTCCTTGGTCAAAGCCAGGTGAGACTCGGGTGGCGGCATCATCTCATCCGGATCAGTGGAGAAGATCCTTTGGCAAACAAGGCTTTCCTGTGGTTTAGCTGGAACGATGGCATGTTTGTGAGATTTTTTTCGTTCTGCGTACGCCTCTTCCGGAAGATCGAGGCGCAGGCTGGCTTTCCGGGCAGCTTTGTCGGGTCCATGGCATTTGAAGCAGCGATCGGAAAGAAGAGGACGAATATCCCGGTTAAACTGCAGTTTTTCCGCCGCACGCAATTCAATGGCAGCAAGAAATAAGCAGGCCAGGAAGTAAGAACCCAAGCGTGGTAAGAACGGCAAACTCATGTCAAAATAGGACAAATCAGGGATCCAAGTCTCTTTCCTGCGAAGCGATTTTGCAAATGTTTTGTGTCGGTTGTTGATCGAAACCGTCGTCGAAATCATAGACCGCGATCGTTCTTGTTGTATTCAGCCAAAAAAGGACCGCAACACCGTTGATGTTCCGTAAGAGCATGTTAAACTGCGCTGATGGACGCCATGCTCACCTATGGCACAACACTGGCCCTCTTTAACCTCAGTGGAGGTGAAATCATCCTGGTTGTTGCATTGATAATGATCCTATGGGGCGCCAAAAGACTTCCCGACCTTGGGCGTGGACTAGGAATGGGAATTGATGAGTTCCGGAAGGCCACCCGAGAGGTGACTGACGAAATTAACCAAGGACCCTTCGATGCCGGGCAAAGCGTTGGAGGGATTTATGGCCGTCCAGCCGCCGAGGCATTGACCGCTGATAATCAGGTGGCTGAATTGTATGACCCTTCCGTGTTCGAAGAAAAGAAATGCACCGAGGCTACGAAGCAGCCATCACATCGAGTCGCTGGTAGCGCAGTTAGGCTTTTCATGTTGTGGCTGATTCGAAAACTGCGTATCGGCCAGAGATGATCAAGATCTAATCTAATCCCTGGAGAGGTCTCCTTTCTCAACAAATCGCGCATACACCAGCGCGGCCTCGGTTCGATTGTGCACGTTGAGTTTCGAAAAAATGCGATCCAGATAATTTCTGGCGGTCTTCGTGGTCAATCCGAGCGCCGAACCGACCTCTTTGTCGGTCCTGCCTCTGGCCACCTGCTCCAAAATACGACGCTCCTGCACCGTAAGCAATTCGAGCGGATTCGTCGCACTGTCCTCATTAAATGTCCGGAGCATTTTTGAAGCAACTACCGGGTCAAAAACTGTCCCACCGCGCATGATCGAGCGGATGGCTTCCACGATCCGCCCGGCATCGCTTTCCTTGAGCAAATAACCATCAGCCCCGGCCTCCATCGCTCCCAACACCAAACTATTATCCGCGTAAGACGTCAGAAAGAGGACTCGCGTTTCTGGCAACTGCGCTTTAATACGTTTGCATGCCTCGATGCCGGTGCCATCCGGCAAACGGACATCCATTAGGACAACATCCGGGCGGACGTCTTGCGCTTGGCTAACCGCGGCATACACGGTTGATGCTCCTCCCACCACTCGAATCTCCGGCGCCAACTCCTGAATCTGTCTCAACCCGTTGCGCACGACAGGATGATCGTCCACAAGCAACAAAGTGATCTCTTTTGTTTCGCGTTTCGTCATCCGGATTTAGGAACTGTTTCAACCGGCACCTTCATAGTGATCCTCGTCCCCTTCCCCAAATTCGACACAATGCCCAATTGCCCGCCGATTTCTTCGGCCCGCCTTTGCATACTCCTCAAGCCGATGCCCTCCCGCAATCCGTGGTTCAGATCAAATCCTATTCCATCATCAGTAACTTCGAGGCAAACTGTTCCGTTGCTCGACGTCAATGTCACGGTCACATACTGAGCTTTTCCGTGTCGCAAGCTGTTACTCAGTGCCTCCCGCGCGATATTCGCGATCTGCACTGAATAACCTCCAGAAAGCCGTTCTGAAACATCAGCTTCGCATTGTATTGCAATCTGCGCCTTCGCTCCGGCCTGCGCCCTCTTCCCCATGGCTCGCAAAACGCTGGCCAGATCCGCAGCCTCGTTGCCCCCGTCTCTTGCAATAATAAACGCGCGCGTCTCCGCAATCACGGCATCAAGTTCAGTCTGCAACTCAGTGAATTCATTCCTGACTGATTCAGGCGCAGTATCAATTTGTTTTGCCACGTGACCCAATCGAAGCTGTATCGCATAGAGCGATTGAATCGCATTATCATGCAAATCATGGCTCAACCGCTCCCGCTCCCGCTGCGCGGCCGCCAGCGCGTCCCGTGCATCGCGAATCTGATCGGTCATGAGTTCCTGCCTGCTCCGTGCCCGCAACGCCACACCAACTAAAGAGGCGGCGAGCAGGGTCAGACCAGCGCCCGCGCCGAACGTGACATAGGCCAGGTATCGAGGCGACCCGGCTTCAAACGGCGCTAAGGTGTACACAAAAACAGTCCAATCGCGATTATAAAGAGGGAGTGGGATACTAGCCGTCAGGTACGCTTTGAAAGTCGAGTCAAGTGCACGTGGTGAGTGGTCGGAGGGATTCAGCCACTGTTCCACTTGAGGCTCGTTTGCAGCAAAGATTTCCAGACCTACTTCCCTCGGTCCAGGGGCCCAAATCTCAGAAGCAAGCTTTACGTAATCGATGGGCCCCAGCAGCACGCCGCGACAAGAATTCCAATTATAGTAAAAGACTTTTGCGCTAGTGGGTCCCGGTTTGCGATTGGGCTCAATTAAGTCCACGAGAGCGTGGTGGTCAGGCCCATATACTGGCACTGCTATGGTAGCGCCATATTCCGGCTTGTTATCGGCTCTATTAATGACCCGGTGCCGGGTCGTCGAGCCGGGAGTGTTCGCAGAGACATTCAGGGCAATCTCCACGTAGGGCTCTGCCTGGAGAGGAGGCTTATGCAAGGTAAACAGCGATTGTCCCGCATAGTTCGTGGGCCAGCTTTTATTCGTGTCGGAACAGTAACCATGCGCGAATGCGAGATCGATAGGCGTTTCCATGGCCAGTTTCCTGAATAGTTGGAAGTCGGCTTTAGTCCAGGTGGCCAGGTCTGGAGGGAGTTGCCTCCGCCAGACATCGGCATTTTTGTTCGTATAAAACGCCACTCCATGGAGCCAGGGGACGTTGATGGACCACCCGTACTTCATGCACCATTCCCGGAACATCGGCTCGGTGATAATGCTCTGCGAGCCGAAATAATCCTCCCCATGTCGCAGATAAAGATCAGTCGTTTGTATTCGAAATTTCAACGCATCTCGCGCCGACTCGCCGATCCGTTGTAGCCGCGCCCGATCAACATTGACTGCCTGTTGATACAATTTCCACCCGATCCAACCAGAGAATGCCAGGCCTATAATCAAGATTAACACGACCGGCCTATTACGCCGCAATCGGGATTTCGGGCGCAACTCATTTGATGATTCGGCAGTCACGATTAATTTGCTCAGGAGACCATCGATATTACCAATGGAAGCAATAACAGGTCGAGCCTATTGAGGTCCGGCGCTGGGCAATAGAGGCATTTGCCTCTGGTAAATGCCTCTATTCAGGCTTGCTGTTTTTTTGCTCAACTCCCCCGTAAACCATGCATCGCACACTCGCGACCTTCAGAAACGGCGACGAAAATGCCGATGAACGAATGGGAGTGCTGGGACTGGTCGTGGAGACGCTCTCCACCTCGTGCAACGTGACATTTCGCTGGCGCGAAATCGACTCTGCCCCGGATTCCTTCCGGATTCGCCCGTTGAACCCTGCAGCCGACCTGATTTCATGATCAAAAAAACCACCCAAAGCGATTCAAAAATGGGGAACGACGCCTGCTGGCGACGCTATGTCGGCGCCTCTTTGCCGGCCCTTATTACCCCGCTTTTCTCAATGATGTGCCGTCGCCCTTTGGGTTTTGCGCTAATTCTCCTGCCGCTGGCGAGTTGGCCATTCGGTGCCGCAGGAACACCACTGCGTTTCTCAGCAGAGCCGACCGTTAACGAACTCTCGCAGGCACGGATCTTTGACGAGCCCCTCGTCCCCATTGCAGGAAAACCATTGCAGGGGGAAAACCTGGCGCTCTCGGAGGCCCTGGCGAGTTACGCCGGACGAGGAAATTCTGAGGACTTCTCAAGCCTAACCCTCTTTTTGGACCGCTTTCCGAATTCCCCTTGGGCTGGCTCGCTACTTCTTCACCTCGCAACGGAATATTACAACAACGGTTACTACTCCAGAGCGCTGGACACATGGGAACGGGCCTGGCAGATCCTGAAAGATGCACGCGACCCTAAAGGTAAGTCCCAAGTGGACCGGAGTGCGGGGGAATTGGCACGGATGTACTCCAAGCTCGGTCGCATGGGTGAACTACGCAGCCTTTTGAATTCCATTACCAACCGATCGTTAATTGGACCGGGGGTGCAATTGCTCAACAGCGCTCAGGAAGCCCTCGCCATGATGCAAACTCAACCCGGGGTTTGTTTCAGGTGCGGACCCATGGCATTGGACTGGATTCTCACTGACAACGACCCGGCCAAGGCGTCAAATCCGTTGATTCTCTCCTCGCAGTCCACGACCAACGGCTTTTCGCTCTCGCAGGTGGCGGAATTTTCGCGGCAATTGGGGTTGGATTACCAGATGGCGTACCGCTCGCCGGGCGCGCAGTTGGTTGTGCCGGCGGTGATCCACTGGAAGGTAGGACACTACGCCGCTCTACTACGGCAGGATGCCAGCAAGCTGCTGGTGAAGGACCGCACGTTCCAAAGCAGCCTGTGGATGTCACGATTGGCTCTGGATCAAGAGAGCAGCGGTTATTTTCTAATTCCGCCCGGCCCCTTGCCAAGCGGATGGAGGGCAGTTTCCGAAGCAGAGGCGCAGGGCATCTGGGGCAGGGGCTTCATCAATAACCACTGCACGGAATGCCCGCCACCACCACCACCTCCCTGCCCTGGCGGAGGCGGGGGCGATGGTGGAGGCGGGGGAGCGGGAGGAGGTTGTGGGGAAGGCTTGACCACCTACGCGTTCCATATGGCGCGAGCGACCCTGACCCTGAGCGACAGCCCGGTCGGACATGCGCCCCCGCTTGGTCCTGATGTCTATTTCCGGGCCGCCTACAACCAGAATGAGGCCAACCAGCCTGCGGTGTTCTACTATTCGAATCTAGGACCATACTGGGATTTCAATTGGCTAACCTACGTCGTTGACAATCCCAACAGCCCGGCGTCAGACGTGTCTATTTATGTGAACGGCGGCGGCACGGTCCGTTTTAGCGGGTACGACACGAATACCCACAGCTATGCGCTTGAAACGATGAGCCAGACTATTCTGCTCCGAACCTCAAACTCAAGTTATCTGCAGCAGTTTAGGGATGGTGCAAAGCGAGTCTTTGCAATGTCCGACGGGGCCTCCGGGAGCTCAAGGCGCATTTTCATGACGCAGTTGATCGATCCCGCTGGCAACGCCGTCGAGTTGCGGTACGACACCTCACTGCGCCTAACGAACATCGTTGACGCGATCGGACAGGGAACCGTTTTCGGTTACACGAATTCCAATTATCCGTTCGCTATCACCTCTGTCCAGGATCCTTTCGGGCGCACGGCTTATTTCTCATATAATGGCTCCGGTTTGCTCTCCGCCATCACCGATGTCCTGGGCATCATTTCCCAATACCTTTATGACGGCACAGGCCTGGTCACGAACCTGACGACACCTTATGGCACAACCACCTTCGCAGGCGGAACCACCAACGGGACCACATGGTTGCAAGCTACCGACCCCATTGGCGGAACTGAGCTGGCCATGGCGCCAATCAATCCCATTTTTTCCGCCCCCAGCGAGCCTATTCCCACCAATATGCCGGTCGCCCCGTTCAACGGCTTTCTCAATTATCGGAACACCTATTTCTGGGGAAAGCGCGCGTTTGACCTGGGAGCAGGCAACCCGGCTGCCGCGACGATTTATCATTTCCTTCACGCCCCCGACATCTCCACCGAGAGTTCTGTGCTGGAAAGCGTGAAGTCACCGCTCGAGAATCGCGTCTGGTTCAGTTACCAGGGCCAGCCCCAGGGAAATGTGCTTGGAGCACAGAGCATTAGCAGGCCGATTGCCGTCGGTCGTGTGCTGGATGATGGTTCTTCTCAAACCAGCTATTACCAGTACAACAGTGCGGGGAACATCACGAACCGTACTGATCCGATCGGTCGAAGTTTCACTTACGTGTACGCCACCAACAACGTGGACCTGGTGCAAGTCTTCATGACCAGTCACAGCAACAGCGAATTGCAAACGGCTATCACGTATAGCCCCCAGCACCGCCCGCTGACCGTGACCGATGCGGCCGGTCAAACCACCACCAATACTTACAACGCCCGTGGTCAAATCCTTTCTACCACTGATCCTCTGGGTGAGACGACCACATTCACCTACAACAGCAACGGCTACCTTGTCGCTATCACAGGCCCGCTCCAGACCACAAATGACGTCGTCAAGTTCACATATGACGGTTTTGGACGTGTTCAGACCATGATGGAAACGGAAGGGTATAGCATCACGAACACGTATGATGCTGCGGATCGAATCACGCGGATCACGCACCCTGACGGCACCTACGAGCAGTTTGTGTACACCAATCTCGATCTCGCCGCCTCTGCGGATCGGTTAACTCGCTGGACAACGAATACGTACAATGCGAACCGGCAACTGGTTCAAACCCGCGACCCACTCGCCCGCATCACCCGTTTCCAGTACTGCACTTGCGGCGCGCTCGAGGCGATGTTCGACCCGGCGGGCAATCAGACAAGCTGGGATCATGACGTCCAAAGCCGCGTCACCGCGAAGCGGTACGCTGACGGCTCCCAAATCCTCTACAGCTATGAGATTGCCAAGAGCCGCCTTAAATCCGTTGTAGATGAGAAGGGGCAGACCAAAAACTACGCTTACGGCCCCGATGACAACCTCATCGGCATCTCGTACGGCGGGGCCGCGGTTCCAACACCAGCCGTCACTTTCACGTACGACACGAACTACAATAGGCGTGTTACCATGCAGGATGGGATCGGGACCACGGTTTACTCGTACAACCCGATCGCTGGCACCCCGGCACCTGGCGCAGGAAAACTGGCCACAGTCAACGGGCCGTTGCCCAATAGCCTGGTCACGTACCAGTACGATAAGTTGGGCAGGATACGCGTGCGCGCCATCAATGGTGTTGCGCAAGAGACCAGTTTCGATCTGTTGGGCCGTCCTTCGCAAGTCACAAATGCCCTCGGCACGTTTCGATACGCCTATGTCGGTGCCACTGCACGGATTGCGTCCGAGAGTTATCCGAACGGTCAGACCAACCTCTATACGTATTACAACAACGCTGGCGATCAGCGGCTGCTCCAAATCCGGCATCTCTATCCAAACGGCTCGCTGCTGTCGGGTTGTGGGTACTCATACAACTCCGTCGGAAAGATCATTGCGTGGACCAACGTTTGGGACAATTTGCCGACACGGGTCTGGCGTTCTACCTACGACGCCGCCGGCCAGCTGACCAATGTTCTCGTCTTAGGTGGAGGTTCACTAGTGACGAATTACGCGTACGCTTACGATCTTGCTGGAAATCGTACCCTCATTGCCACCAACGGAGTCCAGACCCAGTTCTTCTATAATCCTCTCAACCAGCTCGCCGATAGTACTACGACGCTCCGGAATGTCAGATACGAATGGGATGCCGAAAATCGCCTAACGGCGATAAACCTGGGGATGAACCGAAGTGAATTTGCCTACGATGGTCTGGGCCGACGTATCAGAATCGTTGAGAAAACGAATGGAATCGTCGCTAGCAGCAACTACTTCCTTTGGTGCGGGGCGATGCTGTGCGAGGAGCGAGACGCGACTGGTGCATCAGCCCGGAGGCGGTTCTTTCTTGGGGGGGAGAGCTTGGTCAACACCACAAACAGCGGCAGATACTTTTATACAAAGGATCACCTAAGAAGCGTTAGGGAAACCGTAGATCCGAATGGCACCTTGACGGCAAGGTATGATTATGATCCCTATGGCCAGCGGTCAACGCAGTTTGGAGGCACAGCGATCACATTTGGCTACACAGGCCACTTCATTCACGGGCCCACCGGGGATTACCTAGCGATGTACAGGGCGCTGGACAGCACTATCGGGCGATGGCTCTCACGGGACCCGATCGCAGAGCAAGGAGGGGTAAACCTTTATGCTTACGTGGCAAACGATCCAATCGACAGCATAGATCCAGCCGGACTGTGTTTATTGGGCGATATACCCGTCTATGTTCCTCCGAATTTAGATGAGCAGATTCTGGTCGGAGCCGCGTTGTTGGTCGGCGGCATCGTCGTGACAGCCGGGGCTGTTATCGTCGCAGCCACCATCATCGAAGCCGCGCCCGTCGTTATAGCCGCGACAATCGAGGCCGCACCTGCATGGGCCTCATGGGGTCCCGCCGCGGTCGGTGGTCTAACTGCCGCGCTAAGTAACTTCACACCTTCGGGAACCTATGATATCCAAGGCTGGGGCGGTGCATTCGGCGCACTCGCTGGTAACTGGGATGACGTTCAAGGGGTGTTCAGCGGGGGATACAATTATGTTAAAGGGGTGTACAGCGGGGGGCTAGGCGCGCGCATTGTTAGCGGAGGAGGGGCAACCGGTCGTTACAATAATGTAAATGGCGGGAGCGGTGGCGCGGGCACGGGTGGCGGAAGCTGCCCATAATGGAAAGCAAGCTATGAATAGGCGCTACACTTCCCGCCAATGGCGATCTCGAATTAGACTTAAGATCAGACTCGCGTCCCTAATTTTCACTTGGCTCTTGGTTTTGCCGCCTAGCATAAAAGCCCAAACCAGATTCAATTACGACGCAGGTGGTAACCTGACCGAAGTGGCGGCTGCCGTCTTCGGTCCGCCCACCATTACCGCACAACCGTCCAGTCAGGGTGCGGACAACGGCGATAGCGCGTCCTTCAGCGTCGTCGCGACCGGTTCCGGACCGTTCAATTACCAATGGTATAATAACGGCGCGCTCATTCCCGGCGCCACGAATGCGACACTATTTCTGTCGAACGTGACGGTTGCGAATCAAAGCTACACTGTATCGGTGTGCAACTCTTATGGCTGCGTCACCAGCACTGCGCCAGCCTTATTGCAATCGAACTGGACATGGGTGGCCGCCGGCGCCGCCGATTGGCACAGCGCTTCGAGCTGGAACCCGCCACAAGTTCCGAGCGGCCCAGCCAACATAATAATCCCGCAGGGCGCGATCATCAGTCCCAGCGCTCCGATCACGGTGACGGGAAGACTCACGTTCTCTGGAGCCGCGACGGTAAGCGGCGGTTCGCTGACAATTGCCAGCGGAGGCGAGATGGATGTGAATGGGCCGGTTACTTTCAGCACTGTGGTAAATGTCGCCGGCTCAGTAAAAATCGGCGGTACGGCCAGCTTTGTTGGGACGTCCGTCAATTTCGTTGGGAACTCCAGCCTTCTTGGCGGTACATTGAGTCTGGCCAATGGGACAGCGAACTTTAACAGCACTGGTCTTCTTGCGCCTGGGGCGATGAACGTTACCGGCGGCGTTCTCGGCGGCAACCAACCCGTGCGCGTGAGCGGACCGTTGAACTGGACCGGAGGCACCATCATTGGCACCGTGCAGTTCAATGGGGGCAGTTTTTCAGGAAGCTCCCTCTATCTGTACGGCGGGCAGTTGTTTAACTTCGGAACCCTGGCTTGGAATGGATTTGTCAACGCGGGGTACGAGTCGGTGATCAGCAACGCCGTTGGCGCCACGATCAACCTGGCGGCCAACGATCTGGCCGCCGACACCGTCGCAGGTTCCACGTCGCACACCGACTATAACGCGGGCCAGATTATCGTCAGTGGCACCGGCAGAGCGACTATCGGTGGCACTTTTGTCAACACGGGCTCGGTTAGCATCAACAGCGGCACGCTAGCGCTGACCGGTAGGAGCAGTGTTGACGGGGACGTTGCGGTTGCTGCCGGCGGCACGCTTAACCTGAGCCTGGGCAACAACACATTTAATCCAGGTTCCAGTATTTCGGGCGCGGGGAACCTTACTGTTAGCAGCGGGACCGCCAACTTCCGCGGCAACCTGGCGGCGACCGGGGTTTGGACTTTTTCATCAGGCACCGTGAACATAACAGGGCCAGACGGGGCTAGTGGCCAGACAATAACGATTGCAGGTGGCACGGTTAATTTCAACGGCACAGGCACGCTGGCTCCTGCGGCTCTGAACGTGTTGGCGGCCGGCGGGAACAGTGTTCTGGACGGAAGCCAACCCATTTTGGTGAATGGACCGCTAAACTGGACTGGCGGTTTCATACTCGGAACAGTGCGATTCAACGGGGGGAACTTTTCCGGCGGCCTCTATTTGTCCGGCGGGCAGTTGCTGAACTTCGGAACGTTGGCCTGGGATGGGGTTGTGACTGCGGGGTCCGGGTCGGTAATCAGCAATGCTGCCGGCGCAACGATAAACCTGGCGGCAAATGATTCCGCAGCGGACCTCTTTACGGGAGTCGCTTCGCATACGGACTATAACGCGGGCCAGATTATCGTCAGTGGAACCGGCAGAGCGACCATCGGAGGCACTTTTATCAACACGGGATCAGTTGCCATCAACAGTGGCACGTTAGCCCTGGCGGGAGGAAGCACTGCTGACGGAACCTTTACGGTTGCTGCCGGGGGCACGCTCAATTTGGCCGGCGGTAATCACACATTCAATCCAGGCTCCACTGTTTCGGGTGCAGGCAAACTTACGGTCAGCACCGGCACGGCTAATTTGCGTGGCACC